>Ga0335078_10006326_pt1 | contig 17538 bp, 14 predicted proteins | sample Lox_Sample_32_FD_206711 | JGI IMG/M metagenome (GOLD analysis project Ga0335078, IMG submission 206711) | Soil microbial communities from Loxahatchee National Wildlife Refuge, Florida, United States - Lox_Sample_3.2 | ecosystem: Environmental > Terrestrial > Soil > Wetlands | place: USA... | reverse complement strand
GGGAGAACGCTAATGACCATTCGCGAGCGGGTCTTTGCGGCAGACCAAGACCTGCTCAGCCGGCTTTCGGCAGCAGGTAAGCCGGTGCTCGGCCGGGTGATGTCCGGGTTCGGCCGCTCGGCCAACCACGGCACGCTGTGGCTGGCCATGGCGGCAGCACTTGGCGCCACCCGCAGCAAATGGACCCGCCGCGCCGCGCTGCGCGGGCTGGCGAGCATGGTGATCGGGAGCACCGCCGCCAACGTGATCACCAACCGACTCCTCAGCCGTGGCCGTCCTTCGGGCACGGGCGCAGCTGGTCGGCAGCTCGGGCATCCGCGGACGACATCGTTCCCGTCCCGGCACGCCGCGTCGGCCGCCGCGTTCGCGACCGGCGTGGCGTTGGAGATGCCCGATCTGGCCATCCCCGTCGGCGCGCTGGCGGCTGCCGTGGGCGCGTCACGCGTCATCACCGGTGTTCACTACCCATCGGACATGCTGGGGGGCGTCGCGCTTGGCACGGCAGCCGGGCTGCTCACCCTGCGCTGGTGGCCGCGACGCCCGACGGCGCCGGCCGACGCGGCCCGACCCCGCCGCGAGGCGCCCGCCTCGCCCGACGGGGCGGGCCTGGTCCTGATCGTGAACTGCAGCGCGGGAACCGCGTCAACAGACCTGGCCGACTCGCTCAGCAAGCGGCTGCCCGCGGGGGAGCTCCTCGTGGCCAGCGCGGATGACGACCTGGACGCCATGTTCAGGGACGCGGCAACCCGGGCCCGCATCCTCGGCGTGGCAGGCGGCGACGGGTCCGTCCGGCTGGCTGCCGGCATAGCTAGTGAGGCTGGCCTGCCGCTCCTGGTGCTGCCCGCCGGGACGTTCAATCACTTCGCCGCCGACCTCGGCGTCGAGTCTGGCGACCACGCCCTGTCCGCTCTCCGGGATGGCGACAGCGTGCTGGTCGACGTGGCCAGCGCCGACGGCGAGGCGTTCCTGAACACCGCCAGCGCCGGCGTCTACGTAAACCTGGTCAACGCGCGCGAGGAACTCGAGCCCTCCTTCGGGAAGTGGCCGGCGATGATGATCGCGCTGATCGGCGTTTTGCGTCGCGGCAGTCCCGTTGACCTGCTCGTCAATGGCAGGCGCCGGCGCGTCTGGCTGCTGTTCGCCGGGAACTGCCGGTATGAGCCGTCCGGAGCGGCCCCTGCCTACCGGCCGGACCTGGCCGATGGAATTCTCGACGTGCGACTGGTCGACGGCAGTCAGCCGCTGGCCAGGACCCGGCTCATCACCGCTGTGCTGCTCGGCACCCTGGCGCGTTCCCGTGTCTATCAGACCTGGTCGTGCAGCATCCTGCAGGTCGCATCCGTAGACGGCGACCCGGTGCCGGTGTGCCTGGACGGCGAGGCGACGCAGGTGCGGTCAGCGACCGCCCTGGTGAAGCGCCCGAGGGAACTGCTGGTATACCGCCCGGCACCGGGCGGGTGATCCGGCACGAAGCTCGCAGACCACAGGTCAGGCAGGCCCGTCCCGTTCACAGTGGAGGTAGCAATGGTCGCGCGCACCGCTCGTCGCAGGTCGTTTCGCACCAGAAAAGCCACGCGTCAGGCGGCGGACAGCAAGCCCATGGCCTGGCTGGCACGAGCCGGGCTGGCATCCCGCGGGGTGATGTACGTCCTCGTGGGAATCATCGCCGTGCAGACAGCCGTGGAAGGCTCGCATCAGCAGGCCGACCGCGCTGGTGCCGTCAGGCTGGTAGCGCAGACATCGTTTGGCTCGGTGTTGCTCTGGCTCCTGGTCATCGGATTTGCCGGGATGACGTTGTGGCGCCTGTCCGAAGCGATCTGGGGTACCAGCGATGCGAATGGCCGCAAGCCCGCCAAAAGGCTAGCCAACCTGGCTCGCGCAGTGTTTTACGCGGCAGTCACCTACGGGATCCTCAAGTACGCCCTCGGCATCGGGCAGCCGTCATCCAGCGACCAGCAGTCTCAGGACCTCACGGCGACGGCCCTGAGGCATCAGGACGGCAAGGCGGCTGTCCTTATCGCGGGCATCATGATCACCGTCGCGGGCCTGGCCATCATGTACCGGGCCTACACGAGGAAGTTCCTCAGGCACCTGCGCATGGGGACGGCATCGCCCACCACGCGCAAGGTGGTCAGCCGCCTGGGCCAGGTCGGCGGCATCGCCAGGGGTATCGTCTTCGGAACCGTCGGCATCTTCCTGGCCGTCGCGGCCGTAGACGCGAAGCCACAGCAGGCGAAGGGCATTGACTCCGCGCTGCGTGCCCTTGCCGACACCCCCCTGGGCCCCTGGCTGCTCGTGGCCGTCGCGGCCGGACTCATGATCTTCGGTGTCTACTCATGCTGCGAGGCCAGGTGGCGTCTGATGTGACGCCCGGCGTGCGCCGGCCGGCCGACTCCAGGCGGCCGGCAGCCCTCGGCAGGGAATGTCGGTGCCCGGTGCTGTCATGGGCTCGGGCCGCGGCAGGCCGCCGCGCCGCCCGCTCATCTGCTGCCCGAGAGGTGAGAGCATGCCAGGGATCTCGCATGAGGCGCCGGTCGAGCTGCTGCGCCGCAATCCCAGGCTGGCCGCCGCCCTGCTGGACGGCACCGGCGTGCCAGTTCCGGCCGGTGGTGTGGCGGCGATGGCCGCCGCGGACTTGAGCTCGGCGCTGCCGGCCGAGCTGCGCGCCGACGCGGTCGTCGTGCTCGCTGGTCAAGGCGCGAAGCTGGCCGTGGTGGTCGAGGTGCAGATGACCCGCCGTAGCGATAAGCGCCGGGTGTGGCCGGCCTACCTCGCATTGGCCCGTGCCCAGCACGACTGTCCGACGGTGCTGCTAGTCATCTGCCCGGACCGGGTCACCGGCCGATGGGCGCGCCGTCCGATTGCTACCGGTCACCCCGGCTTCGCCCTAGCGCCGCTGGTGATCGACGCCGACTCCATGCCGACGCCAGACAGCCCCGGCCTGGCATGGGCGGCCCCTGAGCTAGCCGTGCTGGCCGCCCTCACTGGTGCCGCCAACCTGGATGACGACAGCGCACGCCGCCTAGTCCTGAGCGTGATCGCTGCCGCCGACCTCGATGAGGACCGGCTGGAAACCTACACTGGCCTTATCCGCGCGGCCGCGTCAGCGGCGGCACGGCACGCCCTGGAGGCTCTCATGACAACTATCTTCAAGGACGATTTCGTAGACCGCATCAAGGCCGAGGGCAAGGCCGAGGGCAAGGCCGAGGGCAAGGCCGAAGGTGAGGCCGAAGGTGAGGTGAAGGGCAAAGCCAGCATGGTGCTGCGAATCCTGGCCGCGCGCGGCTTCGATGTCCCTGGCCCAGTTCGCGAGCGCGTGCTGTCGTGCGCCGACCCCGGGCAGCTGGAGGACTGGGGCGACAAGGCCGTAACCGCCGCGTCCCTCCGCGACGTCTTCGGATGAGAGGCTTACCGGCCGCGCCGGCCGATGAACACGTTGCCGCGCGTCCGGCTGCGCGCGCCCGGCCCGCTGGCGGCGGCGCCAGCGGCTGCCTGCGGGACGAAGCCAGCATCCGCGAGAAGGCGCAGCCAGGTGTCGCGGCGGAATGCGCCGAGCCGGTGGGCCTCGCGCACGACCTGAACCGTGCCATCGGCGTCACGCAGCACGAACTCGTACTCGGCTCGGACCCAGTCGTCGGCCGGATCCGGGTCCCAGGTCCACTCCCGGAAGCTCGCCTGGCGCCCGGCGGCGTCGCTGCCGCCGCCACCGCCGCCGGATGCCCGGAACGTGTCCGCGACATGATCGGGCACGAAGACCGCTATGCCGCCGGGACGGCAGTGCGCGAACGCGGTCCCGATCACCTGGCGCAAGTCGTCCTCGCAGGTCATGTAGTCGACGGCGTCGTGGACGAGAACCGCGTCGAAGGTGCGGCCCAGCCGGATGGTCCGCATGTCACCGCGCAGGTGCTCACATTCCGGGTTGAGTCGGCGCGATGCTGCCAGCATCTGTTCGGAAAGGTCGACGAGCGTCAGGTCCAGGCGAGCCTTCAGGTGGACGGCGACGTGGCCGCCGCCGCAGCCCAGGTCCAGCACCTCGCGGACACCGATCGCCGCCGAGCTGAACACGGCGGCCAGGTACGCGGCCTCCGCTGCGTACTCTCCCGGGGGCGAGATCAGCGGCCACCAGCCGGCGAGATCGGTGTAGACGCGGTACTCCCCTGTCATACGGCCATCTTCGCGCATCACCCGTCACCAGGGTGCACAGCTGGCCCCGCCCGGCCCCGCCCGGCCGCGGGTAACGTGCGGTCATGACCGAATTGACGTGGATGGACGCTACCGCCCAGGCCGAGCTTGTCCGCAGGGGCGAGGTTAGCGCCGCCGAGCTGGCCGAGGCGGCCATCAGCCGGGTCGAGGCGGTGAACCCGAAGCTGGATGCCGTGATCCGCACCCGGTTCGACCAGGCGCTTGCGGAGGCAGCAGGCGACCTGCCCGACGGGCCGCTGCGCGGCGTGCCGATCCTGCTCAAGGACATGGGCTGCACGGTCGAGGGCGAGGTGACCGCCTTCGGCGTCGGCCCGATGCGTGACCTGGCATGGCCGGTCACGTCGTACCTTGCCGAGACGTTCCGTGCGGCCGGCCTGGTCTCGCTCGGCCGCACGAACGTGCCGGAGATGGGTACCACGGTGACCACCGAGGCCCGCAGCTTCCGGCCGGCCCGCAACCCGTGGGATCCCGGCCGGTCCGCCGGCGGCTCCTCGGGTGGATCGGCGGCGGCTGTGGCCAGCGGCATGGTGCCGGCGGCACACGGCAGTGACGGCGGCGGGTCCATCCGCATCCCGGCCAGCGAGTGCGGGCTGGTCGGGCTGAAGCCGACCCGCGGGCGCGTCAGCCAGGGGCCGCTGGTGGGGGAGAACTGGGCCGGCGCGACCATCCAGGGTGCGCTGACGCGCACGGTGCGCGACGCCGCCGCCATCCTGGACGTCGCCAGTGCGTGGCAGCCCGGCGAGCCCTACTACGCCGCGCCGCTGCCCCGGCCCCTACGCCAGGAGGTCGGCGCCGACCCGGGACGGCTACGGGTCGGGGTGGTTGACCGGCCGCGCGGCGACGGCTACCTGGATGACTCGCAGTGCCGCGCCGCGGTCGCCGCCTCCGCGCGGCTGCTGGAATCGCTGGGCCACCACGTCGAGGAATCCGCGCCCGAAGCCATGTTCGACGAAGAGTTCGCCGCTCAGTTCGCCGTCGTCATCGCCGCGGACACCGAGGCCACATTCCAGGGCTTCGAGACGCTGCTCGGCCGCGCGATCGGCGCGGGCGAGATAGAGCCGCGCAATGCGCTCTACCGGGAAAGGGGCAAGGCCCTGGGCGCCGTGTCCTACCTGCGCAGCCGGGCCTGGATCGGGATGTGGGCGCGGCGGATGGCGTCCTGGTGGGCCCGTCATGACCTGCTGCTCACGCCGACTGTCGGCGCGCCGCCGCCCGAGCTTGGCTGGTTCACCGCGCAGGGACCGCGAGCCGAGGGACGGCGGATCGCCAGCTTTATCCCCTACACAGCCCAGTTCAACATGACCGGCCAGCCGGCGGTGAGCCTGCCGCTGCACCGGACGCCCGAAGGCCTGCCGGTTGGCGTCCAGCTCGTCGCCGACTACGGCCGGGAAGACCTGCTGATCCGGGTGGCCAGCCAGCTCGAGCAGGCCGCGCCGTGGGGGCAGTGGCACCCGCAGGTGCATGCGTAGCCCGCAGGTACGCGGATAGCGGCCGGGCCTCAGCGCCCGTGCGCCTGCTCGGCGCGGGGTTCGGCGGGGCTCGTGTCCTCGGCAGGTTCGGCGGGGCTCGTGTCCTCGGCAGGTTCGGCGGGGCTCGTGTCCTCGTCAGGTTCGGCGGGGCCCGTGTCCTCGTCAGGTTCGGCGGGGCTCGTGTCCTCGCCTGGTTCGGCGGGGCTCGTGTCCTCGTCAGGTTCGGCGGGGCTCGTGTCCTCGTCAGGTTCGGCGGGGCTCGTGTCCTCGTCAGGTTCGGCGGGGCTCTTCTTCTTCGCCTCGGCGCGCAGGGTGGCGAGATCGACGGCGCCGATGGGTGGCTGATCTGCCGCGCTTGCCCGCCACAGTTCGCGGACCAGGACCTGGAGGGCGCCTGCGCTGGGTATGGCGATCAGCGCGGCGACGAAGGCGCCGAAGATACCGCCGATCCAGCTGCCTACGCTCGCCCCCACCAGGATGGACAGCAGCACAAGCAGCGGGTTGACTCGCACCGTCCGGCTCATCACCACCGGGTTGAGCACGTGGTTCTCGACCTGCGTGTAGACGACGAAGACAACCAGCGTGACAATGCCTGCCGTGAGCGAGTGCCCGAGGGCGAACAGGACCGTGGGGATGCCCGCAAGGGCGCCGCCGATCATGGGGAGGAAATCGACCAGGGCCACCCACAGTGCCCACAAGAACGGGAAAGGAACGTCCATGATCAGCAGCGTCACGAGCACCACGACGCCTGCCATGAGCGAGGTCAGGAAGTTCCCCAGCATGTACCCGGTGACCGACCTGTTGACCTCCCGCGCCACCCGCGAATAGCGCTCAGCCCGCTCCGGGGACATGTTGTCCAGCAGGACCGCGCGCATCCGGGGGGCTTGCATCAGCATCAGCAGGGCGAGCACAAAAATCGTGAACAGCGCGATCAGGAGCGAGAAGGCTCCCTTGCCCACGCTCAGGGCGGGCGACGCAAGACTCTTGCCGAAGTCGACCAGCTTCGGCGTGTTGGCCTGTATCCAGTGCTGGACGTGATACCGGCGTACCAGGTGCCCGATCCAGCCCCGGCCGTGCTCCGCCGCGCTCACATAGGACGGCAGTTCGTCGGCCAAATGAGTGATCGCGTTCACCAGCGGATAACCAAACGCCAGGGTCAGGCCGAAGAAGACCAGGATTCCCCACAGCGTGACCACGGCCACGGCCCATCCCCGCCGCCGGATCCGCCAGCGCTGCAGAGCCACCACGAGCGGATTCAGGATCACGGCGATGAATCCAGCGACCAGTATCAGCAGGAGGACGTCGCGCAGCCGGTAGACCAGCTTGCCGAGCATATAGGCCGCGGCCACCACGGCCACGGTGACAAGAATCGTCCGCAGGGGGATTCCCTGGGACTCCGCGGCCCGCCACAGCCGGGTCCGGCGCGGTTCAGGCGGCACGTCGGGGGGGCGCATCTGGCAATCATCTCAGCTTGGGCAGGGCACCCGGGTCTTTGCGCCCTGGGTCGGGGAACCCAAGACCCTGCCCGCATCACGGCGAGTGAAACCCGCAGGACCCGCCGGGCCCTCACTGGAGCAGACACATGCTTTTAACGCGAGCGGCTGCCCGGTAATTTTCGCGTAACACTGATGCCCAGATTCTTAACAGGAGATGCCTTGCCTGTCCCTTCAGCCACTTGCGACAATCGACGCACGAGCGATGGAGCTCCTTTCGCGCATCGTAATCTCGCCTGCGGTGATCACTGGGTATTACATTGGCCCGGGATTGCCGCAAGGCGCGTTAAGAAGGGAACTCGGGAAGCATGTCGAGCGCCGTCACCAGTTTCACTAAAAAGGATAGCCAGGCAGGTGCCGGGCTGCGATCCGGCGCGCTGGGATTCCCGGCCGTGCTGGCGCAGTCCATAGCACTAATCTCGCCGACGATGACCGCCGTGCTGATCATCCCGCTGGCGTTCTCCAACGCGGGCCAGGGAACCTGGCTGGCGTACGCCTTCGGGACGGTGATGCTTCTTTTCGTCGTCTTGTGCCTCAATCAGTTCTCGCGGCGTTCCGCGGCTCCCGGGGCAATGTACACGTACACAACCCGCGGGCTGGGCGCCGGCGCCGGCGTCTTCTCGGGATTCACGCTCATCTGGTCGTACCTGTTCATCGGGGTGGCCGGGCTGACCGGATTCACGATCTTTGCGCAGCAGTTCCTCACCGCTGTCGGACTCAGCCGAACGGTGCCGCCGGTGTTCCTTTTCGCCGTGAGCGCCACGGTCTGCTGGTATGTTGCTTACCGCGACATCAGGCTGTCGTCGCTGCTGACCCTCGCGTTCGAAGGGCTCTCGGTTGCCTGCATCCTGAGCCTCGCGGGCGTCGTGCTTTTCTCCCATGGCCTGCCCATTGATAGCGCCCAGATCACGCTCAAGGGGGTCGGGGTTCACGGGATCAGCTTCGCCGTGGTCGCGTGCATCTTCAGCCTCGTCGGGTTCGAGAGTGCCACCACGCTCGGCGGCGAGGCACGCAACCCGCTGCGGAACGTGCCGCGGGCGGTGATCTGGAGCCTGCTTCTCACCGGCCTGTTCATGGTCATCATGAGCTACGTCGAGGTTTTCGGCACACGGCACTACGGCACGTCGCTGGCGTCGATCGCGGCCCCGCTCAACGTGCTGGCAGGCCTGTACCATGTCAGCGCCTTCAAGATCCCGGTGTCGCTGGGCGCGATGATCAGCTTCTTCTCGCTCACGCTGTCCTGCCTGAACGCGGGGTCACGGATCATCTACCCGATGGGGCAGCACCTGGTGTTCCCGCGCCACCTTGGCCGGGCGCACGCCACGAACGGGACGCCGCACGTCGCGATCACGATCTACATCGCCGTCATGTTCCTGGTCCCGACCGTGCTGGAGATCAACACCAACCCGCTGACCACGTTCGGTGACGCGGGCACGCTGGCAGCCTTCGGCTTCCTGCTCGCCTACTTCCTCATCTCCATAGCCGCGCCGGTGTACCTGGCCAAGCGTCATGAGCTGCGGCCCCGGGCCGTCGTCTTCTCGGTCCTGGCCTGCCTGTGCCTGCTGGTGCCCACGATCGGCAGCTTCTACCCGCCGCCGCCCTTCCCCGTGAACATCTTCCCGTACATTTTCGTGGGTTACATGGCCCTCGGTGGCGCCTGGCTGCTGGTCGTGAGCCGCCGCCGCCGCGGCATCCTCGCCGAGATCGAGGCCGACATGGAGCAGACCCTCCAGGCCCACGAGAAGCACGCGGACGCCTCGGCGGCTGCCCCGGTCACCGGCATCGGCCACGGCGGTGCTGTCCTGGAACTGGTTCCGGACCCAGCGGAGTGACCGCCTGGGATCCGGCGCCGCCGCCTCTGGGACGCCTCGTGTAGCCCGGCGAAGTCTGGGTAGTGCGGCAGTCTGAAGCCAGGATCCGAAGCTGATCCAGCGGGGCGGCCGCCGGGCCAGCCGACGCGAACGGAGGCCAGATCATGGCATCGGACAGCGACCGGCCGTCCAGGCGCCGGAGGAATCAGTGAAGGCATTGGTTAGCTGGGAAGACGCGAGCGGGATGACGCACCGGTGGGAAATCGCCTACGACCCGCAGGACGCCGAGGCCAGGCATTTCCTTGAGGGGCTCGAACTGCACGTCCGATTCAGGCTGGAGACGTTCGATGCCGGAGCCGACGCGGCCGACCGGAGCTAGCGGTGGCTGGCCGACCGGAGCTGGCGGTGGCTGGCCGACCGGAGCTGGCGGTGGCTGGCCGACCGGAGCTAGCGGTGGCTGGCCGACCGGAGCTGGCGGTGGCTGGCCGACCGGAGCTGGCGGTGGCTGGCCGACCGGAGCTGGCGGTGGCTGGCCGACCGGAGCTGGCGGTGGCTGGCCGACCGGAGCTGGCGGTGGCTGGCGCCCGTCCGGCGGGGCCGGCGGCCAGACCCGCCATGGCAGGGCGGGTTATCATGACTGCGAGATCACGCAGCGTATCGTGGCACGGGCCCTGGTGAGAACGAGATGGCTGTAACGCAAGCGTTCCGGGAGGCAACTGCCCGGGGGTACCGGCACGAGGCATTCCTGTACTCCGGGCTGGCTGAGTTCCTGACCGGGACGATCTCGTTCCTCCGCCGATCGGTCAGCGCCGGCGACCCGGTCCTGGTGGCGGTAAGCGAAGCGAAGATCGCCCTGCTCCGCAAGCGGCTGGGCGCGGACGCGCAGCACGTCAGCTTCGCGGATATGGCCGGCATCGGCGACAACCCTGCGCGGATCATCGCCGTCTGGCAGGCGTTCGTGACGGCCAACGCGGGATCACCGCGGCTATGGGGGGTCGGGGAGCCCGTGCACGCCGAGCGCTCCGCGACTGAGCTTGGCGAGTGCCAGCTGCATGAGGCCCTGCTGAATGTGGCCTTCGACGCGGCCACCCCGTTCTGGCTGCTGTGCCCCTATGACATCGAGGCCCTGGCTGCCGACGTGATCGCCGGCGCGCACCGGACGCATCCCTTCGTTGCCCGCGGTGACAAGCGTCAGGCCAGCGGGGCTTTCCGGCGGATAGACCTCACCGATCCTTTCGACCGGCCGGTCCCGCCCAGGCCCGCCGGGGCGGCCCACCTGCCGTTCGCGGCCGGCGGACTGCGGGGCGTGCGGGCGTTCGTGGCCGAGCGGGCCGGGGGGGCCGGGCTGGACCTGGCGTCGACCGCGGGGATGGTGCAGTCGGTCAGTGAGATCGCCAGCAACAGCCTCCGGCACGGCGGGGGCCGGGGCGAGCTGTATGCCTGGATGGACGACCGCTCGTTCGTCTGCGAGGTATCCGACCGCGGCCACATCACCGCTCCCCTGGTGGGTCGGGTGCGGCCCGTCCTCGCCGCACGCGGCGGCGCCGGCCTGTGGGTTGCCAACCAGCTCTGCGACCTCGTTCAGATATACTCCTCGCCGCGCGGCACCACCGTGCGAGTGCGCCAGGACATCTGACGGGCCGGCGGCAGATGCCTGCTTGGCGGACCGGTCCGGCCCGTCGGCGTCGCGTTCAGTCTGCTGGTGGTCGGCCGCCCACTCGCAGGACGATCTCTGTGGCCAGGTCCCGGAGCTTCATGTTGCGGTTGTTCGATGCCCGGCTCAGCGTCGCGAAGGCCTGGTCGGCGTCGCAGCGTGATTCGGCCATCACGATACCGATCGCCTGATCGATGACGGCCCGGGACCGCAGCGCGTGCTCGAGCTGCGCGGACATCTCACGGGCCTCGGCGTAGCGGCCGACCACCACGATGGCGGCCGAGGCCGGCACGGTGAACAGGGAGATCATCTCCTCGTCCAGCTGGCTGAAACCGTCGGCGTCCCGGCTGGAGAGGTTCAGCGCTCCGAGCCGGCGGCCGGCCAGGCCAAGGCCGGCGGACAGGTAGCTGCGCAGCCCCATTTCCTCGGCCAGGCTGGTGAATTGCGGCCACCGCTGCTCCGCCTCCTGCAGGCTCCAGCGGTTGACCTGCTGGCGCCGGGCGGCATCCAGGCACGGGCCGTCGTGCAGCACGTACTGACGGCGGTCCATCTCGTATGTCCTGTCATCGGTTGCCGCTATGGTGCTCGGCTGGTTTTTGGCGTCGACTATCGTGATGCTCGCCGCATGGCAGCCCGGTATCGAGCGGAGCGCCAGCCCGAGGATGCTCCCGAGGGTGTCCGGGACGGACTCGTTCTCGGTCAGCGTCCGAGCCAGCTCGGTCAGTGACTCGACGAGATCCTCGTACCGCTCCCCGAGCAGGGCCCCGGGTGTCACGTCGTCGGCTACCATCCGCGTCCCCCTGATCTAGCCTGAACCTCGACCGGCGCCGGTACCTGCGGCCGCAGGCCGGGGGCACAGTATCGCCGAGGTGCCTGGCTCGGTCAAAGAGACGAGGCGCCCTACTGGGTCAGACAGCGGCGCGTTAGGCTGACCGGGTGGCGCGGACTTGGATCGAATCATGGCCGGCCTTCCGCCAGCTGACCGGACGGGACCGGCTCGGCCTTGGCTCCGCGGCCCGGAGCAAGCGCACCGACAGCCTGCGGCCGCGCACCGCTTCCGCCGACAAGATCGTGAAGTCGGTGTGCCCGTACTGCGCGGTGGGCTGCGGGCAGCAGGTCTTCGTGGCGGACGGCAAGGTCACGCAGATCGAGGGCGACCCGGACTCCCCGGTCAGCCGCGGTCGGCTGTGCCCCAAGGGATCGGCGAGCCTGCAGCTGACAACCGGTCCGGCCCGCCAGTACCAGGTGCTGTACCGCCGCCCCCGGGCCACCGACTGGGAGCGGCTGGACCTGGAGACCGCGATGGACATGATCGCGGACCGGTTCATCGCCGCCCGGCGCTCGGGCTGGCAGTGGGAGCACCTGGGACGGCGGACCCGGCGCACCATGGGGGTGGCCAGCCTGGGCGGCGCAACGCTGGACAACGAGGAAAACTACCTGATCAAGAAGCTGTTCACGGCGCTGGGCGCGATCCAGATCGAGAACCAGGCCCGCATTTGACACTCCTCCACCGTCCCCGGTCTGGGGACTAGCTTCGGGCGTGGCGGCGCGACCACGTTCCAGCAGGACCTGCAGAACGCTGACTGCATTCTGATCGAGGGCTCGAACATGGCCGAGGCCCATCCGGTCGGCTTCCAGTGGGTGATGGAAGCCAAGGCCCGGGGCGCGACCGTGATCCACGTGGACCCCCGGTACAGCAGGACCAGCGCGGTCGCGGACCTGCACGTGCCGATCCGGGCGGGAGCGGACATCGCGTTCGTCGGCGGGCTGATCAACTACGTCCTGCGCAGCGAGAAGTACTTCCGCGAGTACGTGCTCGCCTACACGAACGCGTCGACGATCGTTACCGAGGACTTCGCTGACACCGAGGACCTCGACGGGCTGTTCTCCGGCTTCGACCCCGAGAACCGGGTGTATGACTTCGGGTCGTGGCGGTATCAGGGCGGCGAGGTGCGGCCCGCCAGCGGCGACCGCAGGCCCCGCCCGGACCCGCCGCCGCGGGTGCGGCGGGCAGGGCGCGGCGAGGCGCACGGCTCGGGAGGGGCGGCCGCGCATCCCGAGCCGGACACCGACCAGACCCTGCAGCATCCGCGCTGTGTGTTCCAGATACTCAAGCGGCACTTCGCCCGGTACACGCCGGAGATGGTGGCGAAGGTCGCCGGCGTGCCCGAAAGGCTCTTCGAGCAGGTCTGCCGGCATATCACCGAGAACTCTGGCCCCGAGCGGACCACGGCCTTCGTGTACAGCCTCGGCTGGACCCAGCACACCGTGGGCGTCCAGTACATCCGCACCGCGGCGATCCTGCAGTCGCTGCTGGGCAACGTGGGCCGGCCCGGCGGAGGCATACTGGCGCTGCGCGGGCACGCCTCCATCCAGGGATCGACCGACATCCCCACCCTTTTCGACCTGCTGCCCGGCTACCTGCCGATGCCGTTCGCTAACGGCAATGACAGCCTCGACGGCTATGTGCGTGCGGAGAGCGTCGGCCGCGGCTTCTGGGCGAATACCCGCGACTACCTGGTCAGCCTGCTCAAAGCTTGGTGGGGCGACGCGGCCACGGCGGATAACGACTTCTGCTACGACTACCTGCCCCGGCTGTCGGGCAGCCACAGCACCTACGACACGGTCGTGGGCCAGCTCAACGGGGAATGCAAGGGATATTTCCTGTGGGGCCAGAATCCGGCGGTCGGCTCGGCCAACGCGCGGATGCAGCGGCTCGGCATGGCGAACCTGGACTGGCTGGTCGTGCGCGACCTGGTGCTGATCGAGAGCGCCACATGGTGGAAGGACGGCCCCGAGATCGAGACCGGCCAGCTGCGCACCGAGGACATCGAGACCGAGGTGTTCTTCCTGCCCGCGGCGGCGCACACCGAGAAGGACGGCAGCTTTACCAACACCCAGCGCATGCTGCAGTGGCATCACGCCGCGGTCGAGCCGGCCGGGGACGCGCGCAGCGACCTGTGGTTCGCCTACCACCTGGGGCGCCGGATCAGGGCGAAGCTGGCCTCCTCCACGGACGAGATGGACCGGCCGGTCCTGGATCTCACCTGGGATTACCCGACGGCCGGCCCGCTGGCCGAGCCGGACGCCGACGCGGTGCTCGCGGAGATCAACGGACGGGACGCCACGGGGCAGCCGCTGTCATCCTTCACCCAGCTCGCTGCCGACGGGTCGACCTCGTGCGGGTGCTGGATCTACTGCGGCGCGCGGGCCGACGGCGTGAACCAGCCCGCCCGCCGCAAGCCCGGGCGCGAGCAGAGCTGGGTAGCGCCCGAATGGGGCTGGGCCTGGCCGGCGAACCGGCGGGTGCTCTACAACCGTGCATCGGCCGACCCTGACGGCCGGCCGTGGAGCGAGCGCAAGGCGCTGGTGTGGTGGGACGCCGGCCAGGGCCGCTGGACCGGGCATGACGTCCCGGACTTCATAGCCGACCGGCCACCGTCCTACCGGCCCCCGCAGGGCGCCACCGGTGTCGCGGCCATTTCCGGTATTGACCCGTTCATCATGCAGGCCGACGGCAAGGCCTGGCTGTTCGCCCCGGTCGGCCTGGTGGACGGGCCACTGCCCGCCCATTATGAGCCGCAGGAATCACCACTGCGGAACCTGCTCTACGCCCAGCAGCACAACCCGGCGCGGCAGATCATCGATCACCCCTACGACCGGTTCCAGCCCAGCGGCGACCAGCCGGGCTCGGAGGTGTTCCCGTACGTGACGACCACGTACCGGCTGACCGAGCATCATACAGCGGGCGGAATGTCCCGGTTCCTGCCGTATCTGGCCGAGCTGCAGCCAGCGTTCTTCTGTGAGGTCTCGCCCGAGCTCGCTGCTGAGCGCGGCCTGGAGCACATGGGCTGGGCGACGATCGTCTCGGCCCGGGGCGCGATCGAGGCGCGCGTGATGGTCACCCGGCGGATGAGGCCGCTCGATGTCGGGGGCAGGCGCCTGCACCAGGTCGGGCTTCCCTGGCACTGGGGGCCGAACGGCTACACGGCCGGAGACGCGGCGAATGAGCTCGCGCACCTCGCCCTGGACCCGAACGTGCACATTCAGGAGGTCAAGGCGATGGCCTGCGACATAAGGCCGGGGCGGCGGCCCCGCGGGCCCGCGCTGCTCGAGTTCGTCCGCTCCTACCAGGAGCGTGCGGGGATCACCGGCGAGACGGGGACGGAGATGTGACGTGACTGCGGATCTAGCGCACGGACTCGACCCGGCGGCCCGGGCCGGCTACGCCGACCATCCGCCCAGGATGGGCTTCTTCACCGACACGTCGGTGTGCATCGGCTGCAAGGCGTGCGAGGTTGCCTGCAAGGAATGGAACGCGTTGCCCGAGGACGGACTGCAGCTCACCGGCATGTCCTATGACAACACCGCGGCCTTGAACGCATCGACGTGGCGCCATGTGGCGTTCATCGAGCAGATCACGCGCGTGCCGCAGCCGCTGCCCGGTGCTGCCGAGTCCGGGGCCCCAGCGGGGGACGGCTCCCGCTGGCTGATGTCGAGCGACGTGTGCAAGCACTGCACCGAGGCGGCCTGCCTGGACGTATGTCCGACCGGGGCGCTGATGCGGACGGAATTCGGCACGGTCGTCGTGCAAGACGATGTCTGCAACGGCTGCGGCTACTGCGTGGCCGCCTGCCCGTTCGGCGTGATCGCGCGGCGGGAGACGGACGGGGGAGCGCACAAGTGCACGCTCTGCTACGACCGGATCAGTGACGGCCTGACTCCGGCCTGCGCCAAGGCCTGCCCGACCGAGTCCATCCAGTTCGGCCCGCTGGACGAGTTGCGGCAGCGAGCCCAGGCGCGGGTCAGCGAACTGCGGGAGTCTGGGGCCGCGGAGGTCGCGGGGGCGCGGCTGTACGGGCATGACCCGGCCGACGGCATCGGCGGGGCGGGGGCGTTCTTCCTGCTGCTCGACGAGCCCGAGGTCTACGGCCTGCCGCCGGACCCGGTCGTCACCACCCGTGACCTGCCCCGGATGTGGCGGCATGTTGCCGCAGCGGGCGCGGCGCTCGCGGTCGGGGCCCTGGTGGCGTGCCTGCGCGGCGGCGGGGAAGCTCCATGAGCCGGCGGCCCGGCAGTGCGGAGCCGGGTGGGGCCCGGGGCGAGCGAGGCGAGCGGCCGGTGGTTCCGCGCGCGGAGTTCGGCTCCTACTACGGCCGGCCGGTGCTCCACGAACCGGTGTGGCGGGCGCCCGGCGCCCCCGGATACCTGTTCCTGGGCGGGTTGGCCGGCGCGTCTTCGGCGCTGGCCGGGTTCGCTCAGCTGTCCGGCAACGGCGAGCTTTCCCGCGCCGCCAAGGTCGGCGCCGCAGGAGCGGTCGGGTTGTCCATGGTCGCGCTGGTGCATGACCTCGGGCGCCCGGTCCGGTTCCTGAACATGTTGCGCGTCTTCAAGGTGACCTCGCCGATGAGCATCGGTTCCTGGCTGCTCACCGCCTACGGCCCGGCCGCGGGAGGGGCGGCGGCGTCGGCCGTGACGGGACGGCTGCCCCGGGCTGGCGCAGCGGCCACGGCCGGCGCGGCCGCGTTCGGGCTGGGCGTGGCCAGCTACACCGCGGCGCTGCTGTGCGACACGGCGGTTCCCGCCTGGCACGAGGGGCACCGCGAGATGCCTTACGTGTTCGTCGGGTCGGCGGCGACCGCCGCGGGCGGGCTCGGCATGCTGGCAGTCCGCCCGCAGAGGGCCGGGCAGGCGGTCAGGTTCGCGGTGCTGGGAGCGGCGACCGAGCTCACCGCCAAGAGCCTGCTCTTGCGGCGGCTGGGCGCCTCGGCGCAGCCGTACCAGTCCGGGCGCGCGGGCCGCCTCATGGAGGCCGGCGAGGTGCTGACCGCCGCCGGCCTGGCCGGCGCAGTGCTGGCGGGCCGGAGCCGGGCGGCAGCGGCGCTCTCCGGAGCGGCGCTGCTGGCAGCCTCTGCCCTGACCCGTTTCGGCGTGTTCGAGGCTGGCCGTGCGTCCGCGCGGGATCCGAAGTACACGGTGGCGCCGCAGCGGGACCGCCTTCGCGGCCAGGCCGGCGTGACGCGCGGCACCTGATCCTGAGTGCCAGCCAGGCAGCGCTCCCCGGCCGGCCGTCATCGGGGGTTGCCGCGGGTGGTCCGCAAGGCTCCGTCGCCGTACCTGCCTTCGTGGTACCGGGCGGGGCCACTCCGGTAGGGTGTCTCAGAGGTGGCGCAACGGGAACTTCGGTGGCTCGGGTATCGGTGCAGGCAAGTGGCTGCACCGACTTCCCGGGATTCTCCGCAGCGGCCGGCAGCCTGAAATGCGGTTACGCCAGCATTCCTACTCGCCTGTAAGCCCGAGGCCTGTGAACCTGATGGTCGTCAGCGAGCACGCACCGCAAGCCGGGCTGGCAGCCGGTCCGGCCTTTTCCCGCACGCTGGATTTCCGTGCCCCGATCCCGGGTTCTCCATGTCCGGGCTCCCACGCCAAGGTTCCGGCTTCCCGGCCTCTGGCTGTAGCTGATGGGACGTGATATGGCCTGGGCGGCTGCTGATGGTGAGGTGGATATCGGCTCTGCGGAGGCGGGGCTGGCTGTGTTGCTGGAGGCGTGTGAGCGGGCGGTGGAGGAGCTGGGGTCGGCTGTGCCGCCGGCCCAGATGCGGGCCCTGCTGGTTATCGGGGGGGCGGGGGGGCTGAACTTGAGCCGGCTGGCGGGGGCGCTGGGGGCGTCGGCGTCGGCGGCGAGCAGGTTGTGTGACCGGATGCAGGCTGCGGGGTTGCTGACGCGGGACCGGGCGTCGGCCAGCCGGCGGGAGATCGTGCTGGTTCCGACGGAGTCGGGGCGGCGGCTGGCGGAGTGGGTGCGGGGGCGGCGGCGGGCGGCGCTGGGCGAGGTGCTGGCGGCGATGACCCCGGATGGCCGGGAGGCGCTGGCGCGGGGGCTGGCGGAGCTGGCTGCGGGGGGCGTG
>Ga0335078_10006325_pt1 | contig 17539 bp, 17 predicted proteins | sample Lox_Sample_32_FD_206711 | JGI IMG/M metagenome (GOLD analysis project Ga0335078, IMG submission 206711) | Soil microbial communities from Loxahatchee National Wildlife Refuge, Florida, United States - Lox_Sample_3.2 | ecosystem: Environmental > Terrestrial > Soil > Wetlands | place: USA... | reverse complement strand
GCCCGCCGCACCGTGTCCACGAAGTTCGGCCCGCCGGGGCCGAACGCCCAGGCGGAGCGCACGATCGCCCACGCAGCGCCCGAGCGCTCGACCACCGCTTCGCCCGCGGCCTTCGCGCGGGCGTACGCCCCGAGCGGAGACCGGGGCGCCGCGGGCGCCAGGGGCGCCGATGCCCGGCCGTCGAACACGTAGTCCGTGCTGACGTAAACCACGCGCGCTCCCGCCTCGCGGCACGCCGCGCAGACGTTCGCCGTCCCGTCGCGGTTCACCGCCATCGCCAGCTCGGCCTCCGCCTCGGCGCGATCCACCGCCGTGTAGGCCGCCAAGTGCAGGACCACGTCGGGCCGCGCTTCCCGCACCGCCCGCCGCACGGCGTCGCCGTCCCGCACGTCGAAGTCGGCGAGGTCCCAGCCGACGACGTCCGCGCCGGCCCGCCGCCACAGCGGGACCAGGGTGGTGCCCAGCAGACCGCCCGCGCCGGTGACGCCGACGCGGAGCGCGTTCAGCGCGCCTTCGCCCGGCTCGCGATCGCGTGCCGGGTGTCCACCATCGCGCGCGCTTCCTGCGCCAGCATCGCGTAGTCGAGTGCGCTGTGGTCGGTGACGATGACCACGCAGTCCGCGGCGCGCACCGTCGCCGCGGTGAGCGGCGTCGAGCGCAGCACCGTGTCGTCCTCGTGCAGCTCCGCGATGAACGGATCGTGGTACTGGACCACCGCCCCCAGCCGCTGCAGCAGCCGGATCACGTCCAGCGCCGGGCTCTCGCGGATGTCGTCGATGTCCTTCTTGTACGCGACGCCGGCCACCAGGACCGTGGAGCCGCGCACGGCCTTGCGCTGCTCGTTCAGCGCCGCCACCACCTTCTCGACCCAGTACTCCGGCATCTCCGCGTTGATCTCGCCCGCCAGCTCGATGAACCGGGTGCGGTAGTTGAGCGAGCGCATCTTCCAGGCCAGGTAGTGCGGGTCGAGCGGGATGCAGTGCCCTCCCACGCCGGGGCCCGGCGTGAACTTCATGAAGCCGAACGGCTTGGTGGCGGCCGCCTCGATCACCTCCCACACGTCCACGCCGAGCTTGTCGCACACGATCGCCATCTCGTTGACGAGCCCGATGTTCACCGAGCGGAACGTGTTCTCCAGCAGCTTGACCAGCTCCGCCGCCTCCGGCGAGGACACGGCCACCAGCGTCTCGATCGCCGGCTGGTAGAGCGCCGTCACGACGCGGGTGCACGCTGCCGTCACGCCCCCGACGATCTTGGGCGTGTTGTGCGTGTTGTACCTGGGGTTGCCCGGATCCACGCGCTCGGGGCTGAAGGCCAGGAAGAAGTCCGTCCCGACCTTGAGCCCGCCGCGCTCCAGGGCCGGCAGCATCAGCTCGCGGGTCGTGCCGGGGTAGGTCGTGCTCTGCAGGACGATCGCCTGGCCCGGCCGGATGGACGCCGCCACGCTCTCGGTGGCCGCGGCCACGAACGACACGTCGGGATCGCGCGTCTTGGAGAGCGGCGTGGGCACGCAGATGGCCACCAGGTCCGGCTCCTTGAGCCGCGCCAGCTCGGTGGTGGCCGACAGCTTCCCCGCCGTGACCAGCGTGGCCAGCCGGGCGGCGGGGATGTCCTGGACGTGGGACCTGCCGGCGTTGATCCCGTCCACCACCCGCGCCGTGACGTCGAACCCGAGGACCCGGTAGCCCGCCTCGGCGAACTCCACCGCGAGGGGCAGGCCGACGTAGCCCAGGCCGACGATGCCGATCAGTGCGGAGCGCGCCTGGGCCTTGGCCAGGAGGTCGCGCTCGTGCCGGTTTGCGTCAGTCACCGTAGAACCCCCGGATCGCATCCACCACGTGGGCCTGCTGCGCCTCGGTCAGCTCCGGAAAGACCGGCAGCGCGAGCACGCGGCCGGTGGCCGCCTCCGCCACCGGGAAGGCGCCCTTGCGGTAGCCGAGGGAGGCGAAGCAGGGCTGCAGGTGCAGCGCCAGCGGATAGTAGACGGCGGTGCCGACCCCCTGCGCCTTGAGGTGCGCCTGGAGCGCATCGCGCCGGTCCGCCTCGATCACGTACTGGTTGTAGATGTGCTCGTTCGCCGGGTCGGTGACCGGCGTCCGCACGCCGGCGACGCCGGCGAGCGCCGCGGTGTACCGCGCCGCGTTGGCGCGCCGCGCCGCGCTCCACGCCGCGAGGTGCGGCAGCTTGGCCAGGAGGACGGCGGCCTGCAGTGCGTCGAGCCGCGAGTTGGTGCCCACCTCGTCGTGGAAGTAGGTCTGCAGGCCGCCGTGCACCCGCAGCCGCCGTACCCGCTCCGCGATCCGGTCGTCGCTGGTGACCACCATGCCGCCGTCGCCCCAGCCGCCCAGGTTCTTGGACGGGAAGAACGAGTAGCCGGTGGCGTCGCCCAGCTCGCCGGCCATGCGCCAGGCGCCGTCCACCCGGCGGCGGGCGCCGATGGACTGCGCGGCGTCCTCGATCAGCGGGATGCCGTGCTTGCGCGCGATCGGGAGCAGCCGCTCGAGGGGGGCCATCTGCCCGAACAGGTGCACCGGCATGACGGCCCGGGTGCGCGGCGTGATGGCGGCCTCGAGCGCGGCCGGGTCCATGGCGTACGTGTCCGGCAACACGTCCACGAACACGGGCGTCGCCCCGGCGTTGTGCACCGCGCCGGCCGACGCGAAGAACGTGAACGGGACGGTGATCACCTCGTCGCCCGCCCGCAGGTCCAGCGCCTTGAGCGGCAGCAGCAGCGCGTCCGTGCCGCTGGCCACGCCGATCGCGTGGCGGGCGCGGCTCAGCGTCGCGACTTTCGCCTCGAAGTCCAGGACCGGCTGGCCGAGGATGAACAGCTGGGACTCGACCAGCTCGTGCACCCGCGCGAGCACCTCGTCCTTGATGGCCCGGTGCTGCGCCTTCAAGTCGAGCAGCGGGACGTTCATTGCGGCGCCAGCTCCCCACCCCGCTCGCGGTAGGCGGCGCCGCAGCGGGCGCAGGTCCCCGCCCCGGCCGTCAGCCGCAGGCGCTCGCCGCATTGGCACATCCAGCCCACCTGCCGCGCCGGATTGCCGACGACCAGCGCATAGTCCCTGACGTCCTTCGTCACGACGGCGCCGGCGCCCACGAAGGCGAAGCGGCCCAGCGTCGTGCCGCACACGACCGTGGCGTTGGCCCCGATGGTGGCCCCGCGGCGGCACAGCGTGCGCTCGTACTCCCCGCGCCGGCTCACGTGGCTGCGCGGCAGGGACACGTTGGTGAACACCATCGAGGGACCGCAGAAGACGTCGTCTTCCAGCTCGACGCCCTCGTAGATCGAAACGTTGTTCTGGATCTTCACGTTGTCGCCGATCCGCGTCCCGGGCATCACGCAGACGTTCTGGCCGAGCACGCAGCGCTGGCCGATCACCGCCCCGGGCATCACGTGGCAGAAGTGCCAGACCCTGGTGCCCGCGCCGATGACCGCGCCCTCGTCGATGACCGCCGACGGGTGGGCGAAGTAGTCGCTCACTTCGGCTCTCCGAGCACCTTCACCTCCAGCTCGAGCTCGATGCCGAACTCCTTGAACACCGCGGTGCGCGCGATGTCGATCAGCTTGAGGACGTCGTCGGCCGACGCGTTGCCGACGTTCACGATGTAGTTGCCGTGGACCTTGGAAATCTCGGCTCCGCCGATGCGCCGGCCCTTCAGCCCGCAGCGGTCGACGAGCCGGCCCGCGGTGGTCTCCTCCGGGTTCTTGAACACGCTGCCGCAGCACGGCTGGTCGAACGGCGTGCCCTCGCGGCGCCGGCGCAGCAGCATGGCCAGCTCCTGCTTGAGCCGCTCGGGATCCTCCTGGTCGAGCCGCAAGGCGCAGCCCAGGACCACGTAGCCGTCGAGGCCGCTGCGCCGGTAGCTGAACGGGATGTCCTTGCGGGCCTTCTCCGTCAGCCGGCCGCGGGCGTCGAGGACGGTCGCCGAGATCAGGACCGACGCCAGGTCCTGGCCGTGCGCGCCCGCGTTCATGAACACCGCGCCGCCCACCGACCCCGGCACGCCGATCAGCTTGTGCACGCCGGCGAACCCTTCCTCGGCCGTCTTGCGGGCGAGCAGCGGCAGCGGCAGGCCCGCCCCGACCTTCCACGTGCCGGCGCGGTGGGCCACCGCGTCGAGCCCCTTGCCGATCTTGATCACCAGGCCCTTGAACCCGCCGTCCCGGATCAGGACGTTGGAGCCGAGCCCGAGGATCAGGCAGGGCACCTTGTGCTCGCGGGCCCACGCCACGGCCGCGGCCGCCGCCTCGTTCGTGGCGGGCGCGAAGTGCACCGCCGCCGGCCCGCCGATCCGGTAGGTGGTGTGCCGCAGCAGCGGCTCCTGGTACTTCAGCGTGCCGGCCAGGTCCTCGGGGAACGCCGCCATGCCCTTCGGCGGCCCCTTGGCCTGCGGCTCGGCCTTCCCGGCCGGCTTCGCGGTCTTCTTCCGCGGCGCGGCCATCAGGCCACCCGCTCCGTCGAGGCCAGGCGCCTGGCGTACCACTCCTGCAGCGACATCACGTCCCCCCTCGAGCTCCTGAGCGCGATCACTGCGTCGCACGCCGCGGACGCGGCGGACATCGTCGTCGTGTAGGGCACGCGGTGCATCAGCGCCGCGCGCCGCAGCTCGTAGTCGTCCCGCTGCGAGTACTTCCCCAGCGGCGTGTTGATCAGCAGCTGCACCTTGTCCGACAGAATCAGATCCACGGCGTTCGGCCTCCCCTCCCACACCTTGTTGACCCGCTCGCACGCGATGCCCCGCCGCTGCAGGTAGCGCGCCGTGCCCTCCGTCGCGACCAGCCGGAAGCCCATCTCGTGAAAGCGCCGCGCGATGGGCGTCACCGTCGGCTTGTCGCTGTCGTTGACGGTCACGAAGATGGCCCCTTCCAGCGGCAGCGCCCCGTCGGCGCCGATCTGCGCCTTGGCGAACGCCCACCCGAAGGAGTCGGCGATGCCCATGACCTCGCCGGTCGAGCGCATCTCCGGGCCGAGCAGCGTGTCGGCGTTGGGCAGCTTCGCGAACGGGAAGACCGCCTCCTTCACCGCCACGTACGGCGGCTCGATCTCCTCCCGGAAGCCCAGCTCGGCCAGGGTCCGCCCCACCATGACGCCCGCCGCCAGCCGCGGCAGCGACACCCCGGTGGCCTTCGAGACGAACGGCACCGTGCGCGAGCCCCGCGGGTTGACCTCCAGGCAGTACACGACGCCGTTCTTGATGGCGTACTGCACGTTGATCAGCCCCACGACTCCGAGCGCGGAGGCCAGCGCCACCGTGTGCCGGCGCATCTCCTCGATCTCGCGCTCGCCGATCAGGTACGGCGGCAGCACGCACGCCGAGTCGCCGGAGTGGATCCCCGCGTCCTCGATGTGCTGCATCACGCCGCCGATGACGCAGGTCGTGCCGTCGGCGATGGCGTCCACGTCCGCCTCGAACGCGTCCTCGAGGAAGCGGTCGATCAGCACCGGGTGCTCCGGCGCCACCCGCGCGGCCGTGGCGAAGTAGTCGCGCAGGGCGCCCGCGTCGTACAGGATCGCCATCGCCCGGCCGCCCAGGACGTACGACGGCCGCACCAGCACCGGGTACCCGACGCCCTCCGCCACCGCCAGCGCCTCCTCGGTGCTGCGCGCCGTCCCGCTCGCCGGCTGGGTGATCGCGAGCCGGCGCGCGATGGCCTCGAACCGCTTGCGGTCTTCGGCGATGTCGATCGAATCGGCGGAGGTCCCCAGGATGCGCACCCCGGCGGCCTCGAGCCGCTTGGTCAGCTTCAGCGGGGTCTGCCCCCCGAGCTGCACCACCACGCCCAGCGGCCGCTCCAGCTCGACGATCTCGAGCACGTCCTCGAACGTCAGCGGCTCGAAGTACAGCTTGTCGGAGATGTCGAAGTCGGTGGACACCGTCTCGGGATTGGAGTTGATCATCACCGTGCGGTAGCCCAGCTCCCGGAAGGCGAGCGCGGCGCGCACGCAGCAGTAGTCGAACTCCACCCCCTGGCCGATGCGGTTGGGGCCCGAGCCGAGCACCACCACCGCACGCTCGCCCAGCGGCACCGACTCGCTCTCCTCGTCGTAGCTGGAGTACAGGTACGGCGTCGCCGACGGGAACTCCCCCGCGCAGGTGTCCACGGTCTTGTAGGCCGGCCGCAGGTCGAGCGCGTGCCGCTCCGCGCGGATGTCGTCCTCGCGCACGCCCGCGAGCGCCGCCAGCTGCGCGTCGGAGAAGCCGAGCCGCTTCATGTGCCGCAGCGACGCGCGCCGCTCGGCCGGCGCGTCCTCGCCCCCGCGCCCGCGCGCGTCCGCGAACTCCCGCTCCGCCGCCACCAGCTCGGCCAGCTGCCGCACGAACCACGGGTCGATCCCCGTGAGCTGTGCGACCTCCGCCGCGGCGATGCCGGCCAGCAGCGCCCGCTTGATCTGGAAGATCCGCTCCGGCGTCGGCTGCCGGAGCGCCGCGCGGATCGAGGCCGGGTCGTCGTTCTCCAGCCGGTCGTCGGCCGGAAGCACGCCTACCACCCAGCCCGCGCGATCCACCTCCAGCGCCCGGATCCCCTTCTGGAACGCCTCCTTGAACGTGCGCCCGATGGCCATGGACTCGCCCACCGACTTCATCTGGGTGGTGAGCCGCCAGTCCACCATCGGGAACTTCTCCTGCGGGAAGCGCGGGAACTTGACCACGACGTAGTCCAGCACCGGCTCGAACGAGGCCGGGGTGGTGCGCGTGATGTCGTTCGGCAGCTCGTCGAGCGTGTAGCCCACGGCCAGCTTGGTCCCCATGCGCGCGATCGGGAAGCCGGTGGCCTTCGACGCCAGGGCCGAGGAGCGGGACACGCGCGGGTTCATCTCGACCACCAGCATCTCGCCGTCGGCCGGGTTGACGGCGAACTGGATGTTGCAGCCGCCGGCCTCCACGCCGATCTCCCGGATGATCGCGATCGCGGCATCGCGCATCACCTGGTACTCGCGGTCGGTGAGCGTCATGGCCGGCGCCACCGTGATGCTGTCGCCGGTGTGCACGCCCATCGGATCGAGGTTCTCGATCGAGCACACGATCACCACGTTGTCGCGGCGGTCGCGCATGACCTCCAGCTCGAACTCCTTCCACCCGACGACGCTCTGCTCGACCAGCACGCGGTGCACGGGCGAGGCCTCGAGCCCGCGCCGCACCGTCTCGTCGATCTCGGCGGGGTTGTAGGCGATGCCGCCGCCGGTGCCGCCAAGCGTGTACGACGGCCGGACGATGGCCGGGTACTCGGTGCGCGCCACGATCGCACGCGCCTCCTCGACCGTGGCGGCGAAGCCCCCGGCCGCCACCTTCAGCCCGATCCGCCGCATCGCGTCCGCGAACGCCTCGCGGTCTTCCGCCATCTCGATGGCCCGCGCGTTGGCGCCGATCAGCTCCACCCCGTAGCGCTGCAGCGCCCCGCTGGTGTGCAGCGCCATGGCCACGTTGAGCGCCGTCTGGCCGCCCATCGTGGGCAGCAGCGCGTCGGGGCGCTCCCGCGCGATCACGCGCTCCACCCACTCCGGCGTCACCGGCTCGATGTAGGTGCGGTCGGCCAGCTCGGGATCGGTCATGATGGTGGCGGGATTCGAGTTCACCAGCACGACCGTGTACCCCTCCTCCTTCAGGGCCTTCACGGCCTGGGTCCCCGAGTAGTCGAACTCCGCCGCCTGCCCGATGACGATCGGGCCGGAGCCGATCAGCAGGATGCGCCGGAGGTCAGTCCGCTTGGGCATGGACCAGGTCGTGCAGCGTGCGATCGAGGGGAATGGCCGGCGCCCAGCCGGCGGCGGCGCGCAGCTTGGTGCTGTCGCCCACCAGGAACGGGATGTCCGCCGGCCGCAGGAACTCCGGGTCGGGCTCGGCGATGGCCGCCACGCCGACGATCGCGGCCAGCCGCTCGAACAGCTCCTGCAGCGAGAGCCCCGTGCCCGACGCCACGTTGTAGACCTCCCCCGGCGTGCCGCGCTGCAGCAGCGCGACGTACGCGGCCGCCACGTCGCGCACGTCCAGAAAGTCGCGCACGGGGGCCAGATTGCCCACCTTCACCACCCTCGCCCGGGCGAGCCGCGCGCCCCGCAGGCGCCGCGCGAAGGCCGGCGCCACGAATCGCTCGTCCTGCCCGGGGCCGGTGTGCGGAAACGCGCGCGCGACCACCACCCGCAGCCCCGTGCGCAGCCCCGTCTCCGCCGCGGCCAGCTCCGCGCCCGCCTTGGACGCCGCGTACGGCGACCGGGGCGCCACCGGATCGGTCTCCACGAGCGGCCGGGCGGGGCCGGCTCCGTAGACCTCGGCGCTCGACACCACGAGCACCAGCGGATCGGCCTCTCCGGCGCGCCGCCGCCGCCCCAGCTCCCCCAGCAGCCGCGCCGTGCCCGCCGCGTTCACGGCCCACGCCACGCCGGGATCGCGCAGCGCGTCGCCGCCCGACGCCACTGCCGCCAGATGCACCACCGCGTCGCACGCCAGCGCCGCCACGAGCCGCACCGATGCCACGTCGCCGAGCTCCAGCGGCGCCCACCGCACCGCGGCGCGCTCGGCCTCGGTCAGTCCGTCGCCCCGCGGGGGCCCCGGCTGCACCGCGCCCACCACCCCGTGCCCGGCGCCCAGCAGCGCCCGGATCACCCACCGGCCGACGAAGCCGTCGGCCCCCGTGACCAGCACGTTCATGTCTGCCGCTGCAGGCGCGCCACGTCCGCGTCCACCATCATCCGCATCAGATGGTCGAAGTCCACCTGCGGCCGCCAGCCGAGCTGCTGCCGCGCCTTGGAGGGATCGGCCAGCAGCGTGTCCACCTCCGCCGGCCGCTCCAGCGCCCGGTCGTGCGCCACGTACGCCCGCCAGTCCAGCCCCGCGTGGCCGAAGGCGGCCTCGCAGCACTCGCGCACGCTGTGCTGCACGCCCGTCCCGATGACGTAGTCGTCCGGCTGCGGCTGCTGCAGCATCCGCCACATGGCGTCCACGTAGTCCCCGGCGAAGCCCCAGTCGCGCCGCGCGTCCAGGTTGCCGAGCTTCAGCTCCTTCGCCAGGCCCAGCTTGATCCGCGCCACGCCGTCGCTGATGCGGCGCGTCACGAACTCCAGGCCGCGGCGCGGGCTCTCGTGGTTGAACAGGATGCCGCTCACGGCGTACAGCCCGTACGACTCGCGGTAGTTCACCGTGAGGTAATGCCCGTAGCACTTGGCCACGCCGTACGGCGAGCGCGGATGGAACGGCGTCGTCTCGCACTGCGGCGTCTCCCGCACCTTGCCGAACATCTCGCTCGAGCTCGCCTGGTAGAACCGCGCGTCCGGCTTGGCGAGCCGCAGCGCGTCCAGGAGCCGCGTCACGCCGAGCGCCGTAAACTCGCCGGTCAGGACCGGCTGCGACCACGACGTGGGCACGAAGGACTGCGCGGCGAGGTTGTACACCTCGTCGGGCGCCGCGGCCTGCACCACCGATTGCAGCGAATGCTGGTCGAGCAGGTCCGCCGGCACGATCTCGACCTGCCCCACCAGGTGCTGGATGCGCTCGTAGCTGTCGTGCGACGTGCGCCGCACGACCCCCACCACCCGGTACCCTTTGCCGAGCAGCAGCTCGGCCAGGTAGGACCCGTCTTGCCCGGTGATGCCGGTGATCAGCGCGGTCGGCATGTAGATCCCCGAAACAACGGGTGTAGGCCGCGGGGTGGAGGTGTGGAGCCGCCGCCCCAGCGCCCCCCGCCCCTTGAATCAAGTGCCAGAGCGGGCTAAACTTAGCGGCTGCATCGGACTTTTTGAAGCGAGGAATACGATGGCGCGCGTGTGCGCGATCTGCGGCAAGGGCCCGAGCTTCGGGCACCACGTCTCCAATGCGAACAACCGGACCACCCGGCGCTGGTATCCGAACCTGCAGGCGGTCCGGGCCCTGGTGGACGGGGCGCCCAAACGGATCCGGGTCTGCGCGGCGTGCCTGAAGTCGGGGAAGGTCCAGAAGGCGCCCAGGGGCGTGAAGCTGGCGGCCGGGGGCGTGAAACCTGACGGGGACGTGACGGGGTGATGCGGGTGCTGAAGTGAGGATGTGAGAACGGGGGGCCGATACCGGCCCCCCGTTTCCGTCTCACCGCATCACCCTCATCACCGCCTCGCCTCGCCGTCCGGGGAGGAGGCCCTACTCCTTGAGCAGCTCGATCCTCGCCGTGTCCCCGCCGTCCCCTTGCCGGTGCCCCAGCTTGAGGATCCGGGTGTAGCCGCCCGGCCGGGCCTGGAAGCGCGGGCCCAGCTCCTTGAACAGCTTGGTCGTGACGCCCTTGTCCCGGATGCGGCGCTCGACCAGGCGGCGGGCGTGCAGGTCACCCCGCCGCGCGAGCGTGATGAGGCGCTCGGCGACCGGGCGCAACTCCTTGGCCTTGGCCACCGTGGTGACCACGGCGCCGTGCCGGAACAGGTCGGTGGCCATGTTCGAGAGCATGGCCCGGCGGTGCGAGGCCGTGCGGGAGAGTTGGCGATCCTTGGCGCGGTGCCGCATCAGTGCTCCGGGGTCGCCTCGGCCGGGACCGCCCGCACGACGGGCTTCGTGCCGGGATCGAGCAGCTTGAAGCCGCCCTCCCCCTCCTCCCACTGCATCCCGAACGACAGCCCTTCCTTCAGCAGCAGCTCCGCGATCTCGGCGACCGCCTTCTCGCCGACGTTGCGCACGCGGAGGAGCTGCTCCTCCGTGTTGCGGACCAGGTCGCCGAGGGTGCGGATGTTCGAGTTCTTGAGCGAGTTGATGGACCGGACCGAGAGCCCGCAGTCGTCGATCGAGCGGGTCAGCAGGCCGCGCAGGTGCTCGAGGTCGCTGGCCGGCTCCGCCGGCACCTCGGCCGGCACCATCGGGACGGTGCCGAAGGAGATGAAGTAGGCGAAGTGGTGCTGGGCCAGGGCCGCGGCGTAGGCCACCGCGTCCTCGGGCGTGATGGCGCCGTTGGTCTCGACGGTGAGGGTCAGGCGGTCGAAGTCGGTGCGCTGGCCGACGCGCGTCTCGGCGACGGTGAAGTTGGCGCGGCGCACCGGGCTGTAGAGCGAGTCGATGCGCACCACGTCCACCGGCATCGCGCGATCCACCGGATGCAGGTCCGCGTCCACGTAGCCGCGACCCTTGTTCACGTACAGGTCCACCGCGAGGTCGCGGTCGTCCTGGAGCGTGAACAGCAGGTGGTCGGGGTTGACGATCGTCACGGCGCCGTGCGCCTCGATGTCCCGCGCGTAGACCGGCCCCGCCGCGCCGCGCTTGATGTGCAGCGTGGCCTCGTCCGCCTCGGGCGCGAGCACCAGGGTCAGCGCCTTGAGGCGCTGGATGATCTGGTGGACGTCCTCGACGACGCCGGGCACCGTCTGGTGCTCGTGCTGCACCCCGTCCATGCGGAAGGCCCACACGGCCGAGCCGCGCAGGGACGAGAGCAACATGCGGCGCATGCCGTTGCCCAGGGTGTAGCCGAACCCGCGCTCGAGCGGCTGGAGGCGGAACTCGGCGGCGTTCGGATTGTCCTCCCGCTTGGTCATCTCGACCAGCTGCGGGCGGACGAGCCCGGTCAAATCAATCGTCATGTTCACTTGGAATAGAGCTCGACGATCAACTGTTCCTCGGCCGCGATCGGGATGGCATCACGGGTCGGGCGCTCGAGGACCTTGCCGGTCATCGTGCTCCGATCCACGCTCACCCAGGAAACCGGCTGGCCCTTGGAGGCCAGCTCGAGGGAGACCGCGATGACATCGAGCTCCCGGCTCGCCTTGCCGACGCGAACCTCGTCGCCGGGCGCGACCGGGAAGGACGGGACGTCGACGGGACGGCCGTTAACCTCGACGTGGCGGTGCCGCACCAGCTGCCGGGCCGCCTTGCGGCTCGGTGCCAGCCCCATCCGATAGACGATGTTGTCCAGACGCGACTCCAGCGCCACCAGCAGGTTCTCGCCGGTCCGGCCGGCCTCGCCGAGCGCGCGCTGGAACGTGTTCCGGAACTGCTGCTCCGACAAGCCGTAGATGCGCTTGACCTTCTGCTTCTCGCGCAGCTGGCGTGCGTACTGCGACGCCTTGCGGCGCCGCCCCGATGCCTGGCCGTGCTGCCCCGGCGCGTAGGAGCGCTTCTCGACGGCGCACTTCTCCGTCAGGCAGCGGGAGCCCTTGAGGAAGAGCTTGGTGCCCTCGCGGCGGCACAGCTTGCAGTTCGCTTCGACGTATCGGGACACTACACCCTGCGCTTCTTCGGGGGGCGGCAGCCGTTGTGCGGAATCGGCGTGACGTCCCGGATGGACTTGACGATCAGGCCGGCGTTGGCCAGCGCCTGGATGGCGGACTCGCGGCCCGCGCCCGGACCCTGCACCCGCACGTGGACCCGCCGCACTCCCATGTTGAACGCTTCACGTCCCGCCTGCTCCGCCGCCACGGTGGCGGCGAACGGCGTGGATTTCTTCGAGCCCTTGAAGCCCGACTTCCCGGCGGTGCCCCAGGCCACCACGTTGCCGTGCAGATCGGCCACGGTGACGATGGTGTTGTTGAACGTGGCCATGATGTGGACCACGCCCTCGGACTCCACGACCTTCTTGGTCTTCTTCGCGACCTTCCGGCCCGCGCCCTCGGCCGGCGGCGCCCCCGCCTCGGCGGCCGGAGCGCCCGGCGCCGCCTCGGGCGCCGGAGTGGGTTTCTGCTGTTCCTGATCGGCCATGGGCTATTTCTTGAGAACCGCCTTCTTCTTGCCGGCGATGGTCCGGCGCGGGCCCTTCTTGGTCCGCGCATTGGTCCGCGTGCGCTGCCCGCGCAGCGGGAGGCCGCGGCGGTGGCGGATGCCGCGATAGCAGCCGATGTCCATCAGCCGCTTGATGTTCATCGCCACTTCGGTGCGCAGCGCGCCCTCGACCTTGTGGTCGCGCTCGATCACCTGCCGCAGGCGCGAGACTTCCGCGTCGCTCAGGTCCCGCACCCGCGTGGCCGGGTTGATGCCGGTCCGCTCCAGGATCGTCACGGCGGTCGAGCGCCCGACCCCGAAAATGGCCGTCAGCCCGACCTCGACGCGCTTGTCGCGTGGAAGATCCACGCCCGCTATGCGTGCCACGAGCTAACCCTGCCGCTGCTTGTGCTTGGGGGACCGCGTGCAGATCACCCGGATCACGCCCCGACGCCTGATGACCTTGCAGTGCTCGCAGACGGGTTTGACACTCGTACGAACCTTCAAGACGCGCTCCTTAAGTCAATTGCGAACAAGACTTAAAAGCTAGCCTCGGCACGTATCGGATGCAAGGGAGCGATGGCGACCGTTTCAGAGCCCGGGCCGGAGGGCCGGCCGGCGGACGCCGCTCACGGCAGGGCGCGGACCTCCACGAGGCGGTAGGACACCCCTACCCGCCGGAAGCCGAAGTAGATCGTCTGGGAGTGCTGCACGTCCGTGCCCTCGAGCTGGAAGACGCGCTGGGCCTCCACGTACGCCCGGTCCGGCTCCACGTTGCGGGCCACCTGGACCGTGACCTCCAGCTCGTGGGCCCCTTCGGTGAAGGTGCGCAGGAGCGCCGCCGCCTGGGTGGGCCGGAGCGGCGAGGACGGCTCGGCGCCGGGCAGGTGCACCATGATCGCCTCGCCCGTCCCGACCAGGCCGGCGAAGTCGTGGTGCATCCACTCCGCCGCGGCGCGCCGCGCGGCGTCGAGCAGGGAATCCGCCTGCCGGGCGCCCGCCGATGCGAGCGCGACGCCGGCCAGCAGCAGCCACTTCATGCCGCCGCCTCCGCGGCGATCGCCGCCGCCTCGGCCCGGGGGTCAGCCGCGGCAGTGATCGGGCGGCCCACCACGATGAAGTCGGCACCGGCCGCGGCCGCGGCGGCCGGCGTCGCGGTGCGCACCTGGTCCTGGGCCCCGTCCGCGGCGCGGCGGATGCCCGGAACGACCAGCACGGCGCGCGCGCCCGCGACGGCCCGCACGCGCCCCGCCTCCGCCGCGGCCGCCACGTACCCGTCGAGTCCCGACGCCGCGCCCAGGCGCACGAGGCGGCGCTGCTCGTCGGCGAGGTCGGCCACGGGACGGCCCACGATCTCGCCGAAGGCGGGCGCGTCCAGCGACGTGAGGACGCCGACGCCCACGAGCCGGAGGCCGGCCGGCCGCGCCGCGACTGCGGCCCTGAGCATCGCCATGCCCCCGCCGAGATGGACGGTCGCCAGCGCCACGCCCGCATCCGCGGCGGCGGCCACGGCTCCGGCCACCGTGGTGGGGATGTCGTGCCACTTCAAGTCGAGAAACACGTCCTTGCCCCGCTCCTTGAGCGCCCGCACCACGGCCGGCCCGTCGGCGACGTGCAGCACCGGCCCCACCTTGTACCAGCGCACGGACGCGCCGAGGCGGTCCACCAGCGCCAGGGCGGCGTCGGCCGTCGCAACGTCGAGCGCCACGATCAACTGCGCCATGGGCCGGCCTCCGCCACTGGGGGATTCGCGCCCGCTGCGGCGCGTCGCGCCAGCAGGTGCGCCAGCTCACGCGCGATCCGCTCGGGCGCCCGGGGATCGGCCAGCGCGGCGGTGCCCACGCCGACCAGCGTGGCGCCCGCGTCCAGGTACTGAAGGGCATCCGCCCCGCATCGGACCCCGCCGACGCCGATGACCGGCCTCCCGGTGCGCGCCGCCACGCGTCGCGTGACGCGCACCCCGACCGGCAGCAGCGGCGGGCCGCTCAGTCCGCCGTGACCGGCGCCGAGCCGCGGGCGGCCCGCGTCATCGTACAACTGGGCCGGCAAAGTGTTCACGGCCGTGAAACCGTCGGCGCCCGCCGCCACGGCCGCTTCCGCCGTGCGGCCCGGATCGGGCAGGACCGGCGAGAGCTTGACCGTCAGGGGCTTGGCGGTCTCGCGCCGCACCCGCCGCACCAGCTCGGCGAGCACCGCGTCGTCGGCGCCGAACTCCATTCCGCCGCGCTCGACGTTGGGGCACGACACGTTGAGCTCGAAGGCCGCCACCGCGGGCTCCTCCCGCAGCGCCCGCACGACCTGCGCGAAGTCTTCCGGGGTGTTGCCCACCACGTTGACCAGGAGCCGCGCCGGCCCCAGGTGCTCTGCGAGCCAGGGCAGCGCGAACCGGCGGAAGTGCTCGAGGCCGGGGTTGGCCAGCCCGACCGAGTTGAGCATCGCGCCACGCGTCTCGGCCACACGCGGCGCCGGGTTCCCCTGCCGCGCCTCCACGCTCACCGCCTTGGTCACGAGTCCGCCGAGCGACGGCAGCGCGATGACCCGGGCGACCTCGACGCCGAACCCGGCGGTGCCCGAGGCCAGCAGCACCCGGTTCTGGAAGGTGATCCCGCACCAGGACGCTGCCACGGAGAGCCCCGCGGGCGGCCCGCTCACTCGGGCGGCTCGGGGCCGGGCGGCCCCCACGGGGGACGCGACGGCGGCCCCAGCATCGCCGCCGCCCCCGCCCGGGCGGGCCCCGCCCCGGCGGCCCGCGTCTCGGCGACGGCGGCCTCCCCCAATCGCCGGGACCGTACGCCGGGCTCCGATTCCTCCACGCTCTCGCCGCGCGCCGGGGAGCCCGCCGCGGCGCCCGCGGAGGCCACGGCGAGCACCGTCCGGAGGGAATCTTCCAGGTCGGCGAGCGCGGCCGCGCCGGCCACGCCGCCGGACGCGGCGATCACATAGGGGCTGCGCGCATACCGGTGCAGCAGGAGCCCCTGCAGGGAGTCGGCGTCGGACGCGCCTTCGGCGATGGCCGCGACGAGCGCCTTCGGCGTCCACGGCGACGTCGGAAAGCGCTCCGCCATCGCGGCGAAGTCCGCCGCGGCGAGTCTCCCCGCGCCGAGCGAATCGCGCAGCAGCTCCGCCCGCTGAAACCAGTGCGCGTCGGGTGCGTCCGTGGCCGAGGCCAGGGCGTCGGCGCGCACGAGCTGCGCGAGCGTCGCCCCGGCCTCCCGTCCCGCGTTGCCGCCCGCGCGCGCCAGCTCCTCCAGCTGCCGGTGGGGCCGGTCCAGGTCGGAGTCCGCCGCGGCCGCGGCGATCGCCAGCCGCGCCAGCGCCACGCCCGCGGCCTGCCCCTCGACGCTGTCCCGCGCCACGTCCCGGACCTGCCGCCACGCGGCCGCCGCCGCCGTGCTGTCCCCGACCCCGATCCGCCGGTCGGCCTCGTCGAGCAGCAGGCGGGCCGCCGCGCCGGCCGAGCAGTCGCTCCGCACGACCAGCCGCCCGACCAGCCGCGCGACGTGCGCGCTGTCGCCGGCCTGAGCCAGACTGTCCAGCGCGGGTCGCCACACGCCCTCGTCGAACGTCTTCGCGCCGGCCAGCGAGTCGTACACCGCACCGGCCGCCGCCGTATCTCCGAGTCGCACGTCCACCGCCGCGAGCGCGAAGGCCGCCTCGGCCCCGCTCGAGCGCCGGAACGCCAGCCGCGCGGAGTCCGGCCGTCCCAGGGCGAGCCACACGCGCCCGCGGTCGAGCAGCGCCTCGGCGCGCACCGCCCGGTCGCGTGCCAGCGCGGCGCTGTCGAGCGCGACCCCCGCCGAATCGAGCTGGTGGTAGTACACCTGCGCGCGGCCGAGCAGCCCCAGCGCCTCGAGGCGATCCTCGCGCGGGAGCCGGCGCCGCAGGGCCGACTGCAGCGCGACCTCCGCGCCCGAGTAGTCGCCGAGGTGCATCAGCGCCTTCCCCCGCAGCAGCTGCGCCTTCGCCACCCATCCCGACGCGGGGTGGTGCACGATGAGGGTGTCCGCGTGCGCCGCGGCCTCCACCCAGCTGGCGTGCGCCTCCGTCAGCCGCCCGGCGCGCTCGCTCGTCTGCGCCGCGCGCGCGTAGTGCTCCGCGTTGTACATCGCGTTGAAGTACGCGCACGCCCCCGCGGCGCAGGCCAGCGCCGCCAGCGCGGGCGCCAGCGCCGCGCGCCTCACCGCGTGCCGCTCCCCGCCGCCTCCGCGGGCAGCCGCCGCTCGTAGTCCACGAGATACGCCACCACCGCGTCGGCGATCGCATGCGCGAGGCGCCGCTGGCCCGCGGCGCTGGTCAGGGTGCGCGCCTCCGCGCGGTTGCTGCCGAAGCCCAGCTCCACCAGGACCGCGGGCATGTACGACGTCGCCAGCACCGCGAACCCCGCCTGCTTCACGCCGCGCGCCTCGCCGGGCACCGCCCGCGCGAGGCTCCGCTCCACCATCTGCGCCAGCCGGCTCGACTCGCGCAGGTGCTCGTTCTGCAGCAGGTCGTTGAAGATGAACTGCATGGACCCGTCGTTCGGCTCACCCTGCTTCTCGAACCGCACGGACTCGTTCTCCATCCGTGCCACGCGGCGCGCATCCTCGGTGCGCGCCTCCGCCAGGAAGTACGTCTCGAAGCCCCGCGCCGACTCGGCATCGCGCCAGTGCGGATCGGCCGCGTTGACGTGGATGGACACGAACAGGTCGGCGTGGCCCGCGCGCGCGATGCGCCCCCGGTCCTCGAGCGAGATGAGCGTATCGGTGGTCCGCGTCATCACGACGCCGATGCCCCGGCGCCGCAGGTCCGCCGCCAGATCCTTGCCCACCGCCAGCGTCACGTCCTTCTCGCGCAGGAATTTCCGCCCCCCGATGGGCCCCACCATCCCGAAATCCGGGCCGCCGTGCCCCGGATC
>Ga0335078_10006323_pt1 | contig 17540 bp, 14 predicted proteins | sample Lox_Sample_32_FD_206711 | JGI IMG/M metagenome (GOLD analysis project Ga0335078, IMG submission 206711) | Soil microbial communities from Loxahatchee National Wildlife Refuge, Florida, United States - Lox_Sample_3.2 | ecosystem: Environmental > Terrestrial > Soil > Wetlands | place: USA... | reverse complement strand
TTTCACGGCGGGTCGCTCGGCGTGTTGCAGGGCACGCGGAGTTATATTTTGCAGGATGAATTCGGCCAGATCCAACTCACCCACAGTGTCAGCGCCGGGTTGGACTACGCCGCCGTCGGGCCGGAGCACGCCTGGCTGTACGACCGGAAGCGCGTGGAATACACCTACGCGAAGGACGATGCGGCGTTGGACGCATTCATGAAACTGGCGCGGCTGGAAGGCATCATTCCCGCGTTGGAAAGCGCACACGCCATTGCCGAAGTCATGAAACGCGCGCCAAAGATGCGGAAGAATCAGCTTATCATCATCAATCTCTCCGGTCGTGGCGACAAAGACGTGGCGCAGGTTGCGGACAAGGTAAAGTGGCAGATGCCAAAATGATTTTAATTCGCATGACCTATCATGAAAAAAGAATCGGAAGGACAACCGCCTCATGTGGCCACCTCTTACAGCCACAAGCCTGATGAACATGCCGAACGCATTTTGACTATCGCCCAACGATTAGCGAGCGACGGTGTCGATGTCGAAATTGACAAAAGGTCTGTTCGGGAAGGACACGACCTCAACGCGTTTATGGAACGAATGGTCACCGACCCCAAAGTTACAAAGGTTCTAATCTTTTTGAACAAATCGTATGCGGAGAAAGCCGACGCGAGACAACACGGTGTTGGCACAGAAGCGCAAATCCTATCGGCGGAATTATACGGTAAGGTACAGCAGGAAAAATTCATTCCAGTCGTATGTGAATTTGAAAACGGTCAAGCTTGTTTGCCTGCATTTCTCAAAGGACGATTATACATCGATTTTTCAAGCGCGGAAGCCGAAGCAACAAATTATGAGCGGTTGCTCCGACGCATTTATGATAAACCGGAACACATTAAGCCTGCGGTTGGAAAGCCCCCTGCTTTCATCACCACGGATACGATGCCAGCCAACCCTCTCGGTGGGAAAATCCGTGCTTATCGAGAAGCATTGCTTTCTGGACGAACGAATACGCACGTTCTCCTAGATGATTATTTGACGCGATTCTTTGAAGAACTCGAAACACGTCGAATTAGTGCTGATGGGAAAAACCCGTTTGATGAAACATTATTACTCTCGCTGGAAGGTTTGAAGCCGCTGAGAGATGATTTCGTTGAAATGTGTGACTTATGGCTTCGCTCGCCCGACAAGGCAGATTTTGTTTCTCGTATCACCCAAGTATTGGAACGATTATGTGATTTAGGACAATGGCCTCCAGATGTTCAACAGTGGAACGAACATTGGGGCGAAAATTTTCGCCTCCTTACACACGAACTCTTTCTTTGCATCATCGGGCTCCTTTTGCGGCATCAACAATTTCCGATGGCTAGAGAAATATTTGAAACTCGGTTCGTGTTACCAGAAAGAGAAAGGCCTCGAGAGCTTAAAGGCGGCTCATTCATTATTTTTTACGAATACTCGGAAGTCCTTCAAACGCGGAATAAGCGCCTCGATCTTCATCGCCTTGACCTTCAAGCAGACTGGCTCAAAGAACGAGCTACCACGAAACCCTTGGCATTTCATTGGCTCCAACAGGCAGACCTGCTGTGTTTCGTGCGTTGTTTGATTTTCAACGCTGACGAGTGGCCTTGGTATCCTAAGACTTTATTGTATGCGCGTTGGCATGCTGGTTTTGAGATTTTTGAACGGGCGGAGAACAAAGCTTTCTATAAAAAGCTTGCGGCAGTTTGGAACGATTTAGCGCCAGAAGAATTCAAGCAGAGATTCACCGATGCGTTGGCAAAATCCCGCGCCCAAAGTTGGAGTTTTGATTATGTTCGCGGCGATTGGCACAAATGGATGAATTTGGATAGGCTCGGGACGAAGGAATAAAAAAATTACTAACAAACTGGCAAATGATCTCCACCCTCGCCACCCGGATCGCTGGCGTGATGGGATTTCTCGCCGTGGCTGCTGGCGCTGTGGCGTCGCACGGGCTTAAGGATTTGCTCGCGCAAAACGGCACGGCGGCCATCTGGGAGAAAGCAGTGTTTTATCATTTCATCCACGCGGTGATGCTGTTCGTGCTGGCGGACCGCAAACCGTTTCCGGCGGTGGCCTGGTGGAGTTTCCTCATCGGCATTTTCCTTTTCTCCGGCTCGCTTTATCTGTTGGCAATCACCAATGCGCATTGGCTCGGTGCGGTCACTCCCATCGGCGGCGTGAGTTTCCTGTTCGGCTGGGCCTGGCTGATTTTCAAGCCGGCTCGTGAGGACACTCGCCCCACCGACTGAACTGCCTCCACCCGGCTGGTGTAACATTTTTCCGCCCGCGCGCGTATTATTTGCGTTGAACCTTTTTATGTCGGCCGAGTCAAATAATCGCAACGAAAGGAGAGTTATGAAAAAGCACTATGTAGCAGGAATGGTCGCGTTATCTCTATGTTCTGGCGCCGCCGTGGCGCAGGCGCAGTATTATTATCAATTACCCGAAGGCGCCGGGCCTTATTTCCGCATGGGCGTCGGCCCGTCGTTCTTTCAAAATGGCCGGCTCTCTGAATTTGGCACATCAGTTTCCAGCCCGGTCGAGTACCGGACGGGATTGGCCGCCTCCGGTGCCTTTGGTTATGCCTTCAACAAGTACGTAGCCACCGATTTTGAGGTCGGATACGTCGGCGCGAAGATTGACAATGTATCGGGCTTTAACTCGGACAATTCGTATATTTACAATGTGCCCTTTCTTGCCAATTTCACGCTGTCCTACCCTATTCCCCGCACGATTTTGGTTCCCTATATCGGGGTCGGGGCTGGAGGCGCGGACGTGATTTTCGACACCGACAGTTTCAGCCCCGTCTCGAATCCCGGCAACTACATCACCGGCAGGGAAAACGACGTCGTGTTTGCGTGGCAGGCGTTTGCCGGCCTGCGTTTCCGGCTGGCGCAGAACCTGTCGCTGGGTGTCGGTTATAAATTTCTCGCGACCGAAGACCCGTCGTTTACCTATCCGCCGGACAATTTTCATGTGAACTTTGATGGCGTGCGGACGCATTCCGTGATGGCGGCGCTCGAATGGAAGTTCTGGTAAAGCCCGCAAGTGCGAAGGCGTCAGCCAGATTCACCGGATTTGTCAGCGCCGCATCGGGTGGCGAAATATAAAATATCGTCAGTCCCATCGCAGCCGCACGGCCGGGACCAAGCCCCCAAGTTCAATTTTTTATCGTCGAACCGGTCGCGGTTTGATACGTTGAGTGGATTGTTATGTTAAGGATTGAACCGGACACAGACCAAAAGGCGGAACAAGCCCGCGACCTGTGTGAAAAGGGGTCATGGCCGCAGGTGCTGGCCCTGGCTCAGGACTGGCACGTGGAAGATCCGACGGAGGCCAAGGCGTTGTTTTATCAGGGCGTTGCGCTCGCCGCCTCGGGCCGGTTTGTTGAGGCGGAAACCGCCTACCGCCGGGCACTCAAACTGGATGCGACGGATTTCAAGACCTGGAACAATCTTGCAGGGCTTTTGTTTGAGGCGCGGAAAAAACCGGCAGAAGGCATCCAGTGCATGCAGCAGGCGCTGAAAATTGACCCGCAAAACAAGGTCGGCTGGGCGAATCTGACCAGCATGGTTGGCCGGCTGGGCCGGCATGATAAAGCGCTGGAATACGCCGAACGCGCCATCACCCTCGACCCGAATTTCGTCGAAGCGCACCTGCACAAGGCTGCAGCCGCAAAAGCGCTGGGCAGGACGGAGACCATCAAAGAGGTCTGCGCCGCACTGGCCACCATCGAACCGGAAAATTTTCGACGCGCCCGCTGAGCCCGGCAACGGACTTTAACGCCGAGGCCCTTGACCAAGCCACCGCGCATGGTCTCCACAATATTCCAGGAGGTGGTGGGCAGCAGCAAAGCCGGCGCGTGACTACCATGACCGGCGCGGGGCCGAACTTGTTAAAACAGTGCTTAACCGCTAGTTTAGTCCGGTGATTTATGACGCGTCATTGGACGGATTGCTGCAGAAAGTCTGGGAGGGCCAGCGCATCAATCAGGCTGAAGCCCTGCGGTTGTATTATCTGCCGCTCGAGGAACTCGGCGCGCTCGCCGACCGCCGCCGGCAACTGGCCAAGGCGTCAGATTTCAACGGGCGCGGCAATGAGATCGTCACCTACATCGTTGATCGCAACGTCAATTATACCAACGTCTGCAACGTCTATTGCAAGTTCTGCGCATTCTATCGCGTGGAAAAGGACAACGACGCCTATGTCATCACATTTGACGAGATGGACAAAAAAATCGAGGAGACCATCGCGCTGGGCGGCACGCAGATTTTGATGCAGGGAGGGCATCATCCGAAACTGACGAAACAGTGGTATCTCGATTTGCTGTCGCATATCAAAAACAAGTTTCCCGGTTTCAACGTCCACGGTTTCAGTCCAAGCGAATTCATCCATTTCCGCGAAGTGTTCAACGAACCACTGGGAAGAATCATCGGCGATTTCAAGGCAGCCGGGCTTGGCTCGATTCCCGGCGGCGGCGGGGAAATTCTGGTGGACCGCGTGCGCGAGAGAATTTCGCCGCTCAAAGCGATGAGCAATGATTGGCTGGAAGTGATGGACGTGGCGCATCGGCTTGGTTTGTATTCCAGCGCGACCATGATGTTCGGACACGTGGAGACGATTGAAGATCGTATCGAACACCTGGAACGGTTGCGTGTGCAACAGGATAAGTCGAAGGGGTTCACCGCGTTCATCTGCTGGACGTTCCAGGCCGAGCATACGAAACTCAAAGCCCCCACCGTTGGGGCGCACGAGTATCTGCGAACGCAGGCGTTGGGCCGGATTTACCTTGATAATTTTACCAACGTGCAAAGTTCGTGGGTCACGCAAGGCCAGGAAATCGGGCAGGTCGCGCTCAAGTTCGGCGCGAACGACCTCGGCAGCATCATGATTGAGGAAAACGTCGTGAGCCAGGCCGGCACGACCTTCCGCATGACCGTCGGGGACATGCGACGGCTCATCCGCGACCTCGGTTACGAACCGCACCAGCGCGACAACTGGTATCGCCTGCTGAATTAGCGTCGCACCCTCGTCCTTTTTCCATGGCCACTTCGCCTCCATCGCGGGTGATTAAGAACCCGAAGACGCGCTTCAACTGGCGCGTGAGTGATTGCTTCCGCTGGACGAGGTCGCGCTGGCTCGAATTGTGCGCGAAAATCACCGGACGCAAATACTATTGCCACGCGCTCGCCGGCGAGTCGGAATACAACATCACTATCAACTCCGATCTTACGGTTTCCTGCAGTTGTCAGGATTACGACGGCAGCGGGCACCTCGGCAATTTGCGGAACAATTCGTTCGAGGAGATTTTCTTTGGCCCGGTCGCGCAAAAATTCCGCGACGATTTGGCGAAGGCAAGGATTCCAATTCCGACGTGCGCGCGCTGCGGCGATTTGCGGCAGTTTGGAAAAAAAGAAACACCGCCCAAACCGCGATTGCCGTATCGCGGCATGCTTTTGGAAAACACCGTGATTTGCAACGTGGACTGCATCGGTTGTGCGCGCGAGGGTGCTGCAAACGTGCGCACGAAAAAAACAATGCCACTGGCCGAGTTGAGCCAGATGGCCGACCTCGCGGCCCGGCTGGGAATGCGGCGGATTTTTTATTTGAATCTCGGCGAGCCCTTTCTGTCGCCAACCATCTGTCAGGAACTGCCACTGCTGCGCGCGAAAAATCCGGACGCCTACATCCGGGTTTCGACCAACGGCATCCTGCTGAACACGGACGCCAAACGCGAAGCGGCGCTGAACTTGAGCGACATTCAATTTTCCGTCCACGGCATCAGCGACGCCATGTGCGCGAAATACATGATGCACGGCAGCTTTGACAAGGCATTCGACGCGATGCGGGAAATGGTGGCCTATCGGGATGCGCGCGGACTAAAAATGCCGATACTCGAATGGAAATATCTGCTGTTCAATTGGAATGACCATCCGAAAACGATCCTGCGCGCGATCGAACTGGCCACGAACATCGGCATGGACATCATTTCGTTTTGGCCGACCGGAAATCCGTTTTACGGAATTTCATGGCGCTATCGGCTCGGCTGGCTCAACAACGTCGGCGTCAGAAGCTGGAAGGGCCGCGAAGTGATTTTGCGGCCAAACGCGGCCGCGGCGAAGTGAAAGGCGTTTAAAAAAACCAGCCGTTGCCGGCACTTTTCCCTTTTCTGTTCTCTGGCCGGCCGCTGCGTTTGAGCGAAGGTTTTCCTTGCCGGGCCGATAGCTTTGCTCAAAAATTTCCGCGATGACGAAAGTTCTTCTTTTGGGATTGGGCCGCTGGGGGGTCAATCATTTGCGCAACCTCAATTCGATGCCCGTGGAGCTTTACGTGGCCGAAGTCGGCGAGAAACAACTCGAACCGGCGCGCAAACTCTGCCTGTCCGCTGAACGGCTCACCACCAATTACAAAAGTTTTGCCGCTAAAGTGGACTGTGCCGTCATCGTGACGCCCGCACAAAACCATTTCGCGCTGTGCAAAGAATTTCTCGAAGCCGGCAAGGATGTTTTTGTGGAAAAGCCACTGACGCTGGCCAACGAGGAGGCGAAGAGTCTTGCTCAACTTGCTGACAAGACCAAACGCATCCTGCAAGTCGGGCACATTTTGCGTTTTGATCCGGCGACGCTTTGGCTCCGTGAGGCAGTGCAATCCGGCCAGTTCGGTCGGGTGAACATGTTGCGCGGGCACTTCGGGGGGTTCAAGCGCCCGCGCAATGACAGCGGCGTGATGTTCGCCGACGGCATCCATTTCGTTGATCTGTTCAATTTCATCCTGGGCGCGCTGCCGAAAAGCGTGCTGGCAGTTCACCACGATTTCATGGGCCGCGGCCTGGACGATGTGTCACTGGTTTCACTGGAGTATGAAACGCCGCACGGCAAAACCTGGGCGACCGTGGAAAACGATTATTTCATCCCCGGCAAATTCCGCGAAGTCATTGTCTGCGGCGACAAACTGAGCGCGGTTTGCGATTACAACGTTGCGCAGTACAAGATCAAAACCTACGAGAACAAACATGTCCGCGACGGCAACAATTTCAAAGCGACCGAGGGCGTCGTGACCCAGATTGAAACGCCGCCGGAAGAACCGTTGCTGGCCGAGCTGCGCGCGTTTCTGGATTCGGTGCAGACGCGCGAGACGCCGCGCGCCGATGGCTGGGCCGGTTACGATGCCGTCTGCGTCATGAATGCCGCGCTGGAGTCCGTAAAAACCGGCAAGGCTGTGAAACTGAAATAAATGAATCCGCGAATTTCGTGAATTGCCGCGAATTAAAAACAAAACTACAACCCAAAGCAGAGGAATTATGACCGAGCTCATGACCGGAGGCAAGCCGAAGACAGTCGATCTTCAGCCGAAGGCCAAAAACAATTCGCGCAAATTCGCGTAATTCGCGGATAAGAACCCTTATGCAAAAAATCACGTTATCGAAATGTTTCGTGAACCGGGAAGTCGAGGAAGCCGCGTTGCGGGCGCTTCGCTCCGGCCAATACATCCTCGCCGCCGAGTGCAAGGCCTTTGAGGCCGAACTCGCCGCCTACACCGGCGTCAAACACGCCGTCCTGGGCACATCGTGGACGATGATTGTTTATATGCTGCACCTCGCCCAAGGATTGAAGCCCGGCGACGAAGTCATCGTGCCGTCGCACACGGCCTTCCCCACGATGGAACCGCTGATTCATTGCGGCGCCACCCCGGTGTTTTGCGACATTGACGACACGTTCTGCCTGGACGTGGAACTGCTTGAATCGCTCGTCACACCGCGCACCGTCGGCATTATCCCGGTGCATCTCTACGGGCATCCGGCAAATCTGGACCGCGTGTTTCGGATTGCCGCCAAACACAAATTGTGGGTGTTAGAAGATTGCGCGCAGGCACAGGGCGCGAAATATAACGGCAAGACCGTTGGCTCGATGGGCAACTTCGGCGCGTTCTCTTTCTTCCCGTCGAAAAATCTCACGGTGCTCGGCGACGGCGGTTGCCTGGTGACGAACGACGACGCGCTCGCCGACAAAGTCCGCGCGTTGCGCAATCACGGGCGCAAGGACAAATACCATCACGACTTCGCCGGGTTCAACGTGCGGTTCAACGAAATTCAGGGCGCCATCGGGCGCGTGATGCTAATGCATCTTGACGGCTTCAACGACAACCGCCGCAAAATCGCCGCGCGCTACAACGAACGGCTTAAAGGCATCGTCAAAACGCCGGTGGAAAAACCTTGGGCCCGTGCGGTGTATCACATGTACGTCATCCGCTCCGAAAAGCGCGATGAACTGCAAAAATTCCTGGGCGAGCGGAACATCGGAACCGGCATTCACTATCCGGTGCCGAACCATCAGCAGCCCGGCGTGACCAACCGGTTCAAGAACATTCCGCGCCTGCCGAAGACAGAGCAGGCGGTGAAAGAAATCCTGTCATTGCCCATCCACGGCGAAATGACGCTCGACACCGCAGACAAGGTCGCCGACGCCATCATGGATTTTTACGCGAAGAAATAGGCGTGGTGACGGAGCGGGTTGGCTGCGCGAGGGGAAGAGTGGCGAGGGGCGCCGCAGTCCAAGACCTGTGGAAGTGCGAAGCGTATTGGGGTGAGCCGGCCCTAAGGCGCCTTATTGAACAGCAAGTCTGGGCAGTCATTGCGGAACAGCACACCCATTTTAAATTGCCTTTTTCTTCCGTCCTTTTCCGGTAAAATTCAGCCGTCTGAATGGCTGCCACGAGCAAAGAAAAGCACCCCGTCACGTTGCCCGAGGGTGTCAGTTTACAGCGCCTTGCCCAAGTATTGCTGGATGCTTGGGAGGCCGATCCGCGCCGGTGGATCAAGGGGCCGCAGCAATTGCGCGAAGGCCCCCAACCTGCGCCATCCGCACCCCTACCGCATGATGCGATGGATTTGTTCCGGCTGCTCGCGGAGCGGCACGTGGATTACCTGCTCGTCGGCGGCCTGGCTATGCTCACCTACGTCAAAGGCCGCAATACCAAAGACGTAGACTTGCTGATGTCAGTGGCAGCGTTGGAGAAATTGCCGGAGCTAAAAATTGAAGACCAGAAAGACGTCTTTGCCCGCGGAAAATTCAAGAGCGTCCAGGTGGATTTGTTGCTGACCATCAATCCGTTGTTCAAAGTTGTATCGGAGAAATTCGCCACGAAACATTCGTTCGAGGAACTGTCCGTTCCCACGGCAACGGTTGAAGGAATAATCTTGTTAAAACTCTTCGCGCTTCCGTCGCTGTCTCGACAGCTTGATTGGGAACGGATTCACGTTTGTGAAGGCGATGTCAAGACGCTGTTGGCGCTTTATAAACCGGCAATGGGACCGCTTTTCGCACTGCTTGAAAAGCACATCCTGCCGACGGATTTGAAGGAGCTCAAAAAGATTATTTCCAACGAGCAGCAACGTATGGCACGAGCCAAACGCAAAGCCCGGAACTGAAATGGCAACCAACGATATTCCCGAAATCAGCCTCGTCATTCCTTGTTACAATGAGGACGGCAGCCTGCGCGAACTCATCAAGGCCATTCGCGAGGTGGTCGAGCCGTTGAACATTTCCTACGAGGTCGTCATCACCGACGATTGCAGCACCGACAAGTCTTGGGAAATCCTGAAGGAACTGGCGGCGAGCGACCGGCGCATCCGCGCGCAGCGGTTCGCGTTCAACTGCGGCGAGTCGGCGGCCAGCTTTGCCGGCATGCAGGCCGCGCGCGGTAAATTCATTGTCACCGTGGACGCCGATTTACAGAATGATCCGAAAGACCTGCCGAAATTTCTGGAAGCATTAAAAAGCTTCGATTGCGTTTGCGGCACGCGCGTCAAGGTGCGCGGCGCGGGCGACCATTTTATCCGCACTGCCTCGTCGCGCATTGCGAACTGGGTGCGGAACAAATTGAGCGGGGAGAACATTTCCGATGCGGGCTGTACGTACCGCGCTTTCAAACGCGAGTGCATTGACAACCTGAAATTTTTCAAGGGGATGCATCGGTTCCTGCCAACCCTGTTCAAGATTGAAGGCTACACCGTCACGGAGATCGAGGTGCGCAACAATCCGCGGTTCGCCGGAAAGGCGCATTACGGCGTTTGGAACCGCCTGTTTGCCTCGTTCTACGATTTGCTCGCGGTGCGCTGGATGAAAAAACGAATGTTCAAATATCAGATTGCCGAGCGGATCAATTGAACCGTAGCGACGCTCTGCGAGCGCCGTTTCGATGATCACAGACCGCCGCTACAAACCGACATGCAGCGATTTTTGATTATTACCACAAACTGTGTGTGGTTGGCGCTGCTGCTGATGGGCCTGCCGGCAGCCACCCGCGTGCAACTGGGCGACTGGCAAATCTCCTCTGCTTCCAACGGCTGGCGGTTATTATTCCTGGGGCTGGCCGTTGCGATGGCCGGAAACATTCTGGTCGCGCTCGGTGTCGTCAAAGGCCGCAAAGGGAAAGTGCTCTGCTGGGAATGGGCGGCGGTCTTTGGCGGATTGCTGCTGGCCGGCCACGGCTACCTGCACGGGTATTTTAATTTCAACTGGTTGAAGCAGACGTTGCTGTGGTTTCAGAAGAATTTTTAGGCCAGGCGATAAGGGCCGCCGCTGGATCCTTGCGACGATAAGCAGACTGGCTTTTGGTCATTACCAAGCCTTCAGTCAAACGATTTTTTTCCTTTTGAAGGACAACCAATTCTTATGTAACCTTCGTTGCCTGTGTGAGTTGCTGGCGACCCGCGAAGGTTTTCATGGTAGAATGTAATCGCGTGCAACGAAAAGAGTTTTATGGAAACAACAGTTGCTGAAAAAACAGTGCCGGGCCTGAACACGCTGCCCGGCGACGACGTCCGCCAGATTATGTGGCGGTTCGCCGATCGTTACGAATTGCAGATGCTCGTCCAGGCCGCGCGCGGTGTGGCGCGCGGGCCGGTCGCCCGCCTGGTCGCCGGCGGCGGGCGCAATGCCCACGAGTGGACGCCGCAAAAAGCCGGATTGCTTCAGCACTTCGATGAAAGCGGCATCACCGCCGCGTTCCTCGACCCGAAACAAGGCGGGTTCATCGCCGGGCCTAAAAATCTCGTGCTGGCGTTGATTGCGTTTGAGTTGTCCTGGGTGGATGCCGGCGCCGCCACGTGCAGTCTGGCCGGCAATCTCGGGCTTGCGCCCATTCACGAGCGCGGCACGCCGGAGCAAAAGGTCAAGTACGTTGGCGGAGCCGCGCCGGTAAAACCGGGAGAAAGCCGCAAACAAATCCGCGCCGCCTTCGCCCTCACCGAACCCATCCCGTTCGTCGGCGTCGAGACCGGCATGTTGGCCGGCAAGGTACGCGTCGCCGAATGGAAGGACGGCGGCGAGCCGCTGCTGCAGGTGGACAAACGCGGCCGTTTCATCACAAACATGGGCTTCGCCAACATTGTCTCCGCCGCCGTGGAATCCGATGACGAACGCATCAAGGGCAGTTGCATGATCATTCTGGAGGAAACCGACCCCGGCAAGTTTGACCGCGGCACGCCCACCAAGAAACTGGTCCACCAGCTTTCTTCGACGAACGATCCCGTGTTCAGCTTGAAAGTCCCCGCCAGCCGCATCATCGGCGGGTACACCGTCAAAGATGGCATTATCATTCCCAACTTTTCGCACGGTGAAATCATCGAAACGGTCTTTCGTCGTACCCGCGTCACCGTCGGCCTGATGACCGCGGCGAAACTGTTGTCCGCGGTCGAACCAGTGATCCTATATGACCGGCGGCGGTTCCGGGGTGGGGAAGGCGTGCCGGGGACACCGCGTTACGAGCTCGGTTTGCAGCAGAAGGAAGACGTGCTGCATCGGCTGGTGGACATCTGGGCCACGGGTGAGGCGAGCGCGTCGCTGGGTTTTGCCGCCGCCCGGTTGTTTGACGAACTCGATCCGCTGGAAAAACAGAAAGACCAGTGGCTCGCTGAGAAAAAATTGACCGGCCGCGCTGCGTTCAAGGAGTTGACGAAGAAACAGGCGGACGCGCTGAAACTGTTGAACCTGAATTTGCTGCCGGTCGGCGCGCGTGAGCCGAATGACGCGGAGGCGTTGCAGAAAGATCCGTTGGTGCAGTTCGTGATTCTCGATTCGCTGGCCAACGTGCTTTGCCCTGCCTGTAAATTGTGGAACACCGGGCACGGTGCCACGATGATGCGCGAGGCCGTCAGTCTTATGGGCGGCTATGGTGTCACCGAGGATTGCCCCGGATTCCTCGGCCAGAAATGGATGGACGCGCAGCTCGAAGCGACCTATGAAGGCCCCGAAGCCGTGCAACGCCTGCAACTTTCGATCACGATGACAAATGAGCTGTTCCTCGCGCAATTCCAGCAATGGATACTGGAAATGCGGCGCATCGCCGCCGAACGGCCCGGCACCGGCTCGTGCACGCTGGCCTCGGCCATGCAGCTTTGGCTCTGGACGCTTCATCATGTGCAAAACGCGACTGACGCCGACGGCACCAAACTCTATCACAAAACCCGTCAGGGCGTGACCTTCCCGCTGGCCGATGCGCTTTGCTGGTTGCTGGCTGCGCGGCAATTCGTCCTCGACGTGATTGAACTGGACACGAAGGGTGCCGCTAATCCGGCGCTCGCCGACGGACTGGCGGGGACGGTCGCGTTCTTCACCGACCTCTGCCACGTGCAAACCGCGCGCGCTGCCGGTGAAGCAGGACGCGTCTGCGCCGAAATCGTTCACGGTTACAACCGCCATCCGGCCTGGGACGAAACCAGTTGCCACGCCTGCTATTGCGCCGAGGAACTGGAAACGCTCGAGGGACTCATTCCCGGCATTGACGGTTCGGCACGCGCATACGCGGACGTGTCGGAAGAGGGCGGCAGCCATCCGTTAAAAGCCGGCCCGTGTGTGAGATTTGACGGACTCGAAACGTTTGTCCGCTTGCGCGCCAAGCTGGATGGCTGCCTCACCGGTTGCCGCCTGGCGAAAGACCGCGCCGCGGTCGCGTTGACAAAAGTAATGACGCGCGAAGCGCTGGATTATCCGGCGTGAACTATTAACCCAACGAAAGGAAATCAGTTATGAAAGCGAAACGAGTGGACACATGGGCAGCAGCCCTCAAAGATAAACCCGGCGCTCTGGCAGCCAAATTTAAAGCGTTGTCAGCGGCGGGCACAAACCTCGAGTTCGTCGTCGCCCGGCGCTCGCCGGAAAAACGCGGCACCGGCGTCGTGTTTGTTACGCCGATCAAAGGCGCCAGGCAAACCGGCGCGGCCCGTGCCGCCGGGTTCAGAAAGAGCACCAGCCTTCACACAGTAAGGCTGGAAGGCGTCAACAAACGCGGTCAGGGCGCACGGCTCACACAAGCGCTGGCGGTCAAGGGACTGAACCTGCGCGGACTTTCCGCGGCAGCCATCGGCAACAAATTCGTTTGCCACATTGCCGTGGACAACGAGGCCGACGCCAACAAGGTCGCGCGCATCCTGGGTAAGTTGTAACGCCGGAAGGCAGCCGCCGGTTCGCGATTCGTACTCGAAGACCCAAAGCCAGCATTTCCGCACCTGGCGAAAGTTGAGCTGCCGACAACACCCCGCTTGCGGACGGCAAAATGAATTTAAAAACGCCACAACCAGCATTGGAATCCCCGACCGTCGGACGCCAACGCATGGACGCAGACATCGTTTGCATCGGGTTCGGCCCGGCGACGGCAGGATTCCTCACAACGTTGTCCAAAGGACTCGTCAAGGCGGACGGAACGCCAGCCGTCGAGAGCACCGTCATGCCGGGTGTGCCGCCCCAGGTGCTTTGCTATGAGCGCGCCGATGACATTGGCTTCGGTGTGTCGGGAGTCGTGACGCGGGCGCGGGCGCTGCGTGCAAGCTTTCCGGAGATTGAAAGGGCCGGCATACCGATGGCCGCGCCGGTTGGCGAAGAAAAAGTTCTTTATCTGCTTGATCCGCACGGGGCGAGCCGGCGTTCGGCGGCACTTCGGTTGGCAGATTTCTTCATTCGCGCCTTCAAGTGGGCGCTGCCGGTCGAGCATCTTGCGCTGAAGCTGCCGTGGAGGCCGGCTTTCCTGCTCAAACAGGGCGGAATGGTGCTCTCGCTTGGCCAGTTCATGCAATGGGTTGGCGCGCAAGTGCAGAGTACAGGCACGGTCCAGATCTGGCCCGGCACGCCGGTGTCTCTGGCGCTCGTCGAGGAGAACAGAGTGATTGGAGTTCGCCTGCTCGACCAGGGTGTGGATAAACGAGGCCAGCCCGCCGACGGGTTCACGCCCGGCATGGACATCCATGCGGCGCTCACGGTGGTGGGCGACGGTCCGGTCGGACCGATCAGCCGGCAACTCGATGCGCATTTTGGCATGCCCGAGGGCCATCACCTGCGTGACTGGGCCGTGGGCATGAAGTTTGTAGTGGATTTGCCCGCGGACACGCCGCTTAAACCCGGCACCGTGCTGCACACATTTGGCTATCCCGAACCGGAGATTTTTGGATTTCTTTACGTGCATCCCGACCGGGTGGCGTCAGTCGGCATTTTCGTGCCGTCATGGTTCGACAGCCCGGTGCGTACCGCCTACCGCTATCTCCAGCACTGGATGCTGCACCCATATTTCTGGCGTTATCTCAAAGGCGGCAAACTCCGCTCGTGGGGTGCAAAGACGCTGGGCGAATCAGGCAAGCGTGGCGAGCCGCATCTGGCCGGCGACGGCTACGCGCGCATTGGCGAAAGCAGCGGCAGCACGAACGTGCTTACCGGCTCGGGCGTGGACGAGGCATGGGCCACCGGCACACAATTGGCCGACGCCGTGCTCGAGTTGCTCAAGGCGAAGAAGCCATTCACGAGGGAAAATCTCGAGCAAACCTATGTCAATCGCCGGCGCGCCAGTTGGGTGGAACAGGAAGCGATCGTGGCTAAAAAATCACGCAATGGATTCCAAAAAGGGGTTGTGGGCGGCATGATCGGCATGGCGCTCACCGGTTTGACCCATGGCCGGTTTACTTTGAAAGGCGAACCTGTTTCGACCTGGGAGCGGATTCCGCGTATCCAGGATTATTATCGAGGACGCATTTCACGCCACGAAACAGAGAAACTCCGCCATGAATGTGAGGTGAAAGGCGTTCCTCTGCACGACACACTGATGGACAAGGTCGGCTGGCCGGTGATTCCGTTTGACGGCCAACTCCTCGTGACGCACCAGGACGCATTGCTGATGGGCGGCAAGGTTCAGGCGCCGGCGGGCTACGCCGACCACGTCGTGTTCCTGTATCCGGAGTTGTGCGAAAAATGTGGCACGAGAATTTGCATCGAGATGTGTAGCGGCCAGGCCATCACGCCGGGCGAAGATGGCGTGCCGAATTTCGATCGTGAAAAATGCATTCACTGCGGAGCATGCCTCTGGAATTGCGCACAACTACTGCCTTATGATTCCGAACGCGGCAACATCGCATTCCGCGCCGGGACCGGTGGTCTGCACTCGGCAGAGAATTGATGAGCGTTTCCCTAATCCTTGCCCATCCGAATCCGGGAGTTTCAACCATGCTATCGCCAACACGGCGGTGGTAATACTTCAGCGGAATAACCACGAGGTCATAATTCAATCGCCTACCCCATTTCAACAAGAACACGGTTCTCCTTTTTCATTCTGAAAGCGGGAATTAAGTTGCCAGCGAGGACCTGGCCGTTAAGGGTGATTTTCTTGATACCCTTTTCGACCCCATGGGGGTTGACCACTTTGATATCAAGGGTCTTGTTGCGAAACCGGCGGCTGGCGGTGAATTCCTTCCACGCGGCGGGGACGCAAGGATCAATACACAACCCTTCGTAATCGGGCCGGAGGCCCAGGATATATTGACTCGCGGCGTAATAGGCCCAGGAAGCAGCACCCGTCAGCCAGGGGATGCGCGAAGCGCCACAACGTTCACTGTAGATGCTGTGGGTGTATTGAGAATAAACGTAAGGCTCGATGCCACGGACCTCTGCTTTGTCATTCATGGCGGCGGGCGTATAACTGCGGAAATATTTGAAAGCCCGGTTCCCATGGCCCAGCAGGGTCTCGGCCATGATCGCCCAACCCTGGGTGTGGCAGAAAATACTGCAGTTTTCCTTTGCTCCCTTGTTGAAAACAATCGAGCGAATTTCGGCACAGGGAATATTTTCATAAGGCGGAGCGCAGAGCATCAAACCGTAATCGGTGGCCAGTTGCCGGTTGACCTGGTTCATGACTTGTTCGGCGCGCTGTTTGCTGGCATGGCCGCTGATGACGCTCCAGGATTGCGGGTTGAGGTAGATTGAACCCTGCTTGTTTTCGCGCGAACCGATTTTTTCGCCGGATTGTTTGTAGGCCCGAACATACCACTCGCCATCCCAGCCGAATTTGTCGATTTTCCGGTCAATGATTTCGAGCTGTGCGGTTGCCCATTTAACTTCCGCCGATTTGCCGAATTTTTCGCAAATCTCAATATAAGTCTTCAGGCCGTAACGCACTTGCAAGGCGACAAAAACCGAGGTCCCTTTTGGGCCCAGCCGGAGGCAATCGTTCCAGTCGGCAAAAAGACCACTGGGCAACCCGTGTTGGCCGGTGCGTTGAAGGTTGAATTCGATGGCCCGGCGCAAGTGGCCCAGCACCGTGGCCTGGCCCTTGTCGGCATACGGAAGGATTTTGTTATAAAAATCAATATCGCCTGTTTCCTTGACGTAGGTGGGAACCGCATTGAAAAGCCACAGGCAGTCGTCGGAGCGATATTCACCTTCTTTGGGCAATTTTTCCCGGCCGGGTTTGTGGCTGAACGCCATGACGATGGGCATCGCGCCGCCGGTGGAGCACTGACCGGTAATCATTAACTCGAGCCGCCGCTTTGCTTCGCCGGGGATGATGGGCATCACGCCCATAAAATCCTGGACCGTGTCGCGGTAACCCAGTCCGTCGCGTTCGCCGCTGTAAATCAGGCTGGCCATGCGGGACCAGGAATAGGTGATCAGGCAGTTGAACGGACTCCACATGTTCAGCATGCTGTTGACCTGCGGGTCCGGCGTGCGGACTGTCAACCCGCCAATCCGGGCGTGCCAGTACCGGCGGAGCTTTTCAAATTCGGCCTTGACCCGGGCGACGGCGCCGAATTGTTTGACAGTTCTTTTGCCTTCGACCGACGCCTTGCCGACGCCCAGCAGGACAACAAGTTCTCTCGTTTCGCCGGATTTGAGCGCGACATCAATCTGGATCGAGCCGCAGCCATCATCGCCGACAGCCTTTGAGCCGGTACATTTGCCTCTTTCAACGACGAGCGGATTGGCGTAACCACGGTAGGGGCTGATGAACACGTCACGGTCGGTGTCGAAGCCGGCAATGTCGCCGCCCAGAAACGCCAGAAACGAGCGGTTATCCTGCCCGGTGACCAGCACGGAACTGCCGTAATCAATGATGCCGTCCACGAAATCCGTTTTCACGATACTGTGCGAGTATTGCAGGTTGAGGAAATCGTGGAAGCACTTCCACAGGTTCGGGAACTCGACAAAAGTAAACAGGCTCAGACGTCGGGTGACGTCGTCGTGGTTGGTGACTTTGAGCAGCCAGCATTCAAAGTGTTT
>Ga0335078_10006322_pt1 | contig 17540 bp, 14 predicted proteins | sample Lox_Sample_32_FD_206711 | JGI IMG/M metagenome (GOLD analysis project Ga0335078, IMG submission 206711) | Soil microbial communities from Loxahatchee National Wildlife Refuge, Florida, United States - Lox_Sample_3.2 | ecosystem: Environmental > Terrestrial > Soil > Wetlands | place: USA... | reverse complement strand
GGGCTCTCGGGCTGGGTAGCGGAGAATGGCAAGCCCATCGTGAACGGGAATCCTTCGGTGGAACCGGGCTACGTCAGCGAACCAAATCGTAGCGTCCTGAATTCAGCGCTGTGCATTCCTTTGCGCGACAACACCGATCACGTCACCGGGGCGCTCACGCTGTATCGCACCGACAAAGATGCCTACACGCGGGAACATCTCCGCGTTCTGCTCGCCATCAGCGACAAGGTCGGGCGTTTGGTGGACATGGCGGTGAAGTTGAGCCCTCAAGACGATCTGAATCACGACCAACTCACGGGGCTCCCCAACGCCGAATCGTTCTCCGCTCATTTCCAGCGCGATCTGGTGCGTTGCGAAGCCCAAGGCAAGACTCTGGCGCTGCTGGCCTGCGATTTGGATAGCTTCCGGCAGGTGAACGATCGTTACGGCCATATCTCCGGCGACGAATTGCTGAAACGCGTGGCTTCCATCATCCAGAGCAATTGCCGCGCTTCCGACTACGTGGCGCGAGCCGGAAGCGACGAGTTCCTGGTGGTCTTCGGGGGCGCCGACGCCGCCGAACTGAGCGGGCGAATTGAATCGCTCGATTGGATGGTTCGCCAAGCCGGCCGCGAGCTCTTCGGCGACGACAACATCGGCATCAGCGTGGGGATGGCATGTTTTCCTGAAAACGGATCCGACGTCGAGACTTTGCTGGCTTATGCCGAGCGCGAAATGGAAACCACCAAGCAGGCGCGCCGCAACCGTGATGCGAGTGTCTTGCAACTCGCTCGCTCCATCAAGTAGACTGCCACTAGCTTGCTGCCGCACGGGAACATCGTTCAGATCAACATTTCGCCCGGCGGAATCCCGAAACGCCCGATCGGCGAAGCCACCGTCACCTTCGAAGGCGTGCGCGGCGATGGATGGGCGCATCCGGACATCCACGGCGGCCCCAATCAAGCGTTGCTCCTAATCACGGCTGAAGGAATTGCCGAGTTAGTTACCCAAGGCTTCCCACTGTACGCCGGAGCGCTCGGCGAAAATCTCACCACCTCCGGCCTCGACCGCCGCCAGATGCGCCCCGGCCAACGCTATCGCGCCGGAGAAGTCCTGTTGGAACTGACCAAGCCGCGCGCGCCCTGCGCAACTCTGAGCGTCTATGGGCCAGGGATCCAACAGGCAGTGTACGATCTGGGAGTCAAAGCAGGCGATCCAGCCAGTCCGCGCTGGGGCCTGGGCGGATTCTACGCCCGCGTAATTCATCCAGGTGTAATTCGTGCTCAGGATATAATCACGCTAGCGGACCAAGTCGTCTAGCAAAGGATGCCACCTCACACCGCAGCGGTCGCGCAACGTCGCGCGAATGACGCTTCCAACACACGCCTCTCTTCCGAAGCCTGATCCGCTAGCAACCGCATGCCAAGCGTATTCGAGACCATTCCGTTCCGGCAGATCCGGCGGGCCCAATCTGAACTGGCGGCTGTTGGCGATGGCCTTCCCGCGCAGGTGTCGAACCAGGTGGAAACGCTTCTGGTTTCGGCGGCCGATCCTGACGCCGCGCTCCACTATCTTCTGAATCTGAAACAGCGTAAGCCCGCCGAATTCGAGAAGCTCGCGCTTTCTCCGCACTGGCTGCAATACTTGGTCACCGTTTTTTCCTACAGCCGGTTCTTATCCGAAGAGCTGCTCCAAAATCCCTTGTGGGTGGAACAGCTCGGCGACCTGCAGGGCTACGTGAGCGCGGGAGAGTTCCGCAAGCGGCTGACATCGCTGCTGAAGAAGCGGCCGGGCCGAATGCCCGAACCGCTCACGTTGGCGCTTTTTCGCCGCCAGCAGCTTCTGCGGATACTACTGCGCGATGTACTCGGCCTGTGCTCGCTGTCCGATACCACCGAGGAGCTGTCGAACCTCGCGGACGCGATTCTCGATGTAAGCTACAAGCGCATCCGCGACGAATTTGTCGCGCGCCACGGCGTCCCGCGCTATCTTGACGAGCACGGCGAAACGCGTGAGTGCGGAATGTCGGTAATCGCGTTGGGAAAACTGGGCGGCAACGAGCTCAACTACAGCTCCGATATCGACCTGATGTTCGTGTATGCAGCCAATGGCGAAACCGATGGCTCGAGCCCGATCTCGAATAAGGAATTTTACAAAAAAGTTGCCAACCAGCTCACCGAGCTGCTCTCAACTTACACGGCCGAAGGCCTATGCTACCGCGTGGATCTGCGTCTGCGGCCCGACGGCAGCCTCGGAGAAGTTTGCATTTCGCTGGACGGCGCGAAGAGCTACTATCAAACCCGCGCACGCGACTGGGAATTGCAGATGCTCATAAAGGCGCGCATTGCCGCGGGCGATCCCGAGGCCGGACGCGCGCTGCTCGCCACCGTGGAGCCTCAGATTTACTCCACCACCCTGGATTTCTCGGCTGTCGAGGCGGTCTCTGTAACGCGCGAGCGCATCAGCGAGAAGCTGAACCGTCGCAGGCTGCACAAAGATGCCTTCGATATCAAGCTCGCGCCCGGAGGAATTCGCGACATCGAGTTTCTGGTGCAATGTTTGCAGCGGCTGCACGGCGGCCAGGTTCCCTGGGTGCGTCACGGCGGCACTATGCTGGCCCTCGCACGCCTGAGCGACAAGGACCTTCTTTCCGCGGCCGAATACGCGCGGCTGGTTTCGGCCTATCGCTACCTCCGCAATCTCGAGCATCGTCTTCAGTTCGCCGAAGATCGCCAGACGCACACCATGCCGTCCGCGCCCCGCGATCTGGATATTCTGGCGCGCAAGATGCCCGTCGCGCAGCTCGGCAGCGCGCCATCCGGCGAAAAGCTGCTACACGAATTGAACGCGCATCTCGAAGCCGTCCAGGAAATCTACGAGCGCGTCATTCACAGCCAGCGCCCCAGCTACTACAACCTCGCGCCGATTACACAGGTCGACGTGGAAGCGCCGCCGACGCTCGAGCCCGTACCGAGCAATCTGCTCCGCTTCCTGGAACAATGCGCGCCGGTTCTCGCAGGGTTGGTTTCGCGGGCCGGCCTCGGCCTCGGGCGCGGCGCGGGCGCCTTCGAACATTTCCTGGAAAAGGCGGTGAAGAATTCGGCTTGGCTCGAGCTGCTCAACACCGATGGTCCGGTTCCGCGCTACACGCTGGATATCTTCGAGCACAGTCCTTATCTTGCAGAAGAGTTGATCCGTCTTCCGGAGCTGATCGAAGAGCTGGATGTTCTCCCTGCGGGCTCTGCAAATACCTACGCCGACGCGGCTTCGCAATTCGACGACATTTCCGCGCTCCGGCGCTTTTTCCGCTGGGAGATGTTTCGCATTCAGGCCGCCAGTGTTTGCCTGCGTGTACCGGTTTTCGAGACGCTCCAGTTGACGTCCGATCTTGCGGAAACCGCCATTGCCGCGTGTTACCGCATGGCCCTCGATCAAGTCTTGGTCGTCAGTCCGCCGGCGCCGGGATACCAAGCCAGGCAACAGCTCATGGTGGTGGCGCTGGGCCGGCTCGGTATGCGCGAGTTCGATCTCGCCTCCGACGCCGACCTGGTCTTCGTCCTTCCGGATGCGGACCAGCGTGAGCTGCTCTTCTGGACACGCGTTGCCGAGCGCCTCATCGATCTGATTACCGCCTATACCGGGACGGGATTGATGTTCGCCGTGGATACCCGGCTGCGGCCCAACGGCAGCGCCGGCGCGCTGGTGCAAACCGAGGCGTCCTATCTCGACTACTTCGCGAAAAGCGCCGCGGCGTGGGAAGGCCTGGCGTCGATGAAGGCGCGCGCTGTTGCGGGCGACCTGGAGCGCACCACCAAGTTCCTGAATGATCTGCAACAAGTCGACTGGCGGCGCTATGGACAGAGCGGCCGATCCAAGAAGGACTTGCGGCAGATGCGGATGCGTCTCGAAAAAGAGCAAGGCCCGGGCCATCCCTTGAAGGCTGGCCTGGGCGGATTTTACGACATCGATTTCTCGCTGCTCTATCTGCGCCTCAAGAGCGCGGGGATTTTCTTCAAGGTTCTGAACACTCCCGCCCGCATCGACATCATCGAGCAAATGGGCCACCTGGAGCGCGCCGACGCCGAGTTTCTGCGCGACGCCGCGACTTTTTATCGGGCCGTGGATCACGGCCTGCGCGTCTATTCCGGCCACACCGAAGGCAGCTTGCCGAACGCCGAAACGCAACTCGCGGTCTTGACCGAGCTGGTGCGCCGCTGGACCCCCGAGCACCTGAACAAGCAGCCGCTCAAGGTCGAGCTCTCAAAAATCCAAAACCGGACGCGCGAAATTTTCGACCGCTTATTTGCGTAACCGTGGGATGTTTGTTGCGGGGTGGCGCACGCACTCGTGCGACCCGCCTTCACACTCGTGTGAACGCAGTGTCCGTAGTCTCCAACAACTCGACAATCCGGCTGCGCAGTTCCCCCGTGATCCGCGCCCGATCCCGGTCTGAGGCCCCGTTCGTCGAGATCGGCTCCCCAATCCGCATCGTCACCGTTCCGCTCTGGATATCGCCCGACCCGAATGGCAACACCTCGCGCGTCCCCTTCAGACAAACCGGCACCAGCGGCACGCCCGCCCGCACCGCAATGAACGCTGCGCCTTCCTTGAAGGCTCCCAGCTCTCCCGTCCGCGACCGGCCGCCCTCTGGGAAAATGATCAACGAAATCCCTGCCTCGCGAACCAATTGAGCCGCGATCGTCATGGTCTTCACGGCCGCGCGGGCATCCTCCCTGGGAACCCGAATATGACCGGCGCGCGCCAGATGCCATCCGATAAAGGGGATCTGAAACAGCCCCCGCTTGGCCAAAAAACGGAACTGCAGGGGGATGGTGGCCAGCACAACCGGCGTGTCCATGTAGCTCAGGTGGTTCGACACGAATACGTAGCTGCCCCCGGGCGAAATTTTTTCGAGCCCTTCCACCTTCACCGTCACGCCGCTCACGAACAGCAGGACGCGCGCCCAACCTCGCGCCATTGCAGCCTGGCGCCGTTTGCCCGGATCGTAAAGGGAGACCAGCAAGCTGACCGATGCGAACAAAATGGTCGTCAGCACGATCAACGGATCGGTGATCAGGAGGGCTCGCAGTTTCGACACTCGTCTTTATTGTACGAGCAGCGCGCGAGCCTCCCCAACCACGAACAGCGAGCCGGTAATGAAGACTACGTCGTTCGGGCCGGCTTGCCGGATGGCCTGCAACGCCTCGGAAACATGTTGAGTGACCATCGATCCCGGTGGGGCCGGAATCTTCTCGGGAGGCATGGCGCGCGAATTCGCCGGTGCGGTGACGATTACGCGATCCGCCAGGGGAAACAGCAGCGAAGTCATCGCTGTCACGTCCTTGTCGCGCATCACGCCATAGACGATCCAAATCCTGCGCCCCGCGTAGAAACGCTGTATGTACGCCGCCAGCGCCCGTGTCCCTCCGGCGTTGTGCGCGCCGTCAAGAATAACCTCGGGCCTGTCGCAAACTCGCTCCAACCTGCCGGGCCAGCCAGCGGCCGCGATGCCATCGGTCGAAGCACCCAATTCTTCGAGCGCGATAGCTGCGGTGCGCGCATTCTCCACTTGGTGCTCACCCGCCAGCGGACAAACGATCTCGCGGCCGCGCAGTCGAAAGCGGCTCCCGCGAGGGTCCAGCCACAAATCGGAAATCGCCCAGTCGCGCGACAGCGTGTAAGGCCCTTTCGCGTGTGCGCGCAGCACCATTTCCGCTTCGCTCGGCTGCTCGGCGAACACAGCTGGAACGCCCGGCTTGAGAATCCCGGCTTTCTCCGCCGCGATCTGCTGGATGGTCTTGCCGAGAAACTCCGTGTGATCGAAATCGATCGGTGTGATCACGCACAGCGCGGGTAAAACTACATTGGTCGCGTCGAGCCGTCCTCCCAAACCGACCTCCAGGACCACAACGTCCAGAGCGCTGCGCGCGAAAATCATGAACGCCATCGCGGTTACAGTTTCGAAGTACGTCGGATGCAAATCGAGATCGCCCTCCTCGAGCATTCGCTCGGCGGTATCGTGCACTTCGTCGAACATCTCGGCGAACTGGCCCTGGCTCACCGGCTCCCCCGCGATCTGAATCCGTTCGGTGGGCTCCACCAGGTGCGGTGAAGTATAGAGGCCCGTGCGATTGCCCGCTGCGCGCAGCCCCGCCTCGATCATTGCGCACGTGGATCCTTTGCCGTTGGTCCCGGCCACGTGTACGAAACGGCAGGCGCGCTCGGGATGGCCCAGCGCACCGAGCAGTAACGAGATCCTCTCCAGATCGAACTTCGCCGTCTGCACCTCATTTCCGAGCGAGTACAGGAAGCGGACGGCATGGTGATAGTTCATGCGCGCGCCGTCCGCCTGAAGACAGCATGGCCCGCGGCTACCATGAGAATGGTCCCGCCGATCACTTTCAGTTCAAAGCGCCACACCGACGTCGCGTCGCCCGGAGGGACCAGCGACAGAATCACCCCGAGCGTGCCGATCAGCCCGCCCAGGGCTCCCGCCCACGGCCGGCCGAATTTCATACCGCTCCCGAAGATGTAGATCAACGGAACCAACGTGGAAATCACCACCATGTCCACCATAATCTGGTACCCGGCGCGCAGCGTTTCACCCAGTTGCGCGGCGAGCAAGAGCACGGTGGCGAGCGCCGCCTGCGCCAGGATCGAAATATGCGGTGTGTGCCAGCGCGGGTGCAATTTTGCGAAGGCCGGCGGCATGTAGTGATCGATCCCGAGAGTGAATGGCAGCCGCGTGCTGGCCGCGATGTAGGTGCTCAGCTGCCCGATGAAACCGATGGTGATCAAGACAGCGAAGCAGGCGGACAGCCACGTCGCGCCGAATCGCTGCCCCGCGATTTCGCCCGCTTGCGCCAGGCCCGTGATCGCGCTGATGCGATCCTGCGGCATCAATACCAGGAGAGCCGCTGTGCCCGCGATGTAAAACGCCGCGCACGCGATACAACTGATCCAGGCCGCGCGCGGGACATTTCGCGCAGGATTAAAAATCTCGCCTCCCAGGATCGGTGCAAGCTCCAGGCCCGTCATACCCAGTGCGATTTGAGACCAAAAGTTCAGGTTGCCCCACGTCGCGTCGGGCACAAGTTGAAAATGCGTGGCCGATCCGAATCGCCACGCGGCGAGGCCGGAGAAGGCGCACAGCAGCAGAACGATCAGGTAAGTTGTCGCGCCTCCCAAAACAGCCGGCCACTTTCCCACGCGCAGTCCCACTAGATTCGCCACAAACGCGAGCGCGAGAGCAGCCAGCGTGATGGGAATCGCGAATTCCGAATTTTCCGAATATCGAGCCGCACTCGGCCCGAACATATAGCTCGCCATACTTACGCCCGCCAGCAAGAGCGTGGGAAGAAAAAGAACGCTGCTGACGAAGTACAACCAGGCGCAGAGGAATCCGTGCCAATCGCCAAACGCGTGTTTGGTCCAGACGTACAAGCCGCCTTCGTCGGGGAAATGGGCGGACAGCGAGGAAACTACTAGCGCTGAGGGCACCAGAAAAGCGAGCGACGCGAGCAGCCACAGCGTCAGCGATCCCGGCCCGGTGTGTGCAACAGGCGCCAGCCAGCGCACGCCGATGATCGCCGAAAGGTTGAACAGAACCAGCTGCCACAGCCGGAGCTCTCGCCGCAATAGTGCGGGCTGGGTTTCAATCATGTCGCGAGCGGCCGGCGGGATGGGGCATGTTTCACGCCCATCGTACACGAATACAGGGAGGGGTAGGGCGATTACTCTCCGCACGACAGCATTGACACGGCGGCCATCTGGCCTAAGAAAGAATAGCTCCAAATAGAAAGGGCGCCGGATGCCGAAGCACCCGGCGCCCAATTTCTTAGCGCTGCCTATTTCGGACAGCCGATGCGGGTCATCTCGGCATCCGGCAGGTCTTTGGCATCGCGCGCGGCGCTTGGCAGCGGCATGCCTTTTGGAACCAGCCAGATCTCGACGCGGCGATTCTTGGCTTCGTCGGCGTTCACTTCCGCGCCCCGGCGTTCTTTCGGAGCTGTAGTGGACACCGCGCACGAAGTGGGAATGAACTCGCTTTCCTGCGTCGCGCCAACCCACTCGCCCTTAATGCGAGTGCGATCCAGCGAGGCGCAAGTGCCGCCGCCACCGCTCAACACTCCAGCGGTTTGCAGCACGCGGTCATGATCCAGAGTGCGATTGCGGTTGGAACCGCGGCGAGGCACTTCGCTCGAATCGATGTGACCCACTAGCACAACATCGTAATTCGGGTTCGCCGTCAGCTCCGGATAGAGCTGTTCGATCAGGATGCGCTTGCCGCAATTGTTGACACGCGCGCTGTCTTTCGGGAATACGATGTCGCCGAAATGACGGGCCGTTGCCGGCAGATTGACGGTAACATCGGTAGATGCGGTGGCCGAACCGCCCCGCGTATCGGTGACGGTGGCAGTGACGCGAACCGCCTTGGACTGCGGACGGCTGCGGTCGCCCTGGTTCATTTGAACGCCGTTGGAATCGAACTGCGCTCCCGGCCCGTTTCCGTTCACACTTCCTTCGGCGGCAGCCCAGCTATAGCGCAGCGATCCGCCGCACTCGGAGCCGTTAGCAACCGCGCGGAGGTTGGAGGTTTGGCCGTAGTCGATGCTGTTCGGCGTCGCGGTGACGCCGCTGATGGTCGGCGCCGAGTATTGACGAACCTGCACGGTTACCGCGCTCACGTCCACCGCCGGAACGCTGGACGTAGTTGCATCGGAAACATGCAGGCCGATCCGATAGGTTCCGGAGTTATTCGGATTGAACGTGAAACTGGAGCTGTTTCCACCCTGATTGTTGCCGTTCACCATCCACTGATAATTCAACCGGTCGCCCTGTGGATCGGACGCGTTTGAAGTCAGCGTAACCGGTTCACCCGGACACACCGAGTTGGCGCTGGCCGAGATTGCACCGCCATTCAGCGGACCGCGCGCTGTCGGCGGCGGTGGCGGTGGTGGTGGCGGCGCAGGAGCCTTTGGAGCTTCTCCGCGATGTCCGAAGTAGAACGACATACCGATGGTGGTTTCTAATCCTTGAATGAACCGGTTCCCAGGAATGTAGTAGCCGCCAGTCGGAGGCTGACTGGTGGACAATCCCACGGTGGGGTTCCCGCCCAGCGATGCCCGCAGATCCGCGCGCACACCCACGCGGGGCGAAACCTGCCACTTGATGCCGGCGCCGTAGCGCAATTGGGCGCCATTGTATAAACCGAACCCGCCGAAGCCGAGCGCTGGATCGAGAGCTCCGGCCAATTGCTTGGCGTGTCCCGACGGATCCCAAACCACGCCCTCCACGCCGATCGTCAGGAACGGACGGATGTGCGAATCGCGCGGCGTAAAGTAGCCCAGGAAGTTCAAGCCCGCCTCGCGCACGTGAATGTTGAGAGCCGGAATCACGGTGGGCGTAAGTTGATGTTGGAATCGCAAATCGTGCGGCGAATACCAGGCGAACGATTCTTCGAGTCCAAAATAGTTCCAGAAGTTCTCCGTCATCCGCACGCCGATAATGCCATCGGTCGTGTACTTAGTGCCGATTCCGGCGTCCACCGGCGCGTAGTAACTCACACCGCCGAACACCGCGCCTTCAATAAAATTGAAATAGTCGTTGTCGGGCTTAGCGGCGTTCTGGGCGTGCAGCGACAACGGCGCCAGCGTCAGCCCAAGTAGTGCAAAACCCAAAATCGAACTTCTCCATACTCCTTGCTTGTTAGTCATTTTCTCCCCTGCTTATCGATCGTTTTTTATTTCCGTATTCTTATTCGCATCAACCCGCGCGCCGCTATCCAGTTGCGGCAGATCGAAAACGAACACGCCCCGAGCGGCGCTCAGGGCCAGCATGCGCCCGGGTAGATCGGGCGCGAACCACAACCGGCGGACCGAGGAATTCTCCAGTCCGTCGCTGGGATAGAGCTCCCAGGACGTGCCGCCGTCGAGCGAGTGGTAAATCCTTCCAAATTGAACCAGAAATGCTTCGAGCTTATGCTCGGGATGATACCGGACCGATTCCACGGTGGACGCCGGAACGCCCTCGGTCACCAGATTCCAGTGGGCACCTTCGTCTGTAGACTGCAAAACTCCGCGCGCCGTGGCTGCCAGCATCGGAGCGTCCGCCTCGGGCGACAGCGCGAGGTCGTACAGGTAGTAACTGACGTCCGGAAGAAAAGCCGGATGCCAACTTACAGCCGCATCCTCCGAGACGAACAATCCGCCGCGAGTCTCAAGCGCCAGCCGCGCCGCGCCCTTCGCCGGTGCATAGATGGCCTCCACCGGAACCCCAGCGATCCCAGGGGTTTTTACCGCTTCCCAGGATGCTCCCGCATTCACACTGCGAAACAGACCGGAGTCGGTTCCCGCCAGCAACAGCGTTGTCTTTCCCGATTGCACGGCTCGCAGCGCGTGCACCCGCAAGCGAGTCTCCACTCGCGTACCGGGCCGCGCGGCTGCTCTCGGCTGCGCCACTAGCCGCGTCCAAGTCTTTCCTCCGTCCGCCGATTTCACAACGCCTTCTTCACTCGCCGCGAACACTTGCTCGACATGTCCCGGCGATACCGCCAGGCTGTTCAAGCTGCGTCCCGCCAGGGCTTCTTCGTTGCCGCGCAGCGTCCAGTGCGAGCCGCCGTCCTCGCTGGTGAACACGCCTCCGAAGCGCCCTTCATAAGCGCTGCTGGCATACACGTGCGCACCAACCCCAGTGATCTGCGTCAAGCTGTGATTTGCGAATCCGGCATTCACCGCGCGGAACGTCTCGCCCGAATCCCCGCTCTTCTGGATGCCTGCGTATTCGCTCGCCAGATATATCGTCCGAGGATCCGCGGGATCGAAAACCATCCAGTTGACCTGTTCGGACGTTAGATGCTTCCAAGTCTTTCCGGTGTCAGCCGATTTGAATAATCCCAGTGTGGTTCCCGCATAAATGGTATCCGGCGCCGCGGGATCTTCCGAAATCACATGTGTGCGCCGGTGTGTCCCGGGGATGCCCTGCAATTTCACCCAGGCCCCCCCGCCATTGTCGCTGCGATAAATCCCGCTGCAGGCGCTAGCGAACAGAAGCTGCGGCTTGGTCGGGTTCACCCGGATGGAGAAGATGTCAGAATCGTCGATCAGTCCCTGTGCAATCGACCTCCACGTCGCACCCGCGTCCACCGTTTTCCAGGGTAAGTGGGGCGTTCCGGCATAGAGAATTTTGGAATCGGTCGGGTCGAACGCGAGCGCGGTAATATCCTGCATCTCGCGATCGTTTTCGCGCGAGACCCGCTGCCACGAAGCGCCGCCGTCATTGGTGAGAAACACGCCTTTGGAAGTTCCCGCCGCGATCACCTGTGGATCCCGCGCCCACATCGCCAATGATTCGATGCGCGCCCCCCGCAAGCCCGTCTGCTGCTGCCAGGTTTCCCCGCTATCCTTGCTCTCCCACAAACCCGAATCCGGCGAGCTCCCGGCATCCAGGCCCGCGTAGAAATGCCCCGTCTCCTTAGGGTGGATGATCAAAGCGTTGAATGTACCTGGAGAGCTGCCGTGGGGGAACCCCAGTAATTGCCAGGAAGCCGCGCCGTCCGTGGAACGAAACAGCAGCGAATCCCGCGACCCGGCCAGCAAGACACTCCGATTCTGCGGATCGATGGCTATCGATCGCGCGCTACCACCATATGGTCCGGCCAGAAACCATGCAGCGCTAGCGGGTACTGAGAGTAAGAGACCGAAAATGAGGCGTGATGAAGCTTGCCTCCCTGAACATGCAAGTTTCACTTACATTAGCGTATCAGAAATATAGCATTCCGTGCCGGGATGTCGCGAGCTAACCCCCTACGGCGTCAAAGGGTTTCAGTTTCAAGGGGAGTTGGTTCGAGAGCACTTCAGCTCAAGACGGCGTTCCGCCGAGTCCCGTGGCCGGAGCGTGGCCGGCCAAATCCGTAATCTGCTCAGCCAGCTGTTGGGGATTGTCGATGTTCTCGACAATCAGGCGGCTGCTCTCGCCCGCGGTCTCGATGGAGAGGTCGCCTACGCCGAACATTCGCTGCGGGAGCGACTGGATGGCGCGCACATCCTGCACCTTCGGGAGTTGGATCAGGCGCGTGGATTTCGACGTGAGACCCGTTTCATACCGCAGCTTTTCCCCGACGATGGTGAGCTTGACCGCCTGCCGCTGGATATGGCGCTTGATCGGCCACAGCAGCACCAGCAGCGATGCCAGCGGGAGCCAGGGCTTCGACTGGGGGTACTGATCAGCGATGTACTTGTAGTGAACGAAGACCGCGGCCGCGACCACCAGGAGCGCCGCGACATACCCGGCTCTGATGAACTTCATGCTCGGACGAATAACGATGTCGGCCATGCGCTGCTGGTAAATTGTACCGCGCCGAAGCGACACTAGAACTAAGCATGACCTCGCGTCCCAGCAAGCGCCGCTTTAAGACCGGCACCCGAGTCGGAGTGTACTTACTCTCGCTGCCCGAGCGCCTGCTGCGATCCGGCGCGGCACTGGCCGGCGGACTCATCCGCGAGTTAGGCGACGTCGCGCTACCGGCTGCGTTCCGTCGGACCAAGACTTACCAGACTATGGTCGAAATCGCTGTGCGGTTCATGATCGAGCAGCTCGGCGAGGTGAAGGGCGTGTATCCCACGCAAGGCGAGCTGGCTCAGAATTTCCTTCTGCGCCGGACGGCGGGACACGGGCTCGAACTGGCGGGCATGCTCGCGTTTCGCGCCTCGCCCGTCTGGATACTGGCCGCGCTCGCCGACATTTCCGGCGCCGGACGCCAGATCGTTCAGGAGATCGCCGACGCCATGCAGGAAGAAGGCCTGCTCGATCGCGACGCGAAGTTTCAAAACGTGGATCAAATTCTGGACGGCCTGGAATCCACCGCCGGATGGGCCGCTGGAGTCGTGAATCTTCCGCCTCTTGACGTTGCGGGATTGCGCAAGGAGTGGGAGACGTTTCGCGAAAGCGTGGCGCGGATTCCGCCGCGCAATCTACCGTCGGCCGAGCGCATTCGCGCGCAATGGGACGAGTTGAAGCGTGAAGCAGCCGCGCAGAACCGAACGGTGTTTCAACTGTCTTCGATCATTGCCGTCGCAGCGATTTCGCGCACGCCCGAAACATTGTTGCGCTTGGCGCGCGCCGCCAATCGCGCTGTGTGGCGAACCGGCCAGTTACTAGGCGGAAGCGTGCTCGAGCACTACAGCCAGACCTTGCGCGACATCTCGGAGCGCGGCTACGCGGCGTATTGGTCGGAGGCCTTTCGACCTTACTTGAGAGCCGCTGCGGATCAGTTCTCGCCCAAGCACCGGTCGCTCACGGGCCGCTGGCTGCGCTAGCGCCGACGCCCGGTGAGCAGAATCGCGATCACGGGAGTTCTGCCAATTTCGGCGCGGCGGAAATTCACAAAGGCGGCTCCCTCAAACAGCGCGTCATACTGTTCCGGACAACGCGCCTTGAACTCGAACGGCTCGTCGACTTCTAGGATCAGGAGCTGACCGGGCCGCACTGTCACGGTACAGTCAATCCACGCGTCCATATTCTCGCCATAAAAACTCGGGAATCCTAGCCTTTCTTGAAACACTTTGATGGAAGCTGGGCCAGTTTGTAATTTTCTCAGCGGAATCCTTACAACTAGCGCGTCCAATCAGCTTGCCTTGCCTTTGGTCCGGCGTTCGCCCGTGCGTTCTTCCCCGATCGCGCGCGCAAGCAGGGTCTTGATCATCGCCTGCCGGCTGACATTGAGGCGAGCCGCGCGTTCGTCCAGTTCGCGCAGCATTCCTTGCGTCAAGTCCACGTTGACGCGGTACACGGGCCGCACGACCGTGAATTTATTCGTGAAGTAAGCCGAGATGTCTTCCCCGCGAGTCGCCATTTCCGCGATCTCCTCGGCTGTGGGTGCCTTCCTGGACGCTTTCGACATAAATCTGTTCCTCTTGCTTCATCGCGTTCCACGCCGTGATGAGACGATGGTACTCGCCGTCGGCATCCTGCCGCAGTTTAAAGATCACTGAGCAAAGAAGCCCGCGGCACCATCCAATCGCGCGGAACTGCAATGGATCGTCATTTTTTCCATCAACGACATACACTTGATCGAATATTTCCTGCGCTTCCTCAAGACTGACGCCATGTTTTTCTTTCGATTCGCGATTCTTCCGCCGATCAAAGTTGAACCGCATACCTATATAACACTTATACAAACTCTCGCTGTAAGTTGTTAGCGGGCTTTTAGCTCCCTGGCCAAGTCCTCATACTGATCCGTCGCGATGAAATCCACGCCCGCCTCGATCGCCGCCCGCCAGCGAACCCGCGCCGCCTCGAACGAACCGAAATTATAGCCCTTGCTCCAACCGTGGTCGTCGTCTTCCGGGAAGCCGTCTAGCGTGTAAAACCGGATCCAATAACCGAGACTGTGCGCCCGATCAACCAACGCGCGCAAGCGCCTCGCATCCGCCGTCGTCCAGTCACCCGCTCGCGGCTCGCCGCCTTCTTCCACTTCGTACCAGGAATTATTCCACCAGCGCCGGTAGTTCGTCGGACGTTCCGTCAAGAGTTTTTCGGGCGGTATCGTTGCGGCAAAGTGCGCGCGCTCCTCATCTGACACGCCGGGAAGCTTCGCCGTATGGGCCGATCCGAACAGCCGCAGCTTCGCCCCCACCGGCACCTGGTTGAAAAACACTTCCTCCTGCGTGTCTGAGTCTTCCGTCACAACAAGAATCGGCTTCCGATCGAACGCGGCCAGCTCATGTGGATTCGTCGTCTTCGGCGCCGTCACGATCCACGCCTCGTACTCGCCCAACAAATCCCACACTGCCTGCAGCAGCGGCGGACTCGCGCTCTTAAAATCGAAATGCAGAACGATCAACGGCCACCGCGACCGGTCTCCGTCGGCCAGCGCCTTCTCCACTACCGGCCGTACCCGCTCGAAGAAATACGCGCGCAAGGTCGGTTCCGATCCATCCGCTTCCGCCCGATGCGTCACCACCACGCGCCCCTTGCCCGACGCGGGATCCGCATACCACGTCAAGTCCTGCTCGATCGAAACCGGGAAGCCATTTGCCAACGCCCGGTCGATCCGGTCGCTCCAACGCCCGTCATAGGGATAGCAGTTATGCGCGTCCAGCACAGGCCGGTCGTGATTCAGAAAATCCAGCAGCGGAGGCTGGGCCGCGAGCGCCAGGCAGATGAAAAAGCCTCCCAAAATCTTCATGAGTCCACCCTATCACCGCCCCGCCAGACGCTTGATGAGAAAATGATGAACCGGGAGCAAAAATCTGAAATCAGCGGACGTGATTATCGTCGGCGGCGGCATCGTCGGCTCGAGCATCGCCTACCACCTCACTGAAGCCGGATGCCGAAGCGTTGTTGTTCTCGAGCGCGAGGCGCACCAGGGCAAAGGATCCACTGGAAAAAGCATGGGCGGCGTGCGCGCCCAATTCACCACGCCGGTGAATATCCAGATGTCGCTCTACTCGATCCCGTTCTACGCGCGTTTCGACGAAACGCTCGGCCTTCCCTCCGGCTACAAACCGCAAGGCTATTTGTTCGTCGCCACCGAGCCGCGCCACATGGACTACCTGCGCACCAACCACGCTCTGCAAGTCTCGCTCGGTCTGAAATCGGTAGAGCTTCTCGCTCCCGCCGATGTCGCCCGCCTCGCGCCGGAGATCCGCCACGACGATATCATCGGCGCCAGCTTCTGCTCCACCGACGGCTTCGTCGACCCCTACAGCGTCATGAACGGCTTCATGCAAAAAGCGCAGGAACGCGGCGCGGAACTGCTGCGCGAAACCGAAGTCACCGCGATCCAGCGTGACTCGCGCGGCGTCTCAGGCGTCGAAACCACGCGCGGCCCGATCTCAGGACGCGTTGTCGTCAACGCCGCAGGCCCTTGGGCCGGCCTCCTCGCCAAACTCGCCGGCGTCGACCTCCCCATCGAACCGCTCCGCCGCATGCTGGTCCCGACTGAAAAATTCGACAAGGTTTCACAAAAGTCACCCATGGTCATCGACATGGCAACCGGCTTCCACTACCGCCCCGAAGGCCTCGGCATCCTGATGGCGTGGGCCGACACGAGCGAAACTCCCGGCTTCAACACCAACTTCGATCCCGCGTTCATCGAAAAAATCCTGACGCGCGGCGTGAAGCGCCTGCCGGTGCTCGAAGAAGCCGAAGTGAATCCGCGCCGCGCCTGGGCCGGCCTCTACGCCGTGACCCCCGACCACCACTCCGTCCTCGGCCCGGTCGCTGAGCTTCCCGGCTTCTTCCTCGCCAACGGATTCAGCGGCCACGGCGTGATGCATTCGCCTGCCACCGGCCGCATTCTTTCAGACTTGATTCTCAAAGGCACAACCGACATCGTCGACGCGCAGTTGCTCTCAGTCGACCGGTTCGCAAGCGGCCGGTTGCTCGAAGAAACCGCGGTTCTTTGACAATCGGTCAGTGGTCCCTAGTGGGACTTTACCGCTCTTGAGCGGTCCGTGTGAGAGGGAAACTATCAACAGCGTTAGGATCGGCTCCCCGCCTTGGTTCCAGTTCGAACCTTATCCGGCACCGGCCGCACTTGTCACGGACGGGACGGGCAACCCGGTTGGATACGCGGCGGAGCCCGCGCTAATTCGTCTCGATGTGAATAAAACGTCGGCCAGCCGCAGCACCGGTCAAGTAATGCATCCACTCCTGCTCGTCCGACCGTGCAATATCGACCAACAGCGCGGTCCCCGACTCCGGACTCGTGTAGCGCGAGCGACACCATTCGGAGGAAGCGGCGTATTCGGCAACGACCGCGGCCTTTAACTCTTTCACCCGTTCGAACTGCCCATCCCGCAACATCTGATCGACGTGCTTAGCCTCGGTAGCCTCGTCGCTCTTGAAGCGACATGGATAGGGGCAGACATCCGGGACATACTCCGGCGTCCACCACAATCTGTATCCCTCAGCGCACACAAATTCTTCCACCAAAGTACCGTGTTGGGAATCCACCTGAGTACGGGCATCCACCCAGCTCACCACCCGCCCTGCGGCCTGCATCGAGGCGGCGAACCGCTTGTCGCGTTGCCTCTTGCGGGTCGCTTCAATAAATGCAAAGGGCATTTGCACAAGTATCCAGATAAGCATCAGCGGAACTACGAAGACATAAAACCCTATCCATTTCGCTATTTGACTAATCGCTTCGCCCATTTGCGCGTCACACAGGCAAGTATATTTAATTTGCCGGGTTGAATTGCATTTGTCCCAAAAAACCTATCCAAGGACCTGCTCATAACGCTGGCGATCAGGTCACCACGCCTTCAGAGCCTCCAGCCAGGCTGGATGATTTTGGAGGCGCGCGCCGGACTTACCAGGTTTGCCTTCTCAAGCCCCCGATGAAGTCGAAATGGCTGTCACGGGTCATCACTGGCATCGCATGCTGCCGGCTGAGGGCCGCGATCCAAACATCGTTGGACGGAATCGGCGTGCCCCCGGCTCGCAGTTCCAGCCGGAGGGCCGCATAGTGCCTAGCGGTCTCAATGTCAACGTCCAGGACAGTGCATCGGTCTAACATCCGATGCAGCGACCGTTCGTACGCTTCACGGTGCCGCGAC
>Ga0335078_10006321_pt1 | contig 17540 bp, 12 predicted proteins | sample Lox_Sample_32_FD_206711 | JGI IMG/M metagenome (GOLD analysis project Ga0335078, IMG submission 206711) | Soil microbial communities from Loxahatchee National Wildlife Refuge, Florida, United States - Lox_Sample_3.2 | ecosystem: Environmental > Terrestrial > Soil > Wetlands | place: USA... | reverse complement strand
GAGCGGGGTCTGGCAGGAACTGTTTCCGCAGAACCCGGCACTTCGCCACCCGTCACTACTGGCCTAGCTCGGCAGGATGCCAAGCTCGGGCACGAACTCACCGAGATCGTGCCCGACCCGGCACGACGATCCGGCACGGCCTCTTGGCAATTCTGCGGCTAGCGCTCCGCCCCCGCCAGAGCCATCGCGTCCACCAGATGCCCGCCGCGGTCAATGGCGAACACGGGGCTCCTGCTCGGGCAGGCCGGGCACTGCAGCCGGCCAGCTGCCGTCGCCTTTGGGTGTTCTGGCTCACTAACGGCCCCGCGGCCCGTCCTGCTCTCCCGCCTGGCCTTTTGCCGGCGGGCGCCCCATGCCGCCTCCTAGGGTGGTCTGCCGTTCGCCGTGGCCGCGGTCGCGTCGAGCCGGTGGGAGCGCCCGCCGGGTCATCTGGAAGATGAACGACTCCGGGGGCTGCCAGACACCCCGGTCCTCAAATGACCACGCGTAGGTCAGGGCCCCGTCGCGGGCACAATCAGCCAGGCCGGGCGCGGCGAGCTCGTGAGCTGACCACGCGTAGAGCTGCTGCAACCTCGGCACGATCACCCCGTAATCCAGAAGGCGGCCGAACCCGAGTTCGGCACCGAGATAGGACTGGACGCTGCCGCGGAGGGGGTACTCATGGGGGAGCACGCGAGACAGGTGCAAGAAGATCCCGGTCATCCCGAGCCTCGGGTCACCAAGGAACGGGGCGAGCGGGCGCAGCCATCCGAGTGCGATCCGGGGGGCGGCGACGAGGGCATGGGTGTAGAGCACCCGGCAGAGCACGACGTTCATGAAGAAGCGCTCGGCGGGGTTCTCCGCCTCCGCCAGGTGGCGATGCTCGAGGTAGGCGGCGACCACGCTCCCGTTGTGCGCCCGGTACCAGGCCCGAGCGGTCGGGTAATCGGCGAAGGACATCCAGTAGTCCACGGTGCGCGAGGAGGCCGGGCCGCGAAGGTCCCCACTCAGGGCCACTGCCTCGCAGCCGTCGTGGAGGATGCGCTCGTTCACCGCACGCCACCACGGACTACCAGGACGGTTGCTGAACGGTGACGCCAGCACACCTCGTTGGAGCTGCCAGTGCATGAACGACAGCGCTGCCCGGCGGTAGGGCAGATGCCGGGGGGCCTGCCCGAACGGGCCGTAATAGCAGCGCTGCATCAGGGCGAGCCGGCCCGCCGGGTCGTCACGGACCGCAGTGACCTGCTGGTCAGCCCAGGCCGCGGCCGTACCCCCAGAGCTCACACCAACAGGATCGCACGCAGGCCGTCGGGCGCCAGCGCCGAAGGGAGTTCCGCCCCGATGCGCGCGCTAGCACCAGCGACATGATCGTAAAGTTGATGTTTGAGCGATTTACACCGATATGCGTAGATGGATGAGACAAATGAGACTACGCAGCCTTGCGGGCCCCAGCCGAACGCACGACCGGCCTGGTGTATTGCCTAGTCAGAGGTGGCGGAGGAGGCGAGATTCGAACTCGCTAGGGGTTGCCACCAACACGCTTTCCAAGTGTGCGCCCCCAGCGTTCACGGGCCAGGCTGGGACGTCCGTGACCTGGAACAGCCGTAACTGCGGATCCGGGCGGACGCCTGCGAACTCAGGCGAATGAGACTGCGCTGAAGTGAGAGGAATGCTCCGGCCAGCCTGGTCTGCGAGGGTCACGTCCGGCGGCGTGGTGGGTGAAGACGGCACCACATGATTCTCAGCTGGGACTTTAGGCGGTAAGGGCGGTCAGCGGCACCTCCTCGGCTGGGCTGTTCGCGGCGTTGGTAAGCCGGACTTGGCCAGGACGTCCAGGCCGATGTAGCGGCGCATCTCGTTCCACTCGTCGTGCTGCTCGGCCAAGACGGCGCCGACGAGACGGATGAGGCGTCGCGGGCGGAAGATGCCCACGACGTCGGTGCGGCGGCGGATCTCCCGGTTGAGGCGTTCCTGCGGGTTGTTGTACCAGATCTGCCGCCGTTGCCCATGCGGGGTTTGTCGAAGCGGGTCGCGGCACGTCGCTGCAGGCGGCGAACAGCGCCGCGTGGACGTCACCTTTGTGTCTGGGGGCGGTCATCGCCAGCGACCCACAGGACGCTTCCGCTGCCTACCTCCAGACGCTGTACGCAGTGGAAGCCTAGGGAACCTCCATCCGGCCCGGTACGTTATCGAGCAGACCCGAGGGGGGAGGTACCATGCCGATTTTCATGGTGGAACGCCGGTTCGCCGACGACCTGGAGACCTCGGCCGAGGAGGCCGACCAGATCAACCGGATCAATGAAGAAGAGGGCGTGCGCTGGCTGTATTCGTTCCTGTCGGCCGACAAGCGCAAGACCTACTGCCTCTACGAGGCGCCGTTCGCGGATGCGATCCGGCGAGCGGCGGAGCGTGCGGGCCTGCCTGCCGATGCTGTCGTCGAGGTCGGCGGCATGGTCCTGCCGAATGGCTCGGCGGCCGGTATCCCGAACGAGGTACCCGCAGGCTAGGTCAATCCGGGGCAACCGCCTTACAGTAAGCGTGCTGGGCCAGGCACCGGATCCTCAATCCAGCCCCGTGACGCGGCCATCATGGCGGCCTGGGTCCGGTTCGCCGCCCCGGTCTTGAGCAGGATGCTCCGGACGTGGTTGGACGCCGTGTTCTCCGTGATCTTCAGCCGGGACGCGATCTCCCGGTTGCTGTTCCCGTGGGCGAGCAACTGCAGCACGGCGATCTCACGCGGCGTGAGCCCGGCCGCATCGGCGCCGTCCAGGGTGTCCTGCTGGTCAGAGCCTGGAGCTGGCGTCTCCATCCGGTCCAGCAGCCGCAGCAGCCGTGCCTGCCCGGTACTGGCTGCTACCCGCCGCGCCTGCACCCTGATGTCAGCCGCCCGGGCATCGGCACCGCCGCCATCGCTCAAGTGGGCCGCCCATGCGGTCAGCACTGACGCCCGGTGGACCAGCGCGCCGAAGCCGGCTGCCTGCGCCAGCGCCGCCGTGAACAGCCGCTCCGCGGAATCATCATTCCCCAGCAGCGAGTCCAGCGCGGCGAGGTACGCGTCAGCCGGCCCGAACACTGCGACGAATTGCCCTGCGATCAGCTGCTGTCCCGAGTACGGAGCGAGCAGCGGCCGGAGCAGCCGCGCAGCGGGAACGTCGCCGAGTGCCAGAGTCGCCTCAGTGAGGAACACAAGCACCGCGGTCCACTGCGCCCACGGCGATTGCCGGACGGCGGCTCGGTCAACCCGTTCCAGCAGCTGCCACAGGAGGTTGCGTGCTTCCTCGGCCAGCCCGAGCTCGGTGTACAGCGCGAGCAGCCCCGGTTCCCAGGTGTCCGGCGCCTGCCGGAAGGCGCCCAGCAGGGGCCGGACCTGCTCCAGTGCCCCCGTTTCCCGGCGGATCATGTACATCTGCAGCCCGTAGGTTCCCTCGGTGTTGTCGGGCCCGAAGGACTGGCCGAGTTCCAGCAGGTTCTCGGCCACTTGCGCTGCGGCGGCGAAGTCGCCGTTCAGGAAGGCATGCGCGTAGTCGCCGCAGCGGCGCATGAAGGTGACGAACGGCTGGCCGCTGCCGCGCACTGCCAGGTCCAGGTCCGCGGTCGCCGCCGCCCAGGCGGCCCGGTCGCCGCTGATGTAGGCGATGGCGCTGCTGAACACCGCCGCTGTGCCGAGCGCGGACCAGTCTTGGGCCGCTTTGGCGAGCGGGCCGAGCTCGGCGGCTAGCGCAAGAAAGTGGCCGACCGTCTCCGGTACCGCGCGCTGCCACATCATCGTCTCCAGCGCGTGCACGAGCAGTTGCCTGTTGCCGAGCCGGCGGGCGTGCTCGAGTGCGAGATCGGCCAGTTGCCGGGAGCGCTCGACGTCGCCTGTGAACGCGGTGGCGCGCCCCAGGCTTGCCAGAGCCCACACGTATCGGGGGTCGTCAGGGTCTTCTGGCACGCCTTCCAGGGCGTGGGCCAGCAGTGCGCAGGCCTCAGTGCCCGGCAGCCCGGGCCGCCAGGCGGCGTTCTCGTAGCCGATCGCGGCGTGCAGCCGCACCCGGCTTTCACCAGATCCGGTCAGCCGAAGGTACAGGGTCCGTGCACTGGCGAAGTCGCCGACGCGGACATGGCTGTCCGCGGCGCACAGCAACAGCTCCTCACGGTCGGAATCGGGTCCGTCGGTGAGGTCGGCCGCCTGGGTGTACCAGGCGGCCGCGTCCTCGAACGCCAGGCTCCGCTCGGCATCCCTGGCCGCCTGCCGCAGATACTGGGCGGCGGTTTCGCCATAGCCCAGGGCAGCGGCCCTGGCAAAGTGGTAGGCGAGTTGCCGTACTGCCGCCGGCGAGCGGGATCCTGAGGACTGGAGCACCTCGCCGACCCGGGCGTGCAGCGCGGCCCGGTGCGACGGGCTGGTCAGGTCGAGGACGGCCTGCCTGGTCAGCATGTGCGGAAAGGTGATCCGGCCGCGGGCGAGATCCTCCCGGTCAAGGAACCCGAACGAGACGGCGGCGTCCAGTGCCGCCAGCACCGACGCGGCGTTCGCCTCGGCGCCGCCCGTCTCACCGCAGCCAGCCGCCCGGAGCACCACGCGGACGTCCCCACCGTCGCCGAGCACCGCTGCGGTCTCGACTGCGGCGCGCTCGGCCGGCGTCAGCCGGGCCAGCCGCCGCTCCAGCGTGTCGCGGACCGAGACCGGAGCCCGGGTACCGAACGCACGGGTCGGCGCCCCGGTCATGTCGCGCCACAGCTCGCGCAGGAAGAACGGGTTCCCCCCAGTCTGGTCGCGCAGCACGGTAGCGTACTCCCGCGCCCGCCGCGCGGTCAGCCCGCCCTCGGCCGCCAGATACTGGGCGATCTCTTCGGTGCTCAGTCCCGCCAGGTCGAGCCGCCGTACCTCGTCCAGCCGGTACAGGTCGGCGATCGCGTAGGTGAGGTCATCGCTTCGGTCCGGCGCTGTGGTGCGGTGCGTGCACAGCAGCAGCAGCCGGGAAGCGGCCGCCCGCTGAGCCACGTGGTCGAGCAACTGCAAGGTGGGCTGGCTGGCCCAGTGCAGGTCCTCCAGGACGCATACCACCGGGCGCTGTTCGGCGGCGGCGTGCAGCAGCCCTGTGACCGCGTCGAACAGCTCCCTCCGGTAGTCACCACCGTCGCTGCCGGGCCCGGCCAGTTCCGGCCGGTGCCGCCACACCAGCGGGGTCAGCCGCAGCAGCTCGGCTGCCGTTTCCGGCAGGCAGTCGGCCAGGGCTCCGGGTGAGGTGCCGCCGAGCAGGTGCTCAAGGCATTCGGCGAACGGCTGGTAAGGACCGCCGGGCTCGGGTGAGCAGTTCCCGAGCAGCACGACCGCGCCCTGCGCGTAGGCCGCCGCGGCGATCTCGGCCGCCAGCCGCGACTTACCCGCGCCGGGCTCGCCGCCGATGAAGATAACCTGCCGCCCCCCGGCACAGACCGAGGCCCATGCTTCCTCCGCCGCAGACGTTTCGGCGGCCCGCCCGACGAACGCCGGAACCGCCGCTCCGGCCACCCGGATTGGATACGGCGGCGCTTCCCAAGCCGCCATGCACTCAGCGTAGCCGGGCCGCCGACGGCGGTCGATAGCCAGAATTGGCTACGCCGCGGCGGAGCGCGCGCTACCAGGACTGGTCATGACGCGAATCCCGCCGCCGCCATAGCGTGTGCCCCAGGTCACAAAGCCATGACAAAGGGGGACTCCTCATGTCCGTCACCACACTGCGCGACCTCGCTACCGGACTGGTTATCGGCCCCGCCGATCCCCAGTACGAGGACGCCCGGCACGTCTACAACTTCATGATCGAGGCTCAGCCGCACGCCATCGTTCAGTGCGCCGGTGCTAATGACGTGCGGGCCGTCGTGGCGCATGCTGTCGCCACCGGCCGCGAGGTCGCGGTCCGCGGCGGCGGGCACAGCGTTCCCGGCTTCGGCACCGCGGACGATGCGATCGTCGTCGACTTGTCTGGCATGACCCGTGTCGAGGTCGATCCGAAGAGCCAGATCGCGCGGGTCGGCGGCGGAGCCACCTGGGGCATGATGAACGACGCGACGATGGCCCACGGACTGGCCACCACCGGTGGCATCGTCGCGTCTACCGGCGTCGGCGGGCTGACGCTCGGCGGCGGTGTCGGGTATCTGACCCGGGCGCACGGCCTGTCGTGTGACAACCTGCTGTCCGCCGAGGTCGTCCTCGCCGACGGAAGCATCGTGACCGCCAGCGAGGATAAGCAGCCGGAGCTGTTCTGGGCGCTGCGCGGCGGCGGCGGGAACTTCGGCGTGGTCACCGAGTTCACCTTCCGGCTGCACCCCGTGCCTGAGAACATCTACGGCGGGCTGATCCTGTTCGAGCGGGAGGCCGCGGGTGACCTGTTCCGCTACTTCGACCGGTTCATCGAGGACGCGCCGCGCGAGTACGGCGGCTACCCGGCCTGGCACCTGGCCCCCCCGCTCCCGTTCATCCCCGCAGACCGGGTCGGTGAGCCGTTCCCCGCCCTGGTTTCCTGCTGGACCGGGGATCACGACAGCGGCGCCAAGGTTATGCAGGGCTTCCGCGACGTCGGCCCGGTCATGGCCGAACACGTCGGCGCGATCCCCTATACGGCCCTGAACTCCCTGTTCGACCCGCTGCTTCCGCGCGGCCTGCAGCACTACTGGAAGGCAGTCTTCGCGGGCGACCTCACCGACGAGGCGATCGCCGTGCACGCCGAGCACAGCCAGCGGATGCCCGCCGTCAACTGCGCGGTGCATCTGTACCCTGTCAACGGCGCTGCCCACGATGTCGCACCTGACGCCACCGCGTGGGGACACCGGGACGCCAAGTACGCCACCGTGATCGCCGGGATGTGGCCGGATCCCGCGGACAACGACAAGAACATCCGCTGGGTGAAGGACTACTACGCCGCGCTCGCCCCGCACTCCCAGCCCGGCGGCTACGTCAACTTCGCCTCGGCGGACGACCAGGCGAAGGTCCGCGACAACTTCGGCGCCGGCTACGACCGTCTCGCCCAGGCCAAACGCCACTACGACCCCGACAATCTCTTCCACCTCAACCAGAACATCACCCCCGCCTAGCGAAGCCCTCGCCGATAGCGGGTGCGATTCTGAGCCGGTAATCGCCGAGAACCGCACCCGCTGTCGCACGGCAAGGGAAATGCCGGAGGGTGGCCGCAGCTGATGCCCTGCACTGCTCCTGCGTGCCACCCAACCCGGGGGCGCATACGAAGACGCTAGGCACGCCTGGGAGAACTCGGACCATGCCAGCGCCTGGGAATCCGCCGGCGCCACCCGCGACGGCAGCTGTTGACGCGCAGAAGCTATCCGGCGACGGGGATGGCCTGTACAGCCGCAGTGTCAATCAGCAGCGACGGATCTGCTTTTCTGATCTGAGGGCCACGGTTCTGGATAAACCGGCAAGCGTGCTACGACCTTGCACAAGCAGCAGGCCGTCCATAACGGCGGGATGCGTGCGAGATTGGAGTCGAGGCTGCTCACTCGGGGGATGATGCTGCTTGTGATCCGTGCGGGCCTCAGCCTCCGTTGAGCGCGCCGAGCACTAGATCCGCGACCTGCCCAGGCTGTTCCAGGTATGGCTGGTGCGCCATTCCGGGCAGCTGGCGGTAGCGGCCGCGGCGCAGCCGCCCGGCCAGCTCGCGGCAGCGGGCGACCAGGAACGGCACGTCAAGCTCACCGCAGGCGACCGTAACCGGGACGCCGATTTCGTCCAGGCGGTGCCACGCGTCCACGCCGCTGCCGCCCTCATCCTCCCGGGCGCCGTTGCGCAGGATGATCGCATTCATGCCGAGCGCCAGTGTCCTCGCCTCGCCGCCGACCCGGCCCTCGGGCGAGGACGGCCCGTCCAGCCACAGCCAGGTCTCCAGCCGGTTGACCTCATCGAGGTCCCCGGCGGCAGACGCCGTATCCAGCAGCGCATCGAATCGCCGGGTATCCGGGTCGAGCTCGGGTTCGGGCGCGCCGCTCACCGCCGTGCCCAGCAGCACCAGCCCCGCGACCCGGTCCGGGGCCACCAGCGCGGTGTCCAGGGCCAGGCCCCCACCGGCCGAGGCGCCAATCAGCCACGCCCGCCCGGCCTGCTCCTGGTCCAGGACGGCCAGCAGGTCACCCACATGGGTGAACGGGGCGGTGCTCACGGCGGACTCACCGTAACCCCGCCGGTCATAGGCCACCGCCGTCACCCGCGGCGCCAGGCGCTGCGCCACCTCGCGCCAGCCCCGCCGGTCAGCGACCCCCTCATGCAGTAGCACCACCAGCTCGGCGTTCCCCGGCCAGCGCTCACCAGCCAGATCGCACCCATCCCGCTCGATCACGAACCGCTCGCCCATGACGCCATCCTCATCACGGCGACCGGCGGCGGCAACGCATTACCCGCAACGCCGAGCCGGCCAGCCACCGGCGGCCAGCATGCGGGCGAAACCTGGACTGGCAGCACGGAGGCTGGACTGCGGCTCCGCCGACACTGCCAGCGCGCCGACGGCGGGGCAACCATCCCGCCGGGTGCAGATGGCCGTGCGTCCAGCAGGGAAACCCCGCCTCGGGATGCGTTGCCTGCTGGGCCCGGCGGCCTGTGCTGTCAGACGGTCCAGAGCGCCTGGGCTGGTGACTGGCGGGCCGCCCGCAGCCCGCCCCGAAATCCAGGTCGGAGGCGCAGCGGCGGCTGCGCGCCCTGAGCATACTGGTAACCGTTGATCACATCCTCGCTCTCCGATTGGCGCGGGCGGGAGCCTTAGTCGTGACGCGGCAGGGCACGGGGCTGCCCTTCGCGCTGGGCTGAACGCCGACGGGCCGCGATCCGCCGTGGCCCGGCTAGCGTGGAATGGTGGCGCCTGCGGTCGCGAGGTATGACGAGTTCGCCGAGTGGTATGCGCAGTGGATCGGCGACACGCCGCCGCTGATCGCGGAGCAGGCTGGTCTGCTGCCCGCCGTGACCGGTGAACGGGTGCTGGACCTGGCGTGCGGGCAGGGCCGGATGAGCCGCTTCCTCGCCCAGCGGGGGGCCCAGGTGACCGGGGTTGATATCTCGGCCGCGATGCTCGCCAGGGCCCGCGCGCAGGGTCCTGAGGGCATCACCTATGTCCGCGCCGATGTCACCCGGCGCCCCGGCTGGTGGGACGGGCGGCCATTCGATGGATGCACGTGCGAGCTGGCGCTGATGGACATCGATGACCTGGCGGGCGCCTTGGCGACGGTGTCGGCGGTGCTGCGCCCGGGCGGCTGGTTCGCGGCCTCGATCGTGCATCCGTGCTTCCCCGGCAACGAGCAAGGGCGCAGCAGCTGGCCGCCGGACGAAGGATATGAGCGCGAAGGCTGGTGGGCCTCGCCAGGCCACAATCCCGGCGGCGCGCGGATCCGAGTCGGCGCAACCCACCGCAAGCTGTCCACCGTCCTGAACGCGTTGCTCGATGCCGGGCTGCACGCCGAGCTTTTTGCCGAGCCACCAGCAGCGGTTCCGGCATTCCTGCTGTGGCGATGCCGCCGCCGCTGACCGCCCGGGCCACCTGTCCCGCCGCCTGGGCCCGGCGTGAGCCCGTGTCATCGACGTTGCACAAGCCAGCTACCCCCGGACGCGGGCATAAGCTCAGATCAGCCATTACTGCGCGGCAGCGGCGCCAGGCCAGCAGACTGGCAGGACCGCCCAGATCGGCGGATGGTTCGTGGCGCCTTCCTGATCTGGTGGTCACTTGGGGGTGGCTTGTGCCGTCGGCTGGTACAGATAGCTGCTGTCCCTGGCAGCAGTAGGATCATGGCCCGCCGCGCAGTGCTGGCGGTACCGGGTAGTGGACTGGGAGGTCGCCGTGCTGGAGAGGTTCGCGGATCTGTCCACTGCGCTGGTGGCCGATGCTTGCTTGCGCTGTGATGTTCCGCTGCGGGTCGCCCCTTCGGGGATAGGGGCAGTGGTGGCTGGCTGGCGGATCGCTGGGCGGGTCCTGCCGGTGCGGCACTACGGCAGCGTGGACGTGTTCCTGGAGGCATTCGGCCGGGCCGAAGCCGGCGACGTGCTGGTCATCGACAACGGCGGCCGCCTGGACGAGGCCTGCGTCGGCGACCTGGCGGTACTGGAGGCCGGGGCCGCCGGGGTGGTGGGCCTGGTGGTGTGGGGCCTGCACCGCGATACGCCCGAACTCGCCGCGATCGGCCTTCCGGTCTTCAGCTACGGCAGCTACCCGGGCGGGCCGGTGCGGCTGGACGAGCAGGAGCCCGGGGCGCTGGTCACCGCCCGGTTCGGGCCGCACCTGGTCAGTGCCGCCGATGTTGTGTTCGCCGATGACGACGGGGTGCTGTTCGTCGCGGCCGAGCGCGCCGGGCAGGTGCTGGTCACCGCCCACCAGATCTGGCAGACCGAGCGGGACCAGGCCCAGGCGATCCGGGAAGGGCGGACGCTGCGCCAGCAGACCGCTTTCGATGACTACCTGGCCCGCCGCGCCAGCGACCCCTCCTACACCTTCCGGCGGCATCTGCGCCGTACCGGCGGGGCTATCGAGGAATAAGACCTGGGCGCCGGGCCCCGCCCCCCGCGGCGACCCATCACCGGCCACCGGCCAGCACGGGGATGTGCGCGGGTTAGCGTAGGACCATCCGTCACGCTCTGTGGTCTCGAGAGGCTTGATCGTCACGCCGGTCCGACGTTGCCGGCAAGCCCACCGGCAGTAGATCACCGCTGCACTGCGCTGCAGGAGCCACCAGGCGACACAGGCGAGGTAGTCAACACCGAGTCCCACCGCCTATGTGCCAGTGGCCACGCTGATGCTCGGCCCAGGTGCCGTTGGGCGACATTGCCGGCCTGGCTAACCCCGGCGCCTGATTCACAAGCAGGCCAGAAATCCTCAAAGGCGGCGTTACAGGATCTGGCTGAGCCGGGCGGCGTAGGCTCGGCCACGTGGCTGATCCCTCCCGCGGCTACCACAAAGGTCTCCTGCGGCTCGCCGCCTTTCTGGTCCGCGACGCCGCCGAGGCCAAGCAAGTCGTCGGCGGCGTGCTGGAGAGCAGCCCATCAGAGGAGCGGGACGCCCAGGCCGACCGGCGCGACGTGGTCATCCGCTGCCACGCGATCCTCCGCGAGCGCAGGGGGCTACCGCCGTCCTGACGGCTGAAGCGTCGAAGACGGGGGTTACAGGACACAGCCCGAACGGATCCGGTCTCGCCCGGCCTCTTCGCCAGTGGGTCAAGTAAAAGCGCATCTTCACCCCGGCCCGGGTGACCCGTCCCTCATTTTCAATCGGATATGCGAGACGGGCGCCTCGGCCTGACGCCAGCGGCAGTACGCCGCGAGGGGCACCCGGTCGAGCCGTTCCCAGGCACCTGCTGCCTGGGATCACGATTCAGGCCGTGCGGGGGCGCGGTCCGCGCATACTCGGTTTCGGCCCTGGTGAGCCAGCCCGCGGTGTTCGGGGTGACCCCCGGGGCCTCTGCGGCCGCGCGGCGGGCGGCGGCGATGAGCTACCTGGTCGGGTACGCAGCGATGCGGGTCCCTGGCATCTCCAAGGTCCTGCGACCTCCAGCGGCCCGGGCTTGCAGTTTGGGATGCAATTCACCGCCGTGCCAAATGCCGTCCGGGAAGGACCGGTTAGGCACGTTAGTCCAGGCTGAACCGATCTGGACACCACAGCCCGAGCCGCTAATGCGGTTGGGCTCAGCTGCAGCCTCAGAGCTTGCCATGCCCCCAGATGGCGGGAGGCACACTGGCGCCGGGATAACGTGAGCGAGCATCCGCAGCATCATGCTTTTTCTCAGCGGTGCGCTCAGGAGTATCCATACCGGGATCTGTATCGGAGGATTCCCCCAGGTGAACCAGAGAATTGCTTATCCGGCGCCAGAATCCCTTGATACGCCCTGAAGTCATCGTATTCACCTCCTGCGCGCACACGAGCCCCCGATTAGAGCTTTCACCCCGAGCTACAGCACCGGGTAGGGCCAAAGGTCGGTTGGGTATCCGTCCGCCGGAGCAGGCAATGATGTAACGATCGACGGGCATCGAGCGGCAATGGAAGCAGCAACGCCGATGCACTGACCCGGACGACGGCCGGTGCCTCCGCTGTGCTATCCCGGTGGCCGGAGCCGCCAGTACCCGACGCCGTGAGGAGGACCCGGTGGCGGCGGGGGCCTCAGCCTGGACCGGACGGCGACCACGCCTTCTGCGTGGCGGATCGCATCGATGAGCTCGTGCGCCACGGCCCGACTCCCAGTCTGCCCGGTGATCGTGACGATGCCGCAGCGGACGGTCACCCCGAAAGCGTCCGGGTCGAGGCCGAATTCACGCGTGACGATGTCCCTGGTCACGGTGTCACGGATCTCGGTGTCCGGCCGGTCGAAGACGCTGAGTACATCAGCGCGGCTCACGATCCCGACCAGGCGGCCCGCGGCGTCCACTACCGGCAGCCGCTTCACCCGGCGATCATGCATCAGCCGGGCTGCCTCCGCCACGCTGCCGTCCGGGCCGATAGTTACTGCGGGCCTGCTCATCAGGTCAGCGGCGGTCTCCCCGGCGGCCTTCGCGCGGTCGCTGCGGCGGCGGGCCAAGATCAGATGGCCGTCGATGGCCTGCTGGCCGACCTCCTTGAGCAGCAGATCCGCTTCGGAGATCACGCCGACTAGGTGATCTGCGTCATCCAGCACCGGGAACGCGCTGACGTGCCGCTCGCGGAGCACCGCCACGATGTCCTTGTACTCGGCAGTCTCCCGGACCGACACCACATCCTGGGTCATCACGTCTTTAACACGGCTGTCCATCGAGATCACTCCTCCGGCAGCCCGCACTCCGCCCGCCCGCCCACCCAGGTCAGGCGTCTCTACTTCCAGCCCACCCCTTCGCGGCATAGACCCCCAGAGGCATAGGTCACCTCGTCACGGCCGTGCGGCCCGGGCCCGACCCCGCCGGCGGACGGGCCAAGCTGATCCGGATGACGGCACGGGGCCGGGTGGTACACGATATAGCCGAGACCAAGATCGAGCGGCCCGGACAGCGCTGGCGGGCTGAACTCGGAGATAGTGACTGGCGTGCATTCCGCGCAGTGCTCACCAGGCTGGCGTACCGTGGCTAAGCCGGTCCTCCTCGCGCCGGAAACCCAGCGTGCAACGCTCAGGCCGGTTGTCCTCGTCGCTGGGGCGTCACGGGGCCTTAGATGGGGGCTGCGGGGCGAACGGCAGGAGCTGGTCGCCTCCTTTAGTGACCACTCCGTAGTGGGCCTCGGGCATCTCGACCCAGGCGCCGGGCAGGTCACCGATGGGCTCGGAGACCACCAGCCGGGTGTCGTCGGACACCTCGCGCAAGATCTCCCGGTCCGGGTACTGCTGCCGCAACTGGCGGACGTCGCGGGTAAAGAACAGCGACCGCGACCTGCCCTCGCTGGAGTAACGGAATGCCCACAGGCTCTCCCCGTCGCTGGTGGCGATCGTGCCCTGGAACGGGTACTCGACACCGCGCTGCCGCCCGCAGGTCTCCACGAACCCGATGGCCCGCGCGACCGCGCCGGGTGGGTCGTCCTCCAGCCCGAAACTCAGCGCCAGGTAGAACAGGGTCTCGGTGTCAGTTCCGCCTTTGATCTCGGGATACAGCGCCTCATCTACCGCCAGTACCAGGTCCCGTTTGACCGCGGCGAAGCCGCCGATAAACCCGTTGTGCATCCACACCCAGCGGCCGTGCCGGAACGGGTGGCAGTTCGACTGCTGCACCGGCGACCCGATCGCCGCGCGGATGTGGGCGAAGAACAAGTGCGAGCGGACGTGCCCGGCCAGCTCATGAAGGTTCTGGTCATTCCAGGCCGGCTCGATGCTGCGGAACACCCCCGGAGTGGGGGTGGTGTCGTACCAGCCGACGCCGAACCCATCGCCGTTCGTGGTCTCCGCCCCCAGTTCCGAGTGCAGGCTCTGGTCGATCAGCGAATGCACGGGCGTGTACAGCACGTCGGTGAGCAGGACCGGTGAACCGGTGTAAGCCAGCCAGCGGCACATGCGCCGCTCCTCTCAATGATGGCCCCGGCGCCCGGGGCCGACTGGGTGGGGCAGGCTTGTGCTCGCCCGTGTCACCAGGTGGGTGTCATGCCCCTCCACCTGGGTCCTTGGTCCCGGGCGACTGCTGCGAGCCGCTGGGGTCGATCATCGGCAGTGCGCCGCCTTCGGCGGCGGCCCGCTCCGCCCGGTCCGGCAGCCCGCGCACCGCGGTAATGATCACTACGGCGATAACCGCGCCGATGGCCGGGCCGGCCACGTAGACCCACCAGCCGGTGTAGTCGGTGCTTACGATATCCGGGCCGAGCGAGCGGGCCGGGTTCATCGAGGCGCCGCTGATCGGGCTGGCGAACAGTCCCAGCAGCGCCACCGTCGAGCCGACGGCGATGGCGGCGTTGTGGCCGATACTCCGGCTGCCAGTGGCGGTGTTGAGGATGATGCTGACCAGGATTGCGGTCAGCGCGGTCTCCATCACCAGCGATCTCCAGTCCCCGCCGGGCTTGCTGATGGGGTAGTTCCCGCCGGTGGCCACATTCCCGAACATCACCTGCAGAAATAGCGCCGCACAGACCGCCCCGGCCAGCTGCGCCACCCAGTACGGCAGCACCCACTTGGTGGGGAAGACCCCGCGGGCGGTGAAGCCGAACGTCACGGCCGGGTTGATGTGCAGCCCGGACAGCGGGCCCCAGGCGTAGATCATCGCCATCACGGCCGCGCCGGGCGCAATCACCGCCGCGGCCCGGCTGATCGGGCCGCCGCCGGCGTAATGGTTGATCACCCCGGCCCCGGCTGCGACTGTGACCAGGATGAACGTGCCCAGGAACTCGATGACCAGCCGGATCCGCAACGGCCGCTGCGCAAGCGTGTCCTCCTCGAACCGGATCAGGTAACGGCGCCCCAGCGACGCTGCGTGCTCAGCATCCATGTCCCCGGTCGCAGTTGCCATAACGCCGTTCCTTTCCATGCCGTGTTTTTGCACCCTGGGACCACCAGGACCCAGTACGTCATCCGCCGCTCCTGTCGCGCGGCGGGCGGCCTGGCTGATGACCGTCCGTGGGGCCCGGGTGCTGCCTGACATACGCCGAAATTCCACCGTCCAGGCCAGCCGGGCTGATCTTGAGCAGTCGTGTGCCCCCCAACCGATCGCCTCCCACGATGCGCCGGCTGCTGGCCGCCAGCCAGGGCCTTTGGTCCAGCATGGGTCTCCTGCGTACCACCTGCTCAGCGGGTGGCTGACCACTTCGAGGCTGAGGGCTCCTCCGGTCACCAGGTCGCTTCATCAGCCACAAGTCCCTCCCTGATTGCCGGGAACGCGCGGCGGCTTTGCCGCGGGGCATGGCAGCAGTCCATCGCCGGTTCCAAGCCCGGGCATCACCCTGAAGAGGCTAATTCGCCATGCCACCGTGTTGGTGGCCATGGCAGATCTGCCTGCGGGCGGCAGCCAGCCGACCCCCGGGTCGCCAGTGGCCTGCCCGGATGCGGCTGTGTCGCCGCCGGGCTGGGGGGACGTAGGTCCTGCGGCTCCGGGCCGGCCGGCCCGTACGGTTTTGGGGGCGGCGAGGAAGGGTGGCAGATGGGCAACGGTCCGGCACGGGTCTGGGTTGCGGGCCGCCGGGCCCGGGTGGCCGGAGCACAGCTGATTCCCGGGACGTGTGCTGGGCCCGTGTTGAGGGGGTGTCTCATGGACGATGAGCGGGCCAAGCTGCTGGCAAAGTTCATTGCGCCGCTACGGGTGGCGCCGGGCTCGAAGGTGAAGCTGGCGAGGGATTTCGACCCGGGGTATAAGGCGAGCTTCTTGAAGAAGAAGGAGGGCGCCACGATCCTGCAGGCCGGTGTCGAAGTGCTGGCGGAGTACCAGGCACGGCTGGCCGCGCAGGACACCTGGGGGATGGTGGTGTGCCTGCAGGCGATGGATGCCGGGGGCAAGGACGGCACGATCCGGCACGTGATGAGCGGGGTGAACCCGCAGGGGGTGCGCGTGTGCGGGTTCAAGGTGCCCTCGGCGGAGGAGCTGGACCACGACTACCTGTGGCGGTACGCACAGCGGCTGCCGCGCCGGGGGGAGATCGGCATTTTCAACCGGTCGCACTACGAAGAGGTGCTGGTGGTACGGGTCCACCCGGAGCTGCTGGACCGGCAGAGATTGCCGGAGCAGGCCAAGGGCAAGGGTGTGTGGGCGCGCCGGTACACCGAGATCAACGACTGGGAGCATTTCCTGGCTGATAACGGATTCAAGGTGGTCAAGCTGTTCTTGAACCTGTCAAAGGAGGAGCAGCGGTGCCGGTTCCTCAAGCGGGTTGACCTGCCGGATAAGAACTGGAAGTTCTCCGCGGCCGATGCCCGGGAACGCAAGTACTGGGATGACTACCAGGCCGCGTTCTCGGACATGCTGACCCACACCTCGACGGAGTGGGCGCCGTGGTACGTGATCCCGGCCGACCACAAGTGGTTCGCGCGCATCTGCGTGTCGGCCGTGCTGGCGCACACCCTGATGGACATCGATCCCCGCTACCCGAAGGTGGACGCGGCCAAGCAGCGGGACCTGGCTGAGACCAAGGCGCTACTGGAAGCCGAGGCACCCAAGGGTGCGGCGGCCGACCCCTTCGCCGCCGAGCTCGCGGCCGGGGCCAAGCAGGGAGAGGGCTCCAAGGAGTCCAAGCAGGCGCGCAAGCAGCGCAAGGAGATGGCGAAGGTCAGGGCGAGGGTGGCCAAGGCGTAGCCGCCGGTCACCCGCATGCGGAGGGCACAAAGTCATGGCGATCAGTGACCAGGTCCGGGTGCCGCAAGGCCCTGCGGACACAAAGGCCAAGGCGTGGTATGCGCTGACGGGTGACGAGGCCGTGGCCAGGCTGGGGGTGGATCCCGGCTCAGGCCTGTCTGCTGCGGAGGCCGCGGACAGGCTGCGGCGTGACGGCCCGAACGCGCTGCCGGTGGAGAAGCCGCCGTCGGCGCTGCACCGCTTCCTGGCCGAGTACACCAGCTACATGCAGATCATCCTGGTGGCGGCGGCGGTCGTCTCGCTGGTGATCAAGCAGTGGGGCACGGCCATCGCGCTGATCATCATCACGCTGTTCAATGCCCTGGTCGGGCTGCGCCAGGAGGGCAAGGCCGAAAGCGCGATGAACGCGCTGCAGTCGATGATGAAGGCAACGGCTCGGGTGCGGCGCGACGGCGCCGAATCCGAGATCGACGCCGAGCAGCTGGTCGCCGGTGACGTGGTGCTGATCGCGGCGGGCGATGAGGTGCCAGCGGACGGGCGGATCGTGACCTCCAGCGCGCTGCAGATAGATGAGTCGGCATTGACGGGTGAGAGCGTCCCGGCGGCGAAGGACGCCACAGCGCTGCCCGACGGTGACGTTGAGCCCGGTGAGCAGTCGAATATGGCGTTCATGCACACCCCGGTCACCCACGGCAGCGCGGTGATGGTCGTCACCGCGACCGGGGGGGACACCCAGGTCGGGAAGATCGCGCACATGCTGTCGGCGACAGCGAAGGAAGAGACGCCGCTCACCAAGCAGATGAACACGCTGACGTTGTGGATCGTCGGCGCGGCCGGGCTGACGATGATCGTAATGTTCGCGCTCGGCCTGTACCGCGGGCAGCCGTGGAAGACC
>Ga0335078_10006320_pt1 | contig 17541 bp, 23 predicted proteins | sample Lox_Sample_32_FD_206711 | JGI IMG/M metagenome (GOLD analysis project Ga0335078, IMG submission 206711) | Soil microbial communities from Loxahatchee National Wildlife Refuge, Florida, United States - Lox_Sample_3.2 | ecosystem: Environmental > Terrestrial > Soil > Wetlands | place: USA... | reverse complement strand
ACGGTGCGGCCCTGCTCGGCGGCGGCGGCCTGGACGATATCGTCCAGCGTCGAGGCGCCGCGCCCGATTTGCACGATGTCCTTGGTGCGTCCGTTGACGTTCATTCCGTCCATGTTGATGTCCAGAGCGGTGCGGGCCAGCGGGTACAAGGGATGCTCGACGTAATATTGCGAGCCGAGCAGGCCTTGTTCTTCGGCGGTGACGGAGAGAAAAAGGAGCGTGCGGCGCGGCGGCCTCGAAAGGGCCTTGTAAGCGCGGGCCATTTCCAGCAGCGTGGCGCTGCCCGAGGCGTTGTCAACCGCGCCGTGATAAATCTTTTCGCCGTTCACTTCCGGCCCGATCCCGAAATGGTCCCAATGGGCGGTGTAAATCACATAGGTATTTTTCAAGTTGGGATCGCTTCCGGTGAGCTTGGCGATGACGTTGTGCGAATCGATCGTACGCAACGCGTTGTGGATGGTGAGCGTTTCATGGAAACCGAGCGGGACGGGTTTGAAATCGCGGCGGGCCGCGGCTGCGATTTGCTGGTCAAGATCCAGTCCGGCAGCGCGAAATAATTTTGCGGCGAAATCCGAGGTGATCCAGCTTTCCACGGCCAAGCGGCCCATGTTTTTGTCGGGCGTGGCGAGATCGAATTGCGTTCCGCTCCAACTATCGCGCACCACTTCCCAGGGATAGCCGGCGCGGTCGGTTTGATGAATGATGATGCATCCGGCGGCGCCCATCTGCGCGGCTTTTTCAAATTTGTAAGTCCAGCGGCCGTAGTACGTCATGGCCGTGCCGCCGAACGTTTTGGGATCGAGTTTGGAGGGATCGGCGGGATCGGGCACGGGCGGATCGTTGATGAGCACGACGAGAATTTTTCCTTTCGCGTCTGCGCCCTTGAAATCGTCCCACTGAAATTCCGGGGCCTGCACGCCGTAGCCCACGAAAACCAGGTCGGCGTCGACTCCGGAAGTTTCCGTCACTCGCTTGGACCAAGCCACGAAATCGTCCTGGAATTTCGGGGTGAGGGTTTTCCCGTGTCCCGTTAGCTTGAGTTTCATTTCCGCGTCCGGAGTGATGCCGACGAGCGGCACGCTCTGCAAGTACGTGCCGTCCGGATTGCCGGGCTCCAGGCCCGCCGCGCGATATTGGTCCTCCAAATATTTGATAGTGAGTTGCTCGCCCTTGGAGCCCGGCGCGCGCCCTTCGAATTCATCCGAGGAAAGCACACGGATGTGGTTGAGGATGCGGTCGCCTGAAAACGACGCCAGGCCTGAGGCCGGGGGACTCGGCGCGCGGGAACAGCCGGAGAGCGCGGCAATCGACGCAAACGCAAGAATGAATTTCAGCAGATGATGCGATTTCGCAAATTGCATGTACCCTCCCTCGCTACGCGAACAAGGTCGATGGCCGCGCCGATGCATGTTATCCCGCGTTTTGCGGATAGGCAACGCAAGGCAAGATGCCGGCGCTGCAGGATGACCGCGAAGCGTTTCCCCCTGTTTGCATTCGGCGAGCGAGAGGCACACAATTCGATTCGAGGTGAATGGTGGCTTTGCTTCAGCCGGGACAGGCGGTGCGCGTGAACCTCGCAGGGATGCAGGCCGGAGACGTCCTGTTCCACGCGGCCGTCACCGCCGCGGTCGGCCACATTCTGCGCCAAACGTCCGAAAATCCGCCGAAATATATGGTCAAGCTCCTGTTTTCTTTCCGCGGCGTCACCGAAGTCGAAGTGCCGGAAGACCGCATCACGGCTGCCTAATTTCGCGAAATCCGATGAATAGTTTGCTTCCTTTTTCAGTATCCTCCGGCAGAGCAACGTCATTTGGCCGGAGTGGGTTAGAATATCGGTGCGCCGTCGCAAGGGCAAAAAACGGCGCACGAGGTCCACTTGATTCATCGCCTGATTTTTCATAACGACCGGATGGTTCCCATCGACGAGGCGCGATTGTCGCCTGGCCAGGCCGGCCTCCTGAATGGCTGGGGCCTGTTCACGACGATACGCGTTTTTCAGGGCGAGGCTTTTGCCTACGAGCGCCACTGGCGGCGTCTGGAGAAAGACGCGGGGCGCATCCGGCTGCCCTTCACTTTCGATGCAGGGCAGGTGCGGCGGCAACTCGGCGAATTGCTTGCGGCGAATCAAGTGGTGGAGGGTACAGCTCGCATTTACATGATCTATAACCGCGTCGGGCTCTGGCAGAGCGGCGAGCCCATGCCCGAGGTGGATTTGCTTATTTGCACCGCCGACCTTCCAGCGCATTCGGACGAGGCCCGGCTGGGCGTGGCCGAAAACGGGCGCCACGCGGCCTCGCCGCTGGCCGGCGTGAAAACAACCTCGTGGCTGAATAACGTGTGGCACCTGGCCGAAGCGCAGAAGGCGGGCTGGACCGAAGTGATTTTATTGAACGAGCGCGGCGAAGCGGCCGAGTGTACTTCGGCAAATCTTTTTTGCGTCAAGGACGGCGCGGTGTTTACGCCGCCGCTTTCGTCCGGCTGCCTGGAAGGCGTGACGCGCAGCGTGCTGCTGGAAATCGCTCCCCGGGCGGGGGTTTCCATGAGCGAGAAAACGCTGACGCTCGAGGATCTGTACGCCGCCGAGGAAGTGTTTATCACGTCCACCAACCGCAGCCTGCTGGGAGTGAGCGAAATTTCCGGGCGCCGGTATGATGTCGTCATGGGGCCGCTCGTCCAGAAACTCGAACGCGCCTTCGACGCCCATATGCGCGAATACGTCGCGGCGCGAGGCTCCGCGGTGCGTGCATGAAGTGGAGTGGCGCGGGCTTCAGCCTGCGGGTTTTCTTTGGCGCCGGCGCCATGAAAATAATGTATCTGCAAGTCAAAAACCCGCAGGCGGAAGTCCGCGCTACAGGGGCTGATCCGGCCTGATAATCGTTCGCCACATGTGTGCGACCGGGCTGCCGTCATTTCCCAGGCCCTCTTTAGGCTGCTTGAAATGGCGGCCGATGATATCGAGGAACGGTTCGATGGTCACCTCGACATTCGGATCGAAGGCGTACAAATCGTTCACGGTCACTAACCGAGCGTCCATGTACCACGGATGCTTGCGCACCATCTGATAGGTCGCTTCGATATAGGGTGGCGGCACGTAATCGGAACCGAACAGCTGGCGATAGAGATCGGGATACTCGTAGCCGACGGACGGATCGGCATAATACCGCAGCGCCTGATGGTAGCGAATGGCGAAACTGACTTTTTCCGGCACGTACGGCTCGAAGAGTTGCGCTCCCCACCAGCCGTGATCGGTGCGAATAATTTCCTGCACCACGTCGTGAAGCAGGCAGGCCAGAATAATTTCTTCCTTCATGCCGTTCTTCATCGCCAGGTTCGCGCTTTGCAAAACGTGCTTGGACGTGTCCATGAACCGCCATTTGAAAAAATCAGCCAGCGTCGGATTGGCGGGCATCGGCGCGAGCCTTCGCACGTTTTCCCCGTTGCGCGAAACATACAGGAATCCCGCACCTTCGCGGTATTTTCGAGTTTCGATCTGCTCCTCGACTTCGGCGACCGTCGGATATTTCCCGGCTTCGGTCCCATCCCACGCGGGATCGCCCGTTTTTGACCGGTTCAACTGCGCCATCATGTGGGATTCCAATGCGTCCGCTTTCGCTTCCGAGTCCATCCGGCCGGCGGCTTCCGGTCCGCCGAGGCTGTCCAAAAAGGTCTTTTTATCGATTTTCACGGAACCTCCCATGCCCGGAATTCCAATTCTTTCTCTATATAAAACGGTAGACCTGCCGCTTTCGGGTGTCAACCACGCTCGGCAGACCGAGTGCTAATTTCCCGGAAGTTGGCAGGCGCTGCGCAGGACGGAGAGAAATTCATGAGAACAGGGAGATGATTCTTTGTTAGAATGCCCGCCGAGAGCATGAGCGACGACGACCGAATGTCCAAACAAGACAGCACTTCGCCTGCACCCATTTACAGACGCATCGTCCTGAAACTTTCCGGGGAATCCTTCCAGGGATCGCTCAGCTCTGGAATTGACGCCGAAACCGTCCACGCCATCGCCCGCGAAGTGAAAGAAGTGAGCGATCTGGGCATCGAAATGGCGATTATCGTGGGCGGAGGAAACATCTTCCGCGGCGCGCGCCAGAAATCCCTGGCGATTGACCGCGCCACGGGCGATTACATGGGCATGCTGGCCACGGTCATCAACGGCCTCGCCCTTCAGGACGCGCTCGAAAAGCAGGGCGTCGTCACGCGGCTCTTGAGCGCGATCGACATGGCGCAGGTCGCCGAGCCCTTCATCCGCCGGCGCGCCATGCGCCACCTGGAAAAGGGCCGCGTGGTGATTTTCGCCGCGGGCACCGGCAATCCCTATTTTTCGACGGACACGGCCGCCGCCCTGCGCGCCATGGAAATCAAGGCCCACGTCATTTTGAAAGCCACCCGCGTGGACGGAATTTACGACGCCGACCCGGAGAAAGTGCCGGGCGCGACCATGTTCGAGCGCATTACGTATCTGGACGTGATCCAAAAGGGTCTCGCCGTCATGGATTCCACCGCGATTTCCTTGTGCATGGACAACCGCATGCCGATCATTATTTTTAATATGAATCGGCCGGGAAATATCCGCCGCGCGGTGATGGGCGAAAAAGTGGGTTCGACGGTGACGGTGGCGTGACGGCGGGGTGGAACCCGGCGTGTGAGCCGGGAAGCAACGGAGGAAGGAATAGGCGAAGGAACGGAGGCGCGAGGAGATGACCACGATTTCCAATAGCAAGGAAGCGACGGCGCAGGCGCGGGTGCGCATGGAAAAGGCGGTCGAGGATTTCCGCAAGGACTTGGCCAGCGTGCGCACGGGCCGGGCCAACGTCACGCTGCTCGACAACATCCGCGTCGATTATCACGGCACGTCGATGCCGGTGAACCAGCTCGGCTCGCTCTCCGTGCCCGAACCCATGTCCATCATCATCGCCCCGTGGGATCCGGGCGCCGTGCCGCTGATCGACAAAGCCATCCGCACCTCCGACCTGGGACTCAATCCCACCAATGACGGAAAAATCGTGCGCGTGCCGATACCTCCCTTGACCGAGGACCGCCGCAAGGACATCGTGAAGCACCTGCACAAAGTTTTGGAAAATCACCGCACCGCCGTGCGCAACATCCGCCGCGACATCAAGGAAGCCGTCGATAAACTGGAAAAAGAGAAAAAGATCAGCCAGGACGAGCAAAAACGCACCCTCGATGAGCTCGAAAAGCTGACCCATTCCGAGACCAAAAAGATCGAAGACCTGTGCGCGGTAAAAGAAAAGGAAATCCTGGAGGTGAAGTAAGGCGGCCGCCGAATTATTTCGTCCAATTTTCCACGGCCAGGCCGGTGACGCGAAGAAACTCGCGTTCATTATTCGTCGCGAGCGTAACGTCCAGTGACATCGCATGGGCTGCGATCCAAATGTCATTACTTCCGATGACTCGGCCTTGCTTCTGAAGAGTGGTTCGTATCCTTCCATACGCTTCCGCGGCAGCGACTGTGAGGTCCACTACCGGTATCTCAACCATCAGCTTTTCAAGGGAAGATAGAGCCTGTGACCGGTCTGCGCTTTTCATCAGTCCATGGTGCAACTCTCCGTAGGTAATTACCGAAATGAGGGGTTGATCGGCGTGCAGGCTTTCGAAATGAGCGGTTACTTGGGGAAATCGGTCTTTGGCGAGATAAATGCAAATATCGGTATCCAGCATGTACCGGCGTCTCATAAAGGCTCGCGCTCTTCCGGCGGCAGGTCCTCCCGCCCTTCGGCCATGAAATCTTTGGGAAGCGATCTCAGGATGGCCAGCGCGCGTTTCAGATTCCGCTTTGGTTTTCGGAGTACGACTTCTTCGCCGCGACGAAAAATCTCGACTTCTTTCACGTCGAAACGGAACTGTTTGGGCAAACGTACCGCCTGGCTGTTGCCGGATTTGAAAATTTTGGTTTTGGCCATGGAGCCTTGCCTCCGATCGGAAGTATATACTTTAAGTAGATACATCGCAAGGGGAAGCTTCCGGCGGTAGGATGGAAGGCGCCGGTGTGCGCCTGGCTCTAGTGTTTCGTTCACCGCGAGAAGGGCACCCGAATCTTACTCCGAGGGGGTTGTTAATTCTTAAAACAAATGGGGTAGATCCGTTTTCCACCGGGCTTCCGGATTTGCATTTGACATAGGCCTCCCTTTTGCCTATACTTGCGGCTTCGTCAGGGATTGTTTTGCCCTGTAGTGAAAGGGATAGTCTTCGAGCCCCGGAACAAAGCAGGACGGAACGGGACGAGAAGAGCGGCCGGAATGGGGCGCCAGCCCCGCAAAGCCGAGTAACCCTCTCCGCTTCGACCAGAAAGTTGAATCTGCTCACTGGGAGTAGTGCGGAGCTTGTTGTTGGGTTTCTCCGGAATCGCAGCTGTACCCTTTCTTAAATTGAACTCCACGACACGCCGCCGCGCGGAAAACCGCGCTGCGGGAAGTGAAGTGAAATCCTAGCTCGTGAGGGAGAGCCGTGCCGACGTTTGCACAACTGGTACGATCCGGGCGCGATCAAATCCGGACCAAGACGAAATCGCCCGCCCTACAGGGATGCCCTGAGAAGCGCGGGGTCTGTATCCGCGTGTATACGCAGACGCCCAAGAAGCCCAATTCCGCGCTGCGCAAAGTCGCTCGCGCCCGCCTGACGAACAGCATCGAAGTCACCACCTACATTCCGGGGATCGGCCACAACTTGCAGGAGCACTCGATTGTGCTTGTGCGCGGCGGCCGCGTGAAGGACCTTCCCGGCGTGCGCTATCACATCATTCGCGGGACGCTCGACGCCGCCGGCGTCGAGAACCGCAAGCAAGGGCGCTCGAAATACGGCGCCAAGCGGCCCAAAGCCGCGGCCAAGTAAGAGCGGTTGAACGGGAAGTAGAGGAAAGGAAGAAGCGAATGCCGCGTAAAGGATTCGTTCCACGGCGCGAGGTGACCACCGATTCGGTTTACGGTTCGGACCTCGTGCAGAAGTTCATCAATTCGATGATGTGGGACGGGAAACGCTCGACGGCGCAGCGGATTTTCTATGGCGCCATGGATCAGATCGCCGCGAAAACCAACGGCGACGCGATCGGCACGTTCAAGAAAGCCATCGAGAACGTGAAGCCGGTGCTGGAAGTGAAGACCCGGCGCGTGGGCGGCGCGAATTATCAGGTTCCCGTCGAAGTGAATCCGTTTCGCCGGCAGTCGCTCGCGATTCGCTGGCTGCTCTTGTACGCGCGCACGCGCTCGGGAAAAACGATGACCGACAAGCTGGCCGAAGAGCTGCTCGACGCGGCCAATGCCCGCGGCGGCGCGATGAAAAAGAAAGAAGACGTGCACCGCATGGCCGAGGCCAACAAAGCCTTCGCGCATTATCGCTGGTAGGCAGGGGCCGGCTTCGATGGGGGATTAAGTTTTTCCAGGCCAGGCATCAGGGAGCAGTGGGTGGGTTTCTAGCTCAGGGGAGAAAGCCGCGGTATCTCAGATATGGCACGCAAGGCACAACTCGCGGAAACGCGCAACATCGGCATCATGGCGCACATTGACGCCGGGAAGACGACTTCGACGGAACGCATCCTGTTTTATACGGGCGTGACGTATAAGATCGGCTCGGTCGACGAAGGCACCGCCACGATGGACTGGATGGAGCAGGAGCGGGAGCGCGGCATCACCATCACCTCCGCCGCCACGACCGCCGCCTGGAAGCGCAACGGCAAGGAGTTTCTGATCAACATTATCGACACTCCCGGCCACGTCGATTTCACCGTGGAAGTCGAGCGCTCGCTGCGCGTGCTGGACGGCGCCGTGGCCATTTTTGACGCCGTGGCGGGCGTGCAGCCGCAATCGGAAACCGTTTGGCGCCAGGCGGACAAGTACCGCGTTCCGCGCCTGGCCTTCATCAACAAGATGGACCGCACCGGCGCCGATTTCGAGCACGCCGTGCGCACCATCCGCGCGCGCCTGGGCGCGCATCCCGTGCCCATTCAGTGCCCCATCGGCAAGGAAGACGTGTTCATTGGCGTGATCGATTTCCTCGAAGAGAAGGCCATCATCTGGCTCGAGGAAACGCTGGGCGCGAAATTCGAGGTGTTCGACGTCGCCAAGCTCTGGGATCCGGCATTTGTCGCCACGCGTCCCGATATCGCCACGGCGCTTAAAATCTCCGCGCTGGACGAAGCGTATTACAAGGAGCATCGCGAGAAAACGGTCGAGTACATCGCCGAGCACGACGACACGCTCGTTGAGAAATACCTGAACGGAGAAAAAATCTCCGCGGACGAGCTGCGCGCCTCGATTCGCCGCTCGACGATTGCGCTGAAGCTCGTCCCGGTGCTGGCGGGTTCCGCCTTCAAGAATAAAGGCATTCAGCCGCTGCTCGACGCGGTGGTGGATTTTCTGCCCTCACCGCTCGACGTGCCGCCGGTCGAAGGCACCACCCCGGACGGCGAAATCGCGTTGCGCCGCGCGAGCGACGACCAGCCGTTCTCCGCGCTGGCCTTCAAAATCATGTCCGACCCGTTCGTCGGCCACGTCACCTACATTCGCGTCTATTCCGGCGTGCTCAAGGCCGGGAGCTATGCCTACAACTCGACGAAGCAAACGCGCGAGCGCGTCGGCCGCCTCTTGCGCATGCATGCCAACAAACGCGAGGAAATCGACGCCATTTACGCGGGCGATATTGCCGCCTGCGTGGGCCTGAAAAGCGTCACGACGGGCGACACCCTGTGCGACGAGGAAAAAGCCGTGGTCCTCGAGACCATCGAATTTCCCGCGCCCGTCATTTCCGTGGCCATCGAGCCGAAAACCAAGGCCGATCAGGACAAGCTCGGCAACGCCATGCAAAAGCTGGCCCAGGAAGATCCCACCTTCCGCGTGCACAGCGATCAGGACACCGGGCAAACCATTATTTCCGGCATGGGCGAATTGCACCTGGAAATCATCGTGGACCGCATGATGCGCGAATTCGGCGTGCAGGCTTCCGTGGGCCGGCCGCAAGTCGCCTATCGCGAAACGATCCGCAAGCGCGCCGAAGCCGAGGGAAAATATATTCGCCAGACGGGCGGCCGCGGTCAGTACGGGCACTGCAAGATCGAAGTGTGCCCGCTGCCCTCGTCGAGCCATGAGAACATGCACGAGATGTCCACCGACGAACTGGACGCCGTCTCGAAGGAAGTCGCGGGATCGGGCGGCAAATGGCGCTTCGACAAAGAGCATCGCATGCTGTTCATCGATAAAATCGTGGGCGGATCGATTCCCAAGGAGTTTATCGCCCCCATCGACGCGGGCATTCGCGAAGCCATGGAGAACGGCGTGCTCGCCGGTTACGAAATGGTGGACATCGCCGTGGTCCTCATCGATGGCAGCTACCATGACGTGGACAGCTCGGAAATGGCCTTTAAAATCGCGGGCTCGATGGCCTTTAAGGAAGCTTGCGGACGCGCGAAACCCGTGCTGCTCGAGCCGATCATGAAGGTCGAAGTCGTGGTGCCGGATGAGTACCAGGCGCAAGTGTTCGGCAACCTGAACGCGCGGCGCGCCCAAATTCAAGGCAGCGACTCGCGCGGGGGCGCGCAAATCATCCGCGCGCAAGTGCCGCTTGCCGAAATGTTCGGCTACGCCACCGACTTGCGCAGCCGCACGCAGGGCCGCGCCAGCTTCACCATGCATTTCTCGCATTACGAAGAGGCGCCGTCGTCGGTTTCCGAGGAAGTGATCTCGAAAGCCACAGGCAGGGCGACTCGGTAGGATAGAATTCGAGCGAACGCACAAGCGGAGGAGCAGACAGAGCGATGGCCAAGGAAAAATTCGAGCGAACAAAGCCGCACCTGAATATCGGGACGATCGGGCACATCGATCATGGCAAGACGACGCTGACGGCGGCGATCACCAAGGTGCTTTCCAAGCACAACCCGAAGGTGGCCTTCCGGGCGTTCGATTCGATCGACAACGCGCCCGAGGAGCGCGAGCGCGGGATCACGATTGCGGTGTCGCACGTCGAATACGAGACGGCCAACCGGCACTACGCGCACATCGACTGCCCGGGGCACGCGGACTACGTGAAGAACATGATCACGGGCGCGGCGCAGATGGACGGAGCGATTCTGGTGGTGGCGGCGACGGACGGGCCGATGCCGCAGACGCGGGAGCACATTCTCTTGGCGCGGCAGGTGGGCGTGCCGTACATCGTGGTGTTCATGAACAAGTGCGACGCGGTGGAGGACCCGGAGCTCTTGGATCTCGTCGAGCTCGAGGTGCGGGAACTCTTGAAGCAGTATCAGTTTCCGGGGGACACGATCCCGGTGATTCGCGGCTCGGCTCTGGGCGCTTTGAACGGCGAAGAGAAGTGGGAAAAGCAGATTGACGCGCTGATGGACGCGGTGGACAAAAACATACCGCAGCCGGTGCGCGACGTGGATAAGCCGTTCGCCATGCCCATCGAGGATATTTTTTCGATTTCGGGACGCGGCACAGTGGTCACGGGACGGGTCGAGCGCGGCAAGGTGAAGGTGGGCGAGGAAGTGGACATCGTGGGTTTCCGGCCGACGATGAAGCGCGTGGTGACAGGCGTCGAAATGTTCCGGAAACTGCTCGACGAAGGCATGGCGGGAGACAACGTGGGCTTGCTCTTGCGCGGCACGGAAAAGGAAGAAGTCGAGCGGGGGCAGGTGCTGTGCAAGCCGGGATCGATCACGCCGCACACCAAGTTCAAGGCCGAAGCGTACGTGTTGACGAAGGAAGAGGGCGGGCGTCACACGCCGTTTTTCACGGGCTACCGGCCGCAGTTTTACTTCCGCACGACGGATGTGACGGGCGACGTGAAGCTGCCGACCGGGGTCGAAATGGTGATGCCGGGAGACAACGTGAGCGCGGAAATCAGCCTGATCACACCGGTGGCGCTCGAGAAGGGGCTGCGCTTCGCAATCCGCGAAGGCGGCCACACCGTCGGCGCCGGAGCGGTTACGGAGATTATCGAATAATTTATGCCAGCCGGAGAAAAAATTCGCATTCGATTGAAGGCGTACGATCACCGCATTCTCGATCAATCGACGCGGGAGATCGTCGAGACCGCCAAGCGCACCGGCGCGAACGTCGCCGGACCGATTCCCCTGCCCACCACCATCAACCGGTGGACCGTGCTGCGCTCGCCGCACGTGGACAAGAAGTCGCGCGAGCAGTTCGAGATGCGCACGCACAAGCGCCTCATCGACATTCTCGAGCCCACGCCCGACACGGTCGACGCGCTCATGAAGCTCGATTTGCCGCCCGGCGTGGACGTGGAAATCAAGGCCTTTGGGCGGGAGCATGGCGGGAAGTAAGAGCTGGAAGTTAGAGGTTGGAGGCCGGAAGTTGGAAAGAAGCAAAGAGGCAAGGAAGCAAAGAACGAGGAATCGCTAAGACGACGAAGCGTTAAGACGACGAAGCGTTAAGAAGAGGCAGGGCGACTTCGATGGCAGTGAATGGAATACTGGGAATTAAGCTGGGCATGGCCCAGGTTTTTACCGACGACGGCAAGGCAGTGGGCTGCACCGTGCTGCAGGCGGGGCCCTGCGTCGTCGTGCAGCGCCGCACCAAGGAAAAAGACGGCTACGACGCGGCGCAACTGGGCCTCGTCGAATTCATCAAGCCGCAGCGGGTCACGAAACCCATGGCCGGGCATTTCAAGAAGGCCGACGCCGCGCCGATGCGGCGCCTGGGCGAAATCCGCATCGAGGATTCGGGCGATGAAACCAAGATCGGCGACCGCGTGCTGGTCGACCGCTTCGCCCCCGGGGAACTCGTCGACGTGACCGCCACCAGCAAGGGCAAGGGATTCGCCGGCGGCGTCAAGCGCTGGCACTACCGCGGCGGTGACGAAACGCACGGCTCGATGCATCACCGCGCTCCAGGCGGCATTGGCGGCAGCTCGTTTCCCTCGCGCGTCTGGCCGGGACAGCATTTTCCGGGGCACATGGGCAACCAGCGCATGACGGCGAAAAACTTGCGCGTCGTGAAAGTGGACGCGGACGAAAACCTGCTGCTGGTCTTCGGTTCGGTGCCGGGCCCCGTGGGCGCGTACTGCGTGATTCGCAAGGCGCGCAAGGCCAAGTAAGGATACTCAGGAAGTAAAGGAAGTTGAGGAAATTAAGGAAGTTCAGGAATTCCAAGTTTTGGAAGTTTAAGGATAAGGCGACGATGGCGGTAGTGGACATCAAGAATCTCGAAGGCAAGAATGTCGGGCAGATCGATCTGCCCGACGCCGTGTTCCGCGCCAAGGTGAACCCGAACCTGCTGCACGAAACCGTGCGCTGGTATCAGGCGGCGCAGCGCGCCGGAACGCACAAGACCAAGGGCCGCGGGGAAGTGTCCGGCTCGGGCAAAAAATTGTGGAAACAGAAGGGCACGGGCCGGGCGCGCGTCGGCTCGATCCGCAGCTCGCTCTGGCGCAAAGGCGGCACGGTGCACGGCCCGGTGCCGCGCAGTTACGCCTACAAGCTGCCGAAGAAAATGATTCTCGGCGCGCTGCGTTCGGCGCTTTCGGCCAAGCTGGCCGACGAAAAGCTGACCGTGGTGGACGCCTGGCAACTCGATTCGCACAAAACGAAGCCCTTTCGCGAAACGCTCGGAAAGCTGGACGGCGAGACGAAGACGATGCTCTTGGTGGAAATCGCGGCGAACCGCAACTTGGAACTCGCCAGCCGCAATCTCGAGGGCGTGAAGCTGGTCGCTCCGCACGCCTTGCAGCCCTACGATTTGCTGCGGCACGACCGCCTGCTGTTATCGAAAGACGCGGCCGTGCGGCTCGGCGAGACGCTTGGAGTTGGGCCGCGTCCCGCGCCATCCGTGGGCGTCGTGACCATCGAAGCGGCACAGCCCGCCGAGGCTCCCAAAGCCGCGAAACCCGCAGCCGAAGGAAAAAAGGCGCCGGCAAAGAAAGCGGCGGCGAAAAAGCCTGCCGCCAAGGAAAAAACGAAGGGCAAGAAATAAGCCGGGCGGCAAAGCGCAGGCAAAGAGGCGCGGCCGGCCAGACGCGAGAACGAAACGAAGCGAGATCGAAACGAAGGGCGAGGCCATGAGCATCAGCGCATTTCAAGTGATTCGGCGGCCGATCATCACCGAGAAAGGTCTCGGCGTGAAAGAGACTCAGCACACGGTGGTGTTCGAGGTGGCCTCGGCGGCCACCAAGACGCAGATCAAGGAAGCCGTGCAAAAGATTTTCAAGGTGAAGGTCGCGGGCGTGCGCACGGCGATTTATCACGGAAAATTCCGCCGCCGCGGCCGCGCCGAAGGGCACCGGCGGGACTGGAAGAAAGCGTACGTCAAGCTGGCGGCCGGCGAGAAGATGATCGAGTACGCGGACAATTTGTGATGTAGCCCGGGGTTTTGGCGGCGGGCGCCCCAAGTTTCAAGGGGCGCGGCGGCTGGGGCCCGCGGAGCGTGCCCTGGGAAGAGAGTCAACGGTATGGCACTGAAAACGTTCAATCCGTACACAGCGTCGCGGCGCTTCATCACCATGCTCGATAAGAGCGAGGTGACCAAGGAGACGCCGGAGAAAGCCCTCGTCGAGCCGAAGAAGCGCTCGGGCGGACGCAACGCGCACGGCGAAGTCACCATCTGGCATCGCGGCGGCGGGCACAAGAAGCAGTACCGCTCAATCGATTTTCGCCGCGAAAAGAAAGGCATCCCGGCGAAGGTCGCGGCCATCGAGTACGACCCGAACCGCTCGGCGCGCCTGGCGCTCCTGCACTACGCCGACGGCGAAAAGCGCTACATCCTGCACCCCATCGGCCTCGAAGTGGGGATGACGGTTTCGACCGGCGAGGGCGCGGACATTTTGCCGGGCAACGCGATGGCCATCCGGTCGATCCCGCCCGGAACGCAGCTGCACAACCTCGAGCTGCAGCCCGGCAAGGGCGCGCAACTGGTGCGCGCAGCGGGCGGCTCGGCGCAACTGCTTAGCAAGGAGGGCGAGGTGGCCCTCGTCAAACTGCCTTCGGGCGAAGTGCGAAAATTTTCGCTCGATTGCATGGCCACCATCGGCCAGGTCGGAAACCTGGACCATGAAAACGTGAATTACGGCAAGGCCGGACGGACGCGCTGGCACGGGCGCCGCCCGACGGTGCGCGGCGTGGCCATGAATCCGGTGGACCACCCGCACGGCGGCGGCGAAGGCCGCGTCAAGGGCAACCACCCGCAAACGCCCTGGGGCTTTTCCACCCTGGGCGCGAAGACGCGGCGCAACCGGCGTTCGGACCGGCAAATCGTGCAGCGAAGGAAGCCGTAACGGATTTTTTGGCGGTTGGAAAAAGTTTTGTGGTATGCAGCAGAAGCAAAAATACTCAGCCTGGCGCGGCGGGTATTTGAGTGGAAGCGGAGACAACCATGATGAGCGCATCACGAACGAAAGGATCACGATCCGCGGCGCGGCGAGTCTCGCGCACGCGCAAGCCGGCGCGCGCGGCCCGTCCATCGCGTCCGGCGGCGCCCGCAAAACCGGCGGCGGCTGCAAAACCCGCCGGGCGGTTCGCGCCGGTGGTTCCGGTGCAGGTGTTGTACCGGCTGTGCAAGCCCGGTTGGGCCGTCACCGTTGAGAAGACGCCGAACGCGCAGGGCACGCGCTTTGTCTGCCCGTTTTGTCCGCTGTCCCACCGCGTTCCGGGACCCGTGCGCGGCTTCCGCAAATTGCGGCGCGCGCAGTGGGTCAAGTGCCGCCGGGTAGAAGAATAGCGGGCGGAAAATCGGCCGAGCCTGTGCCGAAGGGAAAACCGAATCGGCGGTAGAGAGAAACCGTAGGGAGAACCAATGGCACGTTCGCTTAAAAAAGGCCCGTTCATCGACGGCCACCTTCGCGAGAAGGTGGAAGGAATGAACGCGCGCAACGAAAAAAAAGTGATCAAGACGTGGTCGCGCCGTTCGACGATCCTTCCGGAGATGATCGGCCACACCATCGCCGTGCACAACGGCCGGAAATTCATTCCGGTCTACGTCACGGAACAGATGATCGGCCACAAGCTCGGGGAATTTGCCCCCACGCGCACCTTCAAGGGCCACGCGGTGAAAGCGGCCCTCGAACGCGCGGCGGCCGTGGCCGGAGCCCCGGGCGCTCCCGCGGCGGGCGGAGCGGCCCCGGCCGGAGGCGGCGCGCCGTCCGCGCCGAAGGGATAACCGATGGCCAACGAAGCGGTTTTGGGGGGAACCCCGGCGATCGAAGCGGTAGCGATGGCGAGGCATGTGCGCATGTCGCCGCAAAAAGTCCGCCTGGTGGTGGACCTCATTCGCGGCAAGCGCGCCGAGGACGCGCTGCAGATTCTGCGCTTCACGATGAAGCGGGCCTCGCGCGACGTGGAAAAAGTGCTGCGCAGCGCGATCGCCAACGCCGAGCGCAAGGCGGAAGACGCGGGCGCCTCGCTCGATGTCGACCACTTGTTCGTCTCGAACTGTTACGTGAACGAAGGCTCGCGCTGGAAGCGGCTGCGCCCGGCGCCCATGGGCCGCGCGTTCCGTTACCAGCGGCGCACGGCGCACATCGTCGTGGGCGTGGCCGAGCATCACGCGGCCGCGCAAGAGCGCGTGGCGGCCGCCGCGGCCGAAGCCGAATCGCAGAAGGGCGTCGCGGGAGCCGTCAAAAAAGCCCGCCAGGCCTTGGCCGGAAAGAAAAAGCCGGCGCGCTCGACGAAAACGAAGAAGTAGCAGAGGAGAATGACTTTGGGACAGAAGACACATCCATACGGATTTCGCCTCGGCTACAACAAGCCCTGGAAGTCGCGCTGGTACGCCGACCGCGATTACGCCGATCTTTTGCACGAGGACGTGAAGCTGCGAGACACGCTGAAGGACCGCTTGAAATCGGCGGGCATCAGCTCGATGGACATCGAGCGCGCCGCGAACAAACTGGTCGTGCGGCTCTTCACCGCGCGCCCGGGCATCATCATCGGGCGCAAGGGCGCGGAAATCGACAAGCTCAAGGGCGAAATTCAGAAGCGCACCAAGCGCGAAGTGCACATCGACATTCAGGAAGTGCATCGCCCGGAGCTGGACGCGACCCTCGTGGCCGAGTCGATCGCCTTGCAACTCGAGAAGCGCGTGGCCTTTCGTCGGGCCATGCGGAAGGCGGTCGATTCCGCGCTGCGTTTCGGCTGCAAGGGCATCAAGATTCGCGTGGCGGGGCGCCTGAACGGCGCGGAAATCGCCCGCAAGGAATGGTATCTCCAGGGCCGCTTGCCGCTGCAAACGCTGCGCGCGGACATCGACTTCGGCACGGCCGAAGCGCACACGACCTACGGCGTGATTGGCGTGAAGTGCTGGATTTATCAAGGGGAAAACATTCCCCAGCGGGGCATCAAGAAGCCCGAAGCGCAGCCCGCGGCCGTCTAAGCGAAGCGCGCAGGGCGCGGATTTATCCCCGCCCGGGCAGGAGGCGCCAGGCGGCTGGCGAGAACGCAAAGAGTTTGGAAGAGTTTGAAGGAATACGACGATGATGATGCCCAAGAAAGTGAAGTACCGGAAACAGCAGCGCGGGAGGCGCAACGGAAAAGCCTGGCGCGGCGCCGAGCTCTCCTTTGGCGAGTACGGCCTGAAGGCGCTCGAGCCCGCCTGGATCACCGACCGGCAGATCGAGGCCTCGCGCGTGGCGATCACGCGGTTCATCAAGCGCGGCGGAAAGCTGTGGATTCGCATTTTTCCGGACAAGCCGTTTACCAAGAAGCCGGCGGAAACCCGCATGGGCAAGGGCAAAGGCGCGCCGGAACGCTGGGTGGCGGTGGTGAAGCCCGGGCGCGTGATGTTCGAGATGGCCGGAGTCGATCTGGCCACGGCGCAGGAAGCGATGGAACTCGCGGCGCACAAACTGCCGATCCGCACGCGCTTCGTCAGCCGGGCGGGAGCGCTCTAATGGCCAAGCGAACCGAGAAACTGCGCGATCAGGACACGGCCGAGCTGAACGAGCGGCAAAGGGAACTCGCCGAGCAAGTTTTCCGGCTGCGCTTTCAGCTCTCGACCGGGCAAGCCGAAGCGGTCACGAAACTGCGCACGGCGCGAAAAGATCTGGCTCGCGTGAAGACCTTGCTGCGCGAGCGCGAATTGAGGAAAGCCTAATGGCACCGGAAACTCCAGCAGCACCGGCAGTACCCGCTCCCGACGCCGCGCGGCACGCGCGCCAGGAACTCACGGGCGTCGTGACCAGCGCGAAGATGGAGAAAACGATTATCGTGAAGGTTACGCGGCTCGTGCAGCACAAGCTGTACCGGCGCGTCATCCGGGTATCGAAGAAGTTTTACGCGCACGACGAAGAGCGCAAGGCCAAGGCGGGCGACACGGTGCGAATCGTCGAAACGCGCCCGCTGTCCAAGCTGAAGCGCTGGCGCTTGGCCGAAGTCGTGACGCGCAGCACGCGGGCGGTTTAGCGTGCGCGAAAGAAAAATGGATGCGGGCTCACTTGTTTCGCGGAACGCTTCGAGCGAAGCGCCGAGCCCGCGAGTTAAAGGACAACAGCCATGATTCAGATGCGAAGCTGGCTCACGGTGGCCGACAATTCGGGCGCGCGCCAGCTGACCTGTATTTTGCCGCTGGGCGGCGACGCGGG
>Ga0335078_10006319_pt1 | contig 17542 bp, 11 predicted proteins | sample Lox_Sample_32_FD_206711 | JGI IMG/M metagenome (GOLD analysis project Ga0335078, IMG submission 206711) | Soil microbial communities from Loxahatchee National Wildlife Refuge, Florida, United States - Lox_Sample_3.2 | ecosystem: Environmental > Terrestrial > Soil > Wetlands | place: USA... | reverse complement strand
AGCGAACCCGCCACCGCCTCCGATCCGATGGCGCAAGCCGCATTGAATGTCGCCGCACAGACCGCCTCCGCGGGACTCATGCCCAGGTGCGCGCACGCCAGGGCGACAATGGCCGCCATGCTGTAACTGGAGCGCGCGCCGGGATTGAAGTTCGAGCCAAGCGCCACCGCCGCGCCTCCGTCGATCAGTGGCCGCGCGGGGGCGCGCGGCCCGCTGCCACGCTGAAATTCGTCGCCGGGCAATAAGACGGCCAGGATGTTCGAGCGCGCCAGTAAGTCCACGTCCGCCGGTCCGGCATCCCGCAGGTGCTCCACGCTGGCGGCTCGCGCTTCCGCCGCCAGGCGCACCGCGGCGGCCGCCGGGCAGCGGCCGGCGTGGATCTTGAGTTGAAATCCGAAACTGCGCGCCGTCTCCAGGTAACGGCGGCTCTCTACGGTATTGAAGACCCCGTCGCAGCGGAGGCCGGCGAAGCGGGCTGACGTCCTGCGGCGGATCGCGGGCAGCAGTTCGGCGCACAGCCAGGCAAGATAGCCGGCGGGGTCGCCCGCATGCGCCGCGGGAATGGACCGCGGCGTGAGGAACGTCGATGCGATGTCCAGCGGCGCGCCGTCGAGGGTGGCCTGTACGCGCAGGATCTTCAGCTCGCCCCTGGCGTCCAGGCCGTGGCCCGACTTGGCCTCCAGGGCCGTCGTGCCGTGCCGGGCCATGGCGTTGACGAACTGGCGCGCGCGCGCTTCCAGGCGATTGGCGGACACGTTCCGCAGCCCTTGGAAAGTGGATTCAGTCCCGGGCGCGGGCTGGTCGGCGCCGGTCATGCCCGCCTCGCCCTCGCCCAGCCGCTCAACGCCTCGCACCAGGTGGGCGTGGCAGTCCACGAATCCAGGCATCACCACATGCCCGGTGGCATCCAGCTCCTGGGACCGCCGCACCAGCGCGAGGTTCTCCACGCGCCTGCTGAGACCTACTTCGACGATGCGCCCGTCCTCGATGAGCAGCGCGCCATCGCGGATGATGCCAAGCTCTTTGAGGGCTGAGCCGCGTCTGGGCTCCGCGGAGCCGCGCAAGGTCAGCAGTTGCCGCGCCCCCCTCACCAGCAAACTTCCAGGCATTCGGAGGACCTTGTACTAATATAGCAAGATGCCCCCGCAGCGGCCGCTCAAAACGCTGGAGAGAGTGCTGTCCAAAGCCGGACTGGGCTCGCGCACCGAAGCGCGCAGCTGGATCGGCGCGGGCCGCGTGCGGGTGAACGGCAGAGTGGTCCAGACGCCCGATCGCTGGGTGGACCTCGAGCGCGACCGCGTCACGCTGGATGGACGGCCCGTGCGCGCCGCTAAAAAAGTCTACCTTTTGCTCTATAAGCCCAAGCGCTACATCACCAGCTACACCGATCCGCAAGGCAGGCCCACGGTTTACGACCTGGTGCGCGATGCGGATGCCTGGTTGGTCCCCGTCGGCCGCCTGGACCTGGACACCACCGGGCTGCTGATCATGACCAACGACACGGAGTTTGCCGAGCGCCTGGCCAATCCCGAATACAAAGTTCCAAAAACATACCAGGCCAAGTGCACCGGCCGGTTGGCCGACGAGCAGATCGCGCGTTTGCGACACGGAGTGGAGCTGAGCGATGGCCCCACGCGCCCGGCGGTGGTCGAGCGCCTGCGCGATTCCGGAAAATATACGCACCTCGAAATCGTCATCCGGGAAGGCCGCAACCGGCAGGTGCGCCGCATGCTGGAAGCCATCGGCAGCAAGGTGCTTGAACTGGTGCGCGTGGCCATCGGCCCGGTGCGTATCGGCGATTTGCAGATCGGGAAATGGCGGCATCTGACCGAAACGGAAGTGCGCGCCCTGGCGGGGCGGACTCCAGCCGGGGCTAACTTTAGGCTAGGACAGCGGCGGCGCCCTTGATGAGAATTTCAGATCCTGTTATCCTCTACTCAGTAGGACGCGATGAAGTTCTTAATGCCGTTTGTCCTGCTGATGTTTTCAGCGAGCGCGCTCCGCGGCCAAATCGATGAACCGGCCGGTGCGCTAACCATCTACACCCGCTTCGCTCACCCGCCCTCTCAGCCGTCCATCGGGTACATGCGGACAGAGCTCGATGCGATCATGCTTCCGTTCAACCTGCGCTTCGATTGGCGCTCCCTGGAGCGCGCCAGCGGCCACGAGGCGGTCGCCGAAATTGTGGTGGTCAGTTTCAAGGGCGTGTGCCAGGCCGAGACGCCTTCCCCCTCGGAACCTTCGGCCCACCCGCTGGGTTCCACGCACATCGCCGACGGCCAGATCCTGCCGTTCGCCGATGTGGACTGCGACAAAATCCGGGAACTGATAGCCTCACCCCTGGAACACGCGAGTCCGCCGGAGCGCGAACGCCTCCTCGGCCACGCCATGGCCCGCGTGCTGGCGCATGAGCTGTATCACTTTCTGGCCCACACCACCAGGCACGCCTCCACCGGCATCGCCAAAGCCTCCTACAGTGCCAGCGAGTTGGCCGGCGGCGTCCTGCGCTTCGACGAAGCGCAACTGCGCGCCGTGCGCGAAACGACCTCCGCAGAGGGCTTCTAGCCGGGTCTCGTGGGGCAGTTGTCAACCGGCAGGCCGATTGTGAATCGGCCCTTTCCGCGGCCCTCCGTTCGCCCCACGCTACTCGTGAGACTTGCGCCAGTCCGCTTCCGCGAGCATGGCGATGGGCGCCACCTTCTTCGCCTGCAAGCCCCGATTGAGATCCGGCAACTGCCGGTTCGCCAGTTCGGTGAACTCGCGGATCACATCCTCCAGTTCGCGGCCCAGCACGTCCGTGCGCGCGGCCTGCGAATCGGTAGGCCGACCCTCGTAGGAGGTCACGTCGCCGTATAACTCGGCGACGAACTCGCGCAGCCGCTCTTCGCCCGTGACCATCCCTCCCTCCTTGGTGGCCACAATCTTCGAGCGGATCTTGTCGGCGGATTCCGCGAGCGCCGCCAGTTTGGCCCGCAGCGGGTCCGCGTCGGGCAGCGTGGCGGCGCTCTTTGTAGCGCTGTCGCGCACGCCGACGATGGCATCCACGGCCCAAGTCATATGGTCCAGCAAGCCGCCCAACTTGTTCGCCAGCTCGAACTGCGCCTTGCGGTCCGCCATCGTGAACTTTTCCCGCGGGTCCAGCACCACGCGCACCTCGGCGGTGTAAACCTTGTCGCCCTTGGTCATCTTCACCGTGTAGGTCCCCGGCAGGACGCGCGGTCCCACCGCCACGCCGGAAGCGGTAGCCGCCGGCGGGCTGTGCGGCGGCTTCATGTGCATGGACCAGGACGAACGGTTAACGCCCCTGTGACCGCTGGTGGGCAGCGTATCCACCAGTTTTCCCTGCTGATCAAAAACTTCGATCTTCATGTCGCCATAGATGTGGCGGCTTCGCTGGTAATAGGGGATCGCGGCGTCAGTCGGATGGTTGGGACCAACGAAAGTCGCATCGCCCTCCACCCAGCCGCCGCCGGTCTCCATCCACTGCACGGCTGCCGGAATCGGAAGAAACGCGGCGTACTCCGACATCACATCCGGTGTCAGCGCCCGCAGCGGGGAGATATCGTCGATGATCCAGATGCCCCGGCCGTGCGTCGCCAGAATCAGGTCCGAAGTGCGCGGGTGAATCACGATGTCACGCACCGCCACCGCGGGAAAACCGGATCCCTTGTACTGCGCCCAGCGCTGGCCGCCATCGATGCTGACCCACAGTCCGAATTCGGTCCCCAGAAAGAGCAGGTTGGGGTTGACGTTGTCTTCCTTGATCACGTGCGCATAGCCGCGAATGCCGTTCTCTTCGACCGGCAGCTTGGTCCAGCTTTGGCCATAGTCGGTAGTCTTGAACAGGTGCGGCTTCATGTCGCCGTACATATGGCGATCGAAGGTGACGTAGGCCGTTCCCTCGGCGAAGCGGCTGGCTTCCACCCAGGACACCCAGGGCGCCTTCCCCATCCCCACCACATTGGCCGCGACGTTGGTCCAGTGCCGGCCGCCATCGCGCGTGATCTGCACGTTGCCGTCGTCGGTCCCGGCCCAGATGATCTGGCCGTTTTTGGGCGACTCGGCAATCGAATATACCGTAGTGTTCATCTCCGCCACGGAGTTGTCCACCGTGACGCCGCCGGATTCCTCCTGCTTCTGCTTCTCCGGATCGTTGGTGGTCAGGTCGGGCGAGATCCGCTCCCAGGACTGGCCCTGGTCGCGCGAGCGAAACACGAACTGCGCGCCGATATAGATCGTGCCCTTTTCATTCGGGCTGACGACCAGCGGCGCGTTCCAGTTGAAACGCAGCTTCTTCTCGCCGTACCGCGCAAAAGGCTTGATGGATCGCGTTTCGTGCGTGACCCGGTTCACCCGCTGCACTTCGCCGCCCTGCGTTTCGACGTAGATATAAGCCGCGTCGGTGGGATCCTCCCACATCCAGAAGCCGTCGCCGCCGCACATGTTCTCCCAGCGCGCATTGCTCACCCCGCCGGGATACGACGAGTCGGCCACGAAGCAACTGTTGTCCTGCAAGCCGCCGTATACGCGATACGGCTCTGCATTATCCGCGCTGACATGGTAGAACTGCGAAACCGGCAGGTTCATCAGATGTTCCCAGCGCGTGCCGCCGTCCTGGCTGCGCCACAACCCGCCATCGTCGCCGGTGAACATCATATTGGGATCCGCCGGGTCGATCCAGACGTCGTGAAAATCGCCGTGCGCGGCGTTGCCCACCGAACTGAAGCTGCGCCCGCCATTCACGCTCAGCAACAGGGGGCCATCGACCTTGAACACTTTGTTTTCGTCTTTGGGATCGACGATCAGGTTGGCGAAATAAAACGGCCGCCACACCTGAAACTGGCTGGCATCCAGGCGCGACCAGTTTTGGCCGCCGTCGGATGAGCGGTAGAGCGCGCTGTTTTTCGACTCGATGCTGGCGTAGATCACATGCGGTTTGGAGGGCGCCACCGCCAGCGCGATGCGGCCATAAGGCTTCTCGGGCAGGCCTTTGGCATTCGCGGGCGTAAGCTCGGTCCAATGTTCGCCGCCGTCGGTGGACTTGAACAACCCGCTGCCGGGGCCGCCGGAGCGGAAGGTCCAGGCCTGCCGCCGGAAGTCCCACATGGAGGCGTAGATGGTCTTGGGATCCTGCGCGGCCATCGACAGCATGCCGCATCCGGTCGAGCCGTTTGCGCCGGCCAGCACTTTCCGCCACGTCTGGCCGCCATCGCTGGTTTTGTAAACGCCGCGTTCGTCGTTGTCGTCCCACAGGTGGCCCAGGGCACACGCGTACACGATGTTGCCGTCTTTGGGATCGATCAGAATTTTGGCGATGTGCTCGGAATCCTTGAGGCCCGCGTTCTTCCAGTTCTCGCCGCCGTCCACGGATTTGTAGACGCCGTCGCCGATCGACACGCTGTTGCGCACCCAGCTTTCACCGGTCCCCACCCAGACGATCTTCGAGTTGGAAGGGTCGATGGCCACTGCGCCGATGGACTGCACGTCGGGCAGATCGAACACGGACTTGAACGTAGTCCCGCCGTTGACCGACTTCCAGACGCCGCCGCTGGCCGAAGCGGCGAAGACGGTGAGCCGTCCGCTATCGGCGACAGCGGTGACCGCGGCGATACGGCCGCTCATTTCCGCCGAGCCGATATTGCGCGCGGGCAGTCCTGAAATGGTCCCTGAATCGTATCGGACGGGCGCCTGCGCCAGCAGCGGGGCGGCCACGAGGAGGCTGAACAGGAGGCTGAGCAGTGAGCTGCGGTGCATGGTCATTTTCCCTTGGCCGGCGCTGCCGGCATCTTGAACTCGGCGGGATCGATGGCCACGTTGGCCTCGATCTTGTCGAAAGTAATCTTGCTGGTCTCGCCCGGGTTGCGCGGGCTGCCGGACTCCAGCGCGAACGGAAAGTAGACGCCGTTCACCAGCTTATACGAGCCCATCTCGGAAAACGATTCCCGCACCGAGCCGTGGATGAATTGGACCGACTCCGTGCGGATCTCCAGGAACGTTTCAGGATCGAGGTAATAGTAGACGATGTCGCCATTCTTGAGCGTGACCTTCAGGCGATAGGCGTCGTCGCCGTCCACTGTGTCATGGCCCAGGTACTCGATGGTATTGCCCTTTTCCTTGTAGTCCACCAGGTGGCCGTAGAAATCGGCCTCGTCCTGCAAGCCGCGGAGGTCGTCTTCCCCGAGCATCTCCGGGTCCTTGCGGCCCCCAAACGGCATGATGCGCCAGCCGATCGTGCCGTCGTAAGCCGACATCCCGGTCATGCCCATTACGGTGAAGGTCTGACGAAGCAGGTTGGGCGCCATGGTGTCGAGAGCGATCTGCATCGAGAAGCTGCTCTGCTGCATCTTGCCGGTCATGCGCAGCGAGTGCAGCGCCTTCAGCTTCTCCACGCCGCCGTGGGCGGCCAGGTTCTTCCCGACCAGTTCTTCCGCGGTCTGCGCCGAGAGCAGGCCCGCGAAGGCGATTCCAATCGTGACTCTTGTGATGTAACCCATCCGGTTGGCTCCTTGCCGCACGTGGTATATCGTAGCAGGCAAGCGTCGACGATGGGCCTGTGGGGCAGTCCGCGTGGGGCGGGCGTCTACGCCTGCGGCGGGTCTCCAGACCCGCCTTCTCCCGCACATGGAGTCAGCAGCGTCCGATTACGAGCAGGCCGACGTGGACGTCGGCCGCGGGACTGGAGGCCTGCCCCGCGACTATATTAAAGGGTGCCCTATTCCGGCGCCTTGCCTTGCACCTGCTCCCGAATCTGCATCACTACCCCGGGATTAGCGAGGGTGGTAATGTCGCCGGTGTCCTTGCGATTGGAGATCGAGGACAAGACCCGGCGCATGAGCTTGCCCGAGCGGGTTTTCGGCATGTCCGGCACGATGTAAACATGCTTCGGCCGCGCAATCTTGCCGATGTGATGCTCAATCGCCGACACTACTTTGGCTATGATCTCCTGGCTGGGTTGGAACCCAGGCTTGAGTGCGACATAGATCTCCGGTAAACGGCCTTTGATCTCATCCACGACGGGCACCACCGCCGCCTCCGCCACCTCGTTGACCGTGAGACATGCCGACTCCAGCTCCTTGGTTCCCAGGCGATGGCCGGCCACGTTGATCACGTCGTCGATCCGGCCCAGAATCCTGAAGTATCCGTCGGGAGCCAGCACCGCTCCGTCGCTGGCGAAATAGGGCCAGTCGTGCCAGTCCTTGCTGGCCGAATCTCTGCAGTATCTCTCGTAATACTGCCGGGGGAATCGGGCGTGATCGTTCCAGATGGTCTGCATGATCCCCGGCCACGGGTTGCGAATGCAAATGTTCCCCGCCGATCCGGAGGCTGCCGTCACCTCCTGGCCCGTCTCGTCGTAAATGACCGGGTAGATCCCCGGCGCACCCGGACCGGCGCTGCCCGGCTTCATGGCGTCGATTGCGGGCTTGGTGCTGCAAAGGAAGCCGCCGTTTTCGGTCTGCCACCAGGTGTCCACAATCACGGCCTCGCCCTTGCCCACCACCTCGTAATACCAGCGCCAGACAGTGGGTTCGATCGGCTCGCCCACGGTGGTCATGTGCTTGAAGTGATAGTTGTACTTCTTGGGCTCGTCCGGTCCTGTCTTCCGCAGCATGCGGATGGCGGTCGGCGAGGTATGAAAGATGTTTACGCCCAGTTGCTCGGCGATGCGCCAGGGGCGCCCCGCGTCGGGATAATTGGGAACTCCCTCGTAGATCACGCTGGTGGCAGCCAGTGACAGCGGGCCGTAGACTATGTAGGAGTGACCCGTAATCCAGCCGATGTCCGCCATGCACCAGTAGACGTCTTCCGGATGAATATCCTGAATATACTTAGACGTGCCGGTAACGTAGGCCAGATAGCCGCCGGTCCGGTGCTGGCAGCCTTTGGGCTTTCCCGTGGTGCCGCTGGTGTACATCAGGAACAGAGGCGCCTCCGCGTCCATGGAGACGGAATCCACTCTCTTGCCTCTGTAGTCCTTCAGCAGATCGTTCACCACGAAGTCGCGGCCTTCCACCGGAGTGACTGACGAAGCGCTGGAACCCGGATGGCGCCGCCAGACCAGGACTTTCTCCAATTCGTGACCGTCGGCCTTGGCGGTCTCGATGGCCGGCGCAAGGGTGACGGCCAGGTGATCCACCAGTTGCCCGTTGCGATAGTAGCCGTCGGCCGTGATCAGCACCTTGCTGCCGGAGTCGGCGATTCGCGTGCCACAGGCTTCGCCGCTGAATCCGCCGAAAACCACCGAGTGGATCACGCCCAGCCGCGCGCACGCCAGCATCGTGATGGGCAGCTCCGGGATCATGGGCATATGGATCGTGACCCGGTCCCCGGTTTGCAACCCGGCGAAGTCGCGCAGCAGCGCCGCCATTTCATTCACCCGCACGAACAGCTCCTGGTAGGTAATCGCCACCGGCGCCTCCGACTCGGGTTCTGCCACAAAGATGATCGCCGCCTTGTTCTTGTACTTGGCCAGATGGCGATCCACACAGTTGTAACTCACATTGAGTTTTCCGCCCACAAACCACTTCCAGAACGGCGGATCGCTGGTGTCCAGCGTCGTCTTCCAGTATTCATCCCAAGACAGCATATCGGCATACTCCCGGTAGCATTCCGGGAAGTTCTTTTCGCTAAATCGCTCCATCACCGCGGGATCTGTCAGATTGGCCTGCCCGATAAACTTGGGTGAAGGCCGGAAGTACTCTTCCTCCTTCCAGTGGACGGCAATCTGCGCCTCTGTAGCTTCCCCGCGCTGGGTGTCGCCAGCGGCGGTGTTGATGTCGGTACTCATGTGTTTGTTTTTCCTTTGAATGATCGCGGCAGTGACGCCGCGGCTGCGGCGTAAAAGGCGGCCTGGTAGTCATGATACTTGTCATACAGCACCCCGCCGATACGCGGACCGATGATGCCGGCCACGCCCCACGCGGTGAACAGCATACCATAGTTGATTCCGGCGTTTTTCGTGCCCCAGGAGCCGGGTGCCTAGCCGGTTTCTGATCGGAATCCCCAGACCGTTTAAGCACCCCCACAAGCCGGGCGTGCGCAACGTCTCGCCGGGATTTCCGCCCAGGATCTGAAACGTAGCCGGAACGCCACGTTGCCATGACCGGAATCGGCGTGGCGTAGCCGAAGCCGTTGCCCAAGCCGCCGATCACACCGAAGCAGATGAACAGGTACTGGACGCCGCCGGCCACCACGAAGGTGAGCGCGAATACCGCCACGGCGATGCTGAAGACCACGCCTGCTAACAGCAGCCCATTCTGATTTCGCCCTCATCTGTAACTGGCGGTCCGAATGCTTCGGTTGGGGCCGGGGCGCCGTGGAGTACCGCGATCCAACGCTGAATGGCGTTGAAGACCACCAGCACCACGCCCACAATGAAGATTGCCGTCAGAGTCGAATCCAGATAGCCCGTCAGAACCTGGCCGGGTTTCGAGGTAAGCGGCCAGAAAATGTTCTGAATCGACAGCACCCCCGCCGTCACGGTAGTCACTCCCACGAAACACATGGGAATAACCGTGATCGGCGCGTATTTCGCCTTGCCCATATTAATCAGGAAAGTCGTAGCCACGGCTAACGCGATCGTGGCGAGTAACTGGTTGCCAATGCCGAACAGCGGCCAGATGGTCGAGATCGTTCCCGTATAAATCAAGTACCCCCAGCCCGCCACCACGAAGCATGTCGCCATCAGGTTGCCTGGCAGCCAGGCCGTATTGGCGAACTTTTTGTGGGTCTTGCCCAGGAGCTCCTGCAGAACATAGCGCGCGACGCGGGTTCCGGTGTCCACGGTGGTGAGGATAAACAATGCCTCGAACATGATGGCATAGTGGTACCAATAGGCCATCAGGCGGGCCATGCCCGGCAATCCCCTGAAGATCTGGGCCATGCCGACGGCGAGGGATACGGCGCCGCCTGTGCGGTTGGCCAGCTTCTCGCCCACTGCCCGCGAGAAGGCGTCCAGATTGACGGTGTGCATGCCGAGCTGGCTGAATACTTCCGGCGTGCTGTTAATGGCGAAGTAGTCGCCCGGATGCATGGAAGTCGCGGCGATCAAGGCCAGCAATCCCACCAGTGACTCGCAGGCCATCGCGCCATAGCCAACGAAGCGCGCGTCGGTCTCCTTGTCGAGCATCTTGGGGGTGGTCCCGGAAGCCACCAGCGAGTGGAATCCGGAAATTGCGCCGCAAGCGATCGTCACAAAGAGGAATGGGAAGAGACTGCCTTTGATGATCGGTCCGCCTCCATGGACAAACTGAGTCACTGCCGGAAAGCGGATGTCGGGATGCACGATAAAAACACCGATGACCAGGATCGCGATGGTGCCCAGTTTGACGTAGGTGGAAAGGTAGCCGCGCGGCGCCAGCAACAGCCATACCGGCAGCACAGAGGCCACAAATCCATAAGCGGCCATCAGGATGGTGATCTGGTGCGGCGTGAAAGTGAGCGCGTGCGCGGCGCCCGACTGCGCGAACCAGTGCCCTGCAACGACAGCCGAGATCAGCAGGACCACGCCAAGAATGCTCGGCCCCGTAACCGTCACTTCTCCGGCGCGGCTCTTGAACATCCACACGCCCATAATCAGGGCGATGGGGATGGTGGCGCCGATGGTAAACACGCCCCAGGGGCTGTTGGCCAAGGCATTGACGACCACGATACCCAGGCCGGCCAGAGTCACCAGCAGGATAAAAAGCACCGCGATGGTGGCTACGAAGCCGGCGAAGGGGCTGATCTCGGTGCGCGCGATATCCGCCAGCGAGCGCCCCCGGTGGCGTACGGAGGCGACCAGCACCGTGAAGTCCTGCACACACCCGGCCACCACCGCGCCAATCAGCAGCCACAGGAACCCTGGGGCGAAACCGAACTGCGCCGCCAGCGTAGGCCCCACCAGCGGACCCGCGCCGGCGATGGCCGCGAAGTGATGGCCGAACAGCACCCATCGCGGCGAAGGAACGTAGTTATGGCCGTCTTCGAAAGCGTGCGCCGGAGTGGTGCGGCGGTCGTCCAAAGCCAGCGCCCTGGCCGCGATGAACGCGCTGTAATAGCGGTAACCGATGGCGTAGGTGCACAGGGCGCCCAGCAGCAGCGGGAAGGTGTTCATCGGACGGTACACGTCCTCTTGCAGAAGCTGTGGGCCAGACCTCCAGGTCCGTCAGGATGCGCCTGCGGCCCACCGATAGGGATCAAAAGCCCAGTGGGGCGGGCGTCCACGCCTGCGGCGGGTCTCCCGACCCGCCCTTTTTCCCCAATAACTTGCCGTGGGTTTTCGACCGTGCGCGGGTGCTCCAGGACCCGCCCGTCGAGAGGCCGGCGTGGACGCCGGCCGCAGGACTGGAGTCCCGCCCCACGAAGCTCTTCAGACGCCTGGCTCAGTCGCATGGAGCTTTTTACCTTTCGTCTCGGGAAATGTCCAGATCCAGGCGCCGCAAGCCAGCGCGAAGAAGGAAGCCAGCGACAAACCGCCGGAAAGGCCGTACCGGGTCGCCACCAGCGCGATGATCACCGGGGTCAGGAACTGCACGCCGCGGCCTGCATTGAACGCCGCACCCATTGCCGTATTCCGCAGGCCCGTAGGAAACAGTTCCGCGAACAGCGGACCGTAGCCGCCGAACATCCCGGTGCCGATCCCCGTCAGAAACATGAAACCAAGAATCACGGCCGGAATCGCCACCACCGCGCCCCAGAAGAGCGTGATCATCAGCATGCCGGCGGCCCAGATTACGCCGTAGACGCTATATGCCGGGCGCCGGCCCAGCCAATCGGCTACCAGGCCGAAGCTGATGTAGCCGAGCACCCCTCCCATTTGCGTCACCAGCATCCAGAGAGACGACTTCGTCAGACTCAAGTGGCGCTCGGCCTGCAGATATCCGGGCAGCCAGGAGTAAGTGAACCAATAGGCCGATAGGTCCAGCGTAGCAAGCACTAGCGCCAGGTAGAAGTACTTCCGATAGGGCCCGGTCAGAAGGGTAATCAGCTTGTTCCTGTTCTCGATCTGCATTTCGCGCACTGAGAGTTTCCCGGCCTGCTTCAGCCGCTGCCGCTCCACCCACATATCGCTCTCGTGGAGCGACCGGCTGACGAAAACCACAAGCAGTGCGGGAGCGATGGAGAACCAGAAGCAGCCGCGCCATCCCACCAAGGGCTGGAGAAAGCCCGCCACCACCGCCGCCACCGCGATCCCAAAAGGCGCTCCGGTCTGCATTAAGGCGCCGACGCGCCCGCGCATGCGCGCCGGAAAAGTCTCGGCGATGTAAGTCTGGCCGGTGGCCCACTCCCCGCCCACGCCGATGCCGGTGAGAATGCGGAAGACCAGCAGCGTGGTAAGGCTGTTGGAAAAACCGCACAGGAAAGCGCCGATACTGTACATCCCGATGGTCCACGAAAGCACCGTCTTCCGCCCCAGCGTGTCTGCCAGGAGGCCGAAGATCACCCCGCCCAACGCCGTGGCTGCCAGCGAGGATCCCAGCACATAAGACAACGCCACCCGCGACAGGTGCAGCTCTTTCCCGATCGGAAGAAGCAGGAAGCTATACAGCATCAGGTCATAGAAGTCGAATGTCCATCCCGCCCAGCTAAGAAGCAGGACTTTGTAGTGTTGCCAGCCGGGCTTTTCGCTGTCGCTGAGCAGCGGCGCTCCGCTTAGCGGGCTAGACATTCCAATGTCCTGTCCCGGCTAAGAATTGACAACCAGCGTGGGGTGGGTCGCCAATTCGAACCACGCGTATAAGTGGGGCAGACCTCCAGGTCTGTCCAAATGGGCCTGCGGCCCACGAATAGTGATGAAAAGCCCTGCGGGGCGGGCGTCCACGCCTGCGGCGGGTCTCCAGACCCGCCCTTTTTTCCCAATTCGTTGCCGTGGGTTTTCGACCCTGCGCAGGTCCTCCAGGACCCGCTGTTCGCGCAACGGAATCAGCCATCTTCCCCACCACATGAGGATTGTCAATTCTTAGCTGGGACGCCACACTAAGACCCCACGGGAATCATCCAGGTAAATACATAAGCCTGCAGGAACACCACCATACCCACCAGGGCGGCCAGCGCGATACTGTGCCAGAAGACGTAACGCAAGATAGTCCCCTCGCCGCCTTCCTGTCCGGTGGCGACGCCGGCCACTACGATGCTTTGCGCGTCGATCATCTTACCCATCACCCCGCCGGCGCTGTTGGACGCCGCCGCCAGAATCGGTGGCATGCCAAGTTGCCGGGCGGTGATCTGCTGCAACCCGCCGAATAAGACATTCGAGGAAGTGTCGCTCCCGGTCAGCGCCACCCCCAGCCAGCCCAACAGCGGCGAAAAGAACGGGAAAAGTACCCCGGTGTTGGCAAACGCTAGCCCCATAGTGGCGTCCAGACCCGCGTAACGGGTCGAGAATCCCAGCGCCAGCATGGCGGCGATGGTTACCAGCGATAAGCGCACGCGCCGCAATGTTCCCCAGAAGATTCCCGCCAGTTCGCCGGGCTTGAAACCCAACAGCAACCCGCTCAGGATGCCCGACAGCATCAGGCTGGTGCCGGTCGCCGACAGCCAGTTAAAGACGAACACGGCTGGCTCGGGCGTGGGCTTGGGGACTACCGGCGCGCTGCGCATTACCGCCTTGTGCAGAATCGGGATCTGATATTGAACCTGCGAAATGCCGTTGAGGAAATTGGGATGCGCTTTGGAACCCCCGTTCAGGAATTCCTTCACCTGCGGCAGGCCCCACGCGAAAACGAACACGGAGAGCAGCACCCAGGGCATGAAAGCGGTCAGCGCGCCGCTGGTTGAGTGGACCGGGCGCGCGGCGGCCTCGGCGGCCCGCTCCTCGTCGCTTTCGTGCTCGAAGCTCCAGGTGGTTTTGGGCTGCCAGAATTCCATCAACACCACCAGCGAGAGCATCGAGACGATCCCGCCCGCAATCCCCACCACCCAGGGACCATGCAGGTTGCTCACCAGGAACTGCACGACGGCGAAACTGGCGCCCGCCGTCAGGCACGCCGGCCATACTCCCAGCATGGCTTTGCGCCCCGCCATGGCCCAGATCAGCCAGAACGGCACCAGGATGCCAAAGAGGAAAAGTTGCCGCCCCACCATCGCGCTGAGTTGGTTCAGCGGCAAGCCGGTGACCGCCGCCAGCGCAATCAGCGGAGTTCCCAGCGCACCGAAGGCCACCGGCGCGGTGTTGCCGATCAGCGCCAGGCCCGCGGCCTGCAGCGGGCGGAATCCCAATCCGATCAGCATCGCGGCGGAGATCGCCACCGGCGTTCCGAACCCCGCGGCGCCCTCGATGAACGCGCCAAAGCCAAAAGCGATCAGCAGCGCCTGGATGCGGCGGTCGGCGGCCAGTCCGGCAACCGTGTGCTTCAACACTTCGAACTTCCCGGCTTTCACCGTCACGTCGTACACGAAGATGGCGCTCAACACAATCCATCCAATCGGCATCAGGCCGTATGCCGCCCCGTTGAGTGCCGCCATGGACGCCAGTTTCACCGGCATGCCGTACACCAAAATCGCCACCGCCAGCGAGGTGGCCAATCCCGCCAGGGCCGCCCAGTGGGCTCGCGCTCGGAGAAATGCCAGCATACCCAGCAGCACGACCACCGGCAGGGCCGCGACCACTGCTGACAATCCGATGCTGCCTGCTACGGGAGTGTAAACCTGTGTCCAATTCAGCATGACGGACTCCGCGCCGGTCCGCGCAACCAACGCCGGAACGGCAATCAGATAGTTTACGCCAGTCGCAAGGCGGGTAGCATATCGACTGCCCGATGCCCGTGGATGAGCGGCAGCGCAAGATTGACGAATTCGCCAAAACTGCGGATCGCAGTGCGCGTCTGCGCGCCCGTCAGCCCTCCCGCGCCAGCGCCGCCCAGCGAGTCGCCAATTCGAGGGCGAAATGTTTGCCGTAGTGTTTTGCTGGAAGTGCCAAAACCAGGACTGCGGGATATCCCGTAAAGCCTGATGATGTCGTGTAAGAGCGCCCTATGGCGCACAGTGGAGAGCCCGTGAGCTTAAGCCCGCTGGCGCCGCAGCAGCGTTGCTAGGCCGGCCAAGCCCAATCCCATCAACATGCAACTGGCAGGCTCCGGAACTGATTCTGGCCCGGCGCCGGTGAGCGTTCCACCGTACATGACGCCGAATGGACTCCCGCCGACAAGCTGATAAGCGTCAACCACCATGGTATAGGTGCCCGTGGTCAGATTGAGCGAGATGGGGGCATCCATGCCCATAAGGCAGCCGATCGGAGCGCCCGCGCAATTCGTGCCCAGAACCGGATTAGCCAGCCATTCCAGAGTGCCGCTGCTTCCGTCGCCGGTGGTGACCATTCCGCTGTCGAGGTACACGGATGCGGTGTCATCCGCCCAGACATTCACAGTGCCGGAATCGGACGCATCCGTCACGGTGAAGGTCTGATAGAAGATGGCCGTGGGAGCGTCGCTCACGGTGGTGGCAACCGGGTTCGCGGCTCCGGGAGTGCAGAGGCCCGTAGCCACAACATACGTGTTGCACCCCGTCGCATCGTAGGAAATCCAGCCGTAGTCCGAACTTCCGGGGATCGCCCAAGCCGGGGACACCGTCGCCGCCAGACTGATGTTGGTCCCGTTCACGCTGTTGCTTCCCGATCCCGCAGTGCTATAAATGTCCACTGTTCCCGCGGACGCCAGTCCGCCGAACTGCGCCGGAACGCCGGCGATGACCACAGATACGAACACCGCCAACCAGAATGTGCGCGACCGCGCGATCGATAACATGGAACTTCCTCCTCTCAGTAATCTAACGCAAAACCTTGTCAGATCAAAGCCCAAACCAAATTAATACTAACTGCTTTAATACCGGTACTTTTCTTATTCAACTGGACGGTCCGGCATTCGGATTCCCAAAGGCTCAACACCGCCCCAGTCAGCCCTACCTGCCAACTACAGTTCCAGTACTACTATACCTTAGTTAACGCGCGCCGACCTCGGCGCCCGATAAAGAGCGCCTGGGATCTACCGTATCACATAATTTGGCGCAAGCATAGCGAAAAACTGCAATGACGCCGCGCTGCCTACAAAACCACGGCCGGATGGTACAGGTTGGGCAACACCGCCTCGCCGATGGCGATCAACTCGCCATCGCTCGAAACCGCCTTGACGTACCGCGTGCCCTGCTGCACCCGAAAAGCAGACACCGGGAAGTTGCGGCCCTGCCGGATCTGCCCCGCCACCAGCGCCTCAACGTAGACCGTGGGGAAGTCCGGCAGCATGCGCGCGTCCGGAATCAACGCTTCCCCCAACTGGTTCTCGCTCGCCAGTCGCTGGAGTTGCGGAATGGTGTGCGCCTGCTCCAGAGTGTATTCGGCGGATCCCACGCGGCGCAGGTCGCGCAGGTGCGCGCCGCATCCCAGGGCTTGCCCCAGGTCGTGCGCGATCGACCGTAAGTACGTGCCGCCGGAGCAGCGCGCGCGCAGCCGGACTTCGCAGCCGCGCACCTCCAAGAGCGTCAGCTCATAGATGCGCACCGGCGCGGGCGGCAGGTCCACCGGCATCTGCCGGCGCGCTAATTGGTAAGCGCGAACGCCATCCACTTTCTTGGCGGATACCGGCGGCGGCGCTTGCATGATCTCGCCCCGGAAGTTGTCCAGCAGCCGCTCCAATTCTTCCGCCCCGACGGCCGGCTCGGTCACCGCGGACGTCGGCGTCCCGCCGCGATCATACGTGTCGGTCGCAAAGCCGATGCGCACCGTGGCTTCGTAGATCTTATCGCTGCGCGTATAGAACTGCGCCAGGCGGGTGGCCCGCCCGATCACCAGCGGCAACACCCCGGTGGCGATGGGGTCCAGCGTTCCCAAGTGGCCGATCTTCCTGGTGTTGGCGATGCGGCGCATCTTGCTCACCACATCGTGCGATGTCCAGCCCTCCGCCTTGTCTACTACGATGACTCCGTCCACGCCATGATTCTCCCACGATTCGTGCAGGCTGCGCGGGCCTTTCGTGGCGCAAGCCCCCAGCCTGCGCGGGTCCCTTGGACCCACTTTTTGCGCGAAAATCAAAGGCTTTCCGGGGAAAGAGGCGGCCTGCCATGCCGCCGCGGGCCACGGGCCTGACCGGCCGCCTATTTTAGTTGCGGCTATGCTGCGCCGCGCGGCAGGCCCTTGGCCGTGGCGCCTTCCGGGACGGCTGCCAGCATCTGCTCCTTGCGCATCACCAGCGTGGCGGTGTTGAAGCTGGCCACTTCGAAGCCATGGCCGTGCGTGATGGCGTCGGTGGGGCAAGCCTCCACGCAGTAACCGCAAAAAATGCAGCGGTTGTAGTCGATGTTGTACACCTTGGCGTAACGCTCGCCGCCGCTGATGCGCACCTTGTCGGTGTTCTCGGCGGCTTCGATGTAGATGCAGTTTGAAGGGCATGCCGCCGCGCATAGAAAACACGCCACGCACTTCTCCATGCCATTCGCGTCGCGCTGCAGCACATGCACGCCCCGGTAGCGCTCCTCGAGCTTGGCCGGCCCGTCCGGATAGTTCTCCGTCACCGTGGGAGACATCATCTCCCGGAAGGTGACCCCCATCCCTTTGGCGATCCCCGCCGCCGAGCCC
>Ga0335078_10006318_pt1 | contig 17542 bp, 20 predicted proteins | sample Lox_Sample_32_FD_206711 | JGI IMG/M metagenome (GOLD analysis project Ga0335078, IMG submission 206711) | Soil microbial communities from Loxahatchee National Wildlife Refuge, Florida, United States - Lox_Sample_3.2 | ecosystem: Environmental > Terrestrial > Soil > Wetlands | place: USA... | reverse complement strand
CCCCCAGCTCAGCTTGCTTCAGCACCGCCACGATCTGCTCCACAGAAAAACGCTTCCGCTTCACGGCAAATCCCCCTTCCTTCCTTGGTTGATTTTGCCGGAAACTAACTCTCACAGTGTGTTAGAAATCGGGGGGCCGATCAACGCTGCACGTGGCTGATCGGCCGCAAGTCGTCACGCTAGCTTTAAGAGGTCAAATCTGGCGCATAACTCGCACGCAGAGCGCCAAGCCTCTCGTAAGAATACTCATCCGAAACGCCACTCCCAGGTTCAGTTGGTTGACCATGGGGTCCCCTTAGCGTTCGCTCCGCAAGAAGTACACTTGGTTGGTCCAGCCCATTTCCCGGGTCTCGGCGGAGAGCAAACTTAGAGCACGGACAAGCCCCCCCATGTCCGCCGGCGAGATTGTCTTTTCATCGACAAAGATCACACCGCCGTGAGATCGTTCCTCCTCCGCCCACAGCTTTAGCAATGGAGGAATTGTCCTGCGATCATAAGTAACCAGCGTCAAGCGTTGCTCCGCTGCTTCCAATAAGCAAACAGAATCTTCCTTCCCGAGGAAGTTGCCGTTCTCCCACCGTGCCATCGAGTGGATAACCAGTGATTTATTCCGACGTTCAACACCGTTCGCTACTTCCGGGGAAATGTGCTCATCTAGAAGAAGCTTGAGCATGTCAGCTCCGCTTTGTCTCCCTCGCGGCAAAATTTACCGCTTGAGGAAGCATGCGCTTCAGGCCGTCGAAATCGGTCGCATCGTTCTCTGCGATGGCCTCATTCACTTCTTCGGGGAATGCTTCCGAGTAGTTGAGGGCAGCTCGAACCTTCGCTTCTGACCATTTCAGATGCTTGGCCACGTCCTTGACATTTCCCTTGTAACTCCGAAGAAGCAACATGACTTCCCATATCGCCAGGGTACTGCCTTGGATATAGGCCTGCCTGCCTGCCGGTGAATCTCGAAAATCCAGGAAGGCAAATTCCGACCGCCTTAGACCCTCTTCCACCAAGCGGGCGCTCGCGTCACTCGGTGTCCAGCCATGCCGATTCGCTATGCGTTTCAAACGTCGTCCGCTCTCCACTGGCAGGCGCATACTGAGCACTATGGAACGCGATTGCTTCATCGGTCATTCTCCTTGTAACTGTTGTAAGCATTGTATCATTTTCGAGGGAGAAAGCAGTGGGATTCTTTGCTTGTTTGGAGACCTCCCGATGTAACCGGCATGCACAAACTTTCCTTGGCTTCACATTGCGGCTGATCGGCCGTGAGTCAGTCCATCTGGTTGATCCCTTCTCTTTGTTACACCACCAATGCGTTGCTTGGATGTTGTCTGGATGGTCGTCTCTCCACGCTCCTCCCATTCCTTTGGGATCTTTGTGATCGGGGACCGAATGCCGACTTTTGGAATATGCCGACAACCTCGCACACAAGCTCGAGACAGGCGGCCCACGGCAGAATGATGTCGGCATATTCAGAGTGCCTCAAGGAAGGCGAGGAGCCTGTCGGATGGTCGGTAACGACCGGGACAGGTATTCACAGGCGTAGTCCTAGCGAGTGCCTTTTCTTTAAGAGCGAGGTCCGCATGAAGATAGATCTGCGTGGTCTCCATCTGCTCATGACCCAGCCATAGGGCGATGATCGATAGATCGATGCCCGCACGCAAAAGTCTCATTGCGGCAGTATGGCGAAGTACGTGAAGCGTGATCCTCTTTCCTCGTAAAGACGGACACCTATTAATAGCTTTGGCGACGCAACCTGCAAGCCGGTGTTCGAGTGCATCGCGGCTGAGCATGCCTCCCGAGCGTGTTGTGAAGACCAACTCCCTGCCTTGGGTACGAGGTTCGGAGAGCCAGTTCCGCAGCAGTGCCACCACTGGCGTGGTGAGCGGTGTGATCCGCTGCTTCCGCCCTTTTCCCAGGCAGCTAATGTGCGGTCCGACGCCCAGGTGAACATCGCTGGTTCGCAAGCCAATGAGTTCCGATGCGCGAAGTCCCGTCTGTACTGCCGTCGCGATAAGCGTGTGATCGCGTCGGCCAACCCATGTGGTTCGGTCCGGTGCTGAGAGCAACGCATCGACTTCTGCATCTGTGAGAAAACTCACGAGGCGACGTTCGAATCGTTTTGGTGGGATCGCAAGTACTCGCTGGATAATTTCCGCATGCTCCGGATGACGAAGAGCAGCGTAGCGAAACAGCGACCGAATCGCCGTAAGACGGGTGTTGCGCGTGCGCACACTATTTCCATAGTCGTGTTCACGATGATCAAGAAACGCACTGATTAGAGCGGAATCCAGATCGCTGATTTCCAGCTGAACCGGTTGCACCTTTCGACGTTCGGCTGCAAAACGCACGAGCAGTTTCATCGTGTCACGGTATGAGGACAACGTATGACTGCTCGCTTGTCGCTGATGCATAAGGCGGTCGGTAAAAAACGCCTGCAACGTTGGAGCGAGCGTACTCATGAGACACCTCCGAGATGGCTCTCGAGGCGATCAGCAGCTAGTTGCATTAACTCGGGTGCAGCAGACAAATACCAATATGTGGCCTTCGGGTTCACGTGGCCGAGATAGGTCGACAAAATCGTAAGCCGCGCTTCTGCGTCTTCGCCACGGCGATAAGCGTCAAGCATTGTTTGGACTGCGAAGCGATGGCGAAGATCATGAACTCTGGGACGACACGCTGCTGAGCGCCGTGCGAGTCCGGCACGGCGTACGAGCACTTGGAATGTCCACTGAACGTTGGGGTAGGACAGCCGAGTGCCGGTATTCGAAACAAAAACGGCTGGAGTACTTGTCGCCGTACCTGGGCGGTCGCCATGACAGAGATAGCGAACCAGCGCCTCGATAGTGCTCCGATGAACTGGCAGTTCGCGCGATTTGCCGAATTTCGAAAGACGAATGGTCAACACACGCTGTGCAACGTCGATGTCTTTACGGTCGAGTGCTAGGGCTTCACCCACGCGCATTCCGGTAGCTGCCAGCAGACCGATCAAGGTCTGGAACGTCAGCACTCGATAACCCTTTCGCAAGCTCGACGCGGCCGAAACCAACGCAGCCAGTTCATCCTCGGAGTAAAGATAAGGTGTTGCGCGACATCTTTGCCACGGCAACAGATCTGTTGGTGGCACTTCGGTCGCAGGATCAATCGTGTGCAGGTGACTAGCGAAGCCACGCACAATCGAAAGCCTTTTTGCCAACCAATTCTTATGGGTGTTAATCGGTAGGGTTGCCCAAGCGAGCATCGTGGAAGTGAGCAGATGTTGCTCTCCGCGTTCTTCGGCGTAATTAATGAATTGCAGGAGCAATCCCTCGGCTCTACCCAACTTGAATCCGAGCGAACGACGGACAGCCAAGTAATCTATTAGCGCCTGTCGTAGCGGGCTCATGCTGCACCTCCCAGCCACGGGCGCGCGATGCTTCGTAGAGCGTCTCGATCAACCTTGGCATAGACCGCCGTGGTAGAAATGTGACGGTGGCGGAGCAGTTGTCCAATCTCAGGCAATGACGACCCCGCACGAAGAAGTTGGCTGGCCACTGTGTGGCGGAGAAGATGTGCACGGATATCGCCGAGGCATGCGCGGCGAGCGGCCGCGACAACAATCTCGCTCACCCCGATCCCGCTGAGTGCGCGGTGAGGTGCTCTGATGCGGACGAATACACTCCGATCGGCGGCCGTCGCAGGTCGGCCTCGGCGCAGATAGGCGACCACTGCGCCTCCGACATCTTGTGGCAACGGCAGCGGCTCGATCTGATTACCCTTGCCTCGAATAAGAATCGAGCCAGCACGCCAATCGATATCATCGAGGCGAAGGCCGGCAACTTCACTTGCACGTAGTCCGAGCCGAACTAGGATCGTCAGAACGGCAAAATCCCGACGTCCCATTCGCGTGCGCCGATCACACGCTTTCAACAGCGCCTGAACCTCTCGAGGTTGTAGGGTCTTCGGCAGCGCAGCCAACCGCCAGCCAGCCACCGTAGGAACGGCGGCTGTCAACTGCTGTTTGATCAAACCCTCAGCGTAGAGATAGCCAAGAAATGACCGCAAAGCAGTGACGGTGGTGCTTGCGAGGCTTCGCGATTGATTCGGGGTTCGCGCGACCACGAATGCGGTCACTTTCGCCGCGTTCAGCGACTCCCAGTCGATCTTGTCTCCATCGCGTAAGAGTTCGCTTACCAGGAATGGACGAACGGCATTGATGTAATTATGAATGGTCAACTGTGCAAGTCCACGCTCGTGGACAAGGTAATCGCGGTACTGATCAATGGCGAAATCTACGGACCCACCGCTGACGCCATTCGATGCCGCGAGTGTCACGCCAACGGCCCTTAAATGGGTCAGCATCGGCAGCATCGCTTTCCTGCTTACGCAGGGGGTGTACCCATCGTGACGTCGGAGCTGAAAGTATCGTTGCAGATCATTCTCGCTGAGCGCATGCACATCGCGGCTTTCACCGGCGAGCCAGCGGCTCAAATGCGCCATAAGATGCAGTTGATTGGCGGCGGACTCCGGCGTGTATCCCCACTTAAGAAGTGAGCGCAAGAATCCTTCTCTAAAAGCTGCAAAGGGACCGGATACGGATACCCGGGACGGATCATTCATCGGGAACCTCCTTTTAGGTTCAGAAGGAGTTTCCTCTCTGTGCGTCCATCGGGACTATGCCGATCTCAAAATCATGGAATGCATGCCGGCGCCGATGAAACGCAACCTAGTCGGCATATTTTGAAAGTCGGCATTCGGTCGTTGTAGTCCGTGAACTCGTGATGGCAGATTGCGCATATCCCCTTCTGTTCTGCAACTTTCCGCTTCAGGAGTTTCCGCATTTCCGCGGGAGACCTGAGTTCCCGATATCCTCTTGAGTGATGTGGATCATCAATGCGTCGAATACCGGGCTGCAATCTGCGCACACAATGCGTTTGTTCCCAACCGCAGCAGCGGACCGATCTATGGATGGGACAGAATTCATTTTGACGGAGTTTCATGGCATTCCTCCGGTGGTAAGTGCGTGACCTGCGTCAACAGATTCTTAAGGATTGATCGTGGTACAGGCGGCGACCGGACCTTTGCGTAGGCAGGCTTTGCTAAACTAATTCCCCATGTGCGGATGTTATCGGCTTACCGCCAAAGAGCGTTACCTCCGCGACCATTTCGGTCTCGACGGAGATCTATCCTGGGTGCCAAGATGGAACATTGCGCCTACACAGAGGGTTCCTGTCGTCCGCCAGGACAGGAACGAGCCGAACCGCACTTTTGCCCTTGTCCGTTGGGGGCTGATTCCGGCTTGGGCCAAAGACGCGTCTATCGGATTCAAGACTATCAACGCGGTCTCAGAGACTGCAGCGGACAAGCCCGCTTTCCGTGATGCCATGAGACAACGCCGTTGCCTGATTCCTGCGGATGCGTTCTACGAATGGCGAAAACTGGGGATGAAAGAGAAGCAGCCCTACAGCTTTGGCATGCTGGATGACTCGGTGTTTGCCTTCGCTGGCTTATGGGAACGCTGGCAAGAGCCGGCCAGCGAATTCATTGAAACGTGCACGATCCTCACTACCAAACCCAACTCACTGGTTGCCGATGTGCATGATCGTATGCCGGTGATCCTGAGGCCAGAAGACTATGATCTTTGGTTGGATCCCGGCATTACGATGCTGCACGCGTTGCAGACTGCCTCAAGCCTTTCGAACCTAGGTTGATGAAGAAGTATCCAGTGAGTACCCGAGTGAATCGCGCCGAGAACGATGACCCAGAATGCGCACAAGAGGTTCCGATCCAGAGTGTGGTCCAGACATTGTTCTGAATTTGATTCTTGAAGAATGACGGAGCCCCTGACGCTGCGGCGGGCCCATAAAGAGTGAGCCGGAGGATGTGCTCAAGTCTTAACTCTTTTGTTCACCTTCTTTTCCAGAATCGTAAGAGTCATCTTCAACGCTCGCATTTACCTCATCGCTTCCGCTATGCTTCTTGTAGGTTCCTCTCACCGATAATAGTTCCGCGTGGCTCGGCGGAAAAACATAGTTCTGCACGAACCAAAGCGCCTCATAGGTAAGCCGGCGGTTCACGACGACGCGCCCGTGCTCCTTGACGAACTGGCAGAAATCGTCGGCGTAGATGATCTTAGCTTTCGTTCCGGAAGTGGTGAGCAAACCCGACTTGAGCCAGCCTTGATCGATCCATTGTTGTATCTGGTCGGGACGTGTGTGTAATGCCCGCGAGAGGGAGAACTTGGTGAACCATTCTCGCCCCGTTTTCCCGCCGATGCCGAGCCGGTGCAACATCGAGCGAACGGACCCGGCCGGCCGCCGCAGGATTTTCGCGGCCTCCTCTACAGGCATGGCGGTGATCAGATCCAGCAGGCGTTGTTGCTCGGGCTTCGTCCACTCGCGATACGCTCGTTTTTGATCTACGCCAAACTCGCGGAGGAAGCGTAGACAGGCGTCTCGCGGGTTTCCGGAGACCTCAGCCAGTTTTGTGACCAGCATTCGCCAGCCGGTCTCATCGTGCGCCTGGTTTCTGCTGGCTCGCTCTTTGTACTTTCGGACCAGTTCTGTGGCTTCATTAGGCCAGCAAAAGATGCGGCGTTTATGGACACGGTTTGCTTCTCCCATACTGCTGCCTTCCGGAGGCTGGGTCCCGGTGGGCAGTTGACGTCCCAGATACGTCCTTTTGCACTTGGCTCTACGCCTCCGGAATACCTCCTCTCCTGTAGAAAGCGCATGCGTCGATTTCCTCGGCACATGCTGCTCGACGAAGGTGGCGGGGTGGGGCTGACCCACCCTCGAGTCAAGTGGTGGCGGCCAACGTATATCCATAGTCGAACCGCTTCCCAAAACTTTTTTTGCTGCACGAAATTGTGCAGGCGATCATTCGGCCTGCCGAAAATCCTGCCTAGGAAACTGGCCATAGCCTGGACAAAACGTGCTAAGTGCCGAAAAACATGGGCACGAACAGGGACCAATTGCCGGTCAGCACGGGTCGAAACCCCCTATGGGCGGGGAACCTAGCGCTAATCCGGCAATCCGGCGGCCAGGGCTGTCCCCTCATGCCGCTCCCGACTCATGTGGCGTGAACCTTCTTGTGCAGCGAGCGTAGAGATGTCTTGACTGGGGTTCCTTATTGCATCTAACATTTAGATGGCAAAGCGAGGAGAAAGCCAATGCAGGCAGTCGAGCTCAAACTGAAACAGGCAAGTGCGGTCTTGGGCATGCCCACAAAGGAACTGCAGAATCTGGTGCAGTTCGGGGTGGTGAAGCCGCGGCGCCGGCGCGGACTCTACTTCTTTGACACTTTGTGCCTCTACCAGGCCCAAGTTGCTGGTCATCTCAAACTCGCTCTCGGGACACCTGCGGATAGGCTGGCGGAATTTGTGGAGGCTTTTTCCGAGTTCTTGAAGAGAGGCGAGAATGAGGTTCCAGACGTGCTAGTGTTCAGGTCCTCCTCCAAATACTGGACACAGTCGGTGGAAGTCAGACTTCCTTTCAAGGAGCTGCGTGAGAACCTTGAGGCGAGACTTCAGCGGGTTAACCTGTATCGTGACTTGCCGAGGGGACGAAAGCGGCCAAACTGGAAGGAGGAGTTCTTGGCTACCTTGAAGGAGGCCTCGCAGGGTATCGGTAATGTCTCACCTCAGGATGTCCAGCGTGCCGTTCGGGAATACCGCACGTCCAAGAAGGAAAAGCCGGAGATAGCCGTTGTCGCAGAAGCGGCGCAAGTCTAGGGGAGTGGTGGACACCTCCGTTTCGGTCGCCGGTGTCGCTGGAATGAAGGGCTCGGCCTACAAGAGCAACGTCGCGAGTGCGAGATTTGTACAGCACTGGGTCGAAGACCGCAGGTTCGTCTGGCTGATCACCGAAGAAATTCTGGACGAGTACAGAGAGGTGCTCGCCAGGCTTGGCGTCCGCCGACCTCTGATCGGGAAGATCGTCAACACGCTGCGCGCCAAGGGCGAACTTGTTAAGCCCGGCCCGACTCGCAATCTATCTCCCGACCCCAACGACAATCACATCTGTGATTGTGCTGCGTACGGTGATGCCGACTTCATCGTCACGCTGAACCCGAAGGACTTTCCACAAGCATCCCTGCGGGCGAAAGTAATTGGCCCGGACGACCCGCTGCTCGGTCGGCGCACAGGAATTCGGCGCCGGAATTCTCACTGACACTAGTGTCCTGAGTCTAGTGTTCGCTTACAAAAGCGGGCGACGAAATCGAGGATTTGGTCGGCCGACTTGGTCCAGATAAAGGGTTTGGGGTTATGGTTGTGATGCTCGATAAAGTGGCGAATGGCGCTCTCCAGCCGCAGCGTGCTGCGGTGGACTCCGCGCCGAATTTGTTTTTCGGTCAGCTCAGCGAACCAGCGCTCGACCAGATTCAGCCAGGAAGCGGAAGTGGGAGTGAAGTGCAGATGGAAGCGCGGACGTTTAGCCAGCCAGCGTCGGATGATTTGGGTTTTGTGGGTGCCGTAGTTGTCGAGGATGAGATGTACGTCAAGCTTCGCGGGTACGTTGTGCTCGATGGTGTCGACAAAGCGGCGGAACTCGCGGGAGTGATGCCGACGATGCAGTTGGCCCAGCACCTGGCCGCTGGCCACATCGAAGGCGGCAAACAGGCTGGTGGTGCCGTGGCGTCGGTAATCGTGGCTGCGGCGTTCGGCTTGTCCGGGGCGCATGGGCAGCAGCGGCGCGGTGCGGTCCAGCGCCTGAATCTGGAATCTTCTCGTCCACGCACAGCACCAGGGCGCGGTCCGGCGGGTTGAGATAGAGGCCAACGATGTCGCGAACCTTGTCGATGAACAACGGATCGCGGCTCAGCTTCAACGCCTGGCTGTGATGGGGCTGCAGCGAAAAGGCGCGCCAGATGCGGCTGATGCTGCTCTGGCTCAGCCCGGTCGCCTGCGCGAGGGAGCGGGTGGACCAGTGCGTGGCAGCTTGCGGCTGGGTTTCCAGAGTGCGCGCCAGCACCCTTTCAACGGCGTCGTCGCTCAAGCGGCGCGGCGTGCCCGGACGGGGCTCATCCAGCAGTCCATCGAGGCGGAGAAGGACAAAACGCTGTCGCCATTTGCAAACCGTGGACCCCGTGACCTGCACGCGGCGGGCGACCTCGGTGTTGCTCCGCCCCTCGGCGCACAGCAGCACGATGCGGGCGCGCAAGGCCAGAGCCCGCGCCGTTTTGGGTCGACGACTCCACTCCAGCAAGCGCTGTCGTTCGGCGGGAACCAGAGTCAAGGGCGAGAGCGGGCGACCGAGAGCCATGCCGTTCCTCCTGCTTATATCAGATGCAGGAAGGGCCGCTACTTATGCAACGAATATTAGACTCAGTACACTAGTACAGGAGAAGGTCGGTATGAGGGAAGGATCTAATTCGAGTGGCAGCGCTGCTAAAGTGATCTGGTTACGTTCTGCGTTCTGGTGGCTTTCTTGCACACTGCTTGTAACGTCACACGTGTGGTCGCAGCCCAGTTCAGCACCGTCGGACACCGGCGCACTTGTTCCAGGGACGATGGACGTTCAGTGGAACGAAGGTTCAGCCGATTGCACAAGAAACCCGCAACCTTCCTTGCAGCTCCATCGATACAACGCACAGACGTTCATCCTGCGCGAGAACCTGTGCTCCACGTTCGAGGCTCCGTTCATGTACTTGCTGGTTGGAACAAAGAAGGCGATGCTGATCGACACGGGCGCCGTCGCAAGCGCAAGTGAAATGCCTCTAGAGAAAACAGTGATGAGCTTGTTGCCGTTGGAAGGCTCCGCAAAGCTGCCGCTGCTGGTTGTGCATACGCACAGGCATCTGGACCATCGCGCAGGCGACGCGCAGTTCATGCATCTTGCGGACGTGCAGGTGGTGGGGTTCGATCTGGATAGCGTGCGGCAGTTTTACCATTTCACGAATTGGCCGAATGGCGTTACGCAGATTGAACTCGGCAACCGAACGGTAGACGTTATCCCTACTCCGGGCCACAACGAAACTGAAGTGTCGTTTTACGACCGCAACACCGGACTTTTCTTCTCGGGAGATTTTTTGCTGCCGGGGAGACTGCTGATCGATGACCCGAAGGCCGATCTTGCCAGCGCAGAGAGAGCTGCGGCGTTCGTCAAAGACCGGCCAGTGAGTTTCGTGCTCGGCGGGCACATTGAAAAAGACGCGCAAGGAAAGTTGTTCCCGTCAGGTTCGCAATACCATCCGAACGAACACGTGTTGCAGTTGAGCAAGGACGATCTGCTCGCACTGCCCGGAGCGATCCGCAGTTTCAATGGGTTCTACACGACGAAGGCTCAATTTGCCATGATGGATCCTGTGCACAACCTCGCTGCTGTTGGCGTTCTTGTCGTGTTGGTTCTTATGGCGCTCGTAGTAATTGTAGTGCGGTATGTGCGCCGACGCCGGCGAACGCGTACTCTCTGAACGACAACCTAGAGCTGATTGGACTCAAGAGGCCAATGTTCCCGATCCCAGTTTCTGAGGCGGATTCGTCCGGCTAGAGCTAGGTCCAAGCAAAACACATTTGGATGACACAATATTGGCAATGGGACTAGTGGCCTGTCGCAGAGAGTCGTTACCCGGGATGCGACGAGAAAGATCGGAGTACTTCCACCGGATCGGTCTGATGATTGGCTGACGTGGACTCGGGTTGTCCGAAATGGCTGGTACCCAAGCGGTCAATGCCCTGCTCGCCGGAATTCGGGAACAGCGGTCCTCTCCGATGCGTATTCTCCTAACAGCGGCGTGTGCGACGTCCCGGAAAAGTGTCCAGCAAAGCGCCGTGTCGCTGAGGAGTAGGGTGATCGAACCAACCAACTCGTGAGATCGCGACGGCACGTCCTCTTTACCACAGCGGAAGAAGCCAGGCGAATCTGCCGGTATACCCGGCCACGCCGTTGTCCGGCCAGTTCGCGACTTCCGCTGGATCTTCCTTGGACCACAAGGCCTCCGCGCCGGGTGGGGCATTGTCCTCTTCGCCGGCGTATTTGCCGTACTGTACGTTGTTTGCAGTTCCCTGTTCACTGCTTGGCTGGGGCCACGCCCAACTGGGCAATTGCCGCCCGGCAGAGGCTTGCTCGGCGAGGCAATGCTGTTTTGCCTGGTCCTGATGGCCACTTGGGTCATGTCCATCGTCGAACGCAAGCCACTACTCTCGTACGGCTATCAAGGCCGTGCGCGGGCCATGCGCCTTGTGTCCGGGATCGTGTGGGGCATGATCGCCATTTCCGCTCTGGTACTCGTCCTCTGGAGATTCGGGTTCCTTCTGTTCCAGCGAACCCCGCTCACCGCCGCTCTGGCTCTGAAAGATGCCGCCCTCTGGGGACTCAACTAACTAGACTGGATGCGATCGAGGTACCGACCCCGCCTTCTCCGTGGCAGGAATTGCAGCCCTGGCCGGTGAACACAGTCTGTCCCTTCTGGATCAGCGGGTTCGGCGAAGTAGCGGTGGCAAATGGTTGAATTCTGCCGATCGAGTAAGGCCGAAACGGCGCCGCCATATTGTGTTGTGTCTCCTGGCGTTGGTTCTGAAGTTGCTTGGCAATTGCGGGGTTGTGGGAATCCTGCCAAAAGCTGATGATGCCCAGCGCGAGCACGGCTAGCAGGATGGCGGCGTAAACCCCCATTGCGATTGGCCGCTTCCAGGGGCGCCGCTCGACGCTGCGGTCGATGAAAGGTACGGCAACCAACAGCGCAATCACAATTCCCGGGATCACCAGGATGCCAACGATTTCAAATGCACATGGAAAGTACTTCAGCTCCTGGAACATCGGCCGGTAGTACCACTCGGGGCGCAGGAGGTACTGCGTGTGCGCAGGATTGGCCGCAGGGCCGAGCGCATAAGGCCGAACAATTGAGAGCGCTCCAAGCGTCGCCATGATTAGAAACACAGACGCCAGGTCCAATCCGAGCTGGCGCGGTTAAACATCTCCGGTGGCTTGCGGGTCTTCGCTGACCGGACCAGCCGCACCTGCTTTGCGAAATAAGTAAACGTGGACCGTGACGAATAGAAAGATCAGCGCCGGAATGACAAACGCGTGAATAACGAAGAAACGCGACACGGTCAGCGTGCCCATGGCCGCCCCGCCGCGCAACAATTCCTTCAGGCCTTCTCCGATCCAAGGGATCTCCTTGAGGAGGTTGGTGCCAACGGTAGTGGCAAAATACGCGTTTTGGTCCCAAGGCTGCAGATAGCCAGTGAAGGCCATAGTGGCCATTAGAAATAGCAACACCACTCCTGCGAGCCAGGCCAACTCGCGACGCCCCTTGTAGGCGCCCCAGGTATAGGTCTGGGTCAGGTGAAGCAAGAGAACGATGATGACGGCACTGCTGCCGTAAGCATGAATGCTGCGCAAGAAGGCTCCGGCGCTGACCACCTTGACCATGTAGGCAACGCTGACATGGGCGTGATCTCCGAAGGGACATAGTAGAGGACAAGAAAAATCCCGGTAATGAATTGTGAAATGAACAGAAACAGCAAGCCGGAGCCGAAGACGTACGCGATGCTGGCGCCACCGGGAATCGGTTCCGCCAACGCGACGCGCAGCAGGTTGTCAACAGCGGCCCGACGATCCATCCAGTGGAACAGTCGGCGTGCGAGTCCCTGCGGTGACGGCTGGGATGGAGGTGGTGACTTCATCGCCCGAAAGGCACACTCACCCGATCACTTCGCGATCCGGCACGAGCAAGCGGAAATACTGGTATCGGACCATAAGCTGTCCCTGCTCGATCTTGCTGTCCAGGTAGTCGAGGCCACGTGGCGCCGGCCCCCTTGACTAACGACCCGTCCTCCGCAAAGACGCTTCCGTGATAGGGACAGTGGAACTGCCGCTGGTCGCCGGCCCACTCCACTTGACATCCGAGATGCGGGCAAATCGAGGACAACACGCGTTGGGTTCCTACCTTCGGCGGCATTACGAAAACCGGTTTCTTGGACACAGCCAGTCGCCACTCATCACGCCTCTCAACCTGGATCATTGGCTCCGCTGGTTCCTTAATGTCAGCGAAATCGCCGACTGAACCGGGATCCGACCAATTCGCGCCACTGGTCCTTCGGAACAGCGGGTGGTCGCAAACATCACGAGCGGTACGGCCAGGAGCGCGCCGACAAAAGCGGTCCCAGCTGCCACGAGGATGACGATGAAGGAGCGCCGGCCCGGAAACTCCAACTCCGGGCGGCCCCGGACGTTTACAACGGGTTGCTTGCCCTGGCGATCGTCCCTCGGGTCTAACTCGTTCACGAATTACCTCCGATTGGTAACAATCTGCGCGACTTCACTTTGTTTGGCAGTAGCCGGCTTCCCTAACTTCCGGATGTGTGCCACGAGGTGGCTGATTTGTTTGAGTTTGAGTTTTAGTTTTGCCTTGAACGTTGGCATTTTCTGCTTGCCATTCTCGATAATTTCCGTCAACTCCGCATCGGTTTTCTCTTGGACCAGCGGCGAGAGCAAGTCCGGAGCTTTACCGCCTTGCCGACTGGGGTGTCGGCTTTCCCGTTTGCGCCATGGCACATTGCGCACTTGGCTTTGTACGTGGTCGCTGCACTCTCAGCAGCCGCTGATAACGCCGGCATAAGCACAAGAGCCAAAACGATTCGTAACGGTAAACAGCTTGATATTTCTCCTTTTCATTATCGAGATCCTTCCAGGTAGGTGTAGTTAGCAAAATGATAGGGTCGCGATCTTCACAACGACGGCCCGATTCCCTCGCCTGGGGACGATCATCGCAAAACGAATCAGCGTCGAAAGGGCTCACACGCCTGCCGATAAACTCGAAAGACTACGGCCCTGGTATAAGGAAGTCATAAAGAGGCAGCTAGGATCAGGTTAGCGGCGGCGGGTTGGCACATCCCGGGGTAGTCCGCTTAGGATCCAACAGAAGGCCGCCCAGCCCTTTCGTCGTTGCGGGAACGGGGAATATCATTACTGCTGCGGGTTCGCGTGTCCAATTCCCTTTTGGCCGGTAAAAGGAAACGAGCGCACAGAAAACGAGTCCCAAGAGGCAACCAAGGTCGGGGCTACTGGAGGAGTATATGAAAGCGTCTCTGCCCAGTTCCAAGAGGCAAGCAGCGGGCTTGCCACCGGTGCAGTGGCGGTCGTTGATTTGGTACCTGCTTTTGATGCTCGGCACGTTATGGGTCTGGCAAGAGGCGGCCCGACAAGTAGCGTTTCGTACCATTGCTTACAGCGATTTCAAAGAGGGCTTGAAACGCGGCGAAGTGGTTGAGTGCTCGGTCGAACAGAACGAGATTGAAGGCAAGATCCAGCCAAAGGCCACAGCATCACAAGAGAGATCGACCAAGACCGCTCCGGCAAGCAAGACTTCAGCGACGGAGAACACCGCCGCATCATCTCCGAAGGCGCTAGAAGAGAAAGCTGCTTCTGAAACCAAAACCCCTTCTGCAGCGAAAACCGCTTCTAAAGCTAACCCCGCTCCTGAATCGAAATCGAAAGCACAGTCCAACGAGGTTAGCACTCAACCAAAGGTGCCGGCGGCGTTCATGTTTCGCACCGTACGTGTTGAAGATCCTGACCTTGTGCGCGATCTGGAAAGCGCAGGCGTGAAGTTTACCGGCGTCCGGCCGGGCTTCATGTCGGAGTTCTTGTGGGCCTGGGTCCTTCCAATTGGGCTTATGATCTTACTGTGGTGGTTCTTGTCCAAGAAAATGCGCGGTCTAGGCCAGTCGGTCCTGCGCTTCGGGTCGAGTGGAGCAAAACTGGTGGCCGATAAAGACACGAACGTCACTTTCAACGATGTTGCGAACTGCGTGGAGGCCAAGTACGAACTGCAGGAAGTTGTAACCTTCCTGAAGCATCCCGAGCGCTACCAGTCGTTGGGGGCCAAAATTCCAAAGGGAGTCTTGCTGGTCGGTCCACCCGGGACGGGGAAGACCTTGCTAGCTCGTGCCGTTGCCGGAGAAGCGAAGGTGCCGTTCTTCTCGATCAGCGGAAGCGAGTTTGTGGAGATGTTCGTCGGCGTTGGGGCCGCACGAGTGCGCGACCTGTTCCAGCAAGCAAAGGGGCACGCTCCGTGCATCGTGTTCATCGACGAACTGGATGCCGTAGGGCGACAACGCGGCGTGCACATTGGGGCTGTGAACGACGAGCGCGAGCAGACTCTGAATCAACTGCTGGTAGGTTTGGACGGCTTCGACGCCAACATTGGAGTAGTAGTGCTGGCGGCAACGAACCGCCCCGACGTGTTAGATCGCGCTCTGTTGCGGCCCGGCCGTTTTGATCGTCAAATCGTCGTGGATGCCCCTGACCTCGAAGGACGAGATGCGATTCTCAAACTTCACAGTCGCGGTAAACCTCTCGCCACTGACGTCGACCTCCACAAGATTGCTCAGGAGACACCGGGATTCTCGGGCGCGGATCTGGCCAACCTCATCAACGAGGCCGCTCTGCTCACGGCCAGACACGGGGGTACGACGATAGGGCAGAAAGATCTGGAGGACGCGGCAGAGAAAGTCGTAGCTGGGCCGGAACGCAAGAGTCGCCGGATGACTCCGGAGGACAAACGACGTGTTGCCTATCACGAAACAGGACATGCGTTAGTCGCGGCACACAGCGAGCACGCCGATGTTGTCCATAAAATCAGCATCGTTCCCCGCGGCCGCGCCGCCCTTGGTTACACTCTCCAATTGCCAGAAACTGATCAGTACCTCATGAGCCATGCCGAACTCATCGACAAAATAAAAGGCATGCTTGGCGGTCGGGCGGCTGAGGAGGTTGTGTTCGACGAAATCACCACTGGAGCAGAAAATGACCTCGAACACGCAACCGCAGTGGCGCGCCAGATGGTTTGCATCTACGGCATGGGCAAGTCAGTTGGGCTCGTTCACTGCGGGCAGCAGCCCAATCCGTTTCTGCCCGTTGCGGGTGATGGCATGATGCAACGTGATTGCAGCGAGGAGACGGCGCACGCTATCGACGAGGAAGTCAGGAAAATCTTGGACGGTGCTTATGCGGAGTCAAAACAGATATTGCAACAGCACCGCGATCAGCTGGACTTGGTGGCTGGTGAACTCTTGAAGCGCGAGACTCTAGACGCACAGACATTCAGGAATCTAATCAACCAGCCGACCGCGGCTTGAAGGTCAAGAAGCCAACGTCATACATCATTTGCCGTCTCTGGCCCTCTACGGGACGGTCGCGCGACTGGGGATAATAGAACGGCTACAATCCCCGCCAGGAAAACGCCATCAAACGTCCCGGCTCCGCCTATCGAAGCGACAGGCGCTCCGAGGCCATAGATCTTGTCAAGATTCACAAGGTCCGCACCGATTAAAGTCCCCAAGCTTCCCGCAATGTATGCCAAGGGAGCAGCCGTCCGCCAACCGACGACCATTGCGGCCAGCGCAGCCACTACCGGCGGAACAAAGATTGGAAGGCTAATTCCCACTCCTGTGACAGGACGAGCCAGTGAATGAGCGACAAACGCAACGACTGTGACTGCCAGGAAACCCGCACATACAACTTGTTCTTGACTAGCAGGTAGACCGAAAGGATCACGGGGATCAAAGCCCCACCAACGTTCACGGCCAGGACGGTTCCGGGCCACTCGCGGCCGACCGGAACGACGTAGCGAACGCCATGGAAATCAACGAATCCGCCTGAGACGACTTTCTCCGGAGGAAATTCAGCTATCGGAATATTGATGGCGCTTCCGAGAAGAGAGAGCAGGAGTATTCCTAGAACATAGCGAGGCGGGGTGCCGATTCGCTCATAGGCGTACTTCAGGATGCCCAACTCGACCCGCGCGACCAAAATGAAGAGGACTACAAAGAAGGCCAGGACGATCCAGAGAGTGGAAAAATAAACTCGTGAACCCAGCAGGATGGGCCACACCTGCGGGCTGGCGGCAAGGTCTTCGGCCAAGGTGTGCGGCGGAGGTGAAACAAGCCGTCCAGACGCCAACAGGAGACGGCGGCGTTGGTCGGCACGATGGAGGTGGTGGCCGGGGTAATGGCGACCTTCTACGAGAGATTGAAAGCATGGAGAAGATCGTTGGCAAGCGCATGTATCGCGGGATATTGCAGAGCGTGGCGAGGGTATGGAATCCGAAAGAGATTCAAGACAAGGCAATCCAAGAAAAAGTCCTCGCGCACATGCAGGCAGCGGAACGAGGATTGCGGCGAGCCGAAGCGGCGAGAGAAAAAGCGGGGCTAGCTGCGTTTGCCAGAATCCTGGGATCCTTGCGATTGAGTTCACTCGACCAGGTGGACAATCTCAATACGCTGCAGGAAATTGTGATCGGACTTGGAGGGTATAAATACCGCCTTCTTCCAGGATGTGAGCTCCGGCCTGGGAGGCGAGAAACTGCGGGGTTGAGACGATGCCGAACTTCGTGACCACCATGGAGCGGCCCTGTCCGGGGACCGAGGAGAACTGCTGCGCAAGGACGATCACCGAGCTAAGAAGCAATATGGACAGACAAATGTAGCTTTTCATATCAATTCCTTGATTGAGCAGCGTTCAGAACCCTAGGGATTCAAGGAGTTCGCCATTCTCTCGACGACGTATTCTACAGGCGCCATTATTCCACAACGATACACATCGCCCGACGAAACACAAAGGCA
>Ga0335078_10006317_pt1 | contig 17542 bp, 13 predicted proteins | sample Lox_Sample_32_FD_206711 | JGI IMG/M metagenome (GOLD analysis project Ga0335078, IMG submission 206711) | Soil microbial communities from Loxahatchee National Wildlife Refuge, Florida, United States - Lox_Sample_3.2 | ecosystem: Environmental > Terrestrial > Soil > Wetlands | place: USA... | reverse complement strand
TCGAGGGCCTGAAGATCGGCGGCCTGATCAACGTTGCGGTGGGAGTGTCGCTGATCTTCTTCCTCCGCTCGCTGATTGGCGGCGCCGCAGCTTCGCCGTACCTGTGCGGGCTGATCCCCGGCTTGATTGGAGTAGCCATGCTGGTCTACGTCTACGCCATGGCGCGGCCGGTGGAATAAACCTGTCGCCGCGCCACGAAAGGGCCGTCAGCGGCCCTTGGGTTGATACCACTGTCTCCGCCGGCCCATTTGCAGTCCGGAGTCGATCAGGATCGCGAGGGCGCCAAAGAGCATGGACAGGTCCGTCCGCGCCTCGTGCAGAAAACTGAGCAGGCCGTAGCGGGGCAGCTTGGCGAGGGCGAACGGACCCACACGATGCCCGAGCAGGATCGGAATCTTCGTCGAGACGATGGCGACCGAAATCACAATCAAAAGCAGCAGCGCGGCCTCGCCGGCGAACAGATTCAGGAGCACCGCGGCTCCGGCGACAATCTCCACCATCCCGATCAATGGCGCCAGCACCTGCGGCGCGGGCAGCCCGATCGCCGCAAACCGGCCCGCGCCCAATTCCTGCGGGTGAAGAAATTTGAGAACGCCTTCGGTGAGAAACACCAGGCCCACAATCACCCGGATGAGGATCATGGGGAGTTTTTGGCGCATGAGCGTCTCTCTACCTGGAACGGATGTGGTCTTACAATCCCGGTTCGCGGTTCTCAGGCCCGGCTTGCCAGCAGCTCTTCAATCGCGTCCGCCAATGCCTTGGGCTCGGTCGATGGGCCGTAGCGCTCCACCACCTTGCCGTCCCGGTCGACCAGAAACTTGGTGAAGTTCCACTTGATCGCTTCGGTCCCGAAGATGCCGCCTTTCTCGCCTTTCAGGAATCGATAAAGCGGATGCGCTTGGTCCCCGTTCACGTCGATCTTGGCGAAGACGGGAAAGCTGACCCCGTAATTCTTCTCGCAAAAGGCGCCGATCTCTTCGGCCGACCCCGGCTCCTGCGCGCCGAACTGATTGCAGGGAAAGCCCAGCACCTCCAGGCCGCGGTCTTTATACTCGCGAAACAGCTCCTCCAGCCCGGCGTATTGCGGCGTGAATCCGCATTGGCTGGCCGTATTCACGATCAGCAGGACGCGCCCCTTGAACTCGGCCAGGCTCAGGGTTCGTCCGTCCAGCAGCGGAGCCGAAAAGTCATAAGCCGTCCGGGCAGCTTCGGCCATGTCGAGGAATCCTCCATCCAGAGGATGTCATGTGCGGCCCCTGCGCGTCTAAGGGGCATACGCCATGGTGCGGACACGGTTCGAGCCTGGCCGGAAAGCCCGGCCTTGTCCGGTAGACTGAGAAGTTGACTTTCGCCGTCATTCCCTCCGGAACGAGACGGGCGGAGTGCAGGAGAAGAGAATTGCCAGGGTCGTGAATGTCGTTTCCGTGCGTCCTTCGCCGGTTTGGGAGGGGCGGCCACCGTCCAATATAATCAGAGCTTCCGCGAGTTCCGGAAAATCCGGAGAAGAAACCGCCGGCGAGCTTTTTGTGCGGTCGTCGCACTTTGCCGAGGCGAGCCGCGTCGACCTGAATGCGAGAATCCGGAGTGCAGAGTCTCCGGTGTTGATTCGGACCCGATTTTTTCAAGCTGCGAGGGCGTGCTTATTCTTCCCGTGATTGCGAACCAAGGACCGTACCAGAAATTGTGCTCGCCGCAGGGCCACGGCCCGGTGAAGATCCAGCACACCCCCAGCGACCGCTTCAGTCGCGGCAAAGGCCGGCTCGTGCGCTGCGCGGTGGTGCTCTTTCTGGCGCTGACGGCGGGCCTGGTCCTGGCTCAGCAGTCGCAGACGATCGAGCAGATCCGGGTCATCGGCAGCCGGCGCATTCCCCGCGAGACCATCCTGGCGCGTTTGTTCACGCACGTCGGAGACACCTACGATCCGGCTTCGATCGAGCGCGACTTCAATTCGCTGTGGAACACGGGCTACTTCGAGGACCTGCGCATCGAGCGCGAAGATACCGAAAAAGGCGTCATTCTGAACATCTTCGTGCGCGAGCGGCCCACCATCCGCGAAATAAATTACAAGGGGCTCTCCTCGGTCTCGCAGTCCGACGTGCTCGACCGCTTCAAGAAGGAGAAAGTCGGAATCTCGGTTGAAAGCCAGTTTGATCCCACCCGGATCAAGCATGCCGAGACCGTCATCAAGGAGATCGAGGCCGAACACGGCCACCAGTTCGCCACGGTAAAGACCGACGTGAAGACCATTCCTCCCGCCTCGGTGCAGGTGAACTTCAACATCAAGGAAGGTCCCACGGTGAAGGTGGGCAAGATCACCTTTACCGGCAACCAGCACGTCAGCGCACGCTATCTTCGCCGCTCCATGAAGAATCTGCGTCCCATCGGCATTCCGCATTCTCTCATCTTCGAGAACCTCTTCCCCCAGACCTACGACTCTTCCAAACTGGAGGAAGACACCGAGCGCGTGCGTCTTGCCTACCAGGACAAGGGCTTCTACAAGGCCGCGGTCGAGGAGCCGAAGACGCAGATTCGCGACGAAGGCGGCCTGAACTTGTTTACCTTCCGTCCCCGGCGCGGCAAGCGCATCGACATCCAGATGCCGATCGAAGAGGGCGGGCGCTACCGGCTGACCGGCATCACCTTTTCCGGCAACAAGGCCGTCAGCAACGAGAGAGCCCTGCGCGCCACCTTCCCAGTCAAGGACGGGGACTGGTTCAATGCCACCGAGATCCACAAGGGTCTCGACAACCTGAAGAAGGCCTATGGCCAGCTGGGCTACATCGACTTTGGCGCTATTCCCACGCCGACCTTCGACGAACAGAAAAGAACGGTGTCGCTGAACATCGACATCGACGAAGGCAAGCAGTTCTACGTCTCGCGCATCGAGTTCCAGGGCAACACCATCACCCGCGACCGCGTGATTCGCCGCGAGCTTCTGCTCGACGAAGGCCAGGTCTACAACTCGCAGCTATGGGAACTGAGCCTGTTGCGCCTGAACCAGCTCGAATACTTCAATCCGCTGCGCGTCGATCAGGACTCCGAGGCTCACCAGGATCCGGAAGCCGGCACCGTCGATCTGCTGCTCAAGGTGCAGGAGAAAGGCAAGAACTCCATCGGCCTGAACGGCGGAGTCAGCGGTCTGTCCGGCGCGTTCCTCGGCATCAACTACCAGACCAACAACTTCCTCGGCCTGGGAGAAACGCTCAGCCTGCAGGGCAACATCGGTAACCTGAGCCGCCAGTTCCTCTTCGGCTTCTCGCAGCCGTATGTGCACAATCGCCCGCTGAACCTGGGCTTCCAGCTGTTCAACACCAAGACCGATTACAACGCGGCGAAGAATTACCAGACGACCACCGGCCTGGCGGCTAACCTGAGCCAGGCGCAGCAGTCGCTCACGCAGAACTACAACCAGTCGCAGACCGGTTTCAACTTCTCGCTCAGCTATCCGCTGCGGCGGCACGCCTTCCAGCGCGTCGGCTTCACCTATTCACTGACTAGGGCGGACATTACCGCGTTCAGCTCGGCGTCGCAGACCTTCTTCCAGACCATCGCTTTCCGCTCCGGCATCCAGGGAGAGAACGCGCTGGCGGGCATTGTGACCAGCTCGGCGTCGTTCAGCTACATGTACAACACCATCAACAATCCTCTGCGCCCGCGCAGCGGCAAGGAGTACACCGCGGTCTTTCAGGTGGCCGGCCTGGGCGGCAATGTACGCTACATCGCGCCGTTCGTCTCCGCCAAGCGATTCACTTCGATGCACTACTTTACGCCGTCGCCGCTGGGTCACAACGTCTTTGGCTGGCGCGCGCAGATCGGCTACGTGCAGGGCTTTGGCGGCGCTGTGGCTCCGCCGCAAAACCGCTTCTACTCGGGCGGTGAGGCCGAGCTGCGTGGATTCGATATCCGCGGCGCCACGCCCTACGGCTATGTGCCCAACCGCGCCACGGTGCAATTGACCAATCCTGACGGCACCTGCGTGCCGCGCGATCCCACCAACCCGCAGGACAACCAATGCATCCAGGTGCCGATCCCGGTCTACGGCATTGCTTCGATCGGCGGCGACACCAACCTGATCACCAACGCCGAGTACCGCATCCCCATCGCCGGACCGGTGACCGTCGCCGCCTTCGACGACTTCGGCATCGACGTAGTGCTCAATCACGGCCAGCTTGAGCAGAGTCCCGAGGGGTTCGCTTCGCTGCTCGCTCCGCTCTACGGTTGCCCCGTCTACAACAACGGCTCCTGCCAGGGCGGTACGCCCGGCTCCAAGGTCGGTCCCCTGGGCGAGGGCTTCCAGAAAGATATCCGGCCCATCTACGGCACCAACTTCGTTCCCCGCATGTCGCTGGGCGGCGAGATCTCGGTGCTGATGCCGGTCATCAACGCTCCCTTCCGCATTTACTACGCATATAACCCCTTGCGCCTGTATGAAACGCCCTACTGCAATGACGTGATCCTGGGCGGCAAGCGCGGCAGCTGCTCGGGCGAGCTGATCACCCGCAACCTCTTCCCGCCGGGCGGCGCGGGCGACTACACCTATGAGCAGTCGATCCAGGCCTACGGCTCACGGTACCTGTTCCGCGAGCCGCGCAAGACCTTCCGCTTCACGGTGTCGACGACGTTCTAGTGTCGCTCACTTCGCCGGCTGCACCCAACCCCCCGGCGTGGAGCGCGCGATCTCCATCTCCTCTTCGTTCATGTCCACGGCAATATCGGCGAACAGGGGCGTGGTCAGATAGCGCTCGCCGGTGTCGGGCAGCATGCACAGGATCGTCGATCCCGGCTTCGCTTTCGCCGCCACCTGCAGCGCGCCCGCAAACGTCGCGCCCGAGCTGATGCCGACAAAAATGCCTTCTTTGCGCGCCAGCTCCTTGCTGCAGCGCATCGCCTCCGGCCCCGGGATACGCAGCACTTCGCTGACGTTCCTGGCATCGAAGGCGTCGCCGGTGAGCTTGGGGATAAAGTCCGGGCTCCAGCCCTGAATGGGGTGCGGCTTCCACGACGGATGTCCCAAAGCCGGCGAGCCGTCTTCCATCCGCTGTTGCTCCACGCCGCTCGAGATCATGGCCGCATCGTCCGGCTCGCAAACCACGACCTTCGTCTCCGGCTTCTCCTTGGCGAGCACGCGCGCCACTCCCTTCAATGTTCCGCCGGTACCGAAGCCGGTCACCCAATAGTCGAGCCGCTCGCCTTTGAAGTCGCGCAGAATCTCCTGCGCCGTGGTCTTGGAGTGATAATCCGCATTGGCTTCATTTTCGAACTGTCGCGTAAGAAACCACCCGTGCTTCTCGGCCAGCTCGTTGGTCTTTTTCACCATGCCCACGCCTCGCTCGGCGGCAGGCGTCAAAATCACTTTCGCTCCCAGAAAGCGCATCAGCTTGCGCCTCTCGATGCTGAACGTCTCAGCCATGGTGACCACGAGCGGGTAGCCCTTTTGCGCGCAGACCATCGCCAGTCCGATGCCGGTGTTGCCGCTCGTCGCCTCGATCACGGTTTGGCCGGGCTTGAGTTTTCCAGTCCGCTCGGCGTCCTCAATCACGCCCAAAGCGAGGCGGTCCTTGACCGATCCCAGCGGGTTGAACGCTTCGACTTTGACGTAGAGGTCGATACCCGCAGGCGCCAGCTTGTTGATCTTCACCACCGGAGTGTTGCCCACGGTTTCAAGAATGTTCGAGTATTTCGCCACGCGACTCTCCTTCCTTCGGGGAAAATTGTCCGGAACCTGGAGACGGCCCGATGGTTCGGCGCCGGACTGCAGCCTCTTCATTCTACTTTCGCGCTACGGCGTCATCGGCAAATCCATCGTCGGGTTCTTTTCGAAGAACTGGAACGGCCGCAGCGCAAAGGTGTGCCACATGATGGGCATCTGCGGCCAGTCCTCGACGCGCGGCACATGATGAAAGCCGATGGTATACCAGGCCACGATGTCGGTGTTGACGATGTCGCGTCCTTTTTGCGTCCACGCCGGCAGGCTGTCCTCGCCCTTGCTGCCCATCACGTAAACGCCCGAAGCGTAGCGCTCATCAGGGTCGTACGGCGTGACCCAGAGGCTGTGCTCTGAGAACCCCGCGCGCTTCTGCGGCCACTCCGACGAGGGCAGCAGGCTGATGCCGGTCTCGCCGGGCATGATCTCGAAGCTCGATGATTGCCCCAGCGAATTCTTCACGCCTTCATTCACAAAGCGCCACATCGCCGGATGCTCCATGCTGACGTCGAACTTGGCCTCGCTCTCGGTCTTCACCATCTCCGGCTTCATTGCCCAGATATACTTTCGGCCCGGCGACGTATCCGGCAACTTGTACGGCACAAGCCTGTCGACCATCAGCGAGTTGTTCACTCCGTCCACGTCGAGGTCGAGCCGGTAGCTGAAGAAATGATCGTGGTCCACGCCGTCAATTCCCGGCGCCACAAGCTGGCCGAACTGGACCTCGTGTCCCTCCGGATCTTTGCCGACCAGCTTGTCGCTGAGCAGCCCGTCGGCACGGGTGTCCGCCACCTGTTTCACTTCGAGAATGCCGGTCGCGCCCACGCCGGCCACGATCGATCCATCCTGCTCGAAGCGCCAGTCGAGGAGATAGTCGTAGTTGCCGACGGTCGCCACCGTGCGCAGAATGAGCTCGCGCGAAGGCCGACCCGCGACCGCGTAGGTGTCTTCCTCCCAGTGCCGCCACACCGGGTCGCCCGTGACGCGCTCGAAAAGGCACGCCAGCTGCGGCCGGATATACGGCGTCCCGTTTTCGTGGAAAAAGGTTCCGCTGAAATAGGTGGCGTAGGCCGGGCAATCGACGCCCGGCAAAAGCGGCTTGATGATTCCGCCCGATCCGGTGTTCATGAAGTACTCGCCGGCGTCGAGAAAAACGTGCGAGTTCCACGTCTCCTCAGGGTCCTGGTACGGCACATACATCTCCGACAGTGACCCTTCGTAGAGCACCGAGCGGCGCTTGCCGCCATCGTTCCACGTGACGAGGTTCACCACCGGTCCCATGCGCGGATCGAGCCGGAAGCGGAACTGCCAGTTCTGCCAGGTGATCTCGCCGTTGTCGTTGGTATAGCTCGGTCCTTCGGGCTGGGCGATCAGGAAAGCTTTCGTGCCCGGCAGCGCGGGCCCACCATCGGAGTCATAGTAGAGAGCCGCCTTCGCCGTGGGGGCAGCGCCGTAGTCGCTGAAGCGCACGATCTTCCTTGCATTCATGTCGACCACAAAAAAGATGCCGGAGATCTCGCGATCCCAGTAAGCCGTGGCGCCGTTTTCCCCGCGAACACAGCCGCCCCAGCCGATGCGCCGGCCCTCGGTCTGTTCCGGCAATCCCACGTAGCCCGCCGGCGTAATGTAGCAGACGACGAGGCGCAGATCGGTAATGCCGCGCTTCTTCAGCGCCTCCACAATGCGCGGGTCCTTCTTCAGCTCGTCGTCGAAGCTGTGGAACTCGCCTTCGCTCACCGGCGCCTGCCGGCCCTTGAGTTCGCTGAAGGACTCGACCTTGCCCGCGGAGATGTCGACCACGGCTTCATACGACTTTTCCGCAGTGCGCAGCACCACGTCGGCCTTGCGCGGAATAGGATCGCCCTCGCGCCAGGCAAGAACGGCCGATTTTTCCAGCTCGCGCAAAAGGATGCTGGAAAAGACCGTCTTCTCCTCGACGTGACCGGCATCGCGCAGAACGGTGTAGACCTTCCAGTACTCATCGGGCGTCAGCGCATCGAGCGGATGATGAACTGCAGGCTGCAGGCCGAAGCCTTGAATGGTGAGCAAAAGAAGGATGCCGGCGCAGATGCGAAGGCAGAATTTCACGCGAAACCTCCTGGGGCGGCGAAACAATGGGGAGCGAATGAAAAACGGCGTGTTGGGCAAATGAGGGACGGAGCTGGACTGCTGGACGGCAGCGCAGAATCACCCGATAGAAGGCGGTCAATCCGCCCGATTGCGAGCCCTTGTGGGATGCTGTTCCTTTATTGCAAGGGGCCGCGGGGCATGTCAAGCTGTCCCGAATTCAAACGCCCGCGGCTAAAGCCGCCGCGATGTTGTTCGCTGAATTCGGCAGCCTGAAGGCTGCTGCTCCCTCCGATTTGCACGTTCAGACTCTCTCCAATTGAGTTCTCACGCACACTTCTTCAGCCCCTGCTGCTCGATGCCAACGCTCTCACACCAGGCAAGTCACGATGCCATTGTTTTTGCCGGCCGCGTCGGAATAGAAATCGCGCAGGCGGCGAAGCGCGTCCATCGCCGGCTCGGCGCCGGAATCCTTCCAGCCGGGATAGATCTTGAGCGCGTTCATGCGCGCGGCGTCGAAGCGCGATGCGGCTCGCTGCTCCACATCCGGCGCGCTCAGCGCCGCGCTGATTTCGGCAACCTCGCCAGCGCGGAATCCCCGCGCCGCCCCGTAGCCCGAGAAGCCCTCATCGTCGTCGCCGAGGATGCGGCCGCCCAGCACCGCCTGGCTGAGCAGCGAACTGCCCGCCTCGATCTCCCCGCACAGCAGGTAATGGACGCCGTGCCACTCCTTGTCGAGCGAGAGCAGGGCGCTGCCCTGGATCGACGGCCGGTTGGCGTGGTGCTCGCGGCGCTGCTGCATGAGCTTGAGGAGCTGCTCGCCGCCCTGGCCCGCTGCCAGCGACGAGGCGCTCTGGCCGAGGCGCTGCTCCAGCCGCTCGCGCAGCCGCGGATCGAGCTGCGACAGCACGCGCGCCATCATCTGCGGGCCGGCGTCCCGCACGCGCTGCTCCATGGTTTCGTTCAGCTTCAGGAAGGCCGGAGGCATTGCCGGGCCGTCCTGAAACAGCGCCTCGGCCAGCGACGGATCGGCCTCGATCCTGGCCAGCGAGTCGGAATCGACCTGAACGAACACCGCGTTCATCGACATGGAGAATGGTTCTCCGGAAGAGATGGCTCGATCATACGCGAGAGCGGACGGTCGGCGGTCGGCTGTCAGCTTTCAGCTCTCAGTTCCCAGGGAGGCGCGGCGAGGAGCGTCGGAATTGGCATTTTTGAAACACTGTGCGGCTGTGCGGCTGTGAGGTTGCGCCAGGAGCGGTTGAGCTAAGTGAATGAAGCGCAGCGGTTTGGGTGAGATCGGGCGGGGCATTCACAGCGGCACAGTCACACAGCGCGATTTTGCGATTCGCTGTTTATTGCACTTCTTCAGAACAAAACCCTACCGGTGCATGGTCACCCCGGGGGGGGTACATTGTTGGGGGTGGTGCGGGCCGGGGAGCGCGCGATCGGGCAGGGACGATTCGGCGAGCGAGGTCATGGACAGAGGATAGCGAGGCGTGGGGAATCATCTGCAAGGCAATTGTGCGAAGGAGGAGTGCGCATCGGACGATTCGTCATGGATCGGATTGAAGGGCATGGGAACAGGGTTGTGCGGCGCAATTACCACACTTCCAGCTGGAACTCGCGATATTCGCGGATCAGCTCGAAGTCAGCGAGATTCGAGGTGATCGGGCGCGCGCCGTGGGAGCGCACGGTCAGGGCGACCTGTGTGGGGACGAGCTCATTCGTCGAATTTCTTCAGCAACGACAGAATGGAGTTGGGGCAAGGCCAATTGCACGGTGTCCCATATCAGCTTTGGGGCAACATCTTCGTAATCGTGGCGATATACGTTTCCTGCTCCGGCAATCTCTTTCCATGGAATGGATGGGTGGCGAGCTTTCAATGCGTCGGGAAGCCGGCGAGAGGCCTCCGAGATGACCTCAAGGCAGCGAATGACCGCGAAAATCGTGCGCTCGTCTTGCTGGAATGCCGCAGAGGTAATTCCCTCGACGAATTGATTTGCGAGGCGGATGTGACGGTCGATATCGCGCAGCAGCGCCGCCGCATCAGAAGGCATAGATCGCGTCGGAAACAGTGGAGGGCTTGATGTAGGGCTTCAAACCGTCGCGATTCACAACGTCGACGGGGCCGTCGATCAAGGCGGCGATGTATTCTTTGAGGCCGACGTAATCGAAAACAGTAATCCGGGCCGACGGATCGAGCGCGATCAGGATATCCGTATCGCTATTGCCCCGCTGATTTCCCCGGGATCGAGAACCGAACAAGGCCGCGTGAGCCACGCCACGGGAACGAAGGGCGGCTTCGTTTTCCTTTAATCGGACAAGGATCTCTTCTCGCGACATCGAATTCGGCCTCATTTTACTCGTCGAACCCGGCAAACTGGCATTTCCCACCTGTTCTTAGCATCAATGCCTTAAAGTGTGCCAGCCGCTCGGCCTCGATCTTCGTCATGCGCGGCTTTTTCACGCGCGGCCTTGCACCATTGCGGCGCACGGCCTTGGCGGCGACTTTGGCGTCTGCGCGGGTGGAGGCGGCTTTGGAAGGCATGAAGGCTTCTCCGTTGGTCCTATGATGCGCTAGCCCCGGAACCGTGTCAAAGCGGGCCAGAGCGCAGAACTATCCGGTTCCGTCTCGCCGATACCAAGCTTGAAGCTTGAGTATGTTTCAATAGACAGAGTGGCAACGCCCCGCAGAGCGACGGTAAAAGGCCGGCTGAAGGCCGCTACGCGCAAGGTGCGCGAGGTGGCGATCGTGGGCCGGGCGCTGGCGTTTACGTCGCATCCGGTGATGGCGCAGATTGTGCCCATGCGCTTCTGCAACCTGAGCTGCGCCTACTGCAACGAGTACGACAAGGTGTCGAAGCCGGTGCCGATCGAAGAGATGAACCGGCGCATCGATCACCTGGGGCGGCTGGGGACGAGCATCATCACCATCTCGGGCGGCGAGCCGCTCACCCATCCCGAGCTCGACGACGTGATCCGGCGCATCCGCCGCGTGGGCGCGCTGGCGGGCATGATTACCAACGGCTACCTGCTCAATCAGGAGAGAATCGAAAGGCTGAACCGGGCCGGCCTAGACCACCTGCAGATCTCCATCGACAACCTGGAGCCCGACGACGTCTCGATGAAGAGCCTGAAGGTGCTGGACAAGAAGCTCGAGATGCTGGCCGCGCACGCCGAGTTTCACGTGAACATCAACTCGGTGGTGGGCGGGGGCATTCGCAATCCCAATGATGCGCTGGTGATCGGCCGCCGCGCGCTGGGGCTTGGCTTTACCTCGACGATCGGCATCATCCACGACGGCGACGGGCAGCTCAAGCCGCTCAAGCCCGACGAGGCGCGCGTCTATTTCGAGATGCGGCGCATGAAGAAGACCAACTACTCGCGCTTCAACCAGTTTCAGGAAGCGATTGCGCAGGGGCGGCCCAACGAGTGGCGCTGCCGCGCCGGCTCACGCTACTTATATATCTGCGAAGACGGGCTGGTGCACTACTGCTCGCAGCAGCGCGGCTTTCCCGGCGTGCCTATCTCCGACTACACGCGCGAGGACGTGAAGCGCGAATTTCTGACGGCGAAAAGCTGCGCGCCCAATTGCACCATCAGCTGCGTTCACCAGATCAGCCACATCGACCACTGGCGCGCCCCGCAGACGAACACCATTTCGCCGGGAAGCGACGGGGTGCTGGTGAATATTCAGACCGGGGATTGATCATCGCGGGGCAGGGACCAGGGGTCTCTCAGGGGCTAAAGAGTCTGCGTGAGAACTCTTGCCACAGCCATGAAAATTGATTTCAAACGCCCGCGGCTAAAGCCGCCGCGATGTTTTTCGCCGAATTCAGCAGCCTGAAGGCTGCTGCTCCCTCCAGTTTGCACGTCCAAACTCTCTCGAATTGAGTTCTCACGCACACTCTAAAGCCGCCGCGATGTTCTTCGTTGAATTCAGCAGCCTAAAGGCTGCTGCTCCCTCCAGTTTGCACGTCCAAACTCTCTCGAATTGAGTTCTCACGCACACTCTAAAGCCCCATTCAATTAAGGGATCGAAATGTACGGGCTGAAGCCCGTACCCTCCCTCCGAATTCAGGGGCCGAATATCCCCTCAGGCGCGAAAAGCCGCGCCGCGGGTGGGGCACCCAACTGTGCTACTTCTGCGCGGTGTGGCGCGGCGGTTCGGCGCCGCGCGTATCGGCCAAGGCCTGGTCGATCAACTGGTAGAGCTTGGTGCGGTCGACGACTTCCACAAACGGCGCGCCCTTGCTGTTGGCCGTGACCACCCAGATGGTGGGCGTGTGCTCAATGCCGATGCGCTGGCCGAGCGCGTAGTCGGCCTTGACTTCGGCCGCCAGCGTGCCCTGCGGATCCATGGCGAAAGGCAGCGCGATGCCGTGATCCTTGGCGAAATTGGCCGTGAACGAGCGCAGGCCGTTCAAATCGGTGATGGAGGGCTGATTGGCGAAGACCGCGTCGCGATAGTCGTCGCCGATCTTCTTGCTCTTGGTGTCGAACCAGCGCGCATTCACTGCGGCGGTAAAGCTCCAGGGATGGAAGGGCAGCGGAAAGTCGTGGCGCATCCAGGGGATGTGGTACTTCTCCGAGGCTTCTTTGAGCAGCGGATTGGCATTGGCGCAGTCGGGACACTCCATGTCGTCGAATTCGACGATGGCCACGCGGGCGCCCGCCGGAGGCTTGAGCGCCGCGTTGCCGGGGTCGCGGACTTGAGTTCCGGGCGAAGGCGGCGCGAACTGCGCTCGGACCACGGTGGCCGGCGCCGCGAGCAGTGCCAGGGCAGCCAGCACGGCGATCATGCCGGCAAGCCGGTTGCGGACGAATCGAGCACGGACAGGGGAAGCGAAATCGGGCATGGCTGTTGGACGATTCCTTCGATTCCATTGTAATGGGACTTTGGAGCTGGCCGCATGCGACGGAGGTGGGACCCCGGTGGGACCCCTCGGCCGGGACGATCCCCTGGCCATGCTAAGTTGAAAGGTGGTCCCCTAGCTCGCGCCGTCTTCACAGAGGTGCCGAGCAGACCTCAGTGCTTCCACTCAACCTCCATGCCCCACGACCTGCCCAAAGCCTACGACCCGACGGCCATAGAAGATCATTGGGCCGCATACTGGGTGCGCGAAAAGCTGTTCGTGCAGCCCACGCCGGCCGCGGGCGAGCGCCTGGACGGCAAGTCCTTCGTGATCCTGCTGCCCCCGCCCAACGTCACCGGCCGGCTGCACATGGGCCACATGCTCAACCAGACGGAGATGGATATCCTGACCCGCTGGCGGCGCATGAGCGGCGACCGCGCGCTGTGGCTGCCCGGCACCGACCACGCCGGCATCGCCACGCAGATGATGGTGGAGCGCCAGCTTGCGGCCGAAGGAACTTCGCGTCAGCAGCTCGGCCGCGAAGCCTTTGAGGCGCGTGTGTGGGAGTGGAAGTGCCACTACGGCGGAGCCATCCTGGAGCAGATGAAGCGCCTCGGCGTCTCCGTGGACTGGAGCCGCGAGTACTTCACCATGGACGAGCGGCTTTCGGTGGCCGTGCGCGAGGCCTTCGTCCGCCTCTACCATCAGGGACTGATCTATCGCGGCGCGTACATCGTCAACTGGTGCCCGCGCTGCCAGACCGCGATCAGCGATCTTGAAGTCGAGCACGTCGAGCAGAAGGGACATCTCTGGGAGATCCGGTATCCGATCCTGCGCCCTGCGGGCGGCGGACCTTCGGAAGAATTTATTACAGTAGCCACCACGCGTCCGGAGACGATGCTGGGCGACACGGCCGTCGCCGTGCATCCCGACGACGAGCGCTACAAGCATCTGCATGGCAAAAAGCTGCGCCTGCCGCTGATGAACCGCGAGATCCCCGTGATCACCGACGAGTGGGTCAGCCGCGAATTCGGCACCGGCGCGGTGAAGGTGACGCCGGCGCACGACCCGAACGACTTTGCTCTCGGCGAGCGCCATCACCTGCCCAAGATCAACGTGATGGACGAGACGGCCCACATCAATGCCGAAGGCGGCGCGTACGCGGGCCTCGACCGGTTCGCTGCGCGCAAAAGGATCGTCCACGATCTCGAGGCGCAGGGGCTGTTGGCCGGGGTGAAGGACCACATCAACAACGTGGGCCATTGCGACCGCTGCAAAACGGTGGTCGAGCCGCGCCTGTCGATGCAGTGGTTCGTCAAGATTCAGCCGCTGGCCGATCGCGCCATCGAGGCGGTGGAGAAGGGCTACATCCGCTTCACGCCGGAGAATTACAAGAAGATCTATCTCAACTGGATGGCGAACATCTACGACTGGTGCATCTCGCGCCAGCTCTGGTGGGGCCATCGCATCCCGGCCTGGCACTGCGCGGTGTGCGGCAGGATTACGGTGCCCGAGCCCGGCACGACGGGAGATCCGAGGGAGTGCGAGCACTGCGGCTCCGGCGAGATCACGCAGGAGACCGACGTGCTCGACACCTGGTTTTCGTCGGGGTTGCTGCCGGTGTCGGTCTTCGGCTGGCCGAGAATTATCACGGGCGCGGGTGCCCCATCCTATCCTTCGCGGGGCGAGGCCCGCGCGGAGGATAGGGTGGGAAGCGAAGACCGTGCCGATTTCGACGCCTTCTACCCAACCACTCTGCTCGTTACCGGATTCGACATTCTCTTTTTCTGGGTGGCGCGCATGATCATGCTGGGCTGCTGGTTCGCGCCCGACATCAAGATGCCCGACGGCTCCGACCGCCTGCTCGCCGAAGCCGTTCCTTTTCGCGAGGTCTACATTCACGCGCTGGTGCGGGACGCCAACCGCGAGAAGATGTCGAAGACCAAGGGCAACGTCCTCGATCCCATCGAGATCGTGAGCAAGTACGGAACCGACGCGGTGCGCTTCACGCTGGCGTCGATGGCCTCGCCCGGTACCGACATCGCGTTCAATGTGGCCCGCACCGAGGGCTACCGCGCGTTTGCCAACAAGATCTGGAATGCGGCGCGGTTCATCTTCATGAATGTGGACAAGGCGGCGGAGGCGGGGATCCCCAGCATCATGGATCGCTTTCGCAGGCCGTATTCCTCGGAAGAGATCTCGGCGATCCGCTCTTCGTTGAAAGATATTCCACAACGGGCGGCAGAAGGCATCAAGAGACTTCTCGAACTTCCTTCAGATTCCAAGGGACAGTTTGGTCTCCCGCTAATTGGTTCCGAGGCGATCGAAGATCGTTGGATTGTCACACTTCTCTATCGGACTGCGGGGGAAGTGAACAAGGCACTGGAAGAGTATCGTTTCGACGAGGCGGCGAATACGGTTTATCAGTTTTTCTGGGGTAGCTTCTGTGACTGGTATCTCGAAATTGCAAAGCTGCGCCTGGACTTTGGTCCGGCCCTAAACATGCAAGAGTTCTCTCACAGGGAGCCGACTGAAGAGGAAGACAAGATTCTCGAACGCAGATCGATAGCGTGCCGCTCGCTGGTCCCATTGCTCCTCGTCTTCGAATCCTCCCTTCGCATGCTCTCGCCCTTCATGCCGTTCATCAGCGAGGAGCTTTGGCACGCGGTGTGGGAAGGAAATCCACCGCGGAAATCGATCGCCCTCGCGATCTTCCCAAAGCCTTATCAGATCTCTGAAGCTGTGCCCGAAGTGATTGAACAGATGGCCTTGTTGCAGAGCGTTATCACCGAAGTTCGCGCGCTGCGCAAGGAATCCGGGGTTGAAGAGAAGGCCGAGATTTCCATTGAACTGAAGATCGGAGCGGATTCGAGATCGCTCATTGAGGAGAACCGCGACATTATCGAGCGCCTCGCCCGCGTGAGCGAGGTCCGCCTTGTCGATCAGATCTCTGCGGGTCTGCCGAGACACCACACGCCGGCCTTCGACGTCGCCGTTGTCTATGAGCGCACTATCGACGTTGCCGCCGAGCGCGAGCGCCATACAAAGGACATCGCGAAGTACGAAAAGCAACTGGCCTCCGGCGAGCGCGATCTGGCCAACCCGAGCTTTGTTGCCAGCGCTCCGGCGCATGTGGTTGAGGGACGGAAAAAGATGGTCGCCGAGACGCGCGTGCTGCTCGAAAAAGCGCGCGCGGCACTGAGAGCTTTGCCGCCCGAGTGAAGGTGAAGTAGCGGGTCGGATTCCCTCAGGGGCTAAAGTGTGTGCGTGAGAACGAGTCCTGCAGGATTGTTTTGAGCCTGTCTTTGGACAATGGCGGCAAGTTGGCGCGGCTTCGCGCATAGCAGGTTAGCAAGTCAGCGGCTTTTCGAGTTCTCACGCGGGCTCTAGACTAAAGCCCCGGGGTATTTTTGGGGCCGGAAACGTAGGGGCTGAAACCCGTACCCTTCACAGCGCGGGGCTCGCAAGACCAAGAAACCTAGAGCAGCCCCGCCAGATTCAGCGCGCAGGCAACCACCTGCAGGGCCACAATGGCCGCGCCGGCCGCGATCGCCAAGCGTCGCCGCGGTGTCTCATACGCATCGGCCAAGACTCCGCCGATGAAGGTGAGCAGGAACGGTACGGACCAGAGCCAGGGCCGGCCGGGAACGCCGGTCATGACCAGCACCATCAGTCCGGCGGCGCAAAGCAGCGGCGCCGTATTGCCGAAGTAGCGCGATTTGCGGACCGACAAGTACAGCACCATGGACGCGACTGCGCCACAGACGATGCCGCCGTTGGCAGGAGTGGAGAAGAACCGGCGCGCCGGATCGAGCGACAGCCACACGAAGCCGGCGGCGGAGCGGAAGACATAGCTGAAAGCGTCGGGCGAGAAGTTGTAGCCGGCGAAGACCAGAATCAGCGCCCCAACGACGGCCAGCAGTACAATCGGCAGGGCCTGGCTCCGCCTTCCTTCGGCCACCCAGAGCATGGCCGCAAGTCCCGCGAGCGCCACCACCGGCAGCGCCGCAATATGAGCGCCGGCAGCCACGGCAAATACCGCCGTGAGCAATACCACGCGCGGCCGCCACTTGCGCCGCGGGCCCTGCATGGCATGTGCCACGCCGATCGAGGTATAAACGCCGCCGTAGACTCCCAGGGCGGCCAGCACGTCCGGATCGGGCGAGACGCAGGCGCGCAGGATGGCGGGAGAAAAGCAGTAGAGCGCCAGCGCGGTGTATCCGCCCCAGTTGCCGTAAAGGCGGCGCGTCACCCACCACAGGCATCCGCCGAGGATGCAACCGGCGCCGAGGAAAGGCAACCGCAGCAGCAGCAGGACATGCCTGAGCTGATGGCGCAGCTCCCAGGTATTCAGCTCGCCGCCGGTCTGCACCACCCGGTCTTCCGGCTTGCGGAACAGGTCGATGCCGCGCTCCGCAAGCAGATTGAGCGTGAGGGGCAGGCCGGCGAGACGGTAGGCGAGCACGCCGTCGTGGATGTTCCCGCAGGTGGTGAAGTAGCCGGCCAGGGGCGACGGCTTTTCCCACATCTCGCGGCCGCAGCGGGCATATTGATAGTCGACGTCGGTGAGCGTCTGCCGGCTGATGAGCAAGAATCCCTGCGCCAGGAAGAGCGCCAGAAGAACAGCGGCGATGCGCTGTGGGCGATTGAATCGAAATCTGCGGAGGATGCCGAACCGGTGGGTCATCAGGATGACTGCGACCCTAATAGTCTAAATGCCGCATGGGACAGGAGGTTGCCGCTGCCGCGGATGGCGCGAGGCGATCCCGGGAGACCGCCTAGGAGGTGGTCTCCGTGGCAGTTCTTGCTATGTCACGGTGAGGATGGTGAAGGCCGTTACCTCGAGACCGTCGGGATTGGTGAAAGTGACGACGATGGCTGAAGAGCCTGCTGCGAGAGCCTTGCCGGAGCC
>Ga0335078_10006316_pt1 | contig 17546 bp, 17 predicted proteins | sample Lox_Sample_32_FD_206711 | JGI IMG/M metagenome (GOLD analysis project Ga0335078, IMG submission 206711) | Soil microbial communities from Loxahatchee National Wildlife Refuge, Florida, United States - Lox_Sample_3.2 | ecosystem: Environmental > Terrestrial > Soil > Wetlands | place: USA... | reverse complement strand
GTTTTCGTGTAGGCGGCCATGCCGGTCCCGTCGATGTACTCCGCGTACGCGTCCCCGTCGGCTTGAGCGACGGCGCCACGCCAGATCCGGGCGATCATCTATCGCCTCCTTCGTCGAGAGTGGGTCCCCGGGGAGCCTAAGCCAAGATCGAGATCCGGCCTGCGGCGCGCGCCCCGCCGGTGGCACGTTGCGCGCTGCTCGTGTATCCGCCGACTCCCGGCGACCGTGCGCCCGTCGGGTCGTCCGCATTCCCCGCCGTTTGGCCGTCCTGATCGAGCGTGTGCCCGATCATCTCCTCAAGCGTCGACTGATCGAGTGGCGCCTGGCCGTTGTCCTGGCGCGCCTGCTGGATCTTGGCCTGGACGAACTCCACCAGCGACTCGCGCGAGACGCCATGTTGCTGGGCCAGCTCGGTGATCGAGGCACCGGGCGTCGCACCGCCGGAGGCGGCGGCGTTCGGCGTGAGCCCGCTCATTGGCTGGATGTCCACGAGTGCTCTGGCTTTCCTTACAGACCTGCGTCCATGTGATCGGCGCGACGCCCCGGATCTTCAGCTGCTCAAAGCGGCGGCTTGGCCAGCACCACCGAGGTCTCGACCTGCCGCTCGGGGATCCGCCAGTAGCTCCGGAGCAGCGCCGTCTTCTGCTGGGGCGTGACCATCTCGAATCCGTGGCGTCGATAGAACTCGATCGCCCACTCCGCCGCGGCCCACGTGCCGACCAGCAGGCGTTGCGCGCTCAGGCCGACGAGGTGCTCGAGCAACGAACTCCCGACACCGCCGCGCTGTCGCCCCGGGATGACATAGGCATGGCGGATCAGGTCGACATCCCGCACGGCCTGGATTCCCATCACCCCGAGCAACTCCCCGTCGGACTCGTACCCCCAGAACGCCACCCCCGCCGCGATCTCCTCGTCGAGCTCGCTCGACGGCATGTACGGCTCGCGCCAGCGATCGGCCGGAATCACGCCGCGGTACGCCTCGGCCGCGAGGTTGACGATCTGCAGGATCGCGTCGCGCTCATCGTCGCGGCAACGGCGGACGGAGCTCATCGCCGGGCCTCGCGGAGCTGCTGTTCGTACGCCGCGACGACGATCCGTGCCACCTCCGACGGATCGCCGACGACCTCGAGCCAGGCCAGATCGGCCGCGTCGATCCGGTGGTCGGCGAGCGCGCGGGCGCGCAGCCAATCGAGCAGCCCGGCCCACTCGTCCGAACCCACGAGGATCACCGGGAAATGGCGGATCGTCTCGGTCTGGATCAGCGTCAGCGACTCGAACAGTTCGTCGAGGGTGCCGAAGCCCCCAGGCCCGATCACGAAGGCGCACGCATACCGCACGAACATCACCTTGCGCGCGAAGAAGTGCCGAAACCGCAAGCTGATGTCGACGTAATCATTCAGGCGCTGCTCGCGCGGCAACTCGATGTTGCATCCGACCGACAGCGCGCCGACCTCTCTCGCGCCGCGGTTGGCGGCCTCCATCACTCCGGCCCCGCCACCGGTGATGACCGCGAACCCAGCGCGTCCGAGGGCCGCGCCGATCTCGCGCATCAGCGCGTAGTGCGGATGGTCCGGCGGCGTGCGCGCCGAGCCGAACACGGTCACGGCCGGGCCGATGGCGGACAGCCGATCGAATCCGAGCGCGAACTCCGCCGCGATCTCGCGAATCCGCTCAGCGTCAGCGGTGCGCGCCGCGGCGGACTCGTCGCCAAGCCAGAGGAGCAGCTCCTCGTCAAATGTCGAGTGTGGACCTACGTGCGAGCCTCAGCCGGATGCCTGATCGCGGCGAGCGTACCGACTAGTCTTGGACTGCCTCAAATGGCCGCGGCGATGAGCAGCTCAACGCTCCGGGAGTGCGTCCCCGAGAACGCGATGTCCGACCCTGACGAGATCGCGCGCTTCTACGACCGCTGCTCCGACCTGATGCGCGAGCTGCTCGACGGTCTTGCGGCGGAGCCCGATCGACCGCGGCCGTTCCCCGAGATCGAGGACGCGATCGGGTGGCCGAGACGACGGATCGCGTCCGTGCTCGGGGGCGTCTGTCATCTGCGCCGGATGGAGTTCGACGGACGCCGGCCGTACCACTTCCATGACCCTCGACAGGCCACCTCCCGCCGCTGGGAGATCTGGATGGACGGCGCCCAGGCATGCGCCGTCCGCGCCGAGCAGCAGATGTAGCGGCGCTCGTCCGGAACGGAGGTCTCGTGTCAACGCCCACCGCCGCCATCACCACCTCCGGGCTGACGAAGCGGTACGGCGACACGCTCGCCCTCGACGCGCTCGATCTGACCGTCCAGCCCGGGGAGGTCTATGGCTACCTCGGGCCGAACGGCGCCGGCAAGACGACCACGATTCGGCTGCTGCTCGGCCTCCATCGGCCCTCGGCGGGTCGCGCGGAGCTGTTCGGCGTCGACGCCTGGAGCGATGCTGTTCGCGCGCACGAGCGCGTGGCCTATGTGGCGGGCGAGCCGTTTCTGTGGCCGTCGATGACAGGTGCCGAGACGCTCGAGTTCCTCGGTCGCCTTCACGGAGGTGTCGACGTCGCGTACCGCGACGAACTCGTCAAGCGCTTCCAACTCGACACCAGCAGGAAGGTCCGGGCACTGTCGAAGGGCAACCGCCAGAAGGTGCAGCTGGTCGCCGCGCTCGCCACGCGCGCCGACCTGCTGCTCCTCGACGAGCCGACGAGCGGGCTCGATCCGCTGATGGAGGTGGCGTTCCGGGATTCGATCGCGGAGGCCAAGGAGCGCGGGCAGGCGGTATTCCTCTCCTCCCACATGCTGAGCGAGGTCGAGGCCCTCTGCGACCGGGTTGGGATCCTGCGCAGGGGACGCCTGGTCGACCAGGGCACGCTTGCCGAGCTCAAGCATCTGAGCGCGACCACGATCGAGGCCACGTTTGCCGGCGAGGCGCCCCCCATCGAGCCGCTGCCCGGTGTCGAGGTCGAACGCGTCGCGCCGGAGAAACTGCGGTTCGAGGTCTCGGGCGACGTCGGTCCGCTGATCGACGAGCTCGCCGGGCACAAGGTCACGAGCCTCACGAGTCGCGAGCCCTCGCTGGAGGAGATCTTCCTCCATCACTACGACTCCTCGGACGGTCGTGTCGGCGACCGCTGAGGCGCTTCCCGGCCGGGGGTCTCCGTCGGCTTCGCAGGCGCCTTCCCGCGGCGCGAGTCGCTTCAGCGCGCTGGCGCGCCGGGCCTTCCGCGACGCCCGCGTCCGGACGATCAGCTTCGCCTATCTGTTCGCCATCGCCTCCTACCTGAACCCGGTCAGCTACCGGCACACCTACTCGACGCTCGCCGAACGGCTGGCTTTCGCCAACAGCTTCGCCCACAACAAGGCCGTCGTGCTGTTTTACGGCAAGGCCTACGACCTCCTCACCGTCGGCGGCTACAGCGCGTGGCGGACCGGCGGGATCCTGTCGATCCTCGCGGCGGTGTTCGGGCTGCTCGCGGGCGTCCGGGCCCTGCGGGCAGAGGAGGACGCCGGGCGCGCTGAGCTCGTGCTGGCGGGACCGGTCTCGCGCGACACGTTCTACCTCGCGGCACTCGCCGCGATCGCAGCCGGAGGGGCCCTGCTCTGGGTCGCCGTGCTCGCGGGCTCGGTGATCGGGGGGCTGGCGGCAGGCGGGTCGGCTTACCTCGCCCTCGCGATCGTCTCGGTGGTGCCGGTGTTCGCCGGCGTGGGGGCACTCGCCAGCCAGTTCGCGCCGACGCGCCGGATGGCGATCGAGCTCGGCGGCGCCGTCGTCGTGATCGCGTTCGTGCTCCGGGTGGTCGCGGATACGTCCGGGAGTCTCGGCTGGCTGCGCTGGGCGACGCCGCTGGGATGGGCCGAGGCGCTCCGCCCGTTCACCGGCTCGCAGCCACTCGTGCTGCTGCTCCCGGTCGCCTTCTCGACGCTGATGCTGTTCGGAGCGGCGCGGCTCGCCGTCTCGCGCGACGTCGGCGCGGGGCTGCTCCCGGCTCGCGACACCGCGGCTCCCCGTCTGTGGCTGCTGTCCTCGTCGACGGCGCAGGCGCTGCGAAGCGAGCTCGGCGGCCTGGTCGTGTGGCTCACGAGCGTGGGCGTATTCGCGCTGATCATCGGCGTGGTCTCGAAAAGCGTCTCCTCGGCCGGGATCTCGCCGCAGCTCCAGCGCGAGTTCGCGAAGCTCGGAGAGGGTTCGATCGTGAGCCCGGGCGGCTACATCGCCTTCGCGTTCATCTTCTTCGTTCTGGTCATCAGCCTGTTCTCGTGCTCCCAGGTCGCGGCCGCCCGGCATGAGGAGTCCGAGCAACGGCTCGAGACGCTGCTGTCGCTGCGGGTCAGCCGGCGACGCTGGTTGACCGGCCGGCTCGCGCTCGCCCTCGCCGGCGCTGTCGCGCTGGCGTTCATCGCCGGTCTGCTGGCGTGGGCGGGCGCGGCCTCCCAGCACGTGGCGCCGCCGCTGTCACGAATGCTCGAAGCGGGAGGCAACTGTCTGCCCGCGGGGATCCTGTTCCTGGGCATCGCGGCGTTCGCCTACGCGATCGCGCCAAGGGCGGGTGTCGCGATCGCCTACGGCCTGGTCACCGTCGCCTTCCTCTGGCAGCTGATCGGCTCCCTGCTTGGGGTGCCGAAATGGCTTGTCGATCTCACCCCGTTCGCGCACGTGGCGGCCGTGCCCACGCAGTCGTTTCGCGCCGGCGCCGCCGGCGTGATGGTCGGGATCGGGTTGGTCGCGGCCGCCGCCGCGGTGGCGGCGTTCGAGCGCCGCGACCTCGCCGGCGCCTGAGCGCCGCGCGCGGCGGGTGGGCACGCTTCTAACCGATTGGCCAGCGCGCACGGTTGCAACGCCGACCGGCAGGCAAGAGACTCGCGATGTCATGCCGCTCTTCGTGCGCCGTGCCCGCCTGCGCCCGCGCGATCTGGTTCCCGACCGCTACCTCACCGACGGCCGGCGGCTGTTCCGCGTCGTCTCCCGGTTCGTCAACGACGACTCGGTACTGGTTGTGATCGAGGACTCGCTGACGCTCGACGCGGCCGCCTACGCCGCAGTGGAGCTCGTGGCGATGGGGCTGCGTCCGGTGCGCATGCCTCAGATGACTGAGCTCGCCGGCGCGGACGCCGGCCGTGCGACCCGAGGCAGCGTGGCGTCCGCGGCGTCGAGCGGCTGACCCGCGAACTGGCCGCCGGCGCAGTCCTCGCAGCGCACGACGCGCCGCGGGTTGCTGATCCCGACCAGGCCGAGCACGCCGCCCAGCGCCACCAGCCCGGCCGCGATCCCGACGCCGACATGGAACGCCTCCACCGAGGCCGACTGCACGGCGTGCGCTACCTGCACTCCGGCGCGCGCGGCGTCGACGCGCGCCAGCGTCTGCCCACGGGCCTGCGTGACGGCGGCCCGCCCCGCCGGCGAGAGCCTGATGCCGGCGAGATTCTGGTCCAGTGACGTCTTGAACTGGGCGGAGATGATCGCGCCGATCGCGGCGATCGCGATCAACCCGGCGACGCGCGCGACCGCGTTGTTGACGCCGGAGGCGATCCCCGCGTTGGACTCGTCGGCGTCGGACAGGACGGTCGCCGTCAGTGGGGCGACCGTGCTCGCGAGCCCGAGCGAGAACACCAGCAGCGCCGGCAGCAGATCGGTCGCGTAGTCGACGTGGGCGCCCAGGCCGGTCATCAGCGCCAGTCCAACCGCCGCGACCAGCGGGCCGAGACCCATGAACAGCCGCGGACCGTAGCGATCGGCTAGCCGCCCCATCCGCTTGGACAGCAGGAACATCACGATCGTCGAAGGCAGCAGCGCGAACCCGGACGCGAGCGCGGTGTAGCCGGCGACCTCCTGGAGGAACAGCACGAGCAGGAAGAACACGATCCCGAGCCCGCCGTACATCGCGAACGTCTCCACGTTTCCCACAGCGAAATTGCGCCGCTTGAACAGGCCGAGCGGCAGCATCGGCGCCGGCGTGCGGCGCTCGTGCTCGAGGAACACGCCGAGCAGCACCAGGCCTCCGATGCCCGGCACCCACACCTGGGGGCTGCCCCACCCGACGTCGGGCTGGCGGATGAGTGCCAGCACCGGCCCCGCGAGCCCGAAGAACGTGAGGACGGCGCCGAGCCAGTCGATCGGCGCGTGCGCCGTGCCCGGTGCGCGGGCCGGCACCGCGATCGACACGAGCACGAGCGTGGCGATGACGAAGGGGATGTTCACCGCGAAGATCAACCGCCACGAGACGGCGTCAACCAGCCAACCACCCGCGAGCGGCCCGATCACCGTCGCGATACCCGACCATGCCGTCCACGAGCCGATCGCGCCGCCGCGTTCCTCGCGCGGGAACGCGTTGACGATGACCGCCAGCGAACTCGGCATCAGCAGCGCCCCGAACGCACCCTGGAGCGCGCGGCACGCGATCAGGAAGCCGATGCTCGGCGCGATCGCGCACAGCAGCGAGACGATTCCGAATCCGCCAACCCCGACCGAGAACACGCGCCGCTCGCCGAACAGGTCGCCGAGGGATCCGCCGACCAGGATCAGTGACCCGAGCGCGAGCAGATACGCGTTCGACACCCACTGCTGCCCGGCGAGGCCGCCGCCCAGGTCCGCGCGGATCGCGGGCAGCGCGACGTTCACGGCGGTCGCATCGAGCCCGGCGACGAATGACCCCATGATCGCCGCGACCAGTGCGAGCTGCTTGCGACGACCAGGCACCGTGCTCACGGTAGCGTTCGCACCGCAACGTGTGAAACAAAGGAGAGGCAATGACCAAAACGCTCACCAACTTCGTCGACGGAGAGGTGGCGGCGCTCGACGGCCGCGAACTGGAGCTCGTCGACCCGGTCACCGAGGAGGTGTTCGCCAAGGCCGCGATCTCCTCCGAGCAGGAGATCGACGCCGCGTGCCACGCGGCGGCGCGCGCGTTCGAGTCCTGGGGGAACACGACCCCGTCAGAGCGCCAGCTCGCGCTGTTGAAGATCGCCGACGCGATCGAGGCGCGGGCCGAGGAGCTCGTCGCGGTCGAGAGCGAGAACACCGGCAAGCCCAAGGCGCTCGTCCTGTCCGAGGAGGTGCCGCCGATGGTCGACCAGATCCGGTTCTTCGCCGGCGCCGCGCGCGTGCTCGAAGGAACCTCCGCCGGCGAGTACATGACCGGCTACACCTCGTTCATCCGGCGCGAGCCGATCGGCGTGTGCGCCGCGGTCACCCCGTGGAACTACCCGGCGATGATGGCCGTGTGGAAGTGGGCGCCCGCGCTTGCCGCCGGCAACACGATGGTGCTGAAGCCCTCGGACACGACCCCGGCGAGCACGGTGTGGATGGCCGAGCTGATGGCCGAGTTCCTCCCCGCCGGCGTGTTCAACGTCGTGCTCGGCGATCGCGAGACCGGCGCCGCGCTGGTGCGTCACAAGATTCCGCAGATGGTCTCGATCACGGGCAGCGTCCGCGCCGGCATGCAGGTGGCGGCGTCCGCCGCATCCGACGTCAAGCGGGTCCACCTCGAGCTCGGCGGCAAGGCGCCCGTGGTGATCTTCGACGACGCCGACCTCGCGAAGGCGGCCGAGGAGATCGCGGTGGCCGGCTACTTCAACGCCGGCCAGGACTGCACCGCGGCGACGCGTGTGCTCGTCTCCCCGCGCGTTCACGAGGAGTTCGTCGACGGCCTCGTCGAGCAGGCCAAGGGCACGGTCACGGGCGATCCCGACGACGAGAACGTGCTCTACGGCCCGCTCAACAACGCCACCCAGCTCGGTCGTGTCACGGATATGGTCGAGCGCACCCCCGACCACGCCAAGATCGTCACGGGCGGCCACCGCGCGCGCGAGAAGGGCTACTTCTTCGAGCCGACCGTGATCGACGGGCTCCAGCAGCAGGACGAGCTCGCCCAGACCGAGATCTTCGGGCCGGTCATCACCGTCCAGCCGTTCACCGACGAGGACGAGGCGGTGCGGTGGGCCAACGACGTCCAGTACGGGCTCGCCTCGAGCGTGTGGACGAAGGACCACGGCCGCGCGATGCGCGTGTCCAAGCGCCTGAACTTCGGCTGCGTGTGGATCAACACCCACATCCCGCTCGTCGCCGAGATGCCGCACGGCGGCTTCAAGCACTCGGGCTACGGCAAGGACCTGTCGCACTACGGTCTCGAGGACTACACGCGGATCAAGCACGTGATGAGCCACATCGAAGCGTGACCGCGGCCTCCTCGCACGTCCCCGAACAGCCGGTCGCGCCGTACCTCGACGCGGTCGTCGAGTACGCGTTCCGGGGGGCGGCGCGCTACCACGTCCCGGGCCACAAGGGTGGCCCGGGCGCGGACCCCGGCGTGGTCAAGGCGATCGGGCTCGACGCGCTTGCGGCCGATGTGCCGCAGCTGATCAACGGGATCGACGTCGGCCCGTCGCCGACCCCGTACGAGCGAGCCGAGGCGATGGCCGCCGAAGCCTTCGGCGCTGCCCGCAGCTGGTTCCTCACGAACGGGGCGACGCAGGGCAATCACGCGCTGTGCCTCGCGCTCGCCTCGCTCGGGGCCCGCGTCGTGGTCCAGCGCAACTCGCACTCGTCGATGTTCGACGGTCTCGTGCTCAGCGGCGGCGTGCCGAGCTTCGTCCTCCCCGAATATGACGAGGAGCTCGGGATCACCCACTGCGTCACGCCGGATGCGCTGGCCGCGGGGTTGCGTGCGGTGCCGGACGCGCGCGCCGCGTTTGTGGTCTCGCCGACGTACTACGGCATGGCCGCGGACATCGCCGCGCTCGCCGCGGTGGCTCACGACGCGGGCGTTCCGCTCGTCGTCGATCAGGCCTGGGGCCCGCACTTCGGCTTCCACGAGGCGCTGCCGCCGCCCGCGCTCGAGCAGGGCGCCGACGCGATGCTGACGAGCACGCACAAGATCGCCGGCTCGCTCACCCAGAGCGCGATGCTGCACGTCGGCGGGAGCGGCCGGATCGACCCCGAGGCGGTGGCACGCGCGCTACGCCTGCTCCGCTCGACGAGTCCGTCCTCGCTGCTCTTGGCCTCGCTCGACGGGGCGCGCCGGCAGCTCGCTCTGCACGGTGAGCAGCTGCTGCACGAGGTGCTCGAGGCGATCTCGGTGGCGCGTGCCAAGCTCGAGACGATCGAGGGGATCGGGCTCGTCGACGCGTCGCTGGTCGGGCGGTCCGGGATCGCCGCCTACGACCCGATGAGGATCGTGATCGACGTGCGCGGCACGGGCTGCACCGGCTACGAGGTCGCGGACGCGCTGCGGCGCTCCTACGACGTCCACGTCGAGCTTCCGACCCAGGCCACGATCGTGCTGGTCGTCGGCCTGGCCGATTCGGCCGTCGCGCTCCGGCGCCTCGCCGGCGACATCGAGGAGACGGTCAAGCGGATCGCCAAGCCGGGCACGACCGCCGCGATCGCCGTGCCGGCGAGAATGCTGCTCGGCGAGATGGTCGTCCCGCTCCGGGATGCGTTCCTCGGGGACGCTGAGGTGGTCTGGGTGGCCGACGCGGTCGGGCGGATCTCCTCCGAGTCGATCGCGAGCTACCCACCGGGGGTGCCCCAGCTGCTCCCCGGCGAGCGGATCTCTGCGGAGATCGTGGCCCACCTGACGACGCTCGCCGATACCGGCGCCCGGCTCCACGGGGCAAGCGACCCGCGGTTCCGCACGATCAACGTGTTACGAGAGCCGGCGCCCGCAGGCGACTGAGCTTTGCGGCAATAGTTGCCCGAAAACTCAGTCGCTTCCCCAGCGCAGCGCCATCCCGGTGAGGATCTCGCGCACGATCCGCTCGCCCGCGAGCGCCGCCGGATCGGCGGAGGCGACCCCGGTCGGGATCACCTCGACGAGATCAGCGCCGACCAGATCGACCCGGCTCGCCACCGTGCGGCATGCCCACAGCAGATCGCCCGTGGTCATCCCGCCCGGCTCCGGGGTCCCGGTGCCGCCCGGGATGAACGCCGGGTCGAGCACGTCGATGTCGACCGTGAGGAAGACCGGGCCGGCGCCGGCGATCTTGATCGCGTCACGCACGATCTGAGCGATCCCCCGCTCGCGGACGTCGTGCATGAACAGGCTCGTGATCCCGCACTCGGCCTGCCACGAGAACTCGGATTCGCCCGGCCAGTAGCCCCGCAACCCGACCTGCACATAGCGGCGCGGGTCGATCACGCCCTCGTCGACGATTGTCCGCATCACGGTCCCGTGGGACAGCGTCGCGCCGAATACCTCCACACCGGTGTCCGTGTGGGTGTCGAAGTGAACGAGGCCGAGCGGCCCGTGGCGGGCGGCGCAGGCGCGCGCGTTCGGGCCGGTGATCGAGTGGTCCCCGCCGATCACGATCGGCACGACGCCGGCCCCGACGACCTCGCCGACGGTCTGCTCGATCGCGGCGTGGCTTCGCTCCGGCTGGGCCGGCACCACGCCGGCGTCGCCGTAATCGACGATCCGCAGCGCGGCGAAGGCGTCGACCCCGGCCTCGAGGTGTGGTCCCGGTGGGCAGCTCGCGGTGCGGATCGCGCGCGGCGCGAAGCGCGCCCCCGGACGGTCGGACACGAGCTCGTCCATCGGCGCCCCGACAATCGCGACGTCGAACCCGCGCAGCTCGGCCGGGTCCTGCGTGCAGGGGACGCCCCCGAACGTGAGCGGGCCCGCGTAGTCGGGCTTCTCGCCGAACTGGAGCCAGCGCTGCATCGGGTCGAGCATCGCCGCGTAAACGTACCGGCTTAGGATTCGCGCCCGATGACACGGCGCCACCCCCTCGATCCGCTGACCGCCGACGAGATCCGGGCCACGGCCGCGATCGTGCGATCCGAGTGTGGCGTCACCGATCGCTGGCGGTTTGCCTCGATCGACCTCAAGGAGCCGTCCAGGGGGTCGCTGAGCGATATCGCACAAAGCCCCCCGGGGCGCGTTGCCGAGGTCGTGTGCTGGAACCGCGACGACGGCGCCGCCTTCAAGGGCACGCTCTCGCTCGACTCAAACAGCGTCCTCTCCTGGGAGCGCCTGCTGCCCGGTGAACACCCCGCAATGACGCCCGACGAGTTCCACGAATGCGACACGGCTCTACGAAACCACCCCCGTGTGATCGAAGCCCTCGCTCAAAGAGGCGTCACCGACATGGACCTCGTCCTGTTCGACACCTGGGCGTACGGCGCCGAGCTTGTCCCCGAGGCCTACCGCGGGAGACGAATCGCCTGGGCCGACGTCTGGCACCGGAACTCCCCAGAGTCCAACCCGTACGCGAACATGGTGAGCGGGCTGCACCCGATCGTCGACCTCAACACGATGGAGCTGGTCGAGCTCGAGGACGTGGAACCCGGGCCGCCGCCGCACATCATGGGCGAGTACGACCCGAAGCTCGTGCCCGGATTGAAACTCCGCGACGACATCAAGCCGCTCGACATAACCCAGCGCGACGGCGCCTCATTCACGCTCGACGGCAACCACCTCAAATGGCAGAAGTGGGCGATGCGGCTCGGCTTCAACTACCGCGAGGGCCTCGTGCTCCACACCCTCACCTACGAGGACGGCGGCCGGCAACGCAACATCGCGCACCGGCTGTCGTTCGCCGAGATGGTCGTGCCCTACCGCGACCCGACCCCCGACCACTACCGCCGCACCGCGTTCGACATCGGCGAGTGGGGACTCGGCCTGATGACCACGTCGCTCGAGCTCGGCTGCGACTGCCTGGGCGAGATCGCCTACCTCGACGCGGTCCTGTTCGACTCGCACGGCGAGCCGTACACGATCAGGAACGCGATCTGCATCCACGAGGAGGACGACGGCGTCCTGTGGAAGCACGTCGACGAGCGCACCGGCGCCGAGACGCGGCGCATGCGCCGGCTCGTCGTCTCGTTCCACGCCACCGTGGCCAACTACGAGTACCTCGTGTACTGGCGCTTCTACCAGGACGGGAACATCCAGTGCGAGGTCCGCGCCACCGGAATCATGGTTACGACGCCGTTCGCCGGCGACCCGCCGCCCTACGGCACCGTGATCGACGACCGTACGTACGCGCCGTTTCACCAGCACTTCATCGTCGCCCGGCTCGACCTCGACGTCGACGGCGAGCGCAACACCGTGTACGCCACCGAGGCCGCTCCGGTACCGGACGGCCGCTACCGCATCGCGCTCACCCAACGAGCGACCCCCTTGCGGAGCGAGCGCGAAGGCGTCCAGGACTACGACTGGGGACGCCAGCGCGGCTGGAAGGTTGTCAACGACAACGTCACGAATGGACTCGGTACTCCCGTCGGCTACAAGCTCGAGCCCGGGGCGGCGATCCCGCCGCTGCTCGATGCCGACTCGCCGGTGGTCCGCCGGGCGCGCGCGATCGAGCACACGCTATGGGTCACCCCGTACGCCGAGGACGAACGCTGGCCGTGCGGCGAGTTCCCCAACCTGAGCGCTGATGACTCGGGCCTGCCGGTGTGGACCGCCCGCGACCGCGAAATCGAGAACACCGACGTCGTCCTCTGGTACGTGTTCGGGATCAACCACGTGACCAGACCCGAGGACTGGCCGGTGATGCCCGTCGACACGGTCTCGTTCTGGCTGAAGCCGTTCGGCTTCTTCGACCGCAACCCCGCGCTCGACGTGCCGGGACACGATCCCGCCCACCCCGATGTTTGACCACGTGACGATCCGGGTCACCGACCGGGCGGCCTCCGAACGCTTCTACAACACAGTGCTGCGGCCGCTCGCGATCGACCAGTCCTACCGGACGAACGCGTTCTCGGAGTGGGGAGAGTTCGAGCTGGCCGCCGCCGACGCGGACAACCCGCACACGCAGCGGCTCCACGTCGCGTTCAGCGCGCCCTCGCGCGAGCACGTCGACGGGTTCTGGCGGGCCGGCACCGACGCCGGATATCGCAGCGACGGCCCTCCGGGACCGAGGCCGCAGTACAGCGAGGACTACTACGGCGCGTTCCTGCTCGACCCGGACGGCAACAGCGCCGAGGCGGTCCACGACAGCCGGCCGAACCGCGCCGGGGTGATCGACCACCTGTGGATCCGCGTCGCCGATGTGGCGAAGGCCAGGGCCTTCTACCACACGATCGCACCGCACGCCGGCATCCTGCTCGGCACGGACACGCCCAACCGCGTGCAGTTCAGAGGCACACAGGGCGGATCGTTTTCGCTCGTCGCCGGCACGCCGACCGAGCACGTTCACATGGCCTTCCCAACCGATGACGACGCCGCCGTTCAGCGGTTTCACGACGTCGCGACCGGCGCCGGCTACGAGAGCCGGGGCGCCCCCGGCGAGCGGCCCCAATATCACCCCGGCTACTACGCCGCCTATGTGTTCGACCCCGGCGGCAACAACATCGAGGTCGTGAACCACCACCGCGGCGTAGCATTCACCCCATGAGCGACGACAGCATCGCGAACCGGATCGAGAGCCTGGTCGCGGAGGAGCATCAGCTGCGCAACCGCGAGCAATCCGACGCGCAGGACGTGGACGCGCTCGAGGCCGACCAGGAGCGGCTGCGAGACGTGGAGATCGAACTCGACCGCTGCTGGGACCTGCTCCGGCAGCGGCGCGCGCTGCGCGACGCCGGCGCCGACCCCGACGAGGCCCACGTCCGCGACGCCAACACGGTCGAGCGCTACTGGCAGTAGCGCACTCCTCGCCCGTACAGCGAATTTCCCCCGTCCGCTTGACGCCTTTGTCAAGGTGGGAGGTGCGCGACTCGCGCGCCTGACCTCAGACCAAGCGAGGGACCATGGAGCTGGACGGGATCCACCACATCACGTGCATCACGGCGGACGCGCCGGGAAACGTCGATTTCTACGCCCGGGTGCTGGGGCTGCGGCTCGTCAAGAAGACGGTCAACTTCGACGCTCCGGACGTCTACCACCTCTACTACGGCGACGAGCGCGGTGCGCCCGGCTCGATCCTGACGTTCTTCGAGTTCCCGGACGCGGCGCGCGGCCGCGCGGGCGCCGGGATGATCCACCGGCTGCGCTGGCGCGTCGGTTCGCGTGATTCGCTCGCATTCTGGACGGAACGACTCGGCGCGGAGGGCGTCGAGGTCGACCGGGACAGCCTCGCCGAGGCGATCCTGTTCAAGGACCCCGAGGGGTTGGACCTAGAGCTCACCGCGCTGCCCAGCGACGACGAGCCGCTGCGGGCTCAGGCGCCGGACATCCCGGCCGAGCACGCGCTGCTCGGGTTCGACGGGGTGCGGGCGTACGGCACCGTCGACGAGGCCGAGGACCGTCTCCTGAAGGAGGCGATGGGGTTCGAGAGCACCGCACCCGGGGTGTACTCGATCCAAGGTCATCGGAGCGCGACCTACACCTACGACGACCCGCCGCCGGCGGTCGGGTTCCAGGGCGCCGGCACCGTTCACCACATCGCCTGGTGCGATCGCGACGACGAGCACGAAGCGTGGCGCGAGCGGGTCGCCCACGTCGGAGCGCACCCGACGCCGGTTATCGACCGTCAGTACTTCCTCAGCATCTACTACCGGGTTCCGAGCGGGGTGCTGTTCGAGCTCGCCACCCCGAGTCCCGGCTTCGCGATCGACGAGGATCCCGCCCATCTGGGGGAGGCGCTCCGGCTGCCACCTCAGCACGAGCACATGCGAGAACACCTCGAGCACACGCTCATGCCCCTCACCAACCCCCGGACGGAGGCGGCCCACTCATGAGCCCGGCTATCTGCTCCCATCTCGATCAGATCCACGTCCCGCGGCCGGACCAGGTCGCCGGTTGTGAGGATTGCCTGAAGATCGGCGGGACGTGGGTGCACCTGCGGGTGTGCCGCACCTGCGGTCGTGTGGGCTGCTGCGATTCCTCTCCCAACCGCCACGCCACCCATCACGTGCACGAGAGCGGACACCCGATAGTCACCTCCGTCGAGCCCGGCGAGGACTGGTCGTACTGCTACGTCGATGACGCGATGTTCGTGATCGAGGGCGACTGATGAGCCAGACACTCGGGACCGCCTTCGACGAGCCGTTGGGCGCGGGCTTGGAAGAGCCCGAGGATCGCAACGGCGCGTTTCCACGGCTCGGCTCCGAGCAGCGGGCCCGGTTGCACGCGGCCGGCGTGGTCCGGAGCGTCGAGTCCGGGGAGGTCCTGTTCCGCGAGGGGGACGCCGGGTACGACTTCTTCCTGATCGAGTCGGGCATGGTCACGATCGTCCAGGGGCTCGGGCACGAGAACCGGATCATCGCGGTCCACGGCGAGCATCGGTTCCTCGGCGAGATCAACCTCCTGACCGGCTCGCCGCCGTACCTGTCCGCGGTGGTCCGCGACGCCGGCGAGGTCGTCCAGGTGTCGGCCGAGCGGCTACGCCAGCTGGTCGCGAACGACGAGGAGCTGAGCAACATCATCATGCGCGCCTTCCTCGCGCGTCGCGAGATCCTGATCGACATCGGCGCCGGCGTGAAGCTCGTCGGCTCGCGCTACTCCCGCTGTACCCATCGCCTGCGCGAGTTCCTCGTCCGCAACCGCATGCCGTTCCAATGGATGGACCTCGAGGACGACGAGGAGGCCGAAGCGCTCATACGAGCGCTCGGCATCTGCGCTGCCGACACGCCCGTCGTGATCAGCGGCGAGGGCGTCCTGCGCAACCCGAGCAATGCGGAGGTCGCGAGGCTGCTCGGATTCGGGTCGCGGGGGTCACCGCCGCCGATGTGCGATCTGGTGATCGTCGGCGCCGGTCCGGCGGGGCTGGCAGCGGCGCTGTACGGCGCCTCCGAGGGGCTCGACACCCAGGTGATCGACAAGATCGCGTTCGGCGGCCAGGCCAGCACGTCGGCGCGGATCGAGAATTACCTGGGCTTCCCGACGGGGATCTCGGGGAGTGAGCTGGCCGAGCGCGCGATCCTCCAGGCCCGGCGGCTCGGCGCGCGCATGGTGGTGCCCGCGCACGCCGCCGCTCTGACGGCGGACAACGGTCACTACGCGATCGAGCTGTCTGACGGATCGGTGGTCAACGGGCGCACGCTGATCGTCGCCACCGGCGCTCAATACCGGAAGCTCGACCTGCCCGAGCTCGACCGCTACGAGGGCGTCGGCGTCTACTACGCCGCGACCCAGGCCGAGGCGCACATGTGCGCGGGCGACCCGGTGGTGATCGTCGGCGGCGGGAACTCCGCCGGACAGGCGGCGATGTTCCTCTCCCAACGATCGGCGAGCTGCCGCCTGATGATCCGCGGCGGCGATCTGGGCAAGTCGATGTCGCGCTATCTGATCGACGAGCTCGAGAATCGTCCCCAGGTCGAGCTGATGACGTACACCGAGATCGTCGAGCTCAAGGGCGACCCGGCGCTCGAAGCCGTCGTCGTCGTCGACAACCGGACCGGCGAGCGCCGCGAGCTCGAGGCCAAGGCCCTGTTCGTGTTCATCGGCGCCGACCCGCACACCGATTGGCTGCGCGGCCATGTGGCGATGGACGAGCACTGCTTCCTGCTCACCGGACGCGATCTGCAGGGCGACCAGCTCGATGCACACACGGACCGTCGTCCGCTGTTCCTCGAGACGAGCCGGCCGGGCATCTTCGCGGTCGGCGATGTCCACTCGGGTTCGGTCAAGCGGGTCGCCTCGGCCGTCGGCGAGGGCTCGATGGCCGTCCGGCTCGTGCACCAGCGCCTGGCCAGCCGGTGAGAAGGTTGTGACATTGGTACGTGCCCCCCTTGAAACAGGGCACCCCGATCAATAAGGATCGACCCACCGTGCGCACCAACAAGAACCTGGTGCTGGCGGCGATGGTGTTCGCCGTCGCGATGACGTTCATCGACCAGACGATCGTCGCGATTGCGATCCCGAACATCCAGAAGGAGCTGTCGCTGTCCGCCACCGGCACGCAGTGGGTGATCAACGGCTACCTGCTGGCGCTGTCGGCGCTGTTCGCGTTCGGCGGGAAGCTCGGCGACGTGCTCGGGCGCAAGCGGATGGTGCTGGTCGGCGTGACCGGGTTCGCGATCGCGTCGGCCGCGTGCGGGCTGACGCCCAAAGGTGGGGTCGCCGAGGCCTGGATCATCTTCTTCCGCGTGGTCCAGGGCGCTACCGCGGCGCTGTTGTTCCCGGCAGCGGTGGCAATCGTGGTGGCCTCGTTCCCGCTCCGCGAACGCGGGAAGGCGATGGCGATCTTCTTCGGCATCTCGGGCGGTCTCACCGCGATCGGCCCGATCGCTGGCGGGTTCCTCACACAGTGGACGTGGCGCTCGATCTTTTGGATCAACATCCCGGTCGCGATCATCGCGGTTGTGCTCACGCGGATCGCGTGCCCCGAGGACGAGCCGCGGCCCGAGCCGCTCGACTATCGCGGCACGGCGCTGATCACCGGCGGGATGGGCCTGACCGTGCTGGGCTTCGAGCAGTCGAGCGTGTGGGGCTGGAGCAGCGTCCTGACCTGGGCCTGCATCGTCGTCGGCCTCGTGTTGATGCTCGTGTTCGTCAGGTACGAGCTAACCCTCAAGTACCCCCTCCTGCAGCTCCGGATCTTCCTCGACCGCGCGTTCGCGACGGATACGACCGTGCTCGGCCTGATGTCGATCGTGTTCGTCCCGTTCTTCTTCTTCGGGAGCGTGTACGCCCAGGTCGCGCTCGGCAAGAACTCCTCGCAGGCCGGCGAGTACATCCTGTGG
>Ga0335078_10006314_pt1 | contig 17550 bp, 7 predicted proteins | sample Lox_Sample_32_FD_206711 | JGI IMG/M metagenome (GOLD analysis project Ga0335078, IMG submission 206711) | Soil microbial communities from Loxahatchee National Wildlife Refuge, Florida, United States - Lox_Sample_3.2 | ecosystem: Environmental > Terrestrial > Soil > Wetlands | place: USA: Florida... | reverse complement strand
CCCGTATATGCGTCACTTGGATGGGAGAAGCTATGATGGTGCACTCAATGAGATGGGCAAGGAATTTGATGATCTGCATGGCGCTGGGATGGCTGGTTTGCCCGACGATGAGTTGGGCACAGGAGTCCGCGCCGGTAGCCCCGCAAGAGCCTGCCCCCGATGCTCCGCAGGACCCTGCCCCGGCGACGCCGGGGTGGCACCGCTTCTCCCCTCCGCCTCAGCAGCAGGAGCAGCAGCCCCAGGCGCCAGCGCCGCAAGCCGCTCCCCCAGCCCGCCTTGTACCCGAGAGGATCACGATTCCGGCGGGCACCTTTGTGACGGTCCGTGTGGATCAGACCCTGTCTTCGGACAAGAACCAGGCCGGAGACGGGTTTTCCGCCAGCTTGGCGCGACCTTTGATTGCGGACGGATTAGTCGTCGCCCGGCAGGGGCAAGCCTTGGGCGGGCGCGTGGTGGACGCGAAGAAAGCCGGGCGCGTGTCGGGGGTTTCCCATTTGCAGGTTTCGCTTTACTCGTTGACTCTGGCCGATGGCCAGCAGGTTCCGGTCGAGACCGCCCTCACCAGCATTACAGGTCCCACTTCGAAGGGACGTGATGCCGGCGCGATCGCGGCGACTACCGCCACCGGTGCGGCCATTGGCGCCGCCGCGGCCTGGGGCACCGGCGCGGCGATCGGCGCGGGGGCCGGACTGGTGGCCGGAGCCGTGGGAGTGCTGGTCACCCGTGGCCACCCCACAATTATCTATCCGGAATCGCAACTGACCTTCCGCCTGGCCAAGCCCGTTACCTTTTCGACCGAGCAAGCGCCGCAAGCCTTTGTCGATGCCCGCTCAGTTTCCACGGAGCGAGCGGCCCGCCAGGGGCCCCCGGCCGGTTACCGGGGTTGCCCTCCGGGAGGGTGTGGTCCTTATCCGCCGCCCCCCCCGTATCCTTACGGCCCGGCCTATCCTTACGGTTGGGGACCCAGCGTTGGGTTCTATTTTGGACCGGGCTATGGCCGGGGGTACTACGGCTACGGATGGTACCGCCATTAGAGTGTGTCCTGTGCTGACGTGTCAGCGTTCAATCCTCCGCAGAACCGCCGGCCCTCCCGTAAGACGGGATCAGGCCGGCGGACTTTTTTGGAAGCAGCGGGTTTTTCTATGAAGGCCTCGCGGCACGATGGCCGCAATGGCCCCGCAGGAGCAAGACTCAGAAGGGAAGAGCAATGATGGGCCGCCGGGGGCAAGAGAGGCGACCTCTCATCCTGGAACCGGCTTCGGACCTGCCCCCGGGATATCTCCCTCCACGCGATTCCGACCTGCTTCCTTGGCGCGGTACAGGGCTTGGTCGGCGGTATTCAGCAAAGCCTCCATGTCCAGTTGGTCGGGTTCGAGAGCGGTCGCTACACCTACACTGATTGTGACCGCAAGGGAAGTGTCTTTGAGCGTTATGGGGTGGGAGCAGACCGCTTCCCGCAGTCGCTCGGCTTGAATGAGCGCATCAGTGGGGCGGCAGCGCGGCGCGACGATTAGAAACTCCTCTCCCCCAAACCGGCCGACCAGATCATAGTTGCGCGCGGAGACTCGCAGACGGCGAGCCACGTCGCACAAGACCTCATCGCCCATCAGGTGTCCGAACCGGTCGTTGACCGGCTTGAAATGGTCGATGTCGAGCATCATCAGCGAAAGTGGCGTCTTTTCGCGCCGGGCGCGACTCATTTCCGCCAGGAAGAGATCCAGCGTAGCGCGCCGGTTTAGAAGACCAGTCAACGCGTCACGCATGGCCTGTTCGCGGAGGGCCTCTTGCGCCAGAATCAGGCGGTCTTGCAGTTCCACGATGCGCACCCCGGAGCGAAGCCGCGCCTTTAGTTCAAAGGGATCAAAGGGCTTGGTGAGATATTCGTCGGCACCGGATTCCAGCCCCTCGATGACGTCCTGCTTGAAACCTCGCGTGGTGAGGAGAATCAGGTAGGTGTAGGGCTGGAGATTGAGCTTCCTTACCTCCCGGCAAACCGAAGTTCCGTCCATTCCCGGCATCATCCAGTCGAGGATGGCGAGGCGGGGTGCGTGCTCCTGCTGGAGGATCTGCCATGCCTGCTGGCCATCGGAAGCCTTCAATACTTCATAACCCCACTTCCCCAGGTAGGCTTCCAGCATCCGCCGGGTGACCAGATCGTCTTCCGCCACTAGAATCTTCATGATTTTGTCCCATCACCCAGATCCTGCAGTACGGGTCGCAGTTCCTCCAGGGCTGCTTCCAGTTGTTCCAGGGCCTCCGCGGCCTTTTCGAGATGGCCCCCGCGTCCTATCGACTCCAAGCGCAAGGCTGCATCATAGGCGGAGCGCGCGGCGAAATTGGCCACCGCTCCTTTCAACTTGTGCGCCGCCCGTTCCAGTCCCGAAGCATCGCCGCGTTCCACCCCTCCGCGGATCCCATCCAATAGCTTGGGGCAGTCCTCCAGAAATAGGTTTACAAGTTCCCTGAGCAGCTCCCGGTCCCCTTCGAATCGCGCCAGCACAGTGGACTCGTCCAGAATTTCCTGCCTGCCCTCTGCCTCCAGGTTTTGCGATACCTTGAGTTCGACGCGCCGCACCCGGTCAATGGTCTCAAAAAGCTGGGTGGAATTGACCGGCTTGGCCACGTAATCGTCCATCCCCGCTTCCAGGCAGCGTTCCCGGTCGCCCTTCATCGCATAGGCGGTCATGGCGATAATGGGCAAATGCGCCCCCGTACTCTTCTCCTTCTCCCGGATCGCAGTGGCAAGTTGCAGCCCGTCCATTTCGGGCATCTGCACGTCCACCAGGGCAAGGTCAAAGGGCTGCTTCTCAAAAAGTTCCCAGGCTTCGAGCCCATTGTTGGCGATCGTCACGTGGTGGCCCCGTCCCTGAAGTAGGTGCTGGGCCAATCGTTGGTTTACGACATTGTCCTCGGCGACCAGTACCTTCAGCCCCCGCCGTCTCTCGCGCAACGAATGGCGCGTTACCACCTCAGCCTTTCCGGCTGGTTGGGCCTTGGAGCCGAGAACGTTGAGCATGGCCTCCAGTAAATCGACCTGCCGGACCGGCTTGGTGATGTATGCGGATATTCCCAAATCGCGGCAGCGGGCCGCATCGCCCCGCTGACCTCCCGAGGTCACCATGATGATCTGCGTGCCGGCGAGTTGCGGATCGGTGTTGATTTGCCCGGCCAGACGAAAGCCATCGATCACCGGCATGTGGGCGTCGGTGAGGACCAACAGGATGGGGCTCCCTTTCTCCCGGGCCTGCCGCAAGGCCGTCAGGGCCTGAAAGCCATCGGCTGCCAGGCAGGTCTTCATGCCCCAGAGGCAAAGGGTCTCGTCCAGTACGCGCCGATTAGTGGCATTGTCATCGACGATCAGCACCGGCACCCCCTGCAGGGTAACAGGCGCGCTCCGTTTCGGTTGTATGCCTGACTTGGCCCGGCCAAAATGGGCAGTAAAGTGGAAAGTGCTGCCTTTCCCGATTTCGCTCTCCACCCAGATCTTTCCTTGCATCATCCCTACCAGGCGTGTCGAAATCGTCAGACCTAGTCCCGTTCCGCCGAAGCGGCGTGTAGTGGAACCGTCAGCCTGGGCGAAGGCCTCAAAGATGACTTGTTGCTTGTCCCGGGGGATGCCGATTCCTGTGTCTCGCACGGTGAAATGGAGCAATGAGTCATCCGGGGTAAGATCGTCCGCTTCCACTCGCATCACGATTTCACCGTGCTCGGTGAACTTGAGCGCATTGGAAAGCAGGTTGGCAACGACCTGCCGCAGGCGCGTGGGATCGCCGACAACCACCTCCGGAACCTGCGGCGCCACATCGCAGACCAGTTCGACGCCCTTCCGGTCCGCCGGGAACGCAAACATGTGGGTGGTCTCCTCCAGGCTGTCGCGGAGGTTGAATTCGATTAAATCGAAGTCCAGTTTGCCGGCTTCAATTTTGGCAAAATCCAGGACCTCATTAATGGCTGACAACAGGGAGTCGGCGGAGGACTTGACCATGCTCAGGAATTCGCGCTGTTCTTCGGTCAACTCCGTACCCAGCGCGAGTTCGGTCATGCCCAGGATGCCATTCATGGGCGTGCGGATTTCATGGCTCATGTTCGCCAGGAACTCGCTCTTGGCGCGGCTGGCCGCCTCTGCCGCCTCCTTGGCTTTCTGTAATTCCGCCTCGCTTTGCTTACGCCCGGTGATATCAATCATCGAGCCTTCGATCAGTCGCTCCGCGTCCTGGATCAAAGTGGCGTTTTCCAAAACCCACACGGGGGCGCCATCCTTGCGCCGCAGGCAGTGTTCGAACGCGGTCACCGATCCGCGTTCCTGGAGGCGAGCGGTAAACCCCCCTCGCGCCGCCGGGGTGGCGTAGAGCTCCGCCGCATCCCTCCCTATCAAGTCGCCGGGTTGCGCATAGCCGAGGATGCGTGAGAAGGCCTCATTACAGTCCAGGATTTTCCCCGCCAGGCTGCTGCGGTAAACTCCCGCGAGGTTGCGCTGAAACAACAGGCGGTAGCGTTCCTCGCTCTCCTGCAAGGCCCTTTCCGCCTGCCGCCGGGCGGTAATGTCGCGGAATCCCCAGACCCTCCCGATATTCCGGCCCCAAGCCCGCTGCGGTTCCGAATGCCGTTCGAACACGCGCCCATCCTTGAACTCCACCAGATCATTCCACTGGGCATCGGAATCCTCGGATAAGGCGTGTATTCTCTTCAGGAAGTCGTCCGGGTCCTTCAGTTGCGGGAGGACAAAGTCCAACCAGGCGCGGTCGTTGCCCGAGGAGAGAATTTTCCTGGGTATGCCCCAAAGCTCGACGAACTTTGTGTTACAGGTAGCCACTCCACCTGAGGCATTCAGGACCAGGATGCCATCCGCCGTGGACTCCAGGGTAGCCCGGATGGTCTCAGTCTGATGTTCGACGCGCCGCCGCAGGCTGGCAACCCAGACGAACCCCCAGGCGATTATGAGACCTGTCAATCCCAGGAGAATGAGGGCGCGCTGCAGGTTCCACCACGGCGCGGCCTGCTTCACTACAATATCTTGCGGCGTGCGAAGGAGCAGTGAGAACCCCGACGGGCTCCCGTTCTCGTCCACCTTGACATCGCAGATGCCGGTCACCTGCAACAAGCTCCCGGTTCGGATATGGCCAAGCTCTTCCTGCCCGGATCCGCTCTCCATCTCGGCTTCGTACATCACCCCGTCGGCGCTGAGGGTGAGGGAATTTTGTTTGCCGCGAAGGGAAGCGGCCACCAAGCGCCCCGTCAACCGGATGAGCTCGCAATCGTAGGTGCCGCGCATGGCATCGGCCATCACTGCCGCGATGGGGATGGGCGGATCGCCTGTCCCGATTTTGCGGAAAACAGCGTCTTGCAGCATCGGGCTGAAATCGCCCACGGCAGGGAACCCCACCACATCAACCCGATCGCCCACCTCCAGGGAGGTCGCCTGGCGTGATGCAACTTCAAGAAAATCCTGGGCATCCCGAATGTAAAGGGACTTTCCTAAACGCTGCAGGGTGACGATCCCCTGAACATGTACACGCTGGTTGAAAGCGCCCATCGGGCCGAGCCTCAAGACAATATGGATCGGACGTACCGGGATGGAAAAGAGGTCAGGGGGAGCAGGGGTCTCGATGGAGAGATTCTTCCAACCTGGTACCAATAGAATGGCACCGATGTACTGCAGCCGGGGATTGTAAGCGCCCCCGGAAACCCCCTGGACCCGGATTCTGGCCCCCACCAGGTCATGCGGAATGGGGTGGTAATTCAACACAAAAACCGGCACGATGGCCGTTCCCGACGCCACATGCAGCAGCAGTCGCCCCTGATTTTCCGCCGCCGACCTCACGATTCCTTCCACCTCGACAAATTGGCTATCCTGGGCGCCCGTCATTAATTCCTCGCCCGAAATTTCCCGGGGCGCCGGCAAAGGAGCTTCGCCCAGGACTTGAATCCTGGGGTGGATGATCTCGGAAGCAAAATCTCCGGGGCCACTGATCCCGTCGATCTCCAAATTCTGACCGGAATGAAAACCCACCGCCGCTTGCCCGGTATTTACAAAAATGCCGGCAGTTGAGTCCTGAACGAAGAAATCGCCCTGAGCGGAATCGGCATAGGTGATGACGGCCCGCAAATGGATCGGGTACCCAAGCCGCGCTTGCTCGGGCGGCAGTTGCCTGACCTCACGAATGGTCTTAAGAACGTTCAAGTCCTTTGGGACTTCCGGGGACTGGCCGAACACTGTACCCGAAAAAAGGGGAATTGCCATTACGAGGGGAAGAAGGTACCGCTTGAAAGCCCACCCTGCTTCAAACTGGATAACAACGCCTGGACACCCCATGGTTTTCCTTGCCACCGGCAATGGTCTCTAACGTGGAACAGTATTTCCCGCCGTGATGATAGTGGAGGTTGAAGTGAGAAAGCAATCGTGTTTCACATTGAATTGCGGCAGGCGGTGAGCGCGTGATGTGCCTCGGGTGCCCCGGCCCTCCGTGCCCGGGCTCAGAAAAACACTATTGATAAGAGGAGATTCGAAGGACACGGCCCATCGCGTTCGCGCTGCCGGTGTCTTATGTTTATTCGCTCCTGTACCGATAGAGGCTAATGGGGGTGAACTGGAGCCAGGGAAGTCCAGCCGCCCTGGAAAGGGATTATTGCCGGGGGTATGTCGAATTCGTGCAATAACAGCCTCACCGTACCCCGCCGCGAGGCCGCATGAGCATCCGGGAGGCCGCCACGATCCAACCTTGCGACAACCTTGGTGGAGAACCTCCTTCCGCGCCTCTGAACATCCTGCTGGTCGATGATGAGGAAACGGCCTGCGAGGCCCTGAGGGCGCAATTGAGCACGGCTGGATTCAAGGTCGCAAGTGTGTCCAGCGGAGAAGAGGCGGTAGACCTCCTGCGCGGCGGACAGTATGACGTAATCATTGCCGATCTCGTGATGCCGGGATGGGTTGGTGCCCCAACAATTTGTGTCGCCAAGGAAATTGACCCGCAGATCGAAGTCATCATCCTTACCCGCCACGGTTCGTTCCACACCGCTATCGACGCCCTTCGTCAGGGGGCCTGTGATTTCTTGACCAAGCCTGCTGCATTGGCGGAGGTTCGTTCGGCCCTCCTGCGTGTGCTGGAACGGCGCCGCAACCGGGCCGACGCCATCCGGGTGGTCATCGAATCTGCCCGAGAAGCGATTGTTGTATTCGATAGAGAAAGTACGGTCCATGACTTTAACCCGGCGGCGGAGCAGATTTTCGGCCTCTCCCGCCAGCAAGCCGTGGGGAGGAAACTTACGGATTTCGCCATCCCACCGAGGTCCCTGGGTGTCTTCAGGGAACATCTGGCGAACGCCTGTCGAGAAGGGAGAGATCCTCTGCGCGGATGCAGGGAGGTCATTGCTTGCCGGCTGAATGGTGAAGAGTTTCCCTTTGAAATCTCGACGGCCGTGATCGAAACTCCCCACGGCAGGCTTTTGAGCACTTTCGGCCACGACAATACGGGCCGGAAAGAGGCGGAAAAAGCCACCAGGGATAGCGAGGCCAAACTCAAAGTCATCTTCGATGGGGTCGAGGCGGGCATCTTCCTTATCGACCCCGTGACCCATCAGATCGTGGAGGTGAATCTGCCGGCGCTGAAAATAGTCGGTGCGGCCCGCGAGGCGGTGGTCGGAGCGGTGTGCCACAAATTCATTTGCCCCGCTGACTGTGGGCGCTGCCCGGTCACCGATTTGGGGCAAGATGTCGACAACTCCGAGCGAATTCTTCTCGCCTTGACGGGTGAACGGATTCCAATTATCAAGACCGTAAAGCCTGTCGCGGTTGCCGGACGGCCCCTGCTTCTGGAGAGCTTTGTTGATATTTCCGCCCGCAGGCGAGCGGAACAGGCGTTAAGCGAAGCGGAGGCACACTTCCGCTCTCTCTTTGCTTCCATCCCCCTGCCCACCTATTTCTTTGATGCGGAAACTCTGCAGTATCTCGAAGTCAACGAGGCCGCCGTGGCCGCTACCGGTTATAGCCGCGAGGAACTCCTCCAGATGCGCGTTACCGACCTCGCACCGCCAGAGTTCGTTCCTGGCGTCATCGAGAGAATCAGGATGCTTCACAACCGCGGCCCCGTACGCCATGAGGGAGTCTACCGGTTTAAGAGCGGACAACTCGTACACACCGAATCGAATATCCGTACCATGGACTTCCGGAGACGAAGGGCGGTTCTCTCTGTCGACCAGGATGTCACGGTGCGCAAACAGGCGGAAGCCGCGATGGCGGAGCACCACGCCGTGGTGACGCTGGTGGCGGACGTCGGAGCCGTGCTGACGCGGGGCGAAGCTTTGCGCCCCAGCTTGCAGCAATGCGCGGAAATCCTGATCCGCAAAATCGGCGCCGCCCTTGTGCGCGTCTGGACGTTGAATGAGGGGGGAGACGTTCTCGAACTCCAGGCCAGCGCCGGCCTTTACACCCACATCGACGGGGGACACGCACGCGTGCCCGTCGGGAAGTTCAAGATCGGCCGGATTGCGGAGAGCGGCGAGCCGCACTTGACCAACTCCGTGCAGACGGATCCGTGGGTAGGGGACCCGGAATGGGCCCGGCGCAAGGGCATGGTAGCGTTTGCGGGCTATCCCCTGCAAGTTGAGAGGCGTGTCATGGGGGTTGTCGCCGCCTTTGCGCGCCAACCCCTCACCGAAGCGGTGCTCCAGGCCTTTGCCGCGGTGGCCGGTCACCTTGCCCAGTTTATCAACCGCCAACGCGCGGAGGATGCGCTGCGGGACAACGAAGAGAAGTACCGGGCTCTGTATGAATCGTCGCGCGATGCCATCATGACCATGGCGCCCCCCGCCTGGAGGTTTACGGCGGGAAATCCGGCGGCCCTTGCCCTCTTTGGCGCGAAAGACGAAGCGGAATTCGTGGCAGAGACGCCCTGGGGCCTGTCTCCCGAGTATCAACCCGACGGAGAGCCATCCTCGTCCAAGGCTTCCCGCCTGATCGCCCTCGCCATGGAGAAGGGATCCCAGTACTTCGAGTGGACGCACAAAAGGTTCAATGGGGAGGAATTCCCCGCCACGGTGATGCTGACGAAGATGATATTTCGTGGCAAACCCCTCTTGCAGGGAACGGTGAGGGACCTCACTGAACGCAAGCGCGCGGAAAAACAGACCCGTCTCCAGACCGTTGCCCTCGAGTCCGCTGCCAATGGCATCGTGATCACGGACCGCGCCGGCGTGATCCTTTGGGTGAACCCGGCCTTCACGCGCTTGACCGGATACACGGCCGCCGAGGCCGTGGGCCAGAAACCCCACGTTCTGAAATCGGGCGCGCACGAACCCGCCTTCTACCAGAAGCTCTGGGAAACGGTCACGTCCGGGGAAGTCTGGGAGGGAGAAATCGTCAATCGGCGAAAAGATGGAACTCTCTACACCGAGCAAATGACCATCACGCCCGTGCGCGATTCGACGGGGGTGATCAGTCATTTCATTGCCATCAAGCAAGACATTACCGAGCGCAAGAGAGCCGAGAAGGAACTCCTCTTCAAGACGGCGTTGCTCGAGGCGGAGACTGAGACCACGATCGACGGCGTCCTGGTGGTTGACCAGGCGGGTCACGTCCTCCTGGCCAACAAGCAATTCTCCAAGATTTGGAACTTCCCAGAGGACCTCTTGAAGGCAGGGGAGGACAAAACGCTTCTGGCGTACGCCACGAATCAACTTAAGAACCCGGTGGAATTTCTGGAGCGGGTGAATTATCTCTATGCCCACCCCGAGGAAAGGACCCGCGAAGAAGTTGAACTTAGGGACGGGAGAGTCTTCGACCGCTATTCGGCGCCGCTTCAGGATGCCTTGGGAGGATGCTTCGGCAGGATCTGGTACTTCCGCGACATCACCCAACGCAAGCAGGCCGAGAAAGCTCTGCAAGAGCGCACGGCGTACCTCGACAGCCTGTTTGAGGTTAGCCCGATGGGCATCGTCGTCCTCGACACCAGAGGTCGCATCCAGATGTCCAACACGGCGTTTGAGCGGCTCTTTATGTATTCGCGCCAGGAGATCCAGGGGGCCATGTTGGACGAATTCGTCGTCCCCCCGGAACTGGCGGAGGAAGCAAAGAGCCTGACCGCCCTCTGCCTCACCGGTTCCGGCGCACAGTTCACCAGCCGGCGCCGACGCCGGGACGGCACCCTGGTGGACGTCGACATCTACGGGGTGCCTTTGATCATCCAGGATGAACTGCGGGGCGTGCTAAGCCTGTACCGCGACGTTACCGAGCGCCATCGGGCGGAAGCAGAACTGCTCAAGTACGCGGAGGACCTGGAGGTTTCCAAAGCCGCCCAGGAGGAACACGCAGGAAAACTGGCTCGCTTGGTGGAGGAGTTGGCCCACGAGCGTGATTTGCTAGGCACGCTCATGGATACCATCCCTGACTTTGTCTTTTACAAGGACCGCGAGAGCCGTTTCCTTCGCACCAACCCCGCCCACGCCAAGGTTATGGGGCTGGACGACCCTCGTCTGGCGGTGGGGAAAACTGACTTCGATTTCTTTCCCGCCAAGGATGCAGAGGGGTACCTCCACGACGAACAGCAAGTCATATCAACTGGCCAACCCCTCATCGGCCGAATCGAAGGGGTGCGTCAACCGGACGGCCAGTATCGTTGGTGTACCACCAGCAAGGTGCCCATCCGGGACCCCCGTGGGGAGGTCGCAGGCCTGGTCGGGATTACCCGCGACATCACCGAGCGCATGCAGGCCGAAGAGATCCTGCGGACATCCGAGGAGCGCTACCGGGAGCTCTTCGAGAATGCAAGCGACATGGTGTACACCACCAATCTGGACACCCGGTTGACTTCCCTGAACCGAGTCGGGCGGCAGATTCTGGGGTACTCGGCAGAGGAGATCGCCGATCTCGACCTCCGGCAGTTGGTGGCGCCCAAACATGAGGAGATTTTCCAGGAGGGACGCCGGCGGTTGATGGCGGGTGAGTCGGACGTGACGGTGGAATCGGAGTTCGTCGCTAAGGATGGGCGGGCGGTTCTGTTGGAAGTGAAACCTCGGCTCATCTACAAGGGCGGCAAGCCCGTGGGGGTGCAAGTCACTGCCCGCGATATTACCGGGCGCGACGAGGCGGAGATGGAGCTGCGCCATGCCCAGAAACTGGAATCGGTCGGCCGCCTGGCGTCGGGAATCGCCCATGAAATCAACACCCCCATTCAGTTTGTGGGCGACAACACGCGCTTCCTGCAGGATTCCTTCGCGGGCCTGAAGAATCTCCTGATCAGCTACCAGGAGCTTCGAGCCGCGGCAGCTTCCCACTCCGTTACCCCGGAATTGCTTGTGAAGGTGCGGGAATCGGAAGAGGAAGCGGATTGTGAATACCTCCTGGAAGAGATTCCCAAGGCGCTGACCCAGACTCTTGATGGCGTAACGCGCGTCGCCACCATCGTCCGCGCCATGAAGGAGTTCGCCCACCCCGAAGGCAAGGAGATGGCCGCCGCCGACCTCAACCGGGCGTTGCTCAGTACACTCACCGTGGCGCGCAACGAACTGAAATACGTGGCGGATGTGGTAACCGATTTCGGCGATCTTCCCTTGGTGGTCTGTAACATCGGCGACTTGAACCAGGTGTTTCTGAACCTTCTGGTAAACGCCGCCCATGCCATCGGAGAGGTAGTTGAGGGCAGTGGGAACAAAGGCACAATTCGGGTCAGCACGACGGTGGAGGGGAACTCGGTTTTGATTTCCATCGCTGACACCGGCGGCGGCATCCCCGAGGCGATCCGCGGCCGCATCTTCGATCCTTTCTTTACCACCAAGGAAGTCGGGCGAGGCACCGGCCAGGGCCTGACGATTGCGCGAACGGTGGTGGTGGACCGTCACAAGGGGGCGCTGACCTTTGAGAGTGAAGTCGGAAAGGGGACTACGTTTTACATTCGATTGCCGCTCGACCCGGGAGCTTGTCCCAAGGAGGCAAAGGTGCCATGAGACGAATAGTCTTTGTGGATGACGAACCGCGAATTCTGGAGGGGCTGCGGCGCATGTTGCGTCCCCAGCGGCACGAATGGGAAATGGCCTTCGCCCCAGGAGGCGAGGAGGCCCTGGCGATGATGGCCGCCTCGCCCTTCGACGTGATCGTCTCCGATATGCGGATGCCGGGGATGGATGGCGCTGCCCTGCTGTGCCGGGTGCGGGAAGTCTACCCCCAGGTCGTGCGCATTGTGCTTTCGGGCCACACCGAACTCTCCACAGCTCTGCGCGTTGTCCCGGTCGCCCACCAATTCCTGGCCAAGCCCTGCGATGCGGAGACGCTACGGGTGGCCGTGGAGCGCGCTTGCCATCTGAAAGCCCTATTGAGCGATGAGTCCATCCGCCGCACGGTGACCTCCCTGGGAGACCTGCCGTCTCTTCCCCGCACTTATGAAGCCTTAACCCAGACGCTCGCGGACCCTGAGGCTTCCTTGCAAAAGGTGGCCAAAATCATCGAGCAGGACGTGGGCATCTCCGCCAAGGTCCTGCAATTGGTTAACTCGGCATTCTTCGGCGTTTCCCACTCCATGACCAACATCCAGAGCGCCGTCAGCTATCTGGGCATTACTACCCTCAAAAGCCTCGTGCTCTCGGTGGAGATCTTCCGGGCCTTCCAGCCCAAGCGGGAGCTGAAGGGTTTTTCCCTGGAAAAGTTGCAGCGCCACGCCCAGCTTACCGCCCAGATCGCGGCCCGGCTGCCGGCGCCCCCGCATTTGACCGACATCGCGCTGGTGGCGGGGATGCTGCACGACGTGGGCAAGTTGATTCTGGCCTGGAAGCTGTCTCGGCAGTTCGAAAAGATGCTGGTGGAAGGGCTGGTGGCGCACTGCCCGGTTTATCGCGTGGAGGAACGCGAGAACGGATTCAGCCATGCGGAAATTGGAGCATATCTGCTGGGGTTGTGGGGGTTGCCCTACAGCATGGTAGAAGCGGTGGCGCTGCATCATGGTCCCCACCGCGTCCCGCATCAGGGTGTGGACGCGATCTCGGCGGTCTACGCGGCCAACCTCCTGGCCCACGAGTGGGAGGAGGGCGGCGGCGAGGGGCCGGCGACTTACCCGTTGTCAAACTACCAGGAGGAGTTCGCCCAGTTGGGGATCGCCGAGATGGTCCCGGCTTGGCGAACCCTGGCGGCAGAGGCGGCGGGCAGTATGGCGGAGGTGGAATGTGCCTGAACCCAGCCGCCCGCGGATTTTAATTGTTGACGACGAGGAATTGGTCCTTCAGGCTCTGGAGCGGCAATTGCACGCCCGGTTCGAGGTCACCACTGCCACGGGGGGCAAAGAAGCTCTGAGGCTGGTCATGTCCCAGGGACCCTACGCCGTGGTGGTCTCCGATCTCCGCATGCCGGGCATGGACGGCGTTACCCTCCTGTTCCTGATTCGCACCGCCGCGCCGGACACAGTGCGAATTCTCTTGACGGGTCACACCGACATGGAGGCGGCCAGCGCGGCCGTCAACGAGGGAAAGGTTTTCCGTTTCCTCCTCAAGCCCTGCCCTTCCGGGGTTCTCTTCCGGGCGCTGGAAGCCGCCGTCGAGCAGTATCAATCTCTACAACTGCGGAACACGCTTTAAAGGTACCCCCGCGGCGCGCCGATGGGGGTAGTGACGATTCGTTGAGGTTAAACCCGATGCCGGACCAAATCCTTTTCGTTGACGACGAACCTGCGCTTCTCCAGGGGTATCAGCGGCTGTTGCACAAGGAGTTTAAGATTACTACCGCGGTCGGGGGGGAGGCGGCGTTGACCCTGGTCCAGCATATGGGCCCGTTTGCCGTGGTGCTTTCTGACATGCGGATGCCCGGGATGAATGGAATCGAGTTCTTGTTTAAGGTCAAGACCCTGGCTCCCGACACGGTCCGCATCATGCTGACGGGCGCGGCGGAGCTTAAGACTGCCATGGACGCGGTGAATGAAGGAAACATCTTCCGCTTTCTCACCAAGCCCTCCAACAAAGACATGCTGGTAAGGACATTGAACGACGCCCTGGCGCAGCACCATCTGCTCTGTGCCGAAAAGGAGTTGCTGGAGAAGACGCTGCGCAGCACGGTGTATGCCCTGACGGAAGTCTTGAGCGTCGTGAGCCCGGCGGCCTTCAGCCGGGCCATGCGCGTCCGGCGCTACGTCCAGCGCATCGTGGCGCGCTTATCCCTGGCGAGCCCCTGGAAATTTGAGGTGGCGGCCATGCTCTCGCAGTTGGGCTGCGTCACGCTGGACCCGGAGATCATTGACAAGGTATACGCCGGCACGCAGCTTTCGCCGGAGGAGGAAGCCCAATACGTTACTCATCCCCGCGCCGCCCACGACCTGCTGCGGGGAATTCCCCGCCTGGAGGCAATCGCCTGGATGGTCTCCCGCCAGTACGAAGATCTGCCTGGGGAGGAGGAGGCTGACGTCCCCGGCCTGCCCGACGCGCGGCTGGGGGCTCGCATCCTCCGCGCCGCCCTCACCTTTGACTCCCTCCTGCGCAAGCGTCATTCCCGCGTGGACGCCGCCCACTACCTCACCCAGTCCTTTAAGGGCCTGGACAAGAGAATCATCGAAGCGCTAATGGAACTTGAACCGGAGGCGATGGCCAACCCGGCCCGGCCTGCGTTCATTGAGGACCTTGCCGAGGGGGCGATACTGGATCAGGACATCCGAACCCCGGATGGGCTCCTGGTGGCCGCGAAGGGGCAGGAGGTCAGCTTTTCCCTCCTTCGCAAGCTCCGAAGCTACCGGGAGAAGGGAACCATTCCAGGGGAGGTGGCGGCGTCGCAGCCGGCTGCTTCCACACCAGCCGGCAACGCCTGACAAGGCCAGGGTTGTGGCCCCGCGCCCGACTCGGCCGTCGCAGTTGGTCACAGTAAATGTTGGTAAGACTTGGAGGGGGCCCTCCCTGGTGAGCGGAGGACTCGCGGTTCCAACTTGAAGCGCTGTGCCGGCTTCCCGCCGGCTGATGTGTCGCCAAGAGGTCGCCGCTGCATTCGGAGCAAAGCGCATGGGGCTGAATTCAGGCGGACTTGCCTCAGCACCTCACGCGATTTCGGCCGGAGTTCTTGCTGGCATACAGATACTGATCCGCCCTCCGAATGAGGGACTCCTGGGAATCGCCGGGTGCGACCATAGCCGCGCCAGCGGAGATGGTCAGCGGGACGCGTAAGGAATCCACCGGCAGGGACGACGATGCCACCAGCGCCCGGCACTTTTCGCAGGCGGCCGCCAGGACTTCCTTCGTAATGCCGGGGAGAATGGCGAGGAACTCATCTCCGCCCCAACGTCCCACGACATCGGAGACGCGCAGGCACCCCGCCAGGGTCCGTGCCACGGAAGCCAGGGCGCCGTCGCCGGCAACATGCCCATACGTGTCGTTAATCCTTTTTAGCTCGTCCACGTCGGCCAGGATGATTCCGAAGGGGGATCCGCCTTTCGCATACTGGTCGAGATGCACGGAGAGTTGCCGCTCCAAATAACGGCGGTTTCCCAACTGCGAGGCGGGGTCCAGAAAAGCCCACTTGGCGAGTTCTTTGGCCCGCTCCCTCACGGCTCTCTGCCGCGAGTTATCCTGGAAGATTTCCACCGCACCCACCACATCCCCGTTCTTGTCCTGGATGGGACAAACACGAACCTCCACAGGCACCCGGTGGCCGTCCTTATGGTGAAGATAGACCTCCGCGCGATGCGGCCGTCCGTCGGAAATAGTCCGGCTGAGAGGGCACTCTCCCTGGCACAGCACCCTCCCTGCCTCGTCGACGTGCATCAGCAGGTTGTCCGCACAGCATCTGCCCAGCACCTCATCGGCGCTGTATCCGGAGAGGTGTTCCGCCGCCTGGTTCCAATAGGTGATCCTGCGGTTCCGATCGGTGAAGTAAACACCGTCAATCAGGTTGTCGAGCACGTGTTTGAAGAGATGGTTCTTTTCGTCGGCCAACAAAGCCTGAAGTGATGGACCTGAAGACTCCATACGCGTTTCCCCTTGTTCCATAACCCAACCTGACTCGCAAAAGAAAAACGCCGGACCACTTTCGGCATAGGGCCCGCTGAAGAGAGCGCTCGGCCCCTTTTCCCCGTTGAGATTTTCCGGAAACCCTATCTTGCAATAAGGATACACGAATCCGGGCCAAATTCGCTCGGAAATCTGAGCCGAAGGAGGCTGGGCGCGCATTACGCTGAGGCATAACTGATGACCAAAGAGTAAATGGGCGGGTCATGCCGAGGTCCAAGTTGTTTTGCCCGAACAGAAATTGGTCCGGGGAGTCGCGTGCGTGGACTGCGCGAAGGCCGTGTCAAGCCATTTAAGAATGTATCTTTTGCGAAGGATTGCAATTGTCCGAAGTCGGTTATATGTTGTCACCCGGTTGAAACATGAAATCACACATTAGGGCTGGAAACATGCATTCATTGCTTCTGGGGCTGATCCTGTCTCCCGCTATTCCCCTGGCAGGCGCACAGAGTGCAACCCTGGAAAGCAACGGTTGGACGATCTCCGTCCATCAGGACGCAGGCGCTGTTGACATTTCGTATGCAAAGACGGGGATGCTCCTGCTGGGCGCGCGTTTGAATAAGTTGGGTGATCATGGCGTGGAACCGATCAAGGCTTGGACCGCCGCATTGGAGGGTGCCGACCGGCTATCGATCGTGGTGGCAAGCCCACCCGGCGCCTGGCGCTTCGAATGCCGGCCGGAGGAGTTGGTCATTACCAGCACGTCAAACCTGTCCGTACTGACTGCACGGGTGCCAGCCCCTCCCGGACGCCTGCCGGTGCGGCTGATCGATCCGGAAGGCACCCCGGTCGATTGGACCGGCACCGCGGAGGTGCAAGAGAGCTATGGCGGCGCCATTACGAGCCATCCTTCTTTTCTACCTCGCGAAAACGCTGATGTGATCACCTTCGCGCTGGGACAGGTGGCGAGCGAAAACCTGCACGCCCTCTTCGATCGTCCGTCGGATACCGCTGTGCGCTTTGCAGATTCGGCCCGACTGCGGCGCAACGCTCCGGACCGGAATTCGCTGGACCTGCTGCTCCCCGTCCCCGGCAGTACGGTGCTGCGCATCGAGAGCGATTACTTCACCAAGACCCTCGGCGTTCCTTATTACGTGCCCTTTGATGATTCGGTGTTTTCCTCTCCGCCGGCGGCCTGGAGCAGTTGGACAAGCTACTACAGTGATGTGCGTGAAGACGACATCATCAGGAATACCGACTGGATCGCGACCCACCTGAAGCCCTATGGGTTCGAGTATGTCGTGCTCGATGACGGTTACGACCGCGACCCCGCCGGGAAGCATTTCTGGATCGCAAACTGGGACAAGCAGAAGTTTCCGCACGGTCCGCGGTGGCTGACCGATTACATCCATTCCAAGGGGCTGCGCGCGGGGGTCTGGCTGGTGCCCAACGCTTATGCCGGCGCCGTGCAGGATCATCCCGATTGGTACCTGCGCGACCGGCAGGGCCAGTTGGTACTCGATTATCAAACCCCGGCGCTCGACTCGACTCATCCCGGCGCCAAGGACTTCCTCCGCCAACTGTTTACAACGCTCGACGACTGGGGTTTTGACTATTACAAGTTTGACGGCGAGCACGCCCTGCCCAGGT
>Ga0335078_10006313_pt1 | contig 17551 bp, 5 predicted proteins | sample Lox_Sample_32_FD_206711 | JGI IMG/M metagenome (GOLD analysis project Ga0335078, IMG submission 206711) | Soil microbial communities from Loxahatchee National Wildlife Refuge, Florida, United States - Lox_Sample_3.2 | ecosystem: Environmental > Terrestrial > Soil > Wetlands | place: USA: Florida... | reverse complement strand
CGCGTCTGTTAGACCATTCGCCGAACCGAGGAGTGTCGTGATGGCCGGGCCGCGGCGCGGTAAACGTAACGAACAAGCCAAAGGCGCGCGCCTGCTCATCGTCGAGGCGCGCTACTATGACGATATTGCCGATGCGCTGCTGGCCGGCGCCACCAAGGTCCTCGACGAAGCCGGCGCAGGGTACGATGTCGTCAGCGTGCCGGGCTCGCTGGAAATCCCGACGGCGATCGCGATGGCCATCGACGGCGCGCGCGGGCGCCGCCGCTATGACGGCGCGGTGGCGCTCGGCTGCGTCATCCGCGGCGAGACGCTGCATTTCGAGATCGTATCGCAGCAATCCGCCCGCGGCTTGATGGAGCTTGCCGTCGCGCAGCGCTTTCCCATCGGCAACGGCATCGTCACCGTCGACAACGAGACGCAGGCCTGGGCGCGCGCGCGGGTGGAGGACCAGGACAAAGGCGGCGACGCCGCCCGCGCCGCACTCGCTTTGATCGGCATCAAGCGGCGGCTTCGAAAGCGATGATGGCGGAGAACGCACCGCAAGCGCGCAAAGTCAACAAGCGCGGCGCCGCGCGGCTCGCCGCGGTGCAGGCGCTCTACCAGATGGATATCGCCGGCACCGGCTTGAACGAAATCCTGGCCGAGTTCGAAACCCATTGGCTCGGCGGCGAGGTCGAAGGCGTGCAATACCGGCCGGCCGAAGCGGCCTATTTCCGCGACATCGTCGGCGGCGTGCTACGCGAGCAGAAAAAGCTCGATCCGCAGATCGACGCGGCGCTCTCGCGCGGCTGGCCATTAAAGCGCATCGAGGCGATCCTGCGCGCGGTGCTGCGCGCCGGCGCTTACGAGCTGGCGCACCGCGCCGACGTTCCGGCCCGCGTCGTCACCGCCGAATATGTCGACATCGCGTCCGCCTTCGTCGACAAGGAGGAGACCGGCATGGTCAATGCCGTGCTCGATCAATTGGCGCATGAATTGCGCGCAGCCGAGTTCGCCGGCCGTTGATTTCTGATCAGCGTTCGCCCGGCCGGTTATGGCCGACGGTCCGCAGATAATGCAGCGTCTCGTCGAGCGACACCACGTCGGCATATTTGGCGTCGAGATCGAACAGGCTCTGCTGGTGCGCGGCGGCCGAGCGGTCGCCGACCGCCTCGCGCACCACCATGGGCCGGAAGCCGTTTTGCACCGCGTCGACCGCGGTGGCGCGCACGCAGCCCGAGGTCGTGCAGCCGGTGATGATGAGCGTGTCGACCTGCCGGCTGGTCAACCGCGGCACCAGATCGGTGCCGAAGAAACACGACGCGTAGCGCTTCACCAGCAGACTATCGTCGGGCCGCCGGTCGAGCCGCGGATCGATTTTCACCGCTTGCGAATCCGCCGTCAGCGTCAGCGCGCCCCGCTGCTTGAGCCCCCAGATGCCGGCGTCTCTGACGTCGGCCTCGTGGTACATCACCGTGGAGAAGATCACCGGAATGCGCCGCTCATGGGCGGCCGCAAGGAGCGGCTTCTGCGCCTCGATTTGGGCGTCGAGATTGGAGCCGAGCGGCATGTCCGGATCGGTGAAGCCGTTGAGCATGTCGACGACGATCAGCGCCGGCCGTTCGCCGAAGCCGATCTTCAATCCGAAGCCGCGTTGGCGGAAGAATTCCTCGTCGTCCTTGCCGCTGGTCACGATGCACGCTTAAAGTGATTTGCGAGTGGTCCTTATAGGCGATCGTCCGCGCTGCGAGAAGGGCCGATTGGCGATCCAACGCCATGGCGAGTGAGGGGAGGCCGGTTTGCCGCGCAAGAACAGCAAAAAACCACAGCCGCGAGCCGCGCTGGGCCCCGAGCACGGCCGCTTCGATTATTCGCCGATCATCGACCGGCCGCGGCTGTCCTGGCCGAACGGCGCTCGCGTCGCCGTGTGGGTGATCCCGAACATCGAGCATTTCTATTTCGACCGGCCCGGCACGCCGCTCGAGCACAGCGGGCTGAAACCGGACGTTCTCAATTACTCGTGGCGCGACTACGGCGTGCGCGTCGGCGTCTGGCGCATGATGGAGGTGATGGAGAAATATCGCGTCAAAGGCACGGTGGCGCTCAATTCCGACGTCTGCAAGCACTATCCGCGCATCATCGAAGAGGGGGTGAAGCTCGGCTGGGAATGGATGGGGCACGGCACCTCGAATTCCATCCTGATCAACAGCCAGTCGCCGGCCGAGGAGCGCGCCCTCGTCAAGGAGGTGGTGACGACGATAACCAAGAGCGTCGGCAAGGCGCCGCGCGGCTGGCTCTCACCGGCGATGAGCGAGACCGTGCATACGCTCGACATTCTGGCCGAGCACGGCATCGATTATGTCGGCAATTGGGTCAACGACGAGCAGCCCTACCCGATGCGCGTCAACAAGGGCGCGATGATCGCGATGCCGTATTCGGCGGAGATCAACGACATTCCGGCGCTGTTGCGGCTGCACCAGAGCCCGGAGCGTTTCGGCCAAATGATTTGCGATCAGTTCGACGTGCTCTACGAGGACGGCGCCAAAACCGGACGCGTGATGGCGATCTGCCTGCATCCGTTTCTGGTCGGTTATCCGCACCGCAGCAAATATTTTGCGAAGGCGCTCGCGCACGTCACCTCGCGCCAGGAGGCGTGGATCACCACCGGCAGCGCGATCGTCGACTGGTACAAGAGCAATTATCTCGGCCGCAGTTGAGGCGGCCGCCGGTCAAAATGTCCGGATCGGCGTACGCTGGCACAAGGACAAGTTCGAGCGCGTAAGTCGGTTCGGAAGTGCGCCGTATTGGTGCTAATGTCCTTAAGCCATGCCCTCCGACGACGAGACTTCCGCCGAAGAGCGCCTGATCGCGCGCTATTTTGGCCCGCTTGCCACCGCGCCCGGCGCGTTCGGGCTGCACGACGACGCCGCGGTGGTGACGCCGCCGGCGGATTGCGATCTCGTGCTGACCACCGATGGCGTCATCGCCGGCGTGCATTTCTTTCCCGACGATCCGCCGGGCGACGTCGCCCGCAAAGTCTTGCGCATGAATCTCTCCGACCTCGCCGCCAAGGGGGCGAGGCCGATCGGATTTTTGATGTCGATCGCGCTGCCCCCGGACATCGGCGAGGCATGGATTGCGGACTTCGCCAAGGGCCTCGGCGAGGACGCGGCGCATTACGACTGCCCGCTCCTTGGCGGCGACACCGACCACACCCCGGTGTCGCTTTCGGTGTCGATCACCGCGTTCGGCGCGGTGCCGCACGGCGCCATGGTGCGCCGCTCGACCGCGAAAGCGGGCGACAGCATCGTCGTGACCGGCAGCATCGGCGACGCCGCGCTCGGCGTGCGCTTGCGCAAGGACGCCGGTCGCGCCAAAGCCTGGCGGCTGTCCGACCAAGAGCGCGACTATTTGCTTCGCCGTTATCTCTTGCCGCAGCCGCGCAATGCGCTTGCCGGCGCGGTGCTCAATTATGCCTCCGCCGCGATGGACGTCTCCGACGGTTTGGCCGGCGACCTCGCCAAACTCTGCCGCGCCTCCGGCGTCGGCGCCGACATCGACGTCGCGGGCGTGCCGCTGTCCGACGCGGCGCGCGTCGCGCTTGCGGCCGATCCGACGCTGATCGAGGCGATCCTGACCGGCGGCGACGATTACGAAATCGTGCTGACGCTGGCGCCGGAAAAATTCGCAGCCTTCCGCACGGCGGCCGACACCGCCGGCGTCGCCGCGACGGAGATCGGCCGCGTGGCGAACGGGCAGGGCGCTCGCTTCACGCGCGACGGCGAAATGCTCACCTTCGCGCGGCCGTCCTACAGCCATTTCTGACGTCCGCCGATCCGATGTGGGACGCGCTCTGTCGGTCGGCCAGATCAAGGGCGCCGGCGGAGTTTTGCGTCGCGTTCGCACCCGGTCGGCCGAATAACGCCTGGAAGCGGAATGATCGGCAATTCGCGGCGATTGCAGCTAATGGATGTATTACTTTTGCAAGTACACCGTTCTGGTTGAATTCGCTCGACTTTCCGGTGATATTTTTGCCACAGAGGGCCATGAATCGTCTTTATGACAGGGTTTTGGACACCCGTATTTATCCAGGTACATTGCTCCGTCGCATAACGCCCCGATACGCTTGAGATTGGGACAAAAGGCTCGGATTCCGCTGACTGCGGAACACCGGGCCAGGGGCGTTAAATGCAAGCTCCGAGGAGCGTCGGCGGCACAAAGCTGCGCCTGTTGTTGGCGTCGAGTTCGGTCGCGGCGCTGCTGATCGGCGGCGGCACGCCGCACGCTTATGCGGCGTGCTCGACCAACATCACCGGCAGCGTGGCGGGCTGCACCAATAGCGGCGCCATTACCGGGATCAGCGTACACAACGCCACCGTCTCGAGCGTCATCTCGAATACCGGCACGATCAGCCCCAACGGCATCACGGTCACCAGCAGCAGTACGATCAGCGGCGGCATCAGCGATTCCGGTCTGACCTTCATCGGCGGCATCAAAGTCGACAGTACCAGCAAGATCATCGCCAACGGCAATTTGGGAAGCAGCGACGCGATCATCGCCTACGGCAAAAGTTTCGCCGGCGGCATCAGTAGCGCCGGAACGTTGACGGGCGGCTACATCGGCATCGCTGTCTATAATTCGATCTTTACCGGCGGCGTGACCCAAACGGGCAACATCACGTCGAACCGCGGCATGGACTTCGACTCCGGTTACACCAGCAGCACGGTCCATCAACTAACGTTTTCGGGCGGCGCCACCAATTCCGGCACGATCAACGCGGCCTCTCAGGCCATCATCGTTTTCTCGGCTGCCACCTTCGGCGGCGGCATAACCAATACCGGCACGTTGTCGACGACCCTCGGCAATGGTCTCAACGTCATAAATGCCACCAACTTCAACGGCGGAATCGTCAACGCCACCAGTGGTCACATTACCGCGCGGGGCGTCGGCATCGCCGTATCGGCGACGGCAAGCAATGTCTCCGCCAGCATCATCTCCTCATTCGCCGGCGGCATCACCAATGCCGGTACGATCTCGTCAGGCGTCACCGGCGGATCGACGCAAGCGGGCATCTATATCGGCGGCTATGCCTTCGCGTCCTCAAGCGCCAAAGCTGTCACTATCAGCAATTTCTCCGGGGGCATCACGAACACCGGCCGGATCGTTGCTCCGGGCGATGGCATCGAAATCGGCGGCTTTGCCTACGGCACGTCCCACACGGCATCGTTTACGATATCGACCTTCGCCGGGGGCATCAGCAATGCGGGAACGATTTCGGCGGGTCACGTAGGCATTCACGTCGCCGGTAGTGCGGACGGAGGCCAAGCGAGTTATGCGTTCTCGACCTTCTCTGGCGGCATCAGCAATACCGGAACGATCCTCGCCCAGACCGGCATTCTGATCGACTCGCATGTTCTGAATTTTACCAACGGCGCGATCTTCAATTCGGGCTATATCAGCGCCAGCGGCTCGACCGCCGTCGGCATCGGCATCAGCGGCGTCACCTTCGAGCTCGGTCCCGGCTACACCATTGCCCACGGCAATGTGGTCGGCAACGGCAGCGATACCTTCGCGCTGGGCGGCACCGGCAGCGGCAGCTTTGCGCTCGGCGGGATCGGTTCGACCTTCACCGGCTTCAATGCCTATGAGGTGGTGAGCGGCACCTGGACCGCGACCGGCAGCGGCAGCCAGTCCTGGGCGGTCACCGGCGGCACGTTTGCCGGCACCGGCACCGTCGGCGGCGTGACCGTCAGCAACGGCGCCGCGCTCGAGCCCGGCACGCCCGGCACCGCCGGCGGCAAGTTCACCGTCACCGGCAATGCCAGTTTCAGTTCCGGCGCGGACTATCTCGACACCATCAACGGGGCGAGCGTCAGCGAGGCCACGATCGGCGGCACGGCGACGCTCGGCGGCGGCACTGTCGTCATTGCCTCCGGCTCGACGATCACGCCGGGAACGACCTACACGATCATGCATGCCGGCACGCTGTCCGGAACCTTCAATCCGACTGTCATCGACACCGGCACGACGCTGACCGGAACGCTGAGCTATGTCGGCGGCGACGTCGACCTGTTGTTCGCCCTGCCGTGCTCCACCGGCCACACCAATACCGGCAACGTCGCCGGCATCTGCATCACCGGGCCGACAAGCTTTACCGGCAACGTGTCGAATTCCGGCAGCGTGACGGCGAGCGGCATCAAGATCACCAGCAATGTCACGATGACCGGCACGGTGACCAATTCCGGCACCATCTCCGGCGGCATCTCGGTCCAAAGCAGCACGATTTCCGGCGCGACCTACGGGATGTACATTTCCGGGCCGCTGTCCGGCGGCATTTCGGTCGACAGCAGCAGCAAAGTCATCGCCACCACCACCGCCATCTTTGTCTCGGCTGCGACCTTCGCGGGCGGCATTACCAATGCCGGCACCCTGTCAGGCGCGCATTGGAGAGGCATTGAGCTGAATATCGGCACAACGACGTTCTCCGGCGGCATCGTCAACAACAACAGCGGGTTGATCAGCGGCAACACCGGGATCGTCGTCGCCGTTCGGAATTTCTCCGGCGGTCTCGTCAATGCCGGCACGATCTCGGGAGACGCCATCGGCGTCCTTATAGGCGCTTCGACCTTCTCCGGCGGATTATCCAATTCCGGCACGATCTCGGGCACGATTGAGGGCATCGCGCTGACCCAAGTCGCGGTCATGGGCAGCGGCGGCAGCGGCGGCATCACGAACAGCGGGTTGATTTCCGGACGGACCGGCATCGCGGTCGGCCACGTCGGCTCATTGGGCGGGATTACCAACAGTGGCACGATCTCGGGTAAGACCGGCATCTACCTCTTCTCGAGCACGCTGACCGGCGCCATCGTCGACACCGGCAAGATCTTGGCTTCGACCCACGGCATCCTGATTAGCTCGACGGGCAAGATTTCGGCCACCGGTACCGCGATCTCGATCGCCGGGCCAACCTTCACCGGCGGCATCTCGAATTTCGGCGTGGTGTCGGCGGGCGGGACCAAGGCCGACATTCTCGTTTCCGGCGTCACCAGTTTCTCGGGCGGGATCAGCAACGCAGGCACCATCACCGGGGCCGCGGCGGGCATTTCGCTCAATTCGGTCTCGACCTTCAGCGGTGGTATCGTCAATTCCGGCACGCTGACGGAGGGCAGCGTCGGTATCAACGTCTTCGGCACCAAGACTTTTGCCGGCGGGATTTCCAACGCCGGCTTGGTCTCGGCGGCGCATACGGGCATTTACGTCTTCGAGGGGACGGCGGGCCCCTCGACTTTCAGCGGCGGGATCACCAACACCGGCACGATCTCGGCCGGTGGTGAGGGCGGCATTTTTGTCGAGGGCGTACCGACGTTCACGGGCGCCATCAGCAATGCGGGAAAGATTGTTGGCCCCAATGGCATCTATGTTTTCAGCAGCGTCGCCTTTTCCGGCAACAGCAGCGGCAGCGGCGACATCGTCAACAGCGGCACCATCACCGCCACCACCGGCGCGGCAATCGACGTCTCGCACGCCGCGAGTGCGGTGACCATCGCTCAAACCGCAGGCACCATCACCGGCGACATCAAGCTCTCGGCGCATTCCGACGTGTTCAACATCACCGGGGGCTCGATCGCCGGCAATATCGTCGGCTCGGGCAGTCACGACACGCTCAATTTCAATCCCGGCGCCAATAACACTTTCACCTACACAAACAGCTTTAGCGGCATCCATCAGGCCAACGTCACTTCCGGCACGGTGGTGCTCAACGGCCACAACACCGCGACCGGGATGACGGTGAGCAACGGCGGCGCGCTCGCCGGCACCGGCGTCATCACGTCGTCGATTACCGTCAATAGCGGCGGCATCCTGGAGCCCGGGCTGCCGGGCACCGCCGGCGGCACGCTCAGCGTCAGCGGCGGGATCACGTTCGCGTCCGGCGCCTATTATCTCGACGCCATCAACGGCGCGAGCGTCAGCGAGGCCACCATCGGCGGCGCCGCGACGCTCGGCGGCGCCACCGTGACCATCGCCGGCTCCACCATCACGGCCGGCACGACTTACACGATCCTCCAGGCCGGCGCGCTTTCCGGCACGTTCAATCCGACCGTGGTCGACGCCGGCACGACGCTGATCGGCACGCTGAGCTATGTCGGTGGCGACGTCGACCTCCTGTTCGCGGTGCCGTGCCACAATGTAACCGGCCCCTATAACAATTCCGGCAGCACGCCGGGCCTGTGCGTCACCAACCAGACCTTCACCGGCAATGTCGGCAACACCGGCACCATCACCTCGGCCGGCATCACCGTGAAAGGCTCGACCATCACCGGGTCGATCCTCGATTCCGGCACGCTGGCGGGCGGCATCTCGATCGACAACGCGAGCCAGATCGTCGCGAGCCGCGATATCGTCGTTACCGGTCCGACTTTCACGGGCGGCATCGCCAATGTCGGCACGCTCGACGCCACCGGCGCCGGCGCCTACGCCATCTACATTACTGGCGTCACCACCTTTACCGGCGGCATCGCCAATAGCGGCACGATTTCGTCCAACGTGCAGGGTCTGCGCATCGTCAGCGATACTTCGTTCTCGGGCGGCATTTCGAACAGCGGCCTAATCTCGGCTAATAATTACGCCATCGTCCTCAATACGCTTGCCACCTTCACCGGCGGCATCACCAATTCCGGAACAATCTCGGGCGGCCCCGGCGGAATATATGCGACTGCCATCGCGTCGTTCGGCGGCGGCATCACCAACCTCGGCAAGCTTTCCGGCAGCTCCGCCATCGTCATCAATGCCACGGCCTTCAGCGGAAATATCTCCAACGCCGGAACGATTTCCGGCAAGACCGGCATCAGTATCGACGGCAGCACGATCACCGGCGGGATTTTCGACAGCGGTACGCTTCTGGGGTCGAGCCATGGCATCTTGATCGACAGCACGAGCATTATCACCTCGGGCGCGACAGGCATCGCCATCACCGGCCCGACCTTCACGGGCGGCCTGTCGAGCGGTGGGACGATTTCTTCGGCCGGAACCAAGGCCGGCATTCTCGCTTCCGGCGTCACCAACTTTACCGGCGGCATCATCAGCACCGGGACGATTTCGGCCGGCGGTGCCGGCATCCATCTCGCCGGCGTGTCGAGCTTCGCCGGCAATATCTCGGTCGGCGGCAAGCTCAGCGGCGCGACCGGCATCGCGATTTCCGCAAGCACGATCAGCGGCGAAATCATCGATTCCGCCACGCTGCTCGGCTCGAGCCACGGCATCCTGATCAGCTCGGGCAAGATCTCCAATGCCGGCCAAATCATCGACGTGACCGCGCCGACCTTCACCGGCGGCATTTCCAACGCCGGCATGCTCACCGGCGGAGCCTCCTATGCCGTTTACATCACCGGCGTCACCACGTTCACCGGCGGCATTTCCAACAGCGGCACGATTTCTTCCGCTCTTCAGGCCATCCGCATCGTTACGGTTCAGTCCTCCTTCACCGGCGGTATTTTCAACAACGGCCTGATCTCGGCCAGCAATTATGGCGCCGTCATTCAGTCGATCGGCACGTTCACCGGCGGCGTTTCCAATGCCGGCACCATCTCGGCGGGCGCCGGCGGCATAGATCTCGGCAGCATCACGACCTTCGGCAGCGGCGGCATCACCAATTCCGGCAACATTACCGCGGGCAGCTCCGCGATCGCGGTCGGCAGCGTCGCGACCTTCACCGGAAACGTTTCGAATTCGGGCACGATCACCGCGGCGACCGGCATCGCCATCGGCGCCAGCACCATCGCCGGCGCGATCGTCGACAGCGGCGTCATCAAAGCCTCGACCCGCGGCATTGTGATCGACAGCACCAGCAAGATCACATCCACCAAGACCGCGATCATGGTGACCGGCCCGACCTTTACCGGCGGCATCAGCAATGCCGGCACGATTTCCGGCAAGACCCGCGGCATCTATATCGATCCGGTGACGACCTTCGCCGGCGGCATCAGCAGCTCGGGCGTCGTGTCGGTGACCGGCGTGGCCATCGCGCTGCTCGGGGTCTCCAGCTTCAACGGCAATATCTCGAACAGCGGCACGATCACCGCCAAGACGGCGATCGGCATTGCGTCGAGCACCATCACCGGTTCAATCATCGACGCCGACGATACCCTCGCAACGACCCGCGGCATCGCGATCGACAGCGCGAGCAAGATTATTTCTCCCGACACTGCCATCTCGGTTATCCGCGTGCCGACCTTCTCGGGCGGCATATCCAACGCCGGCACGATCTCGGCGAGCGACTTGGGTATTTTTGCCGGGTCAACGTCCTTCTCGATTCGGGTCTCGACCTTCTCGGGCGGCATCACCAACAGCGGCATAATCTCCGCGAGTTTCTTAGACGGCATTCGGGTCGAATACGTGCCGGTCTTTTCGGGCGGCATCAGCAATCTTGGGACGATTACGGCGGGCCGCTACGGCATTGCGCTCCAAAATGAAAACATCTCGACCTTCACGGGCAATATCTCCAATTCCGGCACCATCACCGCGAAAACCGCCATCGACCTCGCCGCCAGCACCATCACTGGCGCGATTATCGACAGCGGCAATATTTTCGGCTCGAGCCACGGCATTCTGATCGACAATGTCAGCAAGATCGCGTCCACCCGGACCGGTATCTACATCGGCGCTCCGACCTTCACCGGCGGCATCAGCAATGCCGGCACGATCGCGGCAAGCGTTACCAAGGGCGCCATTCAGGTCAACGGCGTCACCAGCTTTGGCGGCGGCATCGCCAACAGCGGCAAGCTCGCCGGGACCGACGGCATTTTTGCGTTCGATGTCTCGACCTTCTCCGGCGGCATCGCCAACAGCGGCACGATCGCGGCGACGAATGGCGGCATTGCCATCGTCGCCGGGTCGATCTTCTCCGGCGCCATCGTCAACAGCGCGAGCGGCACGATTTCCGGCGGCTATGGCATCCTGGTTCAGACGGTCGCCCAGTTCGGCAGCAGCAGCGCCGGCGGCGGTATCGTCAATGCCGGCACAATCACGGCGTCGGTCAGCAGCGGAATTTACGTCAACAAAGTCGCGACCTTCCTCGGCGGCATAACAAACAGCGGTACGATCTCGGGAAAATTTTACGGCCTGCATCTTGGCAGCGTCACGACTTTTTCCGGCGGCATCTCGAATTCGGGATTGATCAGCGCCAGCTTGGGTGCCGGAATTGTCGTCAGCAGCGGCGTGACCTTCACCACCGGCGCGGCGATCGTGAACTCCGGCACCATCAGCGGCAGCGCCACGATTGCGATCGACTTGAGCGGCGCCAGCAGCGCGGTGACGCTCGATCAGACGGACGGGTTGATCAGCGGCGCGGTGAAGCTGTCGGCACATTCCGACGTGTTCAACATCACCGGCGGCACGATCGCCGGCAACATCGTCGGCTCGGGCTCGCTCGACACCGTCAATTTCAATCCCGGCGCCAACAACACGTTCACTGACGCGAACAACTTCACCGGCATCCACCAGGCCAACGTCACCTCCGGCACCGTGGTGCTCAACGGCAACGACACCGCGACCGGCATGACGGTGAGCAATGGCGGCACGCTCGCCGGCACCGGCACCATCGCCTCGTCGATCACCATCGACAACGGCGGCACGTTGGCGCCCGGCGTGCCCGGCACCGCCGGCGGCGTTCTGACCATTTCCGGCAATCTGACCTTCGCGTCTTCGGCGGCGGATTACCTCGACACCATCAACGGGCTGAGCGCCAGCCAAGCCGACATCATCGGCTCGGGCCTGCTCAACGGCGCGACGCTGACGATCGCGGCGGGCAGCACGATCGCCGGGGGCACGACCTATACGATCATGGTCGATACCGGCGGCGGCTTCGGCGTCGCCGGCAATACCTTCTCGAATTCGACCCTCACCTATAACGGCGAGATCGGCACGATCAGCTACAGCGCGAACGGCGACGACGTTTACCTCTCATTCCGGCTGCCTTGTTATACCGGGCCGTTTCCCTTTACCAACACCGCCACCCGCAACGGCATTTGCGTCAGCGACACCAGCTTTTCCGGCAACACGTCGAGCGCCGGCGTCGTCAACACCGGGCTGTTGTCGCCGACCGGCATCCGCATCAACAACAGCACCATCAACGGCGTGGTGGCCAATACCGGCACTATCTCCGGCGGCATTACGATCGATGCGTCGAGCCTGATCGGTCCCTCGACCGGCGCCGGCGTTTCGGTCACCGGCGGCAGCTTCGCCGGCGGCATATCGAGCGCCGGCACCATCACCGGCGGCACGCGCGGCATTTACGTCTCCGGCGTCAGCGGATTTTCCGGCGGCATCACCAATGCCGGCATCGTCGATCCGAAAACCGGCATCGCCGTGACGAACGTATCGTCGTTCTCCGGCGGCATCGTCAACGCCGCCGGCGCCACCATCAATGCCAGCGTAACCGGCATCCTGGTCAAAAGCGTTTCGACGTTCCAGGGCGGCATCACCAACGCCGGCGTCATTTCGGCCGGCACGATCGGCGTGCAGATTTCCGGAGTTTCGACGTTCACCGGCAATATTTCCAATTCCGGCACGATTACCGCCAAGACCGCCATCACCATCGCCGGCAGCACGATTACCGGCGCGATCGTCGACAGCGGCAATATTCTGGCCTCGCGCATCGGTATCACTATCGACAGCGCCAGTAAGATAATAGCAAGCAAGACCGGAATTCTCATTACCGGCTCGACGTTCACGGGCGGCATTAGCAATTCAGGCACAATCTCGGCCGCGCAAGGCGATGACATTTACGTCAACGGCGCACCGACCTTCGCGGGCGGCATAACAAACAGCGGCGTGATGACGGAGGCGGACGGTAACGGCATCGCGGTCACCGGCGGCACGACCTTCTCGGGCGGCATCGTCAACCGCACCGGCGCCACGATCTCGGCGAGCCTCAAGGGCATTTACGTCGCCACGTTTGCCCAGTTTGGCTCCTCCAGCGCCGGTGGCGGCATAACCAACGCCGGTACGATCTCGGCGGGTGCCAGCGGAATTTACGTCGCTGGCGGCTCGACGTTCACGGGCGGCATCAGCAATTCAGGCACGATCTCGGCCGCGCAAGGCGATGACATTTACGTCAACGGCGGCTCAAGTTTCTTGGGCGGCATCACCAACAGCGGCACGATGACGGAGGCGGACGGCAACGGCATTGCGCTCACCGGTCTCTCGTCCTTCTCCGGCGGCATCGTCAACCGCACCGGCGCCACGATCTCGGCGAGCCTCAAAGGCATTTACGTCGCCACGTTTTCCCGGTTTGGCTCCTCCAGCTCCGGCGGCGGCATTAGCAATGCCGGCACGATCTCGGTCGGCGCTACCGGAATTAGCGTCTTTAGTGGCTCGACCTTCGCCGGCGGCATCGGCAACTCTGGCACGATCTCGGCCGCGCAAGGCGATGACATTTACATCAACGCCGTATCGACCTTCTTGGGCGGCATCACCAACACCGGCACAATGGAGGAGTCCGACGGCAACGGCATTGCGCTCACCGGTCTCTCGTCCTTCTCCGGCGGCATCGTCAATCGCACCGGCGCCACGATCTCGGCGAGCCTCAGGGGCATTTACGTCGACGGCGTCAGCGCGTTTAACGGCAACATTTCCAACGCCGGCACCATCTCCGCTCCTAGCGCCATCGTCATCGCCGCTGGGACGATCGCCGGCGCCGTCATCGACAGCGGCAATCTGTTCGGCTCGAGCCACGGCATCACGGTCGACAGCACGAGCAAGATTACGTCCGCCACATCCGGCATCGTCGTTTCCGGCTCGACATTTACCGGCGGCATCACCAATGCCGGCTCGATCTCGGTGGCGGGCGATGCCGCCATCCGCGCCGCCGACAGCGTTGTTTCATTCGCGGGCGGGGTCTCCAATGCGGGCACCTTGATCGCGCTTGCCACCGGCATTTTCATCGGCGCGGCGACGTTCGGCGGCGGCGTGACCAGCAGCGGCACGATCACCGGCAGCTATGTCGGCATCGGCGTCGATACCACGGTGAAGACATTCTCAGGCGGCATCGTGAACTCCGGCAGCCTGACCTCGCGCAACGGCAAGGGCATCAACCTGCCGGGCGTGCAGACCTTCAGCGGCGGCATCGACAATCAGTCCGGCGGCACCATCAATGCGGCGCTGTCGGGCATCTTCGTCAGCGGCACCACTTTCGCCGGCGGAATTACCAATGCGGGTCTGATCACCGGCGGCGCCGGTATCGTGGTCAGCAGTCTTGGCGTGTTCTCGTCGGTTGGCGGCGGCGGCGTCACTAACACCGGGTCGATCTCGGTCGGCGGCGTCGGCGTCGGGCTTGCTTCGGTTTCGACATTCGACGGCAATATCACCAATGGCGGCACGATTAGCGCCAAGACCGGCATCGGCATCGTCGGCAGCACGATGGTCGGCGCCATCGTCGACAGTGGCACGCTGTTGGCGACCCGCATCGGTATTTCAATCGACAACGCGAGCAAGATCAGCGCTACGGCCACGGCGATCAAAATCACCGGCCCGACGTTCACCGGCGGCATCACCAATGCCGGCACGATATTGGGCAAGACGCACGGCATCTTCGTCGATCCGGTGGTGACATTCGCCGGCGGCATTACCAGTTCTGGCGTGGTTTCGGTCACCGGCGCTGCGATTGCGCTCAGTGGCGTCGCCGCTTTCACCGGCAACATCTCCAACGGCGGTACGGTCACTGCCAACACCGGCATCAGCATTGCGTCCAGCACGCTTACCGGCGCCATTATCGACAGCGGCATCATCGTGGCAGCGAGTCACGGCATTACCGTCGACAGCGCCAGCAAGATCACGGCATCCGCGACCGCCATCGCTATCGCCGGCGCGACGTTTACCGGCGGCATTTCCAGTTCCGGCTTGATCACGGCCGCTGCCGCGGCCGGCATCGCGGTCGGCAACAGCGCAGGCTCCGTCGTCGTCTCGACCTTCACCGGCGGAATCGTGAACGCGGGTACCATCGGCGCCAAAACCGGCATTATCGTGCAGAAAGCCACGATCGGCGGCGGCATCAACGACAGCGGCGTCATTTCAGCGACGCTTCACGGCATTCTTATCGGACAGCTCGCCGCAGTGACGGCGGTGCACGCCGGCATTTCGGTCACCGGCTCTACCTTCGCCGGCGGCATATCGAACGCCGGCACGATCTCGGCGAGCGACGCGGCCATTCGGGTCGGAGCTCAGCTCGGCGCCTCGGTCACCGTTGCGACCTTCTCCGGCGGCATCACCAATGCGGCTTCCGGCTCGATGTCCGGCGGCGTTACGGTGGGCGGCACCGCGGACAGCGCCGCCGTCCTCATCTCGGCCTTCGCGGGCAACATTTCCAACGCCGGCACCATCTCGGGCAACCACGGCATCGTAGTCGGCGGCAGCGCGCTCAACAGCGGCACGCTTACCATTTCGACCTTCGCCAACAGCATTGCCAATTCCGGCACCATCTTGGCCGCGGCCGTCGGCGTTGTGGTCGGCGGCCAGGCCAGCGGCGGGGGCGCCTCGGTCACGATTTCGACGTTCGGCGGCGACATCGTCAATAGCGGACTGATCGCGGCGGCGACCGGTGTCCTGGTCAATCACACGCTGACGTTCAGCGGCGCGATTTCGAATTCCGGCACCATCTCGGGCACCAGCGGTCCCGCCATCGATGTCAGCGGCGCCAACAATGCCATCGCCATCGATCAGAGCGCCGGCACGATTGCCGGCAATGTCAAGCTGTCGGCCTATGCCGACACGCTCAATCTCACCGGCGGCACCATCGCCGGCGACATCGTCGGCCAGAATGCGGCCGGCAGCACGCTGAATTTCTCGCTGGGCGGCGCCACGACCTATACCGACAGCAATACCTTCAGCGGCCTCGATCAGGTCAACATCCAATCCGGCACCGTGCTGCTCACCGGCGGCACCGACAGCGCCAATGCGTTGGACGTTCTCAGCGGCGCCACGTTCGGCGGCACCGCGACGATCGATCCGGTCGCGGTGACGATCCATGGCGGCGCGACCTTCGCGCCCGGCTTGCCCGGCACGTTCATGCAGATCACCGGCAGTCTGGTGCTGCAATCGGCCGCGACCTACATGGTGACGCTCACCAGCGCCAATACGAGCGGCGCCTCGGTATCGGGCAGCGCGACCGTCACCGGCGCGACCTTCGCGGTGGCGACCGGCAGCACGCCGAATGCCGGCACCGATTATCTGGTGCTGCAGTCGGGCGCGCCGATCGTCGGCCAATTCGCCAATACGACCGTCATCATCGGCAACAAATACAAGGGCACTTTGGATTACGCCGCCAACGCCGACGACGTTTATCTCGACGTCACATACTACCTGTTGACGTCGCTGTTGCCGCCCGGCGCTTCGCAGAACGTCGTCAACGTCGCCAACGCCATCGACAATGCCTTGCAGAACGGCGTCAATCCGCCGGCGGGATTCCAGAACCTGTTCAATTACTCGCCGCAACAGCTTTCCAACGCGCTTGCCGAGCTCGCGGGCCAGCCGGCGGCCGATGCAGGGCAGGGTGTCTTCCAGTTGATGACCGACTTGCTCAATCTGTTGCTCGACCCGACGACGGGCGGCGGCGGAGGCGGCGGCGGCGGTTCGCAGCAATTCGCGCCGGACGATCAGCCGAGCCTGCCGCCGGAGATTGCCGAAGCCTATGATCAAGTGCTGCGCAACGGGGCGCCGCCGCCGGCGGCATCGTTCGAGCAGCGCTGGAGCGCCTGGGCGTCCGGGTTCGGCGGCTACAACACCACCGACGGCAATGCCGCGGTCGGTTCCGTCAATGTCACCGCGAGCGACTACGGCTATGCCGCCGGCATGACCTATCACGTCACGCCGGCGACGAGTTACGGCTTTGCGCTGGCCGGCGGCGGCACCAATTGGAATCTCGCGCAAAGCCTCGGCGGCGGCAGAAGCGACTCGTTCCAGGCCGGCGTCTACGGCACCACCCATTTCGGGCCGGCCTATCTCTCCGGCGCGCTTGCATTCGCCAATCACTGGTTCACCACCAACCGCATCGCGGTCGGCGACAGTCTCACCGCCACGTTCCAGGGCCAGAGCTACGCGGCACGCGGCGAGGCCGGCTACCGCTACGCCGTGCCGGTCACCGGCTATGTCATCGGCGTCACGCCCTATGCCGCCGTGCAGGTGCAAGCCTTCCATACGCCGAGCTACAGCGAGACCGACCTCAGCGGCGGCGGTTTTGCCTTGAGCTATGGCGCGATGAATGCGACCGACACGAGGAGCGAGCTTGGCGCGCGCTTCGACAATCTGACCGTCTGGAACGGCATGCCGGTCGTGCTGCGCGGCCGCCTCGCCTGGGCGCATGACTGGGTCAACAATTCGGCGCTGGGCGCGGTGTTCCAGACGCTGCCCGGCTCGAATTTCACCGTCAATGGCGCGGCGCCGCCGAAGGACTCCGCGCTCACCACCGCAGCCGCGGAATGGCATCTCACCTCGAGCTGGACGGCAATGGCGAAATTCGACGGCGCGTTCGGCCCCGGCTCGCAGACCTACGCCGGAACCGGAACGATCCGCTATTCGTGGT
>Ga0335078_10006312_pt1 | contig 17553 bp, 14 predicted proteins | sample Lox_Sample_32_FD_206711 | JGI IMG/M metagenome (GOLD analysis project Ga0335078, IMG submission 206711) | Soil microbial communities from Loxahatchee National Wildlife Refuge, Florida, United States - Lox_Sample_3.2 | ecosystem: Environmental > Terrestrial > Soil > Wetlands | place: USA... | reverse complement strand
ACGACCTCACGCGCGGCATGACGCTGGCCCAGCATGCGATCTCGAGTTACTACATCATCGGCTACTACACCAGCAATCCTAATCTCGATGGAAGGTTCCGCCGCATCAAAGTCACACTGAATAACGGGCTCTCGGCCAGTCTCGACTTTCGCCAAGGCTATTTCGCCGGTAAGCAGTTCGGGAAATTCAGCGCCGCCGAGAAAGAGCGTCAGCTCGAAGACGCACTCATGCTGGGTGACCCCATCACCGAGCTGACTATCGCGCTGGAGGTGGACTACTTCCAGCTCAACCGCGCCGAATATTTCGCGCCCGTCGTTGTTAAGATCCCCGGCAGCGAACTGGCGCTGGCGAAACGCGGCGGCGCCGAACACACACTGCTCGATTTCGTCGGCGAGATCAAAGACGACTTCGGAACCACCGTCTCGAACGTGAAGGACAAAATCGACGTCAAGCTTAGCGACGCGACCGCCGCTGACCTCGCCAAGCGGCCCATTGAATACGACACCGGCTTCACGCTGCTGCCTGGAAAATACAAGCTCAAGTTTCTGGCTCGCGACTCCGAGACCGGTCGAATCGGGACCTTCGAAACTCCCTTCGTCATTCCGAACCTCAATAAGGAAGACAAGCGCGTCCCTATCAGTTCCGTGGTGCTCAGCAGCCAGCGGGTCGATTTCAAGAACGCGCTCTACAATACCAAGGATAAGAATCAGGCCGAGACCGTGAATCCGCTGGTGCAGGAAGGTCAGAAGCTGATTCCGAGCGTCACGCGCGTGTTTAGCAAGACTCGCGATTTGTACGTCTACTTGCAGGCCTATCAGCAGGAGGCGCCGGCGGCCAATCCGCTGATCGCGTTCGTTGCGTTCTATCACGGCCAGGCCAAAGCATTCGAGACGCCCCCGCTCAAAGTGACCGAGGCGTTGAGCAATCGCCTGAAAACCACGCCACTCAAATTCAGTCTGTCGCTCGCAAAGCTTCCGCCGGGGGAATATAACTGCCAAGTGACCATTCTCGATCCGGCGACCCAGAAAGCGGCATTCTGGCAGGCTCCTGTGATATTGATTCCGTGATCGTAAGTCGCCCGATGCCATAATAAACTCATCGGCTCTGCATGAAGCGGTTCCGCGGCTCGCCGCATCCTCGAAACAATTACATCATCCTTGTTCTGGACAGTTGCCGATATGATTCGTTCGTCGCGGCGCATCCGAAGACAATGCGCAAGCTGGGGCGGGTAGAGCGCCGCTGGTCTTATGCATCCTGGACCGCGCCTTCGCACTACAACCTGCTAATGGGTTTGATGCCGCACTCGAGTCCGAAGCGTACGCTGGCCTCCGATTATTATCGGCACGAATTTCTCAAATTCAATCAGCGGCTTGGCGTTACGGCACTGGAGTTCAAGTCCTTCGTGCCTCGCTTGTACCTGCCGGTGCTGCTGCAACGTCTTGGATTTCGAACCCATGCGCGTGTATCCATGCCTGTTTTGAATCCAGCAACCATACTCAATACCGGGTTCGATAGTTATAGGCTCATGGATCGTCACAACGATCTACGTGCCATGTTGGATGGCCTGATCTTCGACGACGACACGCGTTCGTGTTATCTGTTGAACACCGGCGAAACGCATTACCCTTACGCGCTACCCGATGAGCCGGAGAGCGAGTGGCCCCGCATCCACGGCGTGCACGGCGTCTTTCAGCATCTGGACGAGCTTGTAGTGGGAGGTAAGCTTCGCAAAACGCCCGGGCTGCCATTCAACGCTAAAAAGCTGCGCGCTTTGCGAGACCGGCAGATCGAAGCCGTGCGGCATCTCGACCGGGTTGTGGAAGAGCTCTTCGACCGGCTGCCTAAGAATACCTTCGTCACTATCACATCCGATCACGGCGAGCTGTTCGGCGAAAACGGATACTTCGGACACGGCCCGATCCAGCACGAAAAAGTTCTCGAAGTGCCGTTCGTGGAAGGAAAGCTTCGGTGACGCCGCACTTTTCGAGCCCCCTGGCCTATATCGGTCCGGGCGCTGGATTCGCGTTGGCGCAGTCCTTCCTGAGCATTGTTCTTTCGATTCTTGCGGCGCTGGCGTCCATCGCGTTGTGGCCGTTTCGGATGCTCTCTCGAAGCCTGCGACGCAGGCGTGGAATCGGCCGCGCGCACGTGAAGAAAGCGATCTTCCTGGGCCTCGATGGTTTGGACGCGGGCGTCGTCGAGAAGCTCATGGCAGCAGGCAAGCTCCCCAATCTGGCCCGGCTCGCTGAAACCGGATCCTATCGGCGCTTGCGCACCACATTTCCGGCCTTGTCGCCGGTGGCATGGTCCACCTTCGCGACCGGCGTCAATCCGGCCCGGCACAACATATTCGATTTTCTCAATCGCGATCTGCGATCCTACGTTCCCGAGCTATCTTCGGCCAAAGTGCTGCCTCTCAAGCGATCGTGGCGCGCGCCGTTTTCGCGAGCGTCCGTGGAAATGCGGCGCAAGAGCCAGCCATTCTGGAAACTGCTTGGCGATCATGCCGTCGGGTGCACCATCCTTCGCGTTCCCGTGACATTTCCACCCGAGCCGTTCGATGGCAAACTGCTCTCGGCCATGTGTACCCCGGATCTGCGCGGGACCCAGGGCGAGTACACGCTGTTCCGGCCTGGCGACAATCGCAATGATCTTCGGCCGATCGACGGCGGATTCGAAGGGAACCTCAGTGGGCCCGATTCCATGACGATTCCGTTTCGCGTGCTCGCGGAAGGCGGCCGCTGGCAGCTCGAAACCTGCGGCCATCGCGAGAAGCTCGAACGCGGTGAATACACAGCCTGGCTGCATATTCGCTTTGACGCGGGCGCAGCTCGTTCCGTGGCCGGCATTGCGCGTTTCCTGCTGACGGGAGATGACGCACAACCATCGCTTTACGTCACCCCGATCCAAATCGATCCAGAAAAGCCGGCGCTTCCGATCAGCCAGCCCGGTTATTTCAGTGTGTACCTGGCGAAGCTGCTCGGCTCGTTCGCAACGCTCGGCTTAGCGGAGGACACCACGGCGTATAACGCGGGTGCGATCGACGGAGAAGCGTTCCTGAAACAGTCGACCCTAATCCAAAAAGAGCGCGAGGCGATGTTCTTCAACGCACTCGATCATTTCCGCCACGGCGTGGTGGCGTGCGTGTTCGATACTTCGGACCGCGTCCAGCACATGTTCTATCAAGATCGCTCAATCATCGAACGGATGTATGCAGACATGGATCGGCTGGTGGGCGAAACCATGCGTTATCTCGACCGCGATACAACGCTCTTCGTGCTCTCGGATCACGGGTTCTGCGGCTTCGAACGCGGCGTCAATCTCAACGCCTGGCTGCATCAGAACGGCTTTCTGGCACTAGAGCCTGGACGAACGGAAAGCGGCGAGTACTTTCTTGGGGTGGATTGGTCGCGAACCTCCGCGTATACGTTTGGTCTCAGCGGCCTGTACTTGAATCTGCGCGGTCGGGAGGCACAGGGCATCGTCGCGCCTGAAGACGCCGCTCAGCTAAGAGCCGAACTGATCGGGCGGTTGACCGACCTCCGCGACAGCGATGCCGGCCGCAAGGCCATACGCCGCGTTTGCGCAGCCAGCGAGATCTACGCTGGCCCCTACCTGAACGCTGCCCCCGACCTTGTGATCGGCTATGCGGAGGGCTATCGAGCGTCGTGGGATGCGGCGGTCGGTCGTGTTACGCCGGCGGTCTTCGAGTATAACCACAAACCCTGGTGCGGCGACCATTGCGTCGATCCCGAACTCGTCCCGGGCGTGCTTTTCTGCAACCGAAAGATCGCCGCGCCCAATCCAGGCATCGAGGATCTCGCGCCAACCGCGCTCCAGCTTTTCGGCATCACGCCGCCTGACTGGATGGAAGGCGCTTCGGTGATTCATTTTGCGTAGCCTCTGCGTCGCGGCGCTTTTTGCGGCGACTCTGGCAGGTTGCGGTCGGCGTTCCCACTCAACCAGCGACACTCGCGTGATCGTCATTGGTGTCGACGGAATGGATCCTGGTTTTCTCGAGCGTCATTGGCGCGACTTGCCCAACCTGGCAAAGCTCCGCGAGCGCGGCTGGTTCGCGCGGCTGGGAACCACCACGCCGCCCCAGAGTCCAGTGGCCTGGTCGAGCTTCATCACCGGGCTCGATCCCGCCGAGCACGGCATCTTCGATTTTGTCGAGCGCGATCCGCAGACGATGCAGCCTTTTTCGTCTCTCGGCGTCACCGAGGAATCGCCCTTCCGGTTACCGCTCGGTCCGTATCGGATTCCGCTCCGCTCCGCGCGGGTTCGCACGCGACGTCATGGCCAACCCTTCTGGGACGTTCTGAGCGATCACGGGATTCCAGTGATGATCGTACGACTGCCGGTGAACTATCCGCCGTCTCGCGCGGGCGACGAACTCGCCGGAATGGGGACTCCGGATCTGCGAGGCAGCGAGGGTACGTTCACGTATTTCACGGACGATCCGGGCGAGACGCCGCGTGCCGTCGACGGCGGCTTGATTTTGAAAACTGCTCTCAGCAACGGCCACGCGGAGCTTTCCGTGGAGGGTCCGTCGAATTCCCTGCGCAGTGATTCGCGTCCGGTTCATGCCGTCCTATCCATAGACGTCGACCCCGACAAACCCTTCGCCACGATCTCATCCGGCATCGCGCAGGGGGTTATCGGACAAGGCGAATGGTCGGGATGGCTGCCACTCGATTTTCCATTGATCGATCATCTCGCCAGAGTGCACGGGATGGTGCGGGTCTTCGCGAAACAGCTTCATCCTGGCTTCGAAATCTACGTTTCGCCCGTGAACGCCGATCCCGCGGCACCCGCACTGCCGATATCGACGCCCGCGAGTTTTAGCCGCGACATCGCGCAGGAAATCGGCCGCTATTCTACGCTCGGCATTCCCGAAGACACGGCGGCGTTGCGTCAAGGCGTTTTCGATATGCGGGAATATTTGACCGCCGCCCGGCTCACCGTCAGCGATGAACGCGCGCTGCTGATCGAATCGCTGCGGCGATTTGAGTCCGGATTGCTGGTATTCTATTTTTCCTCCGTCGATCAGAATTCACACATTCTTTGGGGCCAGCACGAGCTCGAGTTGCTCGACTTCTACCGATCCGTCGACCAGGCGATCGGCGACGTAAAGCTACGCGCGCCTTCAGCGCAGCTTCTTATCATGTCCGATCACGGCTTCGCACCGTTTGACCGTGCCGTTCATTTGAACGCCTGGCTGCGCGATCAAGGTCTACTCGCTGAGCGCGACGGAAAGATCGACTGGACACGCACGCGAGCCTACGCTTTGGGTCTCAACGGGCTCTACCTGAATCTGGCCGGACGCGAAAAGTTCGGAATCATTCATCAGGGCGCCGAGAGCCGAGCGCTGGGAGATCTGCTGCGAAACAAGCTGCTCGACTTTCGCGATCCAGCCGGAGATCGGGCGGTAGTGGAGACCGTGACCCCGGTTCACGCGCCTGCCTTCGCAAATACCGCGCCCGACTGGATTGTCGGATACACGCCAGGCTATCGCGCATCGTGGCAAACAGCGCTCGGCGAAGTTCCCAGTGTCGAAATCGAGGACAACATCGACGCCTGGATTGCGGATCACTGCATCAATGCTCAGGACGTACCCGGCGTCTTGCTCGCCGCTCAGCCGATCCGACTCCCGGATCCCCGTCTGACGGATTTGCCCGCAACGATCCTGAGGATGTTCGGCGTCGCGCCCCCGCCGGAGATGCACGGCCGTTCGATATTCTGAGAATAACCTCGATGGCATCGAAGACCTCGCTCAAGCTCAGCGCGCCGTTGTGCGAACGGGCGCGCCAGGCGGCGAAAAAAGCAAGATACAGCTCCGTTGAGGAGTTCATCGAACACGCGATCGAAAAGCACCTCTCGAGTTTTGAAACGGCCGAATCGCGCGAGCAAGTGGTCAAGAAATTGAAGGGTCTTGGATATTTGAAGTGATCGAACCGGATCTCGGCGGCGCCGCGTTGGTGAGCGTGCTCGCGATTAGCGCGCTGTCCACATTCCTAGCGTTGGTTGTATTCCGGCGGTTCACCAATCGCGAAGCCCTCAGGAGTACTGCGAACCTGATGGCCGCGCATTTGCTCGAATGTATCTTGTTCCTCGACGAGCCCCGGCTGGTGCTGCGGGCCCAGGGCCAGTTGATTCGCGCTAATCTTCGGCTCTCGCGACTGATTGCTCTCCCAATAGCGCTGCTGATTATCCCATTCTGGTTTCTTTTCGCCCAACTGGAGGCGAACTTCGGACGAGCGCCGCTCGCGCTGGGAGAACCGTCCGTCCTGACGGTGCGCAACGATGGCGCGACACAGCTTAGTGCGCCGCCGGAGATCGCAATCGAAACGCCCGCTGTTCGAAATGTTTCGGGCAAAGAAGTAACCTGGCGCATTCGCCCGCTCAAGCCGACCTCCGGCCCCGTTCGAATCACGCTGCCCGGCCGCGTCCTCACCGCGAGCGTCCGGGCCGGACATCGTGTTGTCGCGACCATTGTGAATCCCTTCGCCAAAGCGACTGTCGATCCGCACTACCCTAGCGCCACCGTTCTGCATCACGATTGGTTCAGCTGGTACCTGGCCGCGTGCGCTCTCACTGGCTTGTTATGGTGGGCGCGTTAAATATGATTTGGTTCCATCGTTGGCTCTTGTTGTTTCCTCTCGCAGCCGGCGCCATCGCGCAAACGCCCGTCATCCTGGTTTCCATCGACACGCTGCGTGCCGATCACGTCGGCCTCTACGGATACCGCAAGACACCAACTCCGAATATCGATTCGTTCGCCACCAACGGGACGATCTTCACAGCCATCGATGCGCATGTTCCTCTGACCTTGCCCTCACACACGTCGCTCCTGACTTCGCACTATCCGTTCGCCAGCCGCATTGAAGAGAACGGCGAGCGCGTGCCGGACGGTACCGTTACACTCGCGAGCGTGCTGCGCGCGCGCGGCTACAAAACCGGCGCGTTCATCGGTAGCGTCATCCTAAATCCCTCGTGCGGTCTCAATCAAGGTTTCGATTTCTACGACAGCCCCTTTCGGCTAGATACCAACCAAGCGACGAATCCCTATCAGCTCCACGTTCGTCGTGATGCATCGCTGGTAATCCGCGCGGCCGAGCAATGGCTGAACGCGAATCGCGGCAAGCCAGTCTTCGCTTTCGTGCACTTGTTCGATCTGCACACCCCGTACACGCTCGCAAGCTACGACGCCGAACTCGCGCACGTCGATCAAGCACTCGGCCGGTTCAGAGAATCGTTGATACGCGACGGCTGGTGGGATCACTCGCTCGTCGTCGTGCTGGCGGATCACGGCGAGAGCCTCGGCGATCACGGCGAGGCTACGCACGGATACTTTGTCTACGAAAGCACATTGCACGTGCCGTTAATCATCCATTGGCCGGCGGGAGCTGCGGCGCATCCAGCACGAATCGACGAACCCGCCGGTCTCATGGATGTCGCGCCCGCCATCCTCGACTTTCTCGGGATTCCCGCGCCCGCGGCGTTCCAGGGCCAAAGCCTTCTGCGGACCGGTCAGCATGCCGTCACCGGCCAAAGTCTCTACCCGCAAGACGCGTTTCACTGGGCGGCGCTGCGGAGCGTTCGAATCGGCAATTACAAATTCATCGAAGCGCCTCGCGCTGAGCTCTACGATCTTTCCGCCGACCCCGGCGAACACAATAACCTGGTGCGAAAGGACACCGCCAAGGCGCAAGAGCTGCGCGTGCGCTTGAACGCGATCCTTTCGCGCTATGCCACACAATCCGCGCCGCCCGCGGCCTCGCCGGACGCTGACGCGATGCTGAAATCGCTCGGCTACATCGGCGGCGCACCCCGGGCAGCGCTCGCCAGCACTGGCCCGGATCCGAAAGATCGCCTGGCCGAATACCAGCAGTACGAAAAGGCTCTTTCGGACCTGTACGACAAGCGCTTCGCGCCGGCAATCGCGTCCTTCCGGCAACTGCTTGCATCGGACGCGAAGAACACTTTGGCTCGATACTATCTGGGCGAGGCTTACCTTGGTGCGCACCAGCCGGATGCAGCGCTGCGGGAGTGGGAATCGGCCCTCGCAAATGAGCCGACCTACACACCGGCGGCGGAAGCGATCGGTGAGTTTTGGATGCAGCAGCAGCAATACGCCAAGGCCGCGCCATACTTCGACCGCATCCTCTCGCTCGCACCGAACGACTATTCGGCCCACTTCTACCTCGGCCTTGCGAAAGAGCACCTCCGCGATCGCAGCGGTGCGCTCGATCAACTGAAAGCCGCGTGCAAGATCGCTCCCGATTTCAGTGAGTGCGCGCGCGAGTTAAAGTCGCTGCAAGAAAGTAAGAAGTAGACTGAGCTGTAATCGTTTGTTGATAGCAGACGCGCCTGGCGATGTGCCATCCTAGTGCTGTTTAGGATCAACCGTGACGCGCATTCGCCGATCTGCCATCTGCCTGCTTGCCGCCGCCGCAACTCTCTTCGCGGCCAACGAACCGCCCAAGCGGCCCAAGCTCCTGCTCGCTGTGGTCATCGACCAGTTTCGCTACGACTATCTCCAACGTTTTCGCGCCAACTATACCTCGGGCTTCAAGCGGCTGTTCGATCAGGGCGCGGTCTTCCACAATGCGCACTTGATCCACGCCACTACCGTCACCGCCGTCGGCCACTCGACATTCTTGAGCGGCGCACCGCCGTCCATCAGCGGGATCATTTCTAACGAGTGGTACGACCGCGCCAGCCACCAAAGCGTGACCAGTGTCTTCGATCCCAAGTCGAAAATGGTCGGCGGCGTCCCAGGTTCACCCGGATCTTCACCGCGCCGTCTGCTGGTGAGCACGGTCGGCGATGAACTCAAGATGCATGGCGTCGAATCGAAGATCATCGGCGTCTCGATCAAAGATCGCGGCGCCATCCTGCCCGCCGGGCACATGGCCGACGGCGCCTATTGGTACGACGATGGTTCGAATCGCTGGGTCACGAGCACCTACTATCATGCCGAGCTGCCTGATTGGGTCCAGAAGCTGAACGGCGAACATGTTTACCAGAAATATCTCGGCGCCAACTGGCTGCCCTTCGATGCGCCCAACGATTCGGCGAAACCGTTTTGCACCATGACCAATGGGACCGACGTGCGTTTTTGCCGAAGCCTCGAAGCTACACCCTGGGGCAACGAGATGATCGAACAGTTCGCCGAGCGCGCAATCGCGAACGAAAAACTCGGCACGCACTCCGGAACCGACATCCTAACGGTTAGCTTTTCGTCGAATGACTACGTCGGCCACGCCGTGGGCCCGGACGATCCGTCAGTCCGTGACATCAGCATCCGCACGGACCGCCTGCTCGGCAAGCTCCTCGACTACATCGATGCCCAGGTAGGCAAAGGAAACACGCTTCTGGTTCTGACCGCTGACCACGGCGTCGCGCCGGTTCCAGAAGTCAATCAAGCGCGGCATATGCCGGGCGGACGGTTGTCGGCACCGCATCTCGCCCAAGCCATGTCGGACGCGCTGGTGAAGCGCTTCGGTCCCGGCAAGTGGCTCCTGGCCGGACCCTCCACTTCGCCGTACCTCAACTTCGAGCTGATTGAAACGAACAAGCTCGATCCGTCGGAGGTGGAACAAGTCGCCGCTCAAGCCGCACAATCGGAAGAACACATCGCGCGAGTTTATACGCGCCATGAGATTCTTTCAGGCGAGGTTCAGCGCGACGATATTGGGCGCGCCGTCAGCCTGAGCTTCTATGGCCCGCGTTCCAGCGACCTGGTGGTTCTCCAGGAGCCGTACTATCTATTCGACGCCACTGGAACCACGCACGGAACGCCGTACGATTACGACAATCACATCCCAGTGATCTTCTTCGGGCCCGGCGTCAAGCCCGGCGCCTATTATCAAACCATCGCGATGAACGATATCGCGCCCACGCTCGCGGCGATGTTCGGCGTCGAAGCACCAAGCGGCTCCATCGGCCGCGTGCTCACCGAAATCCTCCAATAGCGCCAATCGGCGTCCTGCAAAAATGCGACCATGAATCCATGGCCGCAAAGAAGCTGCTCATGCTGGTGGGCGACTACGTCGAAGACTACGAAGTCATGGTTCCGTTTCAGGCTCTGCTCATGGTTGGGCACAGCGTGGATGCGGTCTGTCCCGGAAAACGCGCGGGCGATTCCGTGCGCACTGCAATCCATGATTTTGAAGGCGACCAGACTTACAGCGAGAAGCGGGGCCACAATTTCGCGCTGAATGCGACTTTTGACGATGTGCGGCCCGAAAGTTACGACGCCCTCGTGATCCCGGGCGGACGCGCGCCCGAATACATCCGTCTGAATCCCCGCGTCCTCGAGATCGTCCGCCACTTTGCGCAAGCCTCGAAACCGATTGCCGCGATTTGTCACGGTGCGCAGCTGCTCGCGGCAGCGGGTGTGATCCAAGGCAAGTCGTGCAGTTGTTATCCGGCCGTGTCCCCCGATGTCACCGCCGCCGGCGGCAAGTACGTCGAACTCGGCATGGATCAGGCACACACCTGCGGCGACCTGGTCAGCGCGCCCGCCTGGCCCGCGCATCCCGCTTGGCTCTCGCAATTCCTCAGCGTCCTGGGCACGCGCATCCAACCGTAAGCGCACCCGTGGCGAGTGTGTCTTTGGCGTCGTCGAAAGTCCTGTCAGTCTCCGAGCTCAGCAAGCAGTACGGCGCCACGCTCGCGGTAAATGGCATTTCTTTCGATGTCGCGCGTAACGAAATCGTGGGCTTGCTCGGCCCCAACGGTGCGGGGAAAACGACCACCATCAACATGATTCTCGGGGTTCTCGAACCCACGTCGGGAACCATCCAGATTCGCGGCATCGACCTGGCGAAGCGCCGCGCTCATGCGTTGCAGCACACAAACTTCGCCGCTGTCTATGCGCCCTTGCCTGGAAATCTGACGGTACGTGAGAATCTTCGAATCTTCGGCCTCATCTACGGAGTCACGCCTTTGGACGCTCGGATCGAGGCGCTGCTCGCCGAGTTCGATCTCGATAGATTCCGCCACACCAAGTGCGGTGTGCTGTCTTCCGGCGAACAAACGCGCGTCGCACTCGCCAAGGCCATGCTGAACTCGCCCGAGCTCCTGCTTCTCGACGAACCAACTGCTTCGCTCGACCCCTCCGTCGCGCTCGAAATCCGCGACAAGATTCGCCAGTTCGCATCGCGCGGACGCACCGGCGTGCTATGGACCTCGCACAACATGTACGAAGTCCAGGACGTCTGCCACCGCGTCTTGTTTCTTTCTCACGGGAAAATCCTGCTCGAGGGCGATCCCAAAACCTTGCCGCGAGAACACGGTAAGCAGTCGCTCGAAGAGCTGTTCATCACCATCGCGCGCGAGCCGCTGGGATTGACTCAAAGCTGATGCAGCTCAACCGCGCCTACGCTATCTTTCTTCGCCAGCTTTACCTGCTGCGTGGTAGCCCCGCGCGTATTCTTCCATTGTTCGGCTGGGTTGCCATCGACATAGTGCTCTGGGGATTCATCACGCGCTACTTGAATTCCGTCGCGCGCTCCGGCTTCAACTTCGTGCCCGCGATCCTCGGCGCCGTACTGCTGTGGGATTTCTTCAGCCGCGTCATGCAAGGCGTCACGACCACATTTTTCGAAGACGTCTGGTCGCGCAATTTCCTGAATATTTTCGCAACGCCGCTAACGATCTGGGAATATCTGCTTGGCCTGGTGCTCTCCAGCATCTTCACCAGCTCGTTCGGCCTGGTGGTAATGTTGGTGCTCGCGACGCTCGGTTTCGGGCTGTCGTTCTTTGTCTACGGCGCGATGCTGATCCCCTTCCTCGCCCTGCTATTCGCATTCGGGATCGCACTCGGAATCGTCGCCAGCGCCTTGGTCCTGCGCCTCGGCCCCGCCGCTGAATGGTTTGTCTGGCCGATCCCCGCGCTCATCTCGCCCTTCGCGGGCGTCTTCTACCCCCTGTCGGTTTTGCCTGTCTGGATGCAGACGATCTCGCGCGTGCTCCCGCCCTCCTATGTGTTCGAGAACATGCGCAAGATCGTCGCGGGCGGGTCCGCATCACCAGCCGCGCTTGCCCTCGGCGCAGGCCTGGTGATCCTCTACATCGCCGCGGCGTGCTGGTTTTTCGCCAGCGTCTACCGCCGCGCGGTGCGGACCGGCCTCATAGCGCGTTACAGCGCCGAGAGCGTCAGCTAGCGGGTAAAGGGTACGCCGCACCCACGGTTCGCGGAGCTACTTGGTCGGGATCGGCAGATCCAGCCACGTCGGAGCGATCTTGGTGCTCTGCGACGCGACGGCCTGCCACCGTCCATCCTTCTTCACGAAGACGTCTATGAACGCATACCGGCCGCTGCTGTTTTGGCCCTGATAGATGCTCTTTTCAGTGTCGGTTCCCATCACCACCGCCGTGTCACCGTACACCCGCACGTTCATGTCACCGAGTTCGACAAATTCGTTGCGCGACTCACCCGATCTCAATTGCGCCAGCGTCTCCTCTTTCGACACTGCCGCGCCACGGAAATCGATGCCGGTCCATTCCTCGGCCAGGATTCGGTCCACAGCCGTCAGATCGTTCGCGATCAATGCCTCGTTCCATGACTTCTCGAGGTTGATCAGAGTCTGCTCGGTCAACATGTTCTCGTACTTTTGCACCGGGAACTTGTCTTTTCCAACGACTAAGGCCGAAGCCGCCGCCAACAAGCCAATCACCGCTAGATATCTCATGTACCTGCTCCTTTCGTTCCGTAGTCCCTTGTATCGCGCCGGAACAGTGCAACTTGCGGTCCGTGGAAGCCGAATGCACTCCGATCGCGCCTGCCGATCTCCCGTCTAATCCTCGTCGGATGACTGCGTAATTTGACAGCGCACTTCTGCGCAAAATTCCGCAATTCCCGCGCATTGATATACTTGCGATTGACGAGGCCAAAGCAGGCCAACGCTAGGAGGCAAATCATGGCATCAGTCAAATTCACGCTGAACGGCAAGTCGCAAATCGTTGACGCCGTGCCCGCGATGCCGCTGCTCTGGGTCCTGCGTGACCAGCTCGGCTTGACCGGCACTAAATTCGGTTGCGGGATGTCACTGTGCGGCGCCTGCACCGTACATATCAATGGCCAGCCGGTCCGATCCTGCGTGACTCCAATCTCATCCGTGGCCGGGAAAACCGTCGTTACCATCGAGGGGCTCTCGGCGAACGCCAGCCATCCGATCCAGAAGGCCTGGGTCGAGCAGGACGTGCCCCAATGCGGATACTGTCAATCCGGCCAGATTATGACCGCGTCCGCACTCCTCGCCAAGACCGCCCATCCGAGCGACGCCGATATCGACGAGGCCATGCACGGCAACATCTGCCGCTGCGGCACGTACGACATGATCCGATCGGCCATCCACCGCGCGGCTGAGATCGCGCGCACGGAAGGGGGTCGCCGATGACCGCCGCTGTGAATCGACGCGGGTTCCTCAAGGCCGGGGCCGCCACCGCCGGAGGCCTGCTGGTTAGCTTCTATTTGCCCGAGGAATCGAAGATCTCCGCGGCTATGACCAGCGCGAAGCTCAACGCCTTCGTGCATGTCTCCCCCGACGACACCGTGACGCTCTTCATCCACAAAGCCGAAATGGGCCAAGGAACGGTGACCTCACTCTCCATGCTGCTGGCCGAGGAGCTGGAATGCGACTGGAGCAAGATCCACACGGAATTCCCGGGCGTGAGCAGCGAGTACGGACCGTATCAAGGCGTGTTCGGCAGCCAAAGCATCCGCACTTCGTGGATGCCGTTGCGCAAGGCAGGCGCTACGGCGCGCGAGATGCTGATTCAAGCTGCGGCCCAGCAATGGAATGTCGACAAATCGCGCTGCCGAGCCGAGAAGAGCTGGATCGTTAATTCCGATTCCGGTGCCCGCCTGAGTTACGGAAGTCTCGCGGACGCCGCCTCGAAGGTTGCCCCGCCCACCAACATCACGCTGAAGGATCCGGCGCAGTTCCGCCTGATCGGTAAGCCAACTAAACGGCTTGATACCGCCGAGAAAGTAAACGGCAGTGCTACGTTTGGCCTCGACGTGCGGCTCCCCGGCATGCTGCACGCGGTTGTGGAGCGGTCGCCAGTATTCGGCGGCAAGGTCGCCAGTTTCGACGCCAGCAAATCGAAAACCATTCCCGGCGTCAAGGACGTCATCCAGATCTCGAACGGTGTAGCTGTCATCGCCGAGAACACCTGGTCCGCGATGGAAGGCCGTCGCGTTTTGAAAGTCACATGGGACGAAGGCGCCATTGCCTCCATTAGCAGCACCGGCATCAGCAAGAACTTCGCCGACTACTCCGAGCGGCCCGGCGCCGTGGCGCGCAAGGATGGCGATGCGGCCTCCGCTCTCCAAACCGCTTCGAAAAAGGTCGAGACAGTGTACGAAACTCCGTTCCTCGCCCACGCTCCCATGGAGCCGCTGAACTGCGTCGCGCATGTCCACGCCGATACCTGCGAAATCTGGGCCTCCACTCAGGGCCAAAGCGCCGCACGCGAAGAAGGCGTGCGCATCACCGGCTTCCCACCGGAAAAGGTTAAGGTGTACACCGAATTCATGGGCGGTGGATTCGGACGGCGCGCTCGCGGGGACTATGTCGCCGAAGCGGTAGAGGTGTCGAAAGCCATCGGCGCTCCCGTCCAGGTCACTTGGTCGCGCGAGGACGACCTGCAGCAAGATTTCTATCGCCCCGCTGCGTACGGCCGTTTCACCGCCGGCCTCGACGCCGACGGCTGGCCCACCGCGCTCAGCGCGCGACTCATTTGCTCACCCTTCGGCGGCCTGAGCAACGGCGTGTCGCGAACCGGTGTCGAAGGCGTAGTCGATCTTCTCTACAGCGTCCCCAACATTCTGGTCGACTATCACGCGCTCGATCCGGGCATCCCGGTCAGCTATTGGCGCTCGGTCGGCTATTCGCAGAATACGTTCTTCCTCGAATCGTTCATCGACGAAATCGCCAAAGCCGGCGGTAAAGATCCGCTGGAGCTGCGGCTCCGCCTCTTGCAAAACGCACCCCGTCTCAAGGCAGTCCTCGAACTCGCCGCGAACAAAGCCGGTTGGGGCAAGCCCCTGCCTGCTGGACACGGCCGCGGCATTTCTGTTGTGAACAACATCGGCAGCTTCACCGCGCAAGTAGCCGAAGCGTCCCTCGATGGCGGCAAGCTGCGCGTCCATCGCGTGGTGTGCGCGGTGGACTGCGGCTACGTCGTGAATCCTTCTGGAATCGATCAGCAGATCCGTAGCGGCATCGTATTCGGATTGTCGGCGCTCAAGGGCGGCATCACCATCGATCGCGGGCGCGTCCAACAACAGAATTTCCATCAATACGATGTTCTGCGCATGGAGGAGATGCCCAAGGTTGAAGTCCACCTCCTGGCGACTCGTAACAGTCCCGGCGGAATCGGCGAGGCCAGCACGCCCGGAATCGTGCCCGCCGTCGCCAATGCGATTTTTGCCGCCACGGGAAAACGCATTCGCCGGTTGCCCGTCAGCGCGGAGGAGCTGGCATAAACGTGAAGATCACTCTATCCCTGACACTCGCGTTTCTTTGCGTTACCACTTGCTTCGCGGGCTCGCCCTTCACCGGCCGCTGGGATCTCACCATGGTCTCGAAAGACGCCACCTATCCATCCTGGCTGGAGTTCGCCGAAGAAGGACCAACCGGCGTAGTTCGGTTAGTTGGCCGAACCGGCAGCGTCCGGCCCGCCACCGACGTCAAGAACGAAGGCTCGCATCTCACGTTCACGTCCGCTGAAGGAACCTGGGACATTTCTGTCAGCGGTCACAAACTGTCCGGTACCCAACGCGCAAAAACCGGCGACGTCCACCTTTCGGGCGTTCCCGCTCCCGCTCTGAAGCGCCCCGCCCCCGCCGCCTGGTCAGCCCCAGAACCGCTGTTCGACGGCCACGACCTGAAAGGCTGGGAAGTCGACGATCCTTCCAAGACTTATTGGTCCGCTCAAAACGGCGAGCTTCGCAACGACAAAGGCGGGGCGAATATCCGCACCACGCGAAAGTTCGATGACTTCAAGTTACACATCGAATACAACTGTCCAGATGGCGGCAATAGCGGAGTTTATCTACGCGGCCGCTACGAGGTCCAGGTCGAATACGAGCCGCCCCAGAAGAACGACCAGTTCCACGCGATGGGTTCGATTTACGGATTCATCGCTCCGTCCACCGAGCTCCCCAAGAAGCCCGGCCAATGGGAAACATACGACATAACGCTGGTCGGGCGAACGGTCACCGTGATTCGCGACGGCACCAAAATCATCGACGAACAGGAAATCCCCGGCATCACCGGCGGCGCCCTCGACAGCCATGAATCCGACCCCGGCCCGATCTACCTGCAAGGCGACCACACCGGCGGACTGCGGTACCGCAACATCACGATCTCAGTCGCGAAGCGCTAACGCGTAGGCATTCTTTCTTCGCGATGCCTCTACGATTCCTCGCCGCGTCTCTCCTTCTCTTCTCCAGCTTCTGTTTCAACTCCAAAGCCCAGACAACAACGGTCAATCTTTCGCACGACTTGGTGGCCTTGGGGATTGCTTCCGCAAACATGACCCCCGACCAGCCGTCGCTCGATTCGCGCCCCCTGCTGCAAGCCGCGATTAAGTACGCGATCGCCAATAACGTCCAAAATCTGATCGCAGACCCTGGCGCCTACTACTTCCTTTCGCTCCAAAATGCCAACACCCACGTCCTGATAACTGGCGCCTCCAACTTACAGCTCAACTTTCAAAACTCGGATCTGCTGTTCGCCTTTAGCAATGTCTCGGCAATCCAATGTACGAACTGTACTAACGTTACGCTCGAGAATTTTACGGTCGACTATCAGCAACTCCCTTTCACTCAGGTGACTGTTGCGTCCGTCAACGCAGCCGCACGGAGCTTCACCTACCAAACGATTCCCGGCTACCAGGACCCGACGGCCTTTAACGCCAATCGGGCCTCCGATGGCAGCGACGCGATCTACATGTTTGTTTTTCGCAACGGTGTTCCGATCCAGCAGGTCGGCAGATTATCGGCGTCGCGGCCCGTTTCCGGCGGGGTGATCGCTATCTCGGACGTGAACGATCCGTGGGCTACCCCGTCCTCCCTCGCCTCCATTCAACCCGGTGATACGGTCGTCTTCAGCGACCGGTCCGGCCCTCCCGCGTTGAATATGGTAAATGGCCAGAACGTCTCCGTCGAAGGCGTCTCGGTTTACTCCAGCGGACAAATCGGCGTGTACTTCGGAAGGACCAACGGAGCCACGGCCGATCACGTACAAGTAATTCCACGGCCGGGAACCACCAGGTTGATTAGCACCAACGCTGATGGAATCCATACCAGTTTCGCGCTGGGCTCAAACGTTTTTACGAACAACACCGTGAGAAGAACGTGCGACGACGCCTTGGCGATCTCGGATTCTTGGCTTGCGACAGTCAGCCAAGTCTCAGGATCATCGGTCACTGTCTCACGCAATTTCTCGGCCCCCTTTCCTCCAGGTGTTTCGGTTTCGTTTATCAATCCCACAACCGGCGCCGTGATCGGAACTGCGGCGATATCCGCCG
>Ga0335078_10006311_pt1 | contig 17553 bp, 14 predicted proteins | sample Lox_Sample_32_FD_206711 | JGI IMG/M metagenome (GOLD analysis project Ga0335078, IMG submission 206711) | Soil microbial communities from Loxahatchee National Wildlife Refuge, Florida, United States - Lox_Sample_3.2 | ecosystem: Environmental > Terrestrial > Soil > Wetlands | place: USA... | reverse complement strand
GCACGCCAAGCAGCGAGGCCGCAAGCACGGCGCGCCGGCTCGGCCGAAACGGCATTTTCAGCCACCCAATGATCGTCAAATCCCCCAAATCCTTCTCTCACAACCGGCAACGGCCCGCAACGTCCGCGAGGCGGTTAACCTCACGGATCGAACAATTTTTACCCGGCTTTGAAACGATCGCGCTAACGCTTGAAGAGTTGCGGCAACCATAGCGAGATCGCCGGCAAGTATGTCGTCAGCATCGGCACGGTAAAGAGCTCGCCCCAGACCGACCATTCTCCCGCATCTTCATCCGCACCAGTCCGAGGGCGCCGCCGGTGCGAAGGCGCCTGCCTGCCATCGACGCGGTGCGCGCTAATCTTCGCCGGCGGCCGCCGCCCCGCCTGGCGCCGCCGAGACAGGGGCTGCCGCCGCATGGCGCCGCGCTCCCTTGACCAAGAGCAGCAGCGGCAGCGCGCACAGAATCACGACCATCATCATCTTGAAGTCGTCGATATAGCCGACCATCGCGGCCTGACGGGTTACTTCGGCATTGAGCGCGGCGACGCCGGAAGGCGCGGTCAGGCTGAAGTTGGGCGGAAGCAAATGCCCCTGCGCCAACGGGTTGTCCGGGCGCAGCCCCTCCATCAGCCGCGAGTGCACGATCTGGGTGTTTTGCGCCAGCTTCGCCTCAAGGATGCTGATCCCGACGCTGCCGCCCAGCATGCGCATCAGGCTGCGCAAAGCGGTACCCTGGGTCAGGATGTGCCGCGGCAGATCCGATAGCGCGAGCATGTTCAGCGGCACGAAGGTGAGGCCAAGCCCGAAGCCTTGCGCGAACCCCGCGAAAAGGATCGGGAACGAGCCCATGTAGAGCGAATATCCGGTCATCTGCCAGAGCGAGGCTGCGCACAATACGAAGCCGACCAGGATGAACAGCCTGCCGTCGATCTTGTTGATCATGCGCCCGACGATGATCATCGCCAGCATCGTGCCGAAGCCGCGCGGCGCCATCATCCAGCCGCTGGTGAAGACCGGATAGTTCATCAGGTCCTGCATCATCGACGGCATCAGCGCCAAGGTGCCGCTTAGTATCCAGCCCACTGCGAACATCAAGAGGCTGCCGGCGAGGAAATTAGGGCTCCGGAGCAGCTCGAGGCTGACGAACGAGCGCTCCTTCGCGGTCAACGTGTGCACGACGAACCAATAGAAGGCCAGGCCGGCGACGATCGCCTCGATCCAGATCTCGGTCGAGTAGAACCAATCCTTGATCTGGCCGCGGTCGAGCATGAGCTGCAGCGCGCCGATCGCGATCGACAGCGTGCCGAAGCCGAACGCGTCAAACGCCTCGCGCCGCACCGTGCGGGTCTGGCGGATGAAGACGAGGATGCCGAGCATGCACAGGATGCCGATCGGCAGGTTGATGTAGAAGCACCAGCGCCAATTGAGATTGTCGGTGATCCAGCCGCCCATCGTCGGCCCGAGGATCGGCCCCATCATCGCGCCGGACGAAAAGATCGCCATCGCCTGACCGTGCCGCTCGGCGGGGTAGATCGTCAGCAGCGTCGCCTGACCCAGCGGAACCAGCCCGGCGCCGAACACGCCCTGCAATATCCGGTAGATCACGAGCTGCGGCAGGCTCTCGGCCGCGCCGCACAAGCCGGAGGTGAGCGTGAAGCCGATCACCGAGGCCAAGAAGATGACCTTGATGCCGAACCGGCCCGCGAGCCAGCCGGTCAACGGCATCGTGATCGCCGAGGCCACGATATACGACGTCAGCACCCAGGAAATCTGGTCCTGCGACGCCGACATGCTGCCCTGGATGTGCGGCAGGGCGACATTGGCGATTGTCGTATCGATTCCCTGCAGCACGCAGGCGCAGATCACCGTCGCGGTAATCATGCCGCGGTTGAGCGACACCGGGGCCATCCTCGACGGTTCGGCGCCCCTCATGCGGCAAGCCTAATCATCGGCGGTCGCTGCCGCCGGCACCGCCGCCGGCGCCCGTGCCGCGATCGGCGTCGTGTCGCGCAACAGCAGCAGCAGCGGGATCGACAGCAGCGTGATTACCATCAGGAGCCAGAAATCGTCGACATAAGCGACCATCGCCGCCTGCCGCGTGACCAGCGCGTTGAGCGCGGCCACACCGTTCGTCGCGCTCAGGCTGTACGGTTGGCCGAACGCCGGCGAGTGGATAAGCGGGTTGTCCGGCCGCAGCGCCTCGACGAGGCGCGAGTGGATGATCTGCGTGTTCTCCGCGAGCGTCGCGACGAGGATGCTGATTCCGAAGCTGCCGCCGAGGTTGCGCATCAGGCTGCGGATCGCGGTGCCCTGCGTCAGGATGTGACGCGGCAAGGTCGAAAGCGCGGTGATGTTGAGCGGCACGAAGGTGCAGCCGAGCCCGAAGCCCTGGAGCAATCCCGATACGACGATCGGCCGGGCGTCCATGTCGAGCGAGAACTGCGTCATCTGCCACATCGAGACGGCGGTCAGCGCAAGACCGAGGAGAATGATCAGCCGGTTGTCGACCCGATTGATCACCCGCGCCACAAAGAACATTGCAATCATCGATCCAAACGCGCGCGGCGAGATGACGAGGCCGGTGGTGAATACCGGATAGTTCATCAGCTGCTGCAGCATCGTCGGCAATAACGCCATCGTCGCGGTCATGATCGCGCCGATCGAAAACATCAGCAGCGTTCCAGCGATGAAGTTCGTATTGGTGAGAAGACTCCGGTGGATGAATGAGCGTTCTCCGGTCGTGGCGGTGTGAACCGCGAATAGGTAGAACGCCAGCGCGGCGAGCGCCGCCTCGGTCCAGATTTCGTGCGAATGAAACCAGTCCTTCAACTCGCCGCGATCGAGCAGCAGCTGCAAGGCGCCAATCCCGAGACTCAAGGTGATGAACCCGAACATATCGAACGGCTCGCGGTGAACGTTCCGGCTGTAACGCATAAACGTGAGAACGCCCGCCGCGCACAGCACGCCGACCGGCAGATTGACGTAGAAAATCCACCTCCAGCTGTAGTTTTCGGTGAGCCATCCGCCGAGTAGCGGCCCGCTAATCGGACCCATGATCGTGCCGATGCCATAGACCGCCATCGCGGTGCCGTGCCGCTCCGGCGGATTGATCTGCAAGAGCACGGCCTGCGACAGCGGAATGAGACCGGCGCCGCACACGCCCTGAAGGCCGCGATAAAGCACCAGCTGGTCGAGACTCGTCGCCGAGCCGCACAGCGCCGAGGCGATCGTGAAGCCGCCAACGCAGACAAGGAAGACGTGCTTGATGCCGAACCGCCCCGCGAGCCAGCCGGTCAGCGGCATCGTGATCGCCGCCGCGACGATGTACGAGGTCAGCACCCAGGCGATCTGGTCCTGCGAGGCCGACAGGCTGCCCTGGATATGCGGCAGCGCGACGTTGGCGATCGTATTATCGACGCCCTGCATGATGTTCGCCAGCATGATCGAGGCCGTGATCCAGCCCCGATTGGGAAAGGCGGCTGACGTTTCCCCGCGCAATACGAATACCTCGGCAGGCCGGCACGAAGACCGGCGCTCTTGTTGTCTCAGGCGGCAACTTCGGCGGTCGGCATGTCTCCGCCGACGGTTGTGCGGCGTCCTGCTGCCTAAAACTCAGCCAAACGATACGCTTCGGTCATTTCTCTGTCATGTAGGCCGGCTGCTTGCCTGCCATGCCCGGCGACGCGGCCGCCGCGACGATCGCTCCGGACGGGCGAAAGTTTCGCCTCGCCGTGCCATTTCCGGAGCGAACCGCCTTTTATCGCGCCGCCGCCTCCGCTAGCCTCGCCCGATGCAGCAACGGGGGCGACAGATGCCGAAAATCCTCATCCTTCACGGCGCCGGGATGAACATGCGGGGCAAGGTGCAGCTCGAGATTTTCGGGCCGATGACGCTGCCCGAATACGACGAGCGCATTCGCGGATTTGCCGCCGAGCTTGGGCTCGAGGTCGAGATCTTCCACTCTAATGTCGAGGGCGAGGTGGTGAACAAGATCTACGCCGCAAACGACCAGGGCGTCGACGCGGCGATCTTCAACCCCGCCGCGTTCGGCACGGGTTATCCGGCCCTGGTGGCGGCGCTCTCGCAGGTCAAGTTCCCGACCATCGAGGTGCATATCTCGAATCCGATCCGGCGCGGCCCGGCATCGCAGACCGCAGCGGTGAGCCTCGGCGTCGTCGCCGGGTTCGGCATCAACGGCTATGCGCTGGCGCTGCGCGGGCTCAAGGACCTGCTGGCAGCGAAGAAATAGCCGCGGTCACACCTGGGATAGCGCGCCGGCGATGATCTCGGCGATGCGCTCCGAGGCTTTGAGGCCGTGCCCGGTAAGGACCGCGATCGTGGTCTCGCTGGGGTCGATCGCGCCATCGGCGACGAGCCGGCTCAGCGCCGCTCCGGCGGTCGCCGCGGTCGGCTCGGCGTAAAGCCCGAGCCGGGCGAGCCGCAGCAGCGCCGGCCCGATCGCCTCTTCCGGCACCGTGACGACGCCGCCGCGCGAGCGCCGCAGCGCATCGAGCACCTCGGCGACGCGCACCGGCCGGACCGTCGCGATCCCGTCGGCGATGGTTGCGCGCGGCTCGAACGGCACGTACCGGTCCATCCCGGCCTCCCACGAAGCGGCGAACGCGGCGCAGTTTTCGGCCTGCACCGCGAACAGCCGGGGCGTCCGGTCGATCTCGCCGCGGCGGCGCAGCTCGTCGAACCCGCGATCGAGCCCGAGGATGTTGCTGCCGTACCCGGTCGGCACGAGGATGTTGTCCGGCACCGCAAAGCCGAGCTGTTCCCACAGCTCGTAGGCCAGCGTCTTGGTGCCTTCGATGAAGAACGGCTGCCAGTTGTGGCTAGCGTAAAAGCTTGCGCCCACGGCGGCGAGCGCCGCGTCGGTGACCGCCTGCCGGCTGCCGGCGACCGCCTCGACTGCGGCGCCGGTCGCGGCGATCTGCACCAGCTTGGCGCGCGGCGCGCTCGCCGGGACGAAAACCCGGCACGGGATGTCGGCCGCCGCGGCGTAGGTCGCGATCGAGGCGCCCGCATTGCCGGACGAATCCTCATGGATCGGTCCGACCCCGACCTCGAGGAGGTGGTTCAGCATCACCGCCGTCCCGCGGTCCTTGAAAGAGCCCGTCGGCATCTGGGTTTCAAGCTTGAAATGCACCGCCGCCCCGTCCCAACGTCGCACGACGAGCGGCGTCCAACCCTCGCCCAACGTCACCTCCGGCGCTTCGGCGAGCGCCAGCGCCGCGCGGTAACGCCACAGCGAACTCGCGTCCCGATCGATCGCGTCTCGCGCCAGCCCCGGCCCCGGTTCGAGGTTGAGGTGGCTGCCGCAATCGCAGCGCCATAGCGGCCGGTCGGCGGCGATTCGCCGGCCGCAGGCTGGGCAGAGATAGCGTGCGGGCGTCATCGCGGCCTTGGCTCTAGGCACCCCCGCAACTGTGCTCGGAATCGGGCAGCGTCCAGCTGCCGTGGGTGCGCAGATTGGTCGTCTTGTAGGTGATGCCGCGCGTGTCGCCCGGCGGGCAGTCCTGCGGCAGCGAGATCAGGCACATCGTCACCGGGTCCCCGGCGCGCGACTGGCTGATCGCTGCGATCGTGTCGTAGGACACCTGGTAGCCGCCGTTGGCAAACTCGACCGCGCTGCCCGAGCCCGGGGTCGGCTTGTGCGTGATCCCGTCCTGGAGCCGGGTCGTCACCTCCTTGATCGTCGTGCTGGCGCACTGGCCGACATGCGTCGGCAACGGATCGGCGGCGGCGATGCCTGCGCCGAATAGCAGCGCGCCGGCTGTCATCAAAGCACGGCGAATCTTCATGGCTAACACCTCATGGTCGCGACCGCGACAGCTTGCAGCCGGGCGGGAGGCTTGCCAAGCGGGCACCGGCCACCCTAAAGGAGGCGATGCGCAAAATCCGGGCGCTGCTGGGCGTCATGCCGCTGCTGTTCGCCGTCGGCGCGCGCGCCGACGAGCCGGACGCGGGTGCGGCGATGCTGCAGAAATGCCGGATCTGTCACACGCTCGAGGCCGGCGGGCCCACCAAGGTCGGCCCGAACCTGCATGGCATTTTCGGGCGCAAGGCCGGCGCGGCAGCCGGATTTACCTATTCGAGTGCGATGAAGAACAGCGGCATCGTCTGGGACGATGCGACGCTCGGCGCGTTTCTGCACGACCCCAAAGGGTCGATGCCCGGCAATCGGATGTCGTTTCCCGGCATCGCCGACGAGGCCGCGCTCGCCGACCTGCTTGCCCGGCTGAGGCAGGCGACGCAATAAGGGGCGATGAGCGGGGCAACTCTCATCGACGGCAACGCGATCGCTGCGGCGCTGCGGCAGCGCGTCGCCGAGGCAGCCGCCGGGCTGCGCGCGGATCACGGGGTTGTCCCGGGTCTCGCCGCGATCATCGTCGGCGACGATCCCGCCAGCCGGATCTATGTGCGCAACAAGGCGCACGCCTGCGCCGCGGCCGGCCTCGCCTCGTTCGAGCACACCCTGCCGGCAAGCGCGAGCGCCGCCGACGTCATTGCGCTCGTCCGGCGGCTCGCCACGGACGAGCGGGTCGACGGCATCCTGGTCCAGCTCCCGCTGCCGCCGCACGTCGATGCCCGCGCGGTCATCACGGCGATCGAGCCGGCGAAGGACGTCGACGGGTTCCATCCGCTCAACATCGGGCGGTTGTGGGCGGGCGAGACGACGCTCGTGCCGTGCACGCCGCAGGGCTGCATGATTCTCCTCCGCTCGGCGTTGCCGACCCTTGGCGGAGCGGAGGCTGTCGTCGTCGGCCGCTCGCAGGTCGTCGGCCGGCCGCTCGCGGCGCTTCTGCTCGCCGCGGATTGCACGGTGACGCTCGTGCACACGAAGAGCCGCGATGTGCCGGCGATCTGCCGGCGCGCCGATGTCCTGCTTGCCGCGGTCGGCCAGCCGGCGATGGTCAAGGCCGATTGGATCAAGCCCGGCGCGGTGGTGATCGATGTCGGGATCAGCCGCACCGTGACGACCGAGGGCCACACGCGGCTCGTCGGCGATGTCGATTTCGCGGCGGCGCGCGAGGTCGCCGGCGCGATCACGCCGGTTCCCGGCGGAGTCGGGCCGATGACCATCGCGTGCCTGCTGCAGAACACGGTGCTGGCCGCGTGCCGGCGCCGCGGGTTGCCAGACCCGTCGGCGCTGCGATCGTAGTCCGGCCGCGTGACGGGTCACGCGGTCAGGACATAGCGCTCGATCGCATCCGCCCAGCCGTCTTCCTCGTTCGAACCGGTCGTCGCGCTGGCGGCTGCCTTGACCGCGTCGGTCGCATTGCCCATGGCGATCGAGAACCCCGCCCGGCCGAACATCTCGAGGTCGTTGTCCATGTCGCCGAGCACAGCGACCTCGCCGCGGTCGATGCCGAGCCGCGCAGCCAGCACCTCGACAATGCGGCCCTTGTTGATGCCGGGCGGGATCACGTCGCAGTAATAGGGCTGCGAGCGCGCGGCGTTGGCCGCGCCGGCCAGCGCCTCGCGCATCTCGGCTTCGACCTTGGCGACCCGGTCATGGTCGTCGCTTGCACCGACGATCTTGCCGACGGCGCCGAAGCAGTCGTCGGTGAATTGCGGCACGACCGTCGGCGGCGTCTGGATCGTGTGGATCTCGTGATCGACATGGTCGCCCTGGCGATTGGTGACGACCCATCGGTTGCCGTCGAACACCCAGCAATCGATCGCGAAGCGGTGGAAGATGTCGACCGCACGCTTTGCCGCGTCAGGCGCAATCACCTTCTGCTCGACGACCGTCATATCGGTCTCGACGATCGCGCCGGCGTTGTAGCCGCCGATCGGCAGCGTCAGCGCCAGCGGCTCGATCATCATCCTGAGGCCGAAGGGCGGCCGGCTGCTGCAGATCGAAAACCCGATGCCGCGCTCGTGCAGGCGATGCACCGCCTCGACCGTGCGCGGCCGCAGCGCCTTGGCGGTGGTAACGAGCGTGCCGTCGACATCCGAGATGACCAGCTTGAACCTGCTCACAATTATCCCCCTCGCGCCCCGCCCGCCGGCGTAAGCACCTCGACCCCGTCCGGGGCGGCAACGATGACATCGGAGCTGCGGCCGATGAACAACCCGCACTCGACGACACCGACGATCGAATTGATCCGGCGCTCCAGCGACTGTGGATCGCCGATGCCGCCGAACGTGCAATCGAGAATGTAGTTGCCGCCATCGGTGATGAACGGGTGGTCCTCACCGGCCGGACGCAGCCGCGGCGCCGCGCCCAGCCGCTCCAGAGCGGCGGCAGTGGATTGCCAGCCGAACTGCACGACCTCGACCGGCACGGCGGTATTGTCGCCCAGCCGGTCGACCAGTTTTTCCTGGTCGACGACGATCACCAGGCGGCGGCTCGCCGCGGCGACGATCTTCTCGCGCAACAGCGCGCCACCCATCCCTTTGATGAGATTGAGCGAGCCGCGCTCGACCTCGTCGGCACCGTCGATCGTCAAGTCGATGCGCTGATATTCGGCGAACGTCGCCAGCGGAATGCCGAGACTGCGCGCCAGGGTCGCGGTGCGCTCGGAGGTCGGAATGCCGACGATCTTCAGGCCGGTCGCCATGCGCGCGCCCAGCGCCCGAACGACGAAGCTGGCGGTCGATCCGCTGCCGAGCCCCACCACCATGCCGTTCTTGACGTAGTGCAGCGCGCCTTGCGCCGCCGCTCGTTTGAGCTGGTCGCGGTCGATCGTCATACGGCGCTCATCGCCGCGCGGTCGACAAACCAGATGAGCTCCCCAACCGGCGCGACGCGTGCGGCGGGCAGCGCCTGCTCACCGTCGAGCACCCGCCGCAAGCTTGCCGCCTTGTCGGCGCCGGCGACGAGAAACGCCACGGCCCGGGCGCTGTCGAGCGCGGGATAGCTCAGGGTGACGCGCGGGACGAACGGATTGAGGCCGGGTTCGGGAACCTCCACGGCCCAGCGATCCCGCGCGTCGAGCGCCGGTTTGCCCGGGAACAGCGAGGCCGTGTGGCCGTCCGGCCCCATGCCCAACAGGTTGATGTCAAAAAGCGGCCGCGCCGGGTCGAGAGCTTCGCTGCCATAATAGGCTTTCAGCGCCCGCTCGTAGTCCTGCGCTGCGGCGGCCGGGCTGGCGGCGACCGGGATGGCGTGCACGTTTTCCGGCGGGATCGGCACGTGCGCGATCATCGCTTCGTGCGCCATGCGGTAGTTGCTGTCGGCGCTATCCCGCGGCACGCAGCGCTCGTCGCTCCAGAACAGGTGCACGCGCGGCCACGGCATCCGTTCGCGCAGCGGTTCGGCGGCAAGGAGCTGGTAGAGGCGTCGCGGTGTCGACCCACCCGACAGGGCGAGCGCGAACCGACCCTGGCCGGCACGGGCCCGGTCGACGATCCACTGTGCGACTTTGCCCGCCAGCGCGTCGGGGTCGGCTGAGATGTCGATGCGCGGTTCCGCCATCTATCCGGTCCTTCGCTTCGTGGGCGCGGCCGAATGCCGAATCGCGGCGATGGCTTTCGCGTAGTCGCCCGCGTGGAACACCGCCGAGCCGGCGACGATCGCGGTGGCGCCGGCCTCGATGACCCGCCAGGCATTCTCGCCGCTGAGGCCGCCGTCGACCTCGATCGCCGGGTCGAGCCCGCGCCGTGCGCAAAGCTCCCGCAGCGCCGCGATCTTGGGCAGCATCGTGGCGATAAATTTCTGCCCGCCGAACCCCGGATTGACGGTCATGATCAGCACGATGCCGACAAGATCGAGCACCTGCTCGATTGCGTCCAACCCGGTTGCCGGGTTCAGCACGACCCCCGCGACCTTTCCCAGATCGCGCACGTGGCTGAGCGTGCGGTGGAGATGCACCGTCGAAGTCGGTTCGCAATGCACCAGGAGATGGTCGGCGCCCGCGGCGGCGAACTGTTCCAGATAGCGCTCCGGTTCGACAATCATCAGATGCACGTCGAGCGGCTTGCCGGTGGTCTTGCGCAACGCCTCGACGACGACGGGGCCGATCGTCAGGTTGGGCACGAACCGCCCGTCCATCACATCGACATGAATCCAGTCGGCGCCGGCGGCGTCGACCGCGCGCACCTCGTCGCCCAGCCGCGCGAAATCGGCCGAGAGGATCGACGGGGCGACGACGATCGGATGCGGCATCGGCGCGCGCGGCTCAGTCGATCGGCCGCCAGGCGCGCCCGCTGCGCCACAACATCTGGTCGGCACCCTCAGGTCCGGCGCTGCCGGCCGGGTAGAACTCGAGCGGCACGCTCTTGTCGCTGTGCCACAGATCGAGGATCGGCTGCACGACCCGCCAGCCCTCCTCGACGCTGTCGGCGCGCTGAAACAGCGTCGCGTCGCCGATCATGCAGTCGTAGACCAGCGTTTCGTAGCCGGTGCTGGGCGCGGCGCGGAAGTAGTCGCGGTAGCGGAAGTCCATGCGTACGCCGCCGAGCTGGATGTCGGGCCCCGGCTTCTTGGCGCTGAACTGCAGCGAGGCGCCTTCGTCCGGCTGGATCTGCAGCGCCAGCACGTTGGGCGACAGGCTGTCGACCGGCGTGTCGCGGAACAGCGCGAACGGCGCGTGCTTGAACTGGATGGCGATCTCGCTGGTGCGCCGCGTCATCGACTTGCCGGTGCGCAGGTAGAACGGCACGCCGGCCCAGCGCCAATTGTCGATGCTAAGGCGCATCGCGACATAGGTGTCGGTCATGCTGTCGGGAGCGACGCCGTCGGCCTCGCGGTAGGCGACGACCGACTGTCCGCGCACCGTGCCGGCGGTGTACTGGCCGCGCACGACGTTGCGCAGCAGATCGTCGTCGCCGAACGGCAAGACCGCCTGCAGCGCCTTGGTCTTTTCGGTGCGCACCGCATCGGGGTCGAAGGAGTTGGGCGGCTCCATCGCGGTCAGACTCAGCAGCTGGAAGACATGGTTCGGCACCATGTCGCGCAGCGCCCCGGTTGCCTCGTAGAACGCGGCACGGCGCTCGACCCCGACCGTCTCGGCGACCGTGATCTGGACATGGTCGATATGGTCGCGGTTCCACAGCGGCTCGAAGATGCTGTTGGAAAAGCGCAGCGCCATGATGTTCTGGACCGTTTCCTTGCCGAGGAAATGGTCCATGCGAAACACCTGGGTCTCGTTCACCACTTTGAGGATGCGCGCGTTGAGCGCCCTGGCCGACGGCAGGTCGTTGCCGAACGGCTTCTCGATGATGACCCGGCGCCAGCAGCCGTCTTTTTCCGCCATGAGGCCGCAACCGGCGAGGTTCTCGACAATGGTGCCAAACAGCGAGCTTGCGACCGCCAGGTAGAAGATCGCGTTGCCGCCGGTCTGGTGATCCTTGGCGGCACGGTTGAGGTCCTGCGCGATCTTCTGGTACGTCAGCGGCTGGGTGACGTCGCCGTCCACCAGATTGGTGCGCCGGGTCAGGAAATCCCACGCCGCCTCGTCGAACGCCTCCCCACCCCCGCCCTCGTTGTTGCCCGCCGTGTCGGAAACGAATTTGCGGATGCCGTCGCCGAGATCGTCATGAAATTGCTGCATCGTTCGCTTCGAGCGATCGACGCCGATAAGCGCGAAATTCTCCGACAGCCGACCGGCCTTCGCGAGATTGTAGACCGCCGGCATCAGCAGACGGCGCGTGAGATCGCCGCTTGTGCCGAAGATCACCATCGCGCAGGGCGGCGCGGTCATGCGCCGTTGCGCGCTGGCGAGGGCCGCAGCGGGCTGGTCGTTCATGGGCTCAACCTTTTCCAGGCTCCCGATGGCCGCCGAACTCGGCGCGCATCGCCGAGAGGATCTTCTCCGCGAAGGTGTGCGACTGGCGCGAGCGGAACCGGGTGTAGAGCGCGGCCGACAGCACCTCGGCCGGCACCGCCTGCTCGATCGCCGCATTGACCGTCCAGCGCCCCTCGCCCGAATCCTCGACATTGCCGGTGAACGCCGAGAGATCGGCGTCCTTGGCGAGCGCGATCGCGGTCAGGTCGAGCAGCCACGAGGCGACGACGCTGCCGCGCCGCCACACCTCGGCGATGTCGGGCAGGTTGAGCTGGTAGCGCCGGTTCTCCGGCACCGCCGGCGAGTTGACGCCGCGCAGGATGTCGAAGCCCTCGGCATAGGCCTGCATCACGCCGTATTCGATGCCGTTATGCACCATCTTGACGAAGTGGCCCGAACCGGCCGGGCCGCAATAAAGGTAGCCCTGCTCGACGCGGGGGTCGCGGCCCTCGCGACCCGGGGTCTTGTCGATCGCGCCCGTCCCCGGGGCCAGCGTCTTGAAGATCGGGTCGAGGTGCTCGAACGCCGCTTTGTCGCCGCCGATCATCATGCAATAGCCGCGCTCCAGGCCCCAGATGCCGCCGGATGTGCCGACATCGAGGTAGCGGATGCCCTTCGCCTTGAGCATGTCGGAATGGGCGATGTCGTCGTGGAAGAACGAGTTGCCGCCATCGATCAGGATGTCGCCGGCGGCGAGCAGCCCGCTCAACTCCTCGATCGTTTCGTGCGTGATCTTGCCCGCCGGCAGCATGACCCAGACCGCGCGCGGCGCCGACAGCTCCCGGACGAAATCGGCGAGATCGCTGCTCGGGGTGGCGCCCTCGCCCGCCAGTCCCTGCACCGCCTCGGCGCTCTTGTCATAGACGACGCAGCTATGCCCGTCGTGCATCAGCCGGCGCACGATGTTGCCGCCCATGCGGCCGAGCCCGATCATCCCGAGTTGCATCGGTCCGTTCTCCTTATGCGAGGGCGCGTCCGAGCGCGTCGGCAAGCGCCTTCATGCCGGTTTCGACGCCGCCTGCGAGGTGGATGCGCAGCGCGCGGCGGCCGCGCTCGGCGAGCACGCCGAAATCGCCGCGCGCCTGCGCCGCCTTGACGATGCCGAATGTGTATTTCTGGCCCGGCACCGGGAGGTCGGTCGCGTCGGCGCAGGTGATCTGGAGGATCACGCCGCTGTTCGGGCCGCCCTTGTAGGTCTGTCCCGTCGAATGCAGGAAGCGCGGGCCGAAACCGAGGCAAGTGGCAACCCGTTTCCTGTCGCGGATCAGGGTGCGCAGCTTCTGCAGCGCCGCGATATGCGCCGGACTGCGCTCGATATAGGCGAGCAGCGCCACGTAATCGCCGGCATGGGCACGGTCGAGCTGCGCCTTCAGCGCCGCTTCGAGACTCGTCGCATGCGGTTTCAGCGCCGCGGCATCGCGCGCGTCGGCATAGAGCTCGACGCCGTTCTCCGAAAGAAACGGCGCCTCCGCCGGCAGCCTGCCGGTCTGCTCGTATTCACCGGTCAGCTTGCGGGTCTCGACCTTCTGCGCCTCGACGTCGGGCTGGTCGAACGGGTTGATGCCGATGATCGAGCCGGCGACCGCGGTCGCCATCTCCCAGCGGAAGAACTCTTGGCCCAGCTGCATCTTGTCGGAGACGACGATGCGCACGACCGGCTGCCCGGCGGCTTCGAGCGCGGCCACGGCCTTGTCCTGCGCTTCGTCCTTGTCCGAGGCGAGGCGGATATAGGCGAAGAGCCGGTCGTCGCCGTAGACCTCGGGCGCCCCGAGCGGCTCGCCATCGACCGGGACGATGCCGCGGCCGAGCTTGCCGGTCGATTCGGCGAGCAACTGTTCGAGCCAGGCGCCGAAATCGGCGATTCCGCGGGAGGCGATCACCGTCACCTTGTCGCGGCCGTGGCGCTGACAGACCCCGAGCGCTGCGCCGAGGATCACGCCGGGGTTTTCCGCCGGCGGCGCGCTCGGCGCGCAGGAGCGCGCCATCTCGGCGGCGCTGGCGAGGAAAGCCTTGGCGTCGACGCCGATCGCCGCGGCGGGAACCATGCCGAAATTCGACAGCACCGAATAGCGCCCGCCGATCGACGGCAGCCCGTAGCAGATGTGGCGAAATCCTTCCGCCTGCGCCAGCCTGTCGAGCGCCGAGCCCGGGTCGGTGATCGCGACGAAATGCTTTGCCGGGTCGCCGCCGAGCGCCTCTTTCGCGCGCTGGAAGAAGTATTGCTTGAAGATGTTGGGTTCGAGCGTCGTGCCCGATTTGCTCGACACCAGGAACAGCGTGTTCTTCGTGTCGACCGCGTTCTCGAACGCCTCGATCTGCGCGGGATCGGTCGAATCGAGGACGTGCAGCGCCGGAAAGCCGGGCGCGGCGCCGAATGTCTCGGCCAGCACCTCGGGGCCGAGGCTGGACCCGCCCATGCCGAGCAGCAGCACGTCGCGGAACCCGGCCTGCTTCACATCGGCGGCAAACGCGGCAAGCTTCGCCCCGTCCGCGCTCTGCGCGTCGACCACGCCCAGCCAGCCGGTCCATTTGTCCTCGTCGGTGCCGGTCCACACCGATTTGTCGGCCGCCCACAGACGGCGCACCTTGCCCTCCTTGCGCCAATCCTCGAGCGCGGCCTTGACGCCCTCGTCGAGGGCCTGGGGCAGCGCGAGGCTCATGCCGTTGAGCTTGCCCGCGAGCACGGCGCGCCGCTTCTTTTGCACGGCGGCGTAAAGCTGGTCGGCGGCGTCGGCGAACTGCCGAACCCCGTCCCCGACCAGTCGCGCGGTGATCTCGTCGAGCGCGACGCCGGCAGCGGCCAGGCCCTTCAGCGCCGCGTCGGCGCCGGCGACGTCCTCTTCCAGGCTGTTGCGCGGCCGCCCATGGTCGCGATAGGCGTCCATCGTCGCCGGGGGCACCGTGTTGACCGTATCAGCGCCCACCAGCTCGTCGACATAGAGCACGTCGCTATAGGCCGGGTTCTTGGTGCCGGTGCTGGCCCACAGGAGGCGCTGGGTCTGTGCTCCCGATTGCGCCAGCCGCTGCCAGCGTTCGCTGGCGTAGAGCCGCTTCGAGAGTTGGTAGGCGAGCTTGGCGTTGGCGATCGCGACCTTGCCCTTGAGCGCGGCGAGCCGCTGCTTCTCGGCGGGGTCGCCGGCCGCCGCGATCTTCTTGTCGAGCGCCTCGTCGACCAGCGTGTCGATGCGGCTGACGAAGAAGCTCGCGACGCTAGCGATGCGGTGCGGATCGCCGCCCTTGGCGACGAAATCCTCGAGCCCGGCGATATAGGCGTCGGCCACCTGGGCGTAGACCTGCTGGGCGAACAGCAGCGTGATGTTGACGTTGATGCCGTCGCCGATCAGCCGGCGGATCGCCGGCAGGCCGGGCTGCGTCGCCGGCACCTTGATCATCAGGTTCGGCCGGTCGACCGCGCGCCAGAGCCGGTGCGCCTCTTCGATCGTCGCCTCGGTCTGCATCGCCAGATAGGGCGAGACCTCAAGCGAGATGTAACCGTCACGCCCCTGCGTTTGTTGATAGACGCCGCTCAGCGCGTCGGCGCCGTCGCGGATGTCGCCGATCGCCAGCGCCTCGAACAGCGCGCCGGGGTCGCGGTCGCCGGCCGCTTCGGCGGCGCGGATCAACTCGTCGTAATCGTCGCCGTGGCCGATCGCCTTCTCGAAGATCGACGGGTTCGACGTGACCCCCCGCACGCCGTCCTCGGCAATGAGCCGCGCCAACTCGCCGCTCCGCAAAAGCTCGCGGCTGACGAAGTCGAGCCACACCGATTGCCCGTATTCGTTGAGCTCCCTGAGCGGATTTGCCATGGCTCCTACTCCTTGCGCGTGGCGAGCGCTGCTGCGGCCGCGCAGCCCGTCTCTCGGATGAACCCGGTAATCGCCGAGAGTTCCCTATATGGGGCGCGAACCCCGATAAGGGCAACTTTGTCGCAACCGCTCATGCCGACGTCGCCATCTTCGCGTTTTGCGATGACAGCGCGGTGACGATCGCCCCGACCGGCAGTGCGCAAGCCGTCGGGACGCGTCTGTTGGTCATCGGCAGCCCCACCATGTCCGCCATGCACACGCGACGCCAAGATCGGGGCATCCGGGACCCATCGGCCGGTGAGCCCGCCGGCAGCCAGCCTAGCGGCCGGCGGCGTAGCTCTGCATGCCGCGCGGGTTGGCGCCGGCCTTGAGGATGCGCCCCTCGGGCGTCTCCTCGCGGGTGCAGGCGGCGAGCCGCCCGCCCGACCAGAATTCGCCCATCTGCACGCGGTGCCCGCGACGCGCGAGCTCCTGGCGCGTCGCTTCCGGAAAGCGGCCTTCGAGGCTCAGGTGGCCCGGATTGGCGGCGCGCGGATAGAACGAGCTCGGCGCATGCTCCGTGCTGAACTCGGGGCAGTCGATCGCTTCCTGCAGGTTCATGCCGTGATGGACATGATGCAGGAAAAGCTGCAGCGACCACTGGTCCTGCCCGTCGCCGCCCGGCGTGCCGAACGCCATGTACGGCGCGCCGTTCTTGAGCGCGAGTGTCGGCGAAAGAGTGCTGCGCGGGCGCTTCCTCGGCTGCAGGCTCGATGGCGAGTTCTCGTCGAGCCACGAGATCTGCAGCCGCGTGCCGAGGCAGAACCCGAGCTCGGGAATGACCGGCGACGACTGCAGCCAGCCGCCGCTCGGCGTCGCCGAGACCATGTTGCCCCAGCGGTCGATGACGTCGATATGGCAGGTGTCGCCGGCCGCGACACCGACCGGGCTCGTCGTCGGCTCGCCGATCGTGCCGACAAAGGCGCCGACCGTCGGCTCGCCGAGCCCTGCCGCGAGCGGCGCAAGCTCGTCGCCGCCGACCATGATGCGCGGCTCGCGGCCGTCGGGGCGGCCGGGGCGCAACTCGATCGAGGCGCGCTCGCCGACCAGCATGCGGCGGGCGTCGTTGTAGCCGGCGCTCAGCAGCGTCTGCATCGGCACGTCGACGAAATCCGGGTCGCCGTACCACGCCTCGCGGTCGGCGAAGGCGAGCTTGGCGCATTCGGTGACGGTGTGGACGAAATCGGCGCCGACCGGGTCGGTGTCGTCGAGGTCGAAACCCTGGAGCAGCGCCAGCTGCTGGAGCAACACCGGAGCCTGGCTCCACGGACCGCCCTTGACCACGGTATAGCCGTGATAGTCGAAACTGAGCGGCGTCTCGACCGGCGCCTGCCAGCGCGCCATGTCGTCCGCCGTCAAGAGGCCGTTGTGCCGCCGGCCCGACGAGTCGAGCACCTTCTCGGTGCGGCAGAACCGGTCGATCGCCTCGGCGACAAAGCCGCGATACCAGGCGTCGCGGGCGCGGTCGATCACCCGCACGCGGTCGCCGCCTCCGGCCTCCGCCTCGGCAAGCACGCGCTTGTAGGTCGCCGCGAGCTGACGGTTGCGAAACAGCTGGCCGGGCTTCGGCGGCGCGCCGTTCGGCAGGTACACCGCCGCCGAGCTCGGCCAGGCGCGGCGGAACATGTCAGCGACCGCGCCGATCGTCACCGGGATGCGCCAGGCGAGCGGATAGCCGTTTTCGGCATAGGCGATCGCCGGCCCGAGGATCTCGGCGAGCGGCAGCGTGCCGTAATCGCGAAAGAGACGCATCCAGCCGTCGAACGCACCCGGCACCGTCGCGGCGAGCAGCCCGGTGCCCGGCACCAGGTTGAGCCCGAGCTGGCGATAGTGCGCGATGGTCGCCGCCTCCGGCGCGACCCCCTGCCCGCAGATCATTTCGCAGCGCCGGTGCTTCTCGCTCCACACCAGGATCGGAGCTTCGCCGAGCGGCCCGTTGAGATGCGGCTCGACGACCTGCAGGGTGA
>Ga0335078_10006309_pt1 | contig 17559 bp, 15 predicted proteins | sample Lox_Sample_32_FD_206711 | JGI IMG/M metagenome (GOLD analysis project Ga0335078, IMG submission 206711) | Soil microbial communities from Loxahatchee National Wildlife Refuge, Florida, United States - Lox_Sample_3.2 | ecosystem: Environmental > Terrestrial > Soil > Wetlands | place: USA... | reverse complement strand
GCGGTCTTTCTGATTGTCGGTCGTTTGAACCACTTTTCGTTCGATACTTCTCAGGAGCAAACACATGAAGGTTGGTCTTGCTGGACAAGGCGCATTCGGACAGAAGCACCTGGAAGCGATTCAAAATATTCGCGGCATTGAAGTCATCACGCTCACGGGAGGCAATCAGGAGGCCACGGAAGAAGTGGCCAAGAAATTCAAGATTCCTCATTTCACGGGCGATCTCGCCGAGAGCCTCAAGCAGCCGGGCCTAGAAGCGATGATTCTTGCCACCCCCACGCCGATGCATGCGAAGCAAGGCGTGCAATGCATGCGCGCCGGCAAGCACGTCCACATTGAAATTCCCATCGCGGATTCGCTCGCCGATTCCGAAATGCTCGTTAAGGCGCAGAAGGAGACCGGAGTGGTCTGCATGGGTGGGCACACCCGCCGCTTCAATCCGAGCCATCAGTACGTACACAAGAAGATCCAGGCCGGCGAACTAAAAGTTTTGCAGATGAATGTGCAGACTTATTTCTTCCGCCGCACAAACATGAACGCCGCGGGCCAGCCACGTAGCTGGACCGACCATCTGCTGTGGCATCACGCCTGTCACACCGTGGATCTGTTTCAGTATCAAACCGGCGAGCTGGTCTCAGATTGTTACGCGGTAGAAGGCCCGTTCCATCCGGAGCTGAAAATCGCGATGGACATGGGAATTGTGATGAAGACTCCGTCCGGCGCGATCTGCACGCTCTCGCTTTCCTTCAACAACAAAGGACCGTTGGGAACACGGTTCCGCTACATTGGGGACAACGGCACGTACCAGGCCTACTACGACGATCTAGTTGACGGCGAGGACAAGAAGATCGATTTGACGGGCGTGGACGTTTCCATGAACGGCATCGAACTTCAGGATCGCGAGTTCTTCGCCGCCATCAAAGAGCATCGCGAGCCGAACGCGAGCGTCGCGCAGTGTCACACAGCCATGGTCGTACTCGATAAGCTCGAGAGAATCATGAATTCCTCAGCGAAGGCTCAATCGAAGGTTTAGGCGGGAAGCGTCGGTCGCATTCTGCCTGCGAGCGCGGAATGCAGTTGCGTTTCGTCGAGTGCGCTTTCCCACTTCGCGACGACGATGGTAGCCACGGCATTGCCGATCACGTTCGTCGGCGTCAATCCTTCCGACATCAACCGGTGAATCCCCAGCACGAGGGCGATGCTGGCGACGGGAATGGTTCCAGTCGACGCAATCGTCGCCGCCAACACAACGAACGCGGCGCCGCTCACGCCGGCCGCGCCTTTCGAGGACAGCAGCAACACCGCGAGCAATCCGAGTTGCTGCCAGATGGTGAGATGCGTGTTCGTTGCTTGCGCGAGAAAAATGGTCGTGGTTGCAAGATAGAGACACGTGCCGTCGAGATTGAATGAATAGCCGGTGGGAATCACGAGACCGACGATGGTTTCCTCGCAGCCCAGGTCTTCGAGCCGCTTCATCAGTTGCGGCAGCACGGTTTCCGACGAGGTCGTCGCGAATACAATCAACAGCTCTTCGCGAATGTAGCGAATGAGTTTGAAGATGCTGAAGCCGCACCATGCGGCCACAGGCCACAGCACGCCAAAAATGAAGATCAGGCAGATCACATAAAATCCGCCGAGTAATTTGCCGAGTGACACCAGCGAGTTCGCTCCGAATTTACCGACCGTGAACGCAATCGCGCCGAATGCCCCGATCGGCGCGCTCCACATCACGATGCCCACAATCTTGAAAAGCATTTTCGATGCGGACTCGATGAAGTCCACGACCGGTTTCCCCATCGCTCCGATCTGCGTCAGCGCGAAGGCGCAGAGCACGGAGACGAGCAGCGCCTGAAGAACATTCCCCTCCGTGAACGCGCCGACAAACGTGGTGGGGATGATGTTCATCAGGAATTGCGTGACGCTCGCGTTTTCCGGATGTGCTACGTAGGTCTGCACTGCGGATGTATCCACATGCGCGAGATCCACGTTCATTCCGGCGCCGGGCTTCCACAGATTCACGGCAGTGAGGCCGATGGCCAGTGCGATGGTGGTGAGGACTTCGAAATAAATGATTGCTTTGAGCGCCACGCGGCCGACGCGCGCGATGTCGACCATGCGCGCGATTCCGTGAACCACGGTGCAGAAAATGATCGGCGCGATGAGCATCCGAATCAGCTTGATGAAGCCGTCGCCGAGCGGCTGCATCTTCACGCCCAGCTTCGGATCGAAGTGACCGAGCAGAATCCCGATTAGCATTGCCGCGAGCACGTAAAACCAGAGTTGCGCGTACCACGGTTTCGCGCGAGCGCGCGCCGGCGGAGGCGAGACCGCGGTTTCAGTGGCCACGGCGAGCCTTGCATCCAAATCGGAGAAAAATCCCGCGCCATGGTTGTCCGACGTTGGGGAAGGGAATCAAAGAACGGGTTCTCGGCGCGCTACTGTACTACAGGATGGCAGATGGCGGTCGGCGAAGTCGGACTGGAGCACCCGAACCGGCGACGTCACCTCTTGCGCGCAATGGACCGGGGCATATCCGGTGACTGCATGTCTCTCATCTTGCGCCGCAGATACGCGGCCACAGCGCCTGGAGTCGCGCCTTCGAGCACCTCATCGGCCTCTTCCTGCAACGCAACGCTGCCCCACTCGACCGCGACGCCCCATCCGCAGGTCGAGAGCAGATCGTAATCGTTCTCGGCGTTTCCGATCCCGATCGCTTGGCGCGGCAAAATCTTGAATTCGCCGAGGGCTTCGCGCAAGCCGTTGCCTTTGCTGATGCCTTGCGGCAGCACCATCACGCGGTCTTGATTGAAGACGAGCACAAGCGGAAGTTCGAGCGCGCGAATCACGCCGAGAATTTGCGGAGCGAAATCGGCGTCGGCATCGACGATGCATTGCCCGCAATGGAATGGGATTTCAAGATCGGTCAACGCTTCGAGAAACGCCGCAGGCGCGCGGCGACCGATCAACCTCAAACGGCCTCCGGGTAAACCAACCACAGCCCCGTTTTCGGCCACGATCGCGTCGAACATCGAAAGATTCTGAATGTGCTGTTTGAGATCGGAAACCACACGGCCCGTCGCGAGCACGACGATGATTCCGAGCCCTCGCGCTTCGGCGATCGCGGCTCCTACGTCCGAGTCGAGGACTCCCGCTTCCGCGATAGTGCCGTCATAGTCGAGCGCGAACACGCGAAATTCCATACCCAAATAGTTTCGGCGCGGGCAGGCGAAAAATCAACCGCCGGGAGGACCGAGAAGCCTGTAAGGCTGATTCGTGGTAATAGTAGGCATGGGCGCGCTCAAGTTCATCGCCTTCGCCATGGCCGGTCTGTGGATACTGCTGATTGTCTGGGCGAGCGAAACCTGCATGACCCACGGCTGTTCGGGCGCGAATGGAAATAGGATCGACGGGTTCTTGTCTGCCTTCGGATTGGCGCCCATCGGAGCGCCTGCACTCGTATGGAGTCTCGTAATTTTCGTCCGTTGGGCGATACAGAACAGACGCGCGGCAAACGAATGAATCGAAGACGAACTTCAGCTGGTGGGTTGTGCGGCGGGGACTTCAATGTCGAGGAATTTCGCTGCGTTGTGGAGAAGAATTTTCGGTCGCACCGTGTCTTTTAGCGGCAACTGCGCAAATTCTTCGAGCCAGCGCTCGGGCGTCATCATCGGAAAATCGGTGCCGAAAAACGCCTTGTCCTGCACGAGCGTGTTGATGTTGTGCACGGTCGACTGCGGCCAATATTTCGGCGCCCAGCCGGAAAGATCCATGTAGGTGTTGCCCTTGTGACGAAGGACGGCGAGCTGATCATCATGCCACGGCCACGAAGGATGCGCCATGATGATGCGCATTTCCGGGAACCACGCGGCAAGATTATCGATGTAGGGAATCGGCTTGCAGTATTCGAGCGTGATTCCTTTTCCGCCGGGTGATCCTGCTGCGACCGCAGTCGTGCCCGTGTGAAAAATCACGGGCAGCTTGAGCGCAACGATCCTTTCGTAGATTGGGAAAAACCGCTCTTCGTTAGGATTGAATCCTTGAGCGGCCTGCTGAAACTTCATCCCGCGCAGGCCCATATCGGCGCAGCGCTGCACCTCGATTTCCGCGATCTTGCCTTTCCACGGATCGACGCTGCCGAAGCCGATGAATGTCTCCGGGTATTTTTTCATCCACGCGGCGGTTTCACCATTGTCCATCTTCACCCCGCTACGCGTTTCGCCGTCGACATCGAAAATCACGGCCATCATTTGGTTGGCCTGATACATCTCGGCCATGCCGTCGGGATCGCTGCGCCACTTGCCGGTGTTCATCGGCAGACCAGCTTTGGCGATTTGTCCCCAGCCCTGTTTTGCGCGCTCACCCGTCTGGATGTGCGCGTGCATGTCGATGGCTTTTAGCAAGAGTCGTTTTCTCCGCAGTCTAGACTGCGGGTTGCGCGACGTGGAACTGCGCGGGGATATTCATTTCCTTGCAGCCGGTAGCGATCTTGAGCGGCGCTTCCGTCTTCGATTGCACGGTCTGCGGATCAAGCCCCGGCGCAAACTCGCGCAGCACGAGACCTTCGGGTGTGATGTCGACGACGGCGAGGTCGGTGTAGATGCGCTTCACGCAGCGCGGACCCGTGAGCGGAAGAGTACACTTGTTGAGAATCTTCGGTTTCCCTTTGTTGGTCACGTGCGTCATGGTGACGAATACGTTCTTCGCGCCGAACGCGAGGTCCATCGCGCCGCCCACGCCGGGAACCTTCTCGCCGGGCGTGCGCCAGTTGGCCAAATCGCCATTCGCCGCGACTTCGAGCGCGCCGAGCACAGCGTAGTCGATGTGGCCGCCGCGGATCATGCTGAACGAAGTCGGGTGATCGAAAAAGCTCGCACCGGGATTCAGCGTCACATACTGCTTGCCCGCGTTGATCAGGTCGCGGTCTTCGGTGCCGGGTTTCGCGATCGGACCCATGCCGAGAATTCCGTTTTCGCTGTGAAAGAAGACGTCTTTGCCGGCCGGGATGTAATCCGACACGAGCGTCGGAATCCCGATGCCGAGATTGACGTAGCTTCCTTCCGGCAAATCGCAAGCGACGCGATAGGCGATTCCATTCCGGGTGAGCGACATGGGTTTACCTTCCCTCCGTGGTGATGACCATATATTCCGGGATGCGCGCGACTTCGACGACGTGATCCACGAAAATTCCCGGCGTGTGCACATCTTCCGGATCGATCGAACCGACAGGAACGAGTTCGTCGATTTCCGCGACGGTGTGCTTTGCGGCCGTGCACATGGGGACGTTGAAGTTGCGCATGGCCATGCGATAGTTCAAATTTCCGAAGCGGTCGCCGCGATAAGCGCGAACGAACGCGAAGTCCGCATGCAGAGCCTTTTCGAAAATCATCTCGCGCCCGTCCATCACGCGCGACTCTTTTCCAGCGGCGAGGTCCGTGCCCGCGCCCGTGGGCGTGAAAAATCCGCCGAGGCCGGCGCCAGCCGCGCGAATGCGCTCGGCGAGCGTGCCCTGGGGCACAAGCTCGAGCTCGATTTCGCCCTTCAGATATTTCTCCTGAAAGGATTGATTGCCGGGATTGCTGGGGAATGAAGCGATGAGTTTCTTCACCTTGCCGTCGTAAATCAGGCCGCCAAGGGAGTGCGTGCCGCCGCCCGAGCCGTTGTGCACCATCGTCAGATTCTTCGCGCCTTGCCGCCGCAGGGCTTCAAGGAGCTGACCCGGTAGTCCCGGATCGCCGAAACCTCCGAGCAAAATCGTGGCCCCATCGAATACACGCGAAACGGCTTCCTCACATGTTTTCAGCGTCTTATCAACCATGATCCCCCGCGCCCAATGAAGGCAAACTGTGGAATGTAATTGGAAAATCTAGCACGTACATCGTGCAAAGATCAATTCTAACGCGAGTGCGCAGGATGCGCGAATCAAGCCTATTCTTCGAAGGTTCGGGCCATATCGCGGACGAGCCACTGGGCCGCGACGATGAAAAGCAGGCCGCCAATCAGCGTTGTGATGGCCGCGCTCGAAACGGAGTAGCGGTTGACGGCGACGCCGAGGCGGTGGATGTAGTGGTCATTGAAGACCCCGATGAGAAACGGGCCGAGGCCGAGGCCCAGCAGTTCCGAGATCAGGTAAATGATCGAAGTCGCAAAAGCGCGCATACCGACTTTCACGACCGAATGTGACACAGCTACGATCGGGCCTACATGCACGGGCGATGCGGCTGAAACAATCGTGAATCCGACGATGCACCATGTAAGGCTGTGCGACAGCGCAAACAAAAATACGCCGGGACAGGCGAGGATCGAGCAAATCGCCGAGACATAAATCCGCCAGCGAACGTCGTGGCGTCCGGCCCAATCCGAGAGGAAGCCACCGATCAGCGTGCCGAGAAGCCCGGCCACGAGCCGCACGACGCCGACATAAATTCCGATCTGCGCGGTATTGAGGCCGTGGATTCGTCCGAGAAACGACGGACTCCAGGTGCCGAAGCCGAATTGAGTGAACGTAGTGAAACAGAATCCGAGCAGCAGAATCATGTAGCACTTCTGTCCGAGCATGAAGCGCAGTGTTTCCCAGAACCCCTGCTGGCGTGTGTCGGCGCGCTTCGCCTCGCTCGCTCCGCGCGAGGGTTCTTTCACGCTCAGCCGGAAAATCAAGGCGACCAGAAGTCCGGGGATGCCGGCGGCAAGGAACGCGTGATGCCAGCCATAGTGATGATTCACTTCACCGCCAATGAACGCGCCGAGCGATCCTCCGAAAACGGGGCCCAGCTGATAGACGGCCATGGCCGTCGATCGCTGTGTGCCGGGAAACAAATCGGAAATCATGGAGCTGGATGGCGCCGTGCCGGCGGCTTCGCCGATGCCCACGCCGAAGCGCGAGAGCGTGAGCTGCAGCGCATTTTGCGCGATGCCAGCCAGAGCGGTCATTGCGCTCCAGATCACGAGCCCCCAGGTGATGATGGAACGCCGGTTACCGCGATCTGCCCAGCGCGCCACGGGCGCCGCGAGAATCGAATAGAAGATCACGAAACCGAAGCCAGAGATGAAACCCATTGCTTTGTCGGAGAGGTGGTAATCGTGCTTGATGGGATCGATGAGGATCGTGATGACGGTACGATCGAGGAAATTCAGTGAATAGATGACGGTGAGCATCGCGAGCGCGTAGATCGCCGCCGCCCGCGAAGCGTTGCCAGGGTTGCTCAGGTCCGCTGCAGCCGAGATTTTCGTTGCCATCCCACCACCCCTTGGAAGCCTGGTCAAGCCGTATCGCGCAGACTATGCTGTGTGCGAGGTCGCGTCAATTCCATATCGCGAAATGCTGCTGGGGTGATGATTTCGACTACGGTTGACATCGGCTGTTTTCAGTTATAAGAACAGGCTTACGAGTTGTTGGTTCAGTTGGGGGTGGCGAATGGTAATTGACGTTCACGGTCATCTGACCGCGCCGGATTCGCTCTACGTTTACAAAGCGAATATTCTTTCGCATCGCGGGTCGCACGGGCGTGGCAAAGTCGAAGTCAGCGACGACGAAATCATCGCATTCCTGAAAGAACCCACCTTCGGCACCGGAAAATCTCACCTCGAATTGCTCAAGGAAGTAGGCACGGATATGCAGCTGCTTTCGCCGCGTCCGTACCAGATGATGCATGCGGAGAAGCCGGCGAAGGTCTCGCAGTGGTTCATCGAGGAATGCAACAATCTCGTTGCGCAACAGTGCCGGCTATTTCCCAACGTGTTCAAGGGAGTTTGCGGTTTGCCGCAGACGCCGGGCGTGAGTCCGAAGAACTGCGTCGCCGAGCTCGAGCGCTGCGTGAAGGATTTCGGGTTCGTCGGCTGCCTGATCAATCCCGACCCGAGCGAGGCTTCGAATTACGACACGCCGGGGATGGGGGACGAGTATTGGTATCCGCTGTACGAAAAGCTCGTGGAGCTGGATGTACCCGGCTACATTCACGGCGCGGGCTGCCGCTCGACTCGCCACACCTACTCGACGCATTTCATCAATGAAGAAACGATATCGGTGCTCTCGCTGGTCGGCTCGCGCGTGTTCCAGGATTTTCCGAAGCTGAAAATGGTGTGCTCGCATGGCGGCGGTGCGGTGCCGTATCACGCTGGGCGTTTTCTGGCGCCCACGCTGCGGCGGCGCAGCCCGTCGACGGCAGGGCCCACCGGGGGCCAAGGCGACTTCATCGAGAACATGCGCAAGCTGTACTACGACACGGTCCTCTACACGCCGCTTGCGTGCGAGTTGCTGATCAAAACAGTTGGCGCCGACCGCTGCGTGTTTGGCACCGAGCGCCCGGGGGTCGGCACGGCGAAAGATCCCCAGACGGGCAAGTGGATGGACGACGTGAAGGTCTACATCGACGGCTTCGCTTGGCTGAGCGCTGCGGACAAAAGGCTCATCTTCGAAGACAACGCCAAAAAACTCTTCCGGCTGAACGTCGAGGCAAAAACGGCGAACTAAAACCCAGCCGCGCTCGCGATCACAATCGTCGCGGGAATCGCCGGTCAATCTCAAAGAAGCGGGAATGGAGCCATGACGGCACTCTATCGAGCCGATCACATCGGAAGTTTCCTTAGGCCACGCGACATCATCGACGCGCGAGGCGAGGATTCGCCCAAGCACGGTCGTTTGCGCGAGATTGAGGACCGTGAAATCCTGCGCGTTCTCGCGAAGCAGAAAGAATTGGGCTTCGAAATCTTCACCGATGGTGAATTTCGCCGTTCGAATTTCATGGGCGATTTCACCGAGGCAATCGAAGGCGTCGATTACGGAGAAGGCCTCGCCCGCACGTGGAAGGCACAGCAACCGGGAGAAAAGCCGCCGGACGTGCGGCTCGGGCCGGTTCGCGGAATTGTGGTTCGCAAGTTGCGACAGGTCAAGCCGCTCACCGGGCACGAATTGCCCTTCCTGAAGCAGCACAGTCCGGGCGACATCAAGATGACGCTGCCGAGCGCGACCCAATTCCCGGCGATCATGTTCAAGTGGGGCACGACCGACAAAATTTATCGCGACCACAAGGCGCTGCTTTGCGAAGTCGTCGAGATCATCAAGAAGGAAGTCGCCAAACTCGCCGAGGAGGGCGTGAAGTACATTCAGATCGATGCGCCGCGGTATAGCTATTACATGGACCCGAAGTGGCGCGATTGGATTCGCGAAAACATGCGCATGGAGCCGGAGGCCGCGCTCGAAGACGCGATCAACGCGGACAACGAATGCTTTCGCGCCGCGCGACGGCCCGGTGTGACGCTCGGCATTCATCTCTGCCGCGGAAACAGCCGTAGCCATTGGTACGCCGAGGGCGGGTACGATCCGATCGCGGAAAAGCTTTTCGCCACGATGGAAGTCGACCGATTCCTTCTTGAGTATGAAGATGCGCGTTCGGGGACGTTTGCGCCCCTGCGATTCGTCCCGAAGAACAAGATCGTGGTGCTGGGATTGATCAGCTCGAAGGTTGCGGCTCTCGAAAAGGGTGATGAGATCGTCGCGCGGATTCACGAAGCGGCGAAGTATCTGCCGCTGGAAAATTTGGCGCTCAGTCCACAGTGCGGTTTCGCGTCCACGCTCGAGGGAAATTTGCTGACGGAAGAAGATCAGTGGGCGAAGATGCGGCTCGTTGCGGAGACGGTGCGGCGCGTGTGGGGCTAAGCTCGGCGAGTTCGACGGGCGAGAAGCGAGGGAGTCCATTATGGCGAAAATTGTTCTCGGGGTCGGTTCATCGCACGGTCCTATGCTTTCCACTCCGCCGGATATGTGGCACCTGCGTGCCGAGGCCGACCACAAGAACCCCAAGCACTTCTATCGCGGACAAGTCTACGATTATCCAAAACTCCTCGCTGCTCGCCAGCCCGGATTCGCGTCGGCGGTGACGCTCGAAGAACGCAAAAAGCGTTACGATGCCTGCCAGCGTGCCCTCGACAAGCTCGCCGCGAAATTCGGCGACGTTAAGCCAGATGCCGTGGTGATCGTGGGCAATGATCAGCGAGAGCTTTTCACCGACGAAAATACGCCCGCATTTCTCGTCTACGCCGGCACGAAGATCGAGAATGTTCCCGAGACGGAAGAAGCGAAAGCGAAAATGCCTCCGGGCATCGCCATTGCGGAGATCGGTCATTGCCCTCCGGGCGGCGCAGTGTATCAGGGCAATAGCGATCTCGCGCTGCATCTGGTCGGTTCGCTGATGGAGCAGGAATTCGACGTCTCCGAGTCGTCCAAACTGCCGAAAGTGAATGGCCACGATCACGGGATTCCGCATGCGTTCGGATTTCTCTACCGGCGGATCATGGTCGATAATCCTCCGCCGAGCGTGCCGCTTTTTTTGAACGCGGGCATTCCGCACAATCTGCCGCGCATCCCGCGTTGCCTGAAATTCGGCCGCGCGCTCATGAAAGCGATCGAGAGTTGGAAGGAAGATGCCAAGGTCGCCGTTTTTGCGTCCGGCGGGCTGACGCATTTCGTAATCGACGAAGATCTCGATCAGCGCGTAATCAAAGCGATGCAAACGGCGGATGAGGCGGCGCTCGCGGCGATTCCGGAAAGCATGCTGCTCGGCAATACCTGCGAAATTCGCAACTGGATGCCGGTGTCGGTGGGCATGAATGCGCTCGGCAAGAAAATGACGCTCGTCGACTACGTCCCGTGCTATCGAACCGAAGCCGGCACCGGCAACGCGATGGGCTTCGTCTACTGGCAGTAGATGGGGAGAGGAATGGGCGCGACGCCGGCGACGGATTTCGTCGAACGTTTGAAGCGAGTGGACAGCTGCGCGGTTTCCGACGCGCTCGATAAGCTCGGCCTTGCGGGAGCCGTGACGGGCCTCGCGCAACTTTCCACTTCGCGCCGGGTTGCTGGGCGCGTCCTGACCGTAAAACTTGGAGTGGGCGAGCCGCCGGCGGGAAAGCCCCGCCATGTGAGCACCACCGCGATCGAAGACGCGCAGCCCGGCGACATCGTCGTGATCGAGCAACACAGCGGCGTAAACGCGGCTAGCTGGGGCGGTATTCTTTCGCTCGGCGCCAAGCAGCGCGGCGTGGCGGGCGCGATCGCGGACGGCCCCGTTCGCGACATCGACGAATCGCGCCAGCTGGACTTTCCCGTGTGGGGCACAAGCGTGACGACCTTCACCGCGCGCGGGCGAATCGTCGAATTGGCCACGGGCGGCCCGATCACCATCCGCGGCACTCAGGTGAAGCCGGGCGACTACGCGATTGCCGATGGCAGCGGCGTGGTTTTCATCGCCGCCGAGAATATCGACCGTGTGGTCACGACGGCGGAAAATATCTTCGCGCGCGAGGCGGCCATGGCGAAGGCGCTGCGCGAAGGCAAGCCGATCACGGAAGTGATGGGCGCGAACTACGAGAACATGCTCAAATCGTGAGGAAAGCCCGTTGGCCAATTCCGATCCGCAGGTTGAACGCGCGCGAAAACTCGACACATCCACGATCAGCGACGCACTCGATCGCCTCGGCATCGCCGGACAATGCCTGAACATCAAACCGCGCGATCCGAAATTCCATCTCGCGGGCCGCGCGTTCACGCTGTTGTATGGTCCCGCGGGTAAGCCCGCCGGGACCGTAGGCGATTTCATCGATGATGTGCCGCCGGGATCGGTGATCGTGATCGACAACGGTGGACGCGAGAATGCGACCGTGTGGGGCGACATTCTCACCGAGATTGCGCACCGCCGGGGAATTGCCGGCACGGTGATCGATGGCGCGTGCCGTGATACGGCGCTATGCCTTGAGATTGGGTATCCCATCTACAGCCGCAGCTATTCGATGCGCACCGGGAAAGATCGCGTGCAGCTCGACGGAACGAACGTCCTCGTCAATATTGGCGACGCGCGCGTGGCACCCGGAGATATTTTGCGCGGCGATGCGGATGGAGTCGTGGTGATTCCTAAGGAGCACGAAGCGGAGGTCCTCGCGGCATCCGAAGACATCGACGCAGCCGAGGCGGCTATCCGCCAGGCTGTGCGCGGCGGCAAACGGCTATCGGAGGCGCGCAAGCAATTCGGTTACCACACGCTGCAAACCAAGCGAAGCTAGCGCCCGCCGAAATTATTCCGGCACGAGATGCGGCTGAGGCGCCGCGGAGATCAGCCCGGACACAACGCAGCACGCAGCGCCAAAAAGCATCGCTACTTTCGTGCCGTGAAGGGTTACCTGCCCGCGCGCGGTCATGGTGAAAATCACCGCGACCACGGACACGCCGATCGATTGACCCAACAAACGCGACATCGTGCTGATGCCGCCCGCGCCGCCGCTGCGTTCCCGAGGTGCGCTTGCCACCATCGCGCGGTTATTGGGCGCGCCGAAAAATCCGAAGCCGCATCCTCCGAGGGCCGCGCGCCACACAATCTGCCAGACAGTTGGGTGCGGCGGCAGCGTGGCGAGCAGAATCAAACCGATGCACATCGCGGCCATGCCGACGGTTCCCAGTACGCGAATCGGATAGCGGTCCGCCAGCCGGCCGGAGATGTGCGACATGATGCCGCCTGCGAGTGGAAATGGCGTCAGCAGAATCCCGGCCATGACTTGCGAAAATCCCAGGCCATCGATGAAAAAGAAGGGCAGCACGACGATGGCGAGACCCTGGCTGATGAACGTGCACAGCGATGCTGAAACCGACAGCGCGAAAATCGGCCTCTCGAATAAATCGACGGCCAGCATGGGAATGTTGAGCCCCATCTGACGGCGGACCATCAGCACACCGAAAATCGCTGCGCCGATCAGCTCGGCAGCCACCATGGATACCGTTGCAATCGAAAGCTTGTCGAGGTTTCCGATCCCATCGATGCCGCGAACCAGCAGCGTCACGGCCGCTCCGACGAGCAGTGCGCTCCAAACATCGAATTTGTGGCGCGTGCCTGGCGCGGGCGCCAGAAACTTTTCCGATAGGCTTAGCGATGCGAGGCCGAACGGAATATTGATGGCAAAAAGCCAGTGCCACGACGCGACGGCAAGAATTGCCGAGGCCACGCTCGGTCCGGCTGCGGCCGCAGTAAAGACGACTAGTCCGCCGAGGCCGATACCGCGTCCCAAAATGGCGCGCGGGTAGGTGTACCGCAGAATCGCGGCGGAAGTGCTCCAGATGCAGGCAGCGCCGACTCCCTGAAACGTGCGGGCCATGACGAGCGTGGTCAGCGAGTGAGGGAGAGAACAGCCCACCGACGCCAGCGTAAACAGCGCAAGACCGATCTGATAAACACGTTTGTACCCAATGATGTCGACGAGCGAAGAGAGTGGCACCACGCACACGGCCACCGCGAGGAGAAACGCGTTTACGACCCAGATCGAGACGGCCGGATTCGCATTCAGTTGCGTGGCGATGCTCGGCAGCGCGGTGTTGGCGATATTGCCGTCGAGCACGGACATCGAGAGCCCAATGCAATAGGTAAGCATGGCCCAGCCACGCCTGCCAGCGGGCAAGCCATCGGTTGGAGCGTAACCGCTGGGGGCCTCAATGGTTATTTCGGCCATGAGGCTTGGTCCGTTCGAGGATGTCTGCAATGAGGAGTGGGCGAGGGTCTCGGGATCAAGTTCGTTGTCCGCGAATAATCTGGATTGCTTCGGGCAGCGCCGCACCGCCATTTGACGAAGCGGCAGCCGTACCCGCTTGCCCTTCTTCCGGTACGCTATCGCCCTCGCCAGGAGCGAGGAAGAGATTCGATTCGATGCCGTGCTGCTTTGTGTAGAGATCGTAGTAACGGCCTAACGCGGCGAGCAGGGAAGCGTGCGTGCCGCGCTCAACGATGCGGCCCGCTTCGACGACGAGAATCTGATCGGCGCGGCGAATCGTGGAAAGCCGGTGCGCGATAACGAAGGTGGTGCGGCCGCGCATGAGATAGGAGAGGCCTTCCTGAATCAGCGCCTCGGACTCGGAATCGAGGCTCGACGTCGCCTCATCAAGAATCAGGATGCGCGGATCGGCGAGGATCGCACGCGCGATGGATACACGCTGCTTTTGCCCGCCGGAGAGTTTCACGCCGCGTTCGCCGACGACCGTGTCGTATTTCTTCTCGAAACTTTCGGCGAATTCCTCCACGCGCGCGATACGGCACGCGGCGAGAATTTCTTCTTCCGTTGCATGCGGCCGTGCGAAGGCGACATTTTCCCGGATCGTTCCATCGAAGAGAAAACTTTCCTGCAACACGACGCCGAGCTGCGTGCGGTACGACTCGAGACGCACCTTCGCCAGGTCGACGCCATCCACGAGCACGCGCCCCGACGTCGGCGTGTAAAACGCGGCGATCAGGCCGATGATCGTCGATTTTCCGGCGCCGGACGGGCCGACAAACGCGGTCACCGTTCCCGGTTGCGATTCGAACGAAACATCAAAGAGCACCTGCTTCCCCGTGTCGTAGGAGAAATCCACGGTATCGAAGGCGACGTGCCCATCGATTCGTTGCAACTGCTCGGTGCGCTCGATGTCCTGGTCCTCCGGCTTTTCGTCGAGCACTTCGCGCGTACGTTCGAGGCCGGCGAGCGCTTCGGTCATCTGCGGTCCGATCCCGACGATTTGTGCCACGGGCGCGATCAGCATGGCCAGAAACGCGAGGTAGGAGACGAAGCCGCCCGGGGTCATGTGGCCGGCCAAAATCGTGCGGGCGCCCAGGTACATGATGGAGGCGCTCACGATGCCCATCAGCACAGTGGCCGATGCGCTCATGAGCGACGTGGCGGTCAGGGTTTGCAGGACGTTATCGAGCAGACGATGGACGCCCGCGCCGAAAACTTCCGCTTCGCGTTCCTCGGCGTGATATCCCTTCACAACGCGCACGCCGCCCAAGGATTCGGTCAAACGCCCCGTGACCTCCGCATTGATTTTTGGTCTCGCCCGATAAATCGGCCGGATCGTCTTGAATGCGCGGCTCAGGGTGATCGCGAAGATTACGAGAAAAACGGCCGCCGTCGCCGTCATCGTGACGCTAACGTGCAGGAGATAACCGAGGGCCAAAATCGCAGTCAGGATTCCCCCGGCGAAATCCACAAGTCCCGTGCCGATGAGATTCCGGACGCCTTCGACGTCGCTCATGATTCGCGAAACGAGCACTCCGCTTTTGTTTGCGTCGTAGTAGGAGACAGGCAAGCGGCCGATATGCTCCTGCACTTTGATCCGCAGTTCGGTGATCATGCGCTGCGAGGATTTTGAGATCAGTTGTGTGAGCGAATATGAGGTCAACGCCTGAATCAGCGTGGCTATGAAAAGCGCGAGCACCAGCGGCTTCAGAATCCAAAGCTGATGGTTGAGGATCACGTTGTCCAGCAAATATTTCGACGAGGCCGGCAGCACCAAACCGCAAACGCGGTTGATGGCCATCAACAGAAATCCGCATGCAAGTAGACCTCGCCGCGGCTTGATCAGCGCCCAGACGTGCGGCAGCATTTTCCACGGCGGATTCTTCGGACGATTCTGCGCGTCCCCGCGCGTCTGGCCAAGGCGCTCAGCGCGCCGCGCTTCCTGACCGGAATTATTGGAAGGGAACGGCCTCATTGCTGCTGTCCACCCCTAGATCGGATTGGTCGATTATAGCGGAACGCCGGGTGGCCGCGCCGCGCTCATTTCGGTGAGATTTTTCCATGGGGAGCGCGATCTGATGAAAATCAGAAGGTCTGGGTCATGTCGCTAGAAGTGCCGCCCGCCGCGGGAATGTAGCACTTCTGCGTGTAATCCATCACCATGCGGTCGGCATTGAACCGCCAGCCGAGCGTGCGAATCGTGCGCTTCATGCGCTTGATCCAACCGCGAGGTAAACCGTCGCGGTCACGCTGGTAATAGAGCGGCACGACCTCTTCGCGCAGCACGCGATACAGGTCTTCGCCGTCGCGCGTGTCGTGAACGTGAATATCGGAATGCGTTTTGCCCGTGCCGATGGCGAAGCCGTTGAGGCCGTCGTACGCTTCGGCCCACCAGCCGTCCATGATCGAGAGATTCAATCCGCCATTCAAAACCACTTTCTGTCCGCTGGTGCCGGAGGCCTCGAGGGGACGCCGCGGATTGTTCAGCCACACATCGACGCCCTGTACGAAGTGGCGGCCGACGTTGATGTCGTAATCTTCGACAAAGACAAACTTGTCCCGGAATTTCGGATCGCGCGCGAGTTGCGCGATTTGTTGCAGCACGCGCTTGCCGGGCTCGTCGAGCGGATGCGATTTCCCCGCGAAAACGAACTGCACGGGCCGCTTCGGATCGTTCATGATCGACGTGAGTTTTTCGATTTCGGTGAGAATCAGATTGGCGCGCTTATAGGTGGCGAAGCGCCGCGCGAAGCCGATCGTCAGCGCGTCAAGGCTCAGAATGCGTTCGAGGGCCTGCAACGTGTCGAACGGTTCGCCGCGCAGCTCGGCCTGCTGAATCGCGCGCCGGCGCACGAACTCCAAAAGCCGCGCCTTCAGGCTGAGGTGCGTCTCCCAGAGCTCACCGTCGTCGACGCTCTCGATTCCTTCCCAGATGCGCGCTTCGCTGCCGTGATCGCGCCAGTCGGTGCCGAGATGGCGGTCGTAGAGGCGGAACATCTGCGGCGCAAGCCAGGACGGCACATGCACGCCGTTGGTGATATGCCCGATGGGAACTTCCTCCTGCGGCTTGCCGGGATACAACCCGGTCCACATCGCGCGGGAAACTTCGCCATGCAATGCAGAAACCGCGTTCGCTCGTCGCGCCAATTTCAGCCCGAGCACGGTCATGCAAAACTCTTCTGACGAATTGCTGGGATTCTCGCGGCCAAGCGCCATCAAGGCCGAATGCGAAAGTCCGAGCGACTCCTGCAGCGGCCCGAGATTTTCCTCGACGAGGCCGGGCTCAAACCTGTCGTGTCCCGCGGGCACCGGCGTGTGCGTGGTAAAGACGACCTCGCGCGAAACGCGGGGCACGGCCTGATCAAACGCCAAGCCTTCATCGATCATTCGACAACGAATCGCCTCGAGCACGCCAAATGCGCTGTGGCCTTCATTCAGGTGCAGGACGCTGGGCGTGATGCCCATCGCTCGCAGCGCGCGATAGCCGCCGACTCCCAACAGCAATTCCTGGCGAATGCGAATCCGGCGGTCGCCGCCATACAATCGCGAACTTAGATCGCGGTCGGTCGGCGCATTCGCTTCGACGTTGGAATCAAGCAGCAGAAGATCACAACGCCCCACGCGCAAACGCCAAACTTTCGCGTGAATGACGCCGGTGCGCGTTTCCACCTGCACTGTGACCGGCTCGCCGTTTGCGCCAATCGCACGCTCCATCGGAAGATGGTTGACGTCGGTTTCGAGATATTCCTCCTGCTGCCAGCCGTTGCGATCGAGCCGTTGCCGGAAATATCCCTGACCGTAAAAGAGTCCGACGCCGACGAGCGGAATGCCCAAATCCGAAGCGCTTTTGATGTGATCGCCTGCGAGAAGTCCGAGGCCGCCGGAATAGATCGGCAGCGATTCGTGCAGACCAAATTCCGCCGAAAAATAGCCGACCGGCCTCGGCCGGAGAGCGCCCGCATGCCGGGTCCCCCAGGTGCGGTCGCTTTCGAGATATTCCCGCTGGCGCCGGTACGCGTAATTGATGCGACTGTG
>Ga0335078_10006308_pt1 | contig 17559 bp, 15 predicted proteins | sample Lox_Sample_32_FD_206711 | JGI IMG/M metagenome (GOLD analysis project Ga0335078, IMG submission 206711) | Soil microbial communities from Loxahatchee National Wildlife Refuge, Florida, United States - Lox_Sample_3.2 | ecosystem: Environmental > Terrestrial > Soil > Wetlands | place: USA... | reverse complement strand
GCCGCATATCCGGGAAGCTCGAGCAAACCTGTCGCCATCCGCCCAGCAACGCCTCCAATACCCGCATACCTTCAGTGCATCATCCCTCCGTCCAAAACCGGGCAACCGCGCTGCTTCCCACAGTTAGGACTGCTGATTTGAGGGCCATGACATTGACGGAGGTGGCGCGCAAGGGCTAGGTTTGTAGGTAACCTCTGCAAGCATACGTCCACCGAAGCGTGAGCGACGCTGTACCACGGCAACGAAATAGCAATGACTGAGCCCAACCCTGTAAGAACGAAATCGTATCTAACGGAATTGGAAGGTCTTCGTGGACTGGCTGCCGTCTGGGTATTGATCTACCACATCGGCCACCTCACCGGCGTCGAGGTGTTCTTATTCAACTTGGGATACCTGGGCGTGGATCTGTTCATTTTGTTATCGGGATTCCTGATGGTGCACCAATATGAGGAGAGGAAGCAGAGGCAGCCGTGGTCCAATATGCGTACCGTCGCCAGCTTCTGGTGCCGGCGCTTCTTTCGCATCGCCCCGCTGTATTATTTGCTGTTGATCATCTCATTCCTGGGTGAGCCTTTCTTGGATAAGTGCAATGTGTATATTGTCGCGCATTCACCCGGGCACTACCGTACATTTCCCGACGTCTCTGCCTCAAACCTTATTGCTCATCTCACCTTCGCCTTTGGCGCAATTCCAAAGTTCTCATACAATACAGCCCTTCCCGATTGGACGCTTGGTCTTGAGATGCAGTTTTATCTGGTCTTCCCGCTCCTTATGGCAGTGGTTCTGTGGCTCGGTTACAGAAAAATGGCGGCGGTTTGCGTTCTGGTCATCCTATCGACGAATCTCTTCTTCCCATCGTTTACACGAGCGTTCGTCTTTCCTAGTTTCCTGCCTCTCAAAATGCATCTCTTTTTGTTAGGTATGGTTATCGCTGCCTTTTATCACGGGGCTATCAGCCGCGTCTTGGCGCTTTGCGCACTCGTACTGTTGCCCATGATGGCCAACGTGGAAGTATTGCCGTATTGTTCGTGGTTCACGGACGATTGCGATGCCTTGCTGGCCCTAATCCTTTTTCTGGCCATTTGCAGTATGCGCCCTAGGTTGCCTGTCAAGCTTCTCCAAGCCTTGCTGAACTCGCGCCCTTTGCAGCGGCTTGGCGATATTTCCTATTCCATTTACCTGGTTCATCTATTAATAGCGCCCATGTTGGTGGCATTTTTATTGCATTTTCAGACTTTGGCTTTGCTGCCCACGCTGCCGCGTTATTTGCTTTTTGCTACTGCCATTTTGGCGGAGGTGCTGGTCGTCTCCCAAGTCCTCTACCGTTTTATCGAACGTCCGGGCATTGCCATGGGAAAATGGCTCATTGCGCGGATCAGTCGCAGCTCCACGCCCGCTGTGGCGCCAGTCGGCCCATGATCGACCGCCCATGCCCAAGGGATTGGTCTGCCGCTGCCTCGAAGTCCCAGTCATCTCGTCTTCCGGCTGCCCGGTCAATACGTTCGTAGTCCCTGTTTTTCCACCCGTATGCATCTGATTTTTCTCACTTGTAACCTGTCTTTCATATTCGGCCGGTAGCCTAAACTCTGTGGACAGTTCTGTGACCGAAATTCGAATTTCCCAGTCACTGCGTCATACGGAATCCGATCCAAGCCGCGAACCGGGTGCGCCAGCCGTTGCGATGGCCCATTCTGAGATTCGCCGTTATCTACTGTCGCGCGGTAACTCGGCTGTCACCGACCTTCTGTTCAAGGTGCTGATGATGTTGTGTGCGCTTAGCATCTTCGCTATCGTCGCCCTCATCGCCTATCAATTGGTTGACAAGGCGCAGCTCACGTGGACACAGTCGGGGCTTAGATTCTTCTATACGGCCGTGAAAGACCCGATCACAGGCCAAGCCCAATACTGGGATCCTGTCAATGGAAACTTCAGTGCGGTTCCCTTCATCTATGGCACACTGGTTTCCTCGTTCCTGTCCCTACTGTTTGCAGTTCCCCTTGCTCTTGGCGTCGCCATTTTCCTCACAGAAATGTGCCCAGGTTTCCTGCGCAGTCCGCTGTCCTTCCTTACGGAGCTTTTGGCCGCAATTCCCAGCATCATTTACGGCTTGTGGGCCATGTACATCCTTGTCCCCCTGCTCCGCCAGTACGTTAATCCCGCTTTGGTGAACGTGCTCGGCTGGACAGGCCTCTTCAACAACGACAATCCCACCGGCGATGGCTATCTTGCCTCCGGCGTCATTCTCGCTATCATGGTTCTGCCAATCATCTCCTCGCTTACACGTGAGGTGATGACAGCCGTGCCGCACTCTCAGCGCGAAGCCGTGCTGGCCCTGGGCGCCACGCGCTGGGAGATGATCCGGGTGGGCGTTCTGCGCAACGCGCGCATCGGCATCGTCGGCGCCGTTATTCTCGGCCTGGGGCGCGCGCTGGGAGAAACCATGGCCGTCCTCATGGTCATCGGCAATACGCCCGAGATACACAAATCGCTTCTTGCCAATGGCGCCACCATGGCCTCGGTCATCGCCAATGAGTTCGCTGAGGCCACCAGCGACCTCCACCGCAGCGCTCTGGTCGAAATAGGTCTAGCGCTGTTTGTGGTCACGATCATCGTCAACGCCTTTGCCCAGTTGCTAGTCTGGGCCGTCACGCGGGGGGCGCCTTCGCAAGCGCACTGAGGAGAGCTAGGTGAGCACTGCCGCATTCCAGCTTCGAGCCAAGGTCAGGGCGGTCACGGACCATACGGTCACCACACTGGCCATTCTCGCCACGATTTTGGTGATTCTCCCGTTGGCTGTCATCTTTACTTATCTCGTGATCAAGGGTGCCGCCTCGCTCAACTGGGACTTCTTTACCAAGGTTCCTGCGCCAGAAGGCGAAACCGGCGGAGGTGTAGCTAACGCCATAGTCGGTTCGGCTGTCCTGCTGGGACTCGCCAGCCTCATCGGTGTCCCTCTTGGCATCGGCAGCGGCATTTATCTTGCTGAGTTCGGCCGCGGCACAAAGCTGGCCAACGCCGTACGCTTTACCGCCGACGTTCTGAACGGCGTTCCCTCCATCGTGATGGGCGTGACCGCCTACGCGCTCATCGTGTTCCCTCACGTTAGTTATCTGCCTTTTCTCGGCCACTTCTCCGCGCTCGCCGGCGGCCTGGCCCTGGGCATCATGATGATCCCTACCGTGTGCCGCAGCACCGAGGAAATGTTGCTCATGGTGCCGCACGCGGTGCGCGAAGCTGCGCTCGGTCTGGGCGTGCCTAACTGGCGCTCTACGCTCTCCATCACCGTGAAGACCGCTTCGCCCGGCATCATCACCGGCTGCATGCTGGCCTTCGCACGCGTTGCCGGTGAAACCGCTCCGCTTATGTTTACGGCACTCGGCAATCAGTTCTGGAGCACCAATCTCAACAACCCCATCGCCGCCTTGCCGTTGCAGATCTTCAACTACTCCATCTCGCCTTACGAGGATCAGCACCGGATGGCCTGGGCGGGAGCTCTGGTGCTCATCGTGCTCATTGTGCTTGCCGTCTCGCTGGTGCGCTTCGTCACTAGCCGCGGCGTCTTGAAGGGCAACAGTTAACCGGCATATCCCCTCGGGGGGTGCCGTATCTTTTGAGTCCGTTAGTGTGCGGCGTGCTTCCCCAGGGCACGCCCAGGGGAAACCGGACAAATACTAGAAGGAGAAATCCGCTCGTGGGCGTCAGTATTGAGGTACAGAACCTGAACGCGTGGTATGGCGCAAATCACACGCTGCAGGACATCAACCTGAACATCCCCGCCAATCACGCGACGGCATTGATCGGTCCCTCGGGTTGCGGCAAAAGCACCTTCGTGCGCTGCCTCAACCGCATGCACGAAACCAATCCCATAGCCCGCGTCACCGGTACTGTTCGCATGGGCGACCTCGACATCTATGCCGGCGCCAAGCCTGTCGAAGTCCGCCGCCGCGTGGGAATGGTCTTCCAACGCCCCAACCCCTTTCCCACTATGTCGATCTACGACAATGTCGCCGCCGGTCTCAAGCTCAACGGCTACTCCAACAAAAAGCGTCTCGACGATATCGTTGAGAAGTCGCTCAAGAACTCGGCGCTGTGGGATGAGGTCAAGGACGAGCTTAGGAAGAAATCGGGCGCCAGCCTTTCCGGCGGCCAGCAGCAACGTCTCTGCATTGCCCGCGCCCTCGCCGTCGATCCCGAAGTCCTGCTCATGGACGAGCCTGCCTCGGCACTCGATCCCGTCTCCACTTCCAAAATCGAGGACCTCATTTTTCAGCTAAAATCGCAGTACACCATCGTGATTGTGACGCATAATATGCAACAAGCAGCCCGCGTGGCAGAAAAGACCGGCTTCTTCCTCAACGGCCGCATGGTCGAGTTCGACTCGACCCACAAAATCTTTACCAATCCTTCCGACAAGCGGACGGAGGATTACATTACGGGCAGGTTCGGATGACACGCATTCGCTTTCAACAAAGCCTCGAAGATCTCAAGGAGAACCTTCTCGTTATGGCCGGCCTCGCCGAACAGGCCATCCAGCGCGCTATTGAGGCCTACCGCGTGCGCGACCTCTCTATTTGCGACCTCGTCAGCCGCAGTGAGATTGCCATCAACCGCATGGAGCGCGACATCGACCAGGCCGCGTTGGACCTCCTCGCCATGGAACAGCCCATGGCCATCGATCTCCGCTTCATCCTTAGCGTGATCAAGATCAACGCCGATCTCGAGCGCGTGGGCGACGCCGCCAAGAGCATCTCCGATCGCGTCCGCCACATGGACCGCATGGCCGCCGTCGATCTTCCCGTAGACATTCCGCGCATGGCCGCCATGGCTGCCGACATGGTTCGCAAGAGCCTGCAGGCCTTCATCGAAGGCGACGCCGAGCTAGCTCGCGGCGTTCTTACTATGGACGACGCCGTCGACCAGATGAATCGCTCCTCCTACAAGATGCTCACCGGCGTGATGGAGGAGAACAGCCATCTAGCGCCTCAGGCACTCAACGCGCTCATGATCTGCCGCAGCCTCGAGCGCGTGGCCGATCATGCCACCAACATCGCCGAGGACGTGATTTTCTGGATTCAGGGCGCCGATGTCCGCCACTACAAGAGCGTGGAAAAAGCTTCTGCCAAAGCTGCGGCAAGCGCCTCGGCCCCGTCCGACACCGCCCCGGCCGGCACAGCTTCCGCCCAGAGCTGATCCACGAGCAATTCGGCGCAACAAGGAAGCCCCCCATCTCTCAGGGCTGTTGAGCTGCTGAAGTGTCGCTCTCGGAGCTGCCGGCTAACGGCCGCGAGCCATAGGCCGAATGCTAGAAGCCGGGTACCCAATCCTAAGCGAGTAGTTTTGCGTTTAAGGTGGGGACTAACCCAGCAAGTCCACCCGGTCAGTGCGCCGTGGGCGTAATCTTCACGCCCATCCCGTTCAACTTGCTCCGCGCCGTGCGCGCCTCGGGGGTTTGCGGATGCCGCTGGATCAGCGACCGCAGCTCGTGAATCCCCTCCTCGCGCTTGCCCTCCGCCAGCAGTGCGTAGCCCTTGTGCAACTGCGCCGCCGGCGCCTTGGCGTTGCCGCTGAACCCTTCCAGCACATTGTTGTATGCGCTGATCGCCGTCGCGTAATCCTTCTGCTGGTAGGCAATCTCGCCCAGGTAGAACTGCGCAGTTCCGGCCAGGTCGTCCAGCGGATAGTAATGTACCACGTCCTGAAACTCGCCCTGAGCGACGCTATACCGCCCGGCGTCGTAATCGCGCTCGCCGGCTTGCAGAGTTTCCTGCAGCGGCGGCGCCTGTTGTGCAGCAGGCGTTCCCGGTGAACCCGGCGCCGCGCTGCTGGCCGGAGCAGCGCCCGGCATCGTGCCGCCACCCGGTTGCGCACCTCCCGGCTGTGCTTGCGGAGGAGCCTGCATGTTTTGCAGTTGCGTTTGCAGGTCCTGCACCGTCTTGTCGAGCTTGGCGATGCGCGCCTTTAGCTCGTCCACCGAATCGTTCAGCGACTGTATCTGACCTGACACTGTATCCAACTTACCGCCATTCGCATCATTCTGGGTATTCAGCTTCTGCTGCAGCGCATTCACGGCGGTGGTCATTTGATTGGCCTCGTCAGCCGTCTGTTCGGCTAGGTGCTGCAGCACGCCCATCTTCGTGTCCAGCGTCGACTGTAGCCGCTGCACCTGATCCAGCAACTGTTGCATCTGCGTTTGCAGCTCCACGATCTCCTTTGAGACCGCATGTGCGCGCGGTGCCGAGGGAAAAATGACAAGACCCAAGACCGCTGCGGCCAGGATGCCCTTGTGGATAGTGCGTGATGTTCGCATGTTTAACCTTCCTTGTGCGTGATTCAAAAAGGAGCCAGTGCAGGCAGCCATCGGCCAGGTACCGAGCAGCGCACGAAAGAAGCTACACGCTACAAGCCTTTCGCCAGCGCCGTCAACTCCACTAGCCCCGCTGTTCTTACCTGTCCATCGAGAACCCGTCCCTGCGGTTCAACTGCCAGCACTCTTCGTTCGACTCGGTGCAGAACGGCTTCTCCTTGCCGTAGCTGATCACGCGGATGCGATCGGCGGCCACGCCTGCTGTCACCAAGGCCGTCTTAGCGGCCTCGGCCCGGTTCTGGCCCAGCACCAGGTTATACTCATCCGAACCGCGCTCGTCACAGTAGCCGCCAATCACGATTTTGATATCGGAATGTTGCAAAAGGTAATCGGCATCCTTGGTCAGGGTGGCCTGCGCATCGCTGCGAATATCGTATGTGTCGTAATCGAAGAAGATGTCGTGCATGTTGGCTCTAAACATCTCTTCGTCGCTCATCGAGGTGGCGGGCGTCTCGACGGCCGGCGGTGGATTCACGGTCACGCGCGCCGACGCGTCGGCGGAGCCTCCGTCGCCGCGCGCCACCAGGTGATATGTGGTCGACGTGTTGGGAGTTACCGTCTTCACCCCCACCGAAGGAACGTCGCCAATCCCGTCAATCGAAATCGACGTGGCGTTGGTGGTACGCCAGCTCAATTGCACCTGGTCGCCGGCCGAAATCACGGTCGGCGTCGCGGTCAGTTGCGCCGTCGGAGTTTGCGCGCCGGCAGCGGGTGGCGCAGTCTCCGCAGGTGGCACGGGCGTGTTCTTCTTGCAACCTGAAACAACGGTCATAGCAATCAGAAGAAGGGCAAACGTCAAAAAAACATTCCGTAGTTTCAACGAAGTTCTCCTTTTCTCAAAGGTCGAGTAAGCTTTTCGGGCAATCCGGATACGTATCGCCGCGCTTGCCGCCGTCCGATTTCAACACCTGTAAAATCATATTTCATTGCGTCTAGATACCGATTTCGCGCCAACCCCGCTAACTCCGCTGCTTCACTTCCAGCTCCAGTTCGGCATCGAATTGTCACCGCTGAAAGTAAGCTGATGCTGCTCCGTGCCGTCTGCAAGCATCGACCAGATCTGTGTACGATGATTGATCTCGCGCTGGAACACGATGTGCCGCCCATCCGGCGACCATGAAGGAAAGTCGTTGATGCCGCTTTCGTGGGTCTCCTGGATGTAATTGAGGCTGGCAATGTCCATGACATAGATGTCGTATCCGCCGGGATCGCCAGGGCCGTATTTCCGGTTCCAACTGAAGGTAAGCAAACCTCCGTTGGGCGACCACGAGGGCGAGATCGCGTAGCCGCTGTCGGTCAACCGGTGCACGCTCGAACCGTCCTGATCCATGATGTAAATCTGGGGCTCGCCCGTGCGGCCGCTAACAAATGCCAATTGCGCCCCCGTGCGCGGATTCCACGCCGGCGACACATCCGACCCGAACGAGGTGACCTGGTGTAGGGAACCACCGCCGGCATCTACCACCCAGATTTCCGGATGGCCCGAGCGCGCCGAGGAGAATGCGATCTTTGTCCCGTCCGCTGACCACGCCGGCGACAGGTTGCTTCCTCCCGCCGTGCCGGCCGGAAAACTTACCGTGCGCCCCAGGTCGAGCGAGAACATGCGAATCGACCATCCAGAGTTGTCGGCCAGCGCCGAAAACGCAATGCGCGAGCCATCCGGCGAGATCCGGGGCGAAAGTGAAACCTGGCCCAGGTGGGTGACGGCGTGCTGATTCGCGCCGTCGTAATCCATCACCCAGATCTCTTTCGAGCCCGTCCGGTTGCTCACAAAATAGATTTTGGTTTCGGCAATTCCGTTGATGCCGCCACCGAGGCGCGAAATGATGTCGTCGGCGAAGCGGTGCGCCACGGTGCGCGCCATGTCTTCGCTTGCCGCCTCGTTGTACTGCCGAGCCAGGACCGGCGGGCTGTTGGCCGTGGTCACATCCATTAGCCAGCCGTACACCGCGAGCCGTCCGTTGTCCGCCGAGAGCGCTCCCAGAGCCACCATTGACGCGTTCGCCGGGGGCGCCGACCATTGCGTCGGCGTCATCTCCTGCGGCGAACCAGGCATCGCCTGCGGCGCCAGGCTCTTCGAAACTATGTCGAAGACGCCTGCGTTGCTCAAATCGTTGAATAGGGTGGTGTCGAAGACGTTTTTCAATACCGGGGTCTGTGGATCGCTGCCCACCGGCTTGAAATCTGCCGCGGCCAGGCGGATGCGCTGATTTCCCAGGTTCGTTCCGGTATGAACCCAGTCCTGGGCCGCCGATCGCGGCGCTTGAAAATACGCCAGGGAAAGCAAAATCAGGGGTAATACCCTTAAATTTACCTTCATGCGATGTGCATTCCTTCCTTCATGGTCCCAACCTCGGACCCGTGGTTCGGATGGTGTTGCGCACGCCCGCAAAAGGGGCCTTATGCATGACGCCAAATGTTGCTAGACCGTTAGATGCCTCATTTAAACCCTGCGGTTATCGTGGCACGACAGTTTGCCGTCTAACCTTTTATTGTTCAGCAGTTTCCACTGGCCTCGCTGAGAAGATGCGGCAAAAATCTCGCGCCTCCACTGCCTTTCCATCATATTTGGTGCCAGGGCCTTCTCGTCACAAACCGCGCTAAAGGTTGATAGCTGACAGCGTAAAGCTGCTCCTCAGTACTCGCAGTAGTACCCGACGTTGAGCGTGTTCTGATTATAAGCTGCGGGCAGATTGCCAAACGTGCTCGCGCGTTGCACTGCAATCATGCAAGACCTGTCCAGCGTCGGGCTCCCACTCGATTGATCCAGACGCAGATTGCTCGCACTGCCATCGCGGTGAATGGTAAAGGCTAGATACACGCGCGCGCCTTTTAGCGTGTGCGGATCGACCTGCCCCTTGTTCCAGTTCTGCTGCATCGTCCGGTTGATCTGGTCGACATACCACGGATACAAACTCGCAAAGTTGTTGTCGCCAACCGTCGTCTGCCCGATCACTGGTCCCGGCTGCATCTGGTGCGGCATATTCGATCCAGCCTGTTCGCCGTATTGCGCCAAATTGGGCTGCGGCGGCGGCTGGTGTTGTTGCGTCTTTGCCTGGTTCTGCTGCTTCGGCAGCGTGTGTTTTCCCTGGATCGGAATCGCCGTCTCATCCACATGCTGCTGTTCTTTGGGACTCGGCTGCGCCGGCGCCTGGCTCGGCGTCTCCGTGGCCAGCACGTTCTGGTTCAACTCGTCAGCCGGCAACGGCAGGGAACTGGTCAGGTTCACCTGCATGGCTCCGCCCGCGCCCGGGCTGCCCCACAAATTGTGATGAAACAGTCCCAGCATCCACCCGTAGCCAATTAGGAACGCGGCAACTATGAGATGCAGTCCCACCGATCCCGCCGCCGGTCCCGCGATCGGCTCCGCCGCCAGTTCCCGCTCCAGGTGATCGCCGCTGTTCAGAATGCTGATCATGCCTGCCCATAAACGGAGCTAGCGGTGTTAGAACCGGGCTAGCTCCGCTAACCCGGCTAACCGCTAACTCCGCTACTTTTTCTCCGTCTCCACCGGTTGCGTCACAATCGACACATTCGTAATCCCCGACTGCTTCACGGCATCCATCACGCTGGCGAAGGCCCCAAAGGGTACCCGCTCGTCGCTGCGCAGATAAATCGATTGGTGCGCAGGGTCTACCCCCGCCTGGTGGAGTTTCTGCGGCAGATCGTGCACATTCACCGGCTGATCGTTCAAATACACATTCTGATCCCGGTCGATCGTCACTACCATGCGTTGCTCGGTAATCTGCTTCACTGTCCGTGTCTTGGGCACATTTACTTCAATCCCCGACTGCAGCACTGGCTCCGTGATCATGAAGATCACCAGCAGCACCAGCACTACGTCCACCAACGGTGTAATGTTGATCTCTGCCAGCGAGGTCCCTGTCCGCCCATTTATCGTCGTAAATGCCACGCTCAAAATCTCCAACAACTCGAGGTGTCCCAGGCCCGGATTTTCGGACTTGGGATACCGCGAACTTCGATCCAGCAAAATCTGGGGTACCGGGTACCTCATCCGAGACGCGTTTTCGCTGAGGCGGCCATTTATGGTGGGAGGCCATGTTCGCTCTTCCGCCGGCCCTCCGCTCCTACACCCTCGGTGACGCTGGCGGCGTCCGCACCGGAATCTCCTCGAGTGAGTTCAGCAGCTCCCGGCTAAAATCGTCGGCTGCCGCAGCAAAAATCCTGATCCGCGCCGTGAACTGGTTGTACGCAACCACCGCAGGCACGGCCACAAACAGTCCCGCCGCCGTGGTGATTAGCGCCTCGGCAATGCCCGGTGCCACGGCCCGCAAGGTTGCCGAGCCAGCCTGTCCCAGGCCGTGGAATGCGTCCACTACGCCCATCACGGTTCCGAACAAACCCACGAACGGGCTTGTGCTCCCGATGGTTGCGAGCCACGTCATGCGCCGCTCCAGTGCCGTCACTGCCTCGCTGGCCGCGGTCTGCGCCGTGCGCTCTAGCGGCGCCAGGCTGCGTGGCGGCCCCGACCCGCCCGTCACGCGCTTGTACGTCTCGTACACGTCCTCGAACACCTGCGCCAACGGGCTCGCACTGTAATCGCCGGTCAGGGCAGCAATCTCCTGCAGCCGCGTGGCCTTGCGGAACGCGCGAATAAACTTCCGGCTCTGCTTGGTTGCCTTGCTGAACGCCGACCACTTGCCCAGAATCACCATCCACGAGTACAGGCTGGAAATCAGCAACAGACCCAGCACGCCCACCGCGATCGGCCCGATATTGCTCATCATCTCGGCCAGCGCGCCGAATCCCATGGTCGGCAGCGGCATCCCGGCGCCGCTATCGGCTTGAAAAACCAATACGATCGCTACAGTAAAAATCGCCTTTCACCTCAAACTCCACGGTATCAGACCCCGTTCCCTGGGCCCAAGTGACCGTTTGGATGCCTCAAACCGGTGCGGATTTGGGTGCTCCGCCTTCGCGAGCCTCTATTATTGTCTCTGGGGCGGGGGACCAAGTCGGTGCTGCCCCACCTGAGGTCCTCTGAACACGACGCCTTTGTTTCGTTTCTCATCCCCAATCCCTGATCCCCAACCCCTTGTCTTTCATGCTATGCTGCGCTCGGACTCCTGCTGCGCTTATTACTGAGCTTGTCAACTTGAGCGACCTTCATTGGCTCGTCACGACGGGTCGACGGAGGGAGTCGAAGGATCTGCGGTTCAGTCCGCACCTCAGTCGACCGACCCACCGTGGTACAACGGAACCACCATGCTCGTCGAACTCCGCGCTGAAAACTACGCCGTCATCGACCACGCCATCGCTTCCTTCGGCCCCGGCCTCAATCTCCTTACCGGCGAAACCGGCGCCGGCAAGTCCATTCTGGTTGACGCGCTCGCCCTGCTCATGGGCGGCAAATCCTCGGCCGACGTAGTCCGCCACGGCGCCGACAAGGCCGTCGTCTCCTGCGTCTTCGAATCGACTCCCGGCGCCGAACACGTCCTCGAAGCCAACGGCATCGACTTGGAATCCACCGACATCATTCTCCGCCGCGAAATTCTCTCCACCGGCAAGGGCCGCGTCTTCGTGAACAACCAGCCCGCTACGGTCGCCGTCCTCAAGCAGCTCGCGCCCGAGCTCGCCCTCGTCCACGCGCAAACTGAAACCCTTTCGAGCTTCGACTCCACGCAGCAGCGCATTCTCCTCGACCGCTTCGCCGGCATTTCCACCGACGCCGTTGCCGAGGCCCACGCTCGCTGGCGCGCTGGCCAAGACAAGCTCAACGATCTCCTCCAGGGCGAGCAGGACCGCCTCCGCATGGTCGATCTCTGGACATACCAGCGCAAAGAGATCGAGCAGGCGCACCTCGAACCCGGCGAAGACGAGGCTCTCGAAACCGAGAAGCGCGTTCTCGCCAACGCCGAAAAGCTTTTTGGCGCCGCCATGAGCGCCTTCGACCAGCTCTACGAGGGTGGCGCCAGCGCTGAGGCCGCTCTCCAAGCCGCCATCCGTAACGTCGACGAGCTTGTCCGTTACGATGCCCGCTTCACTGAGTCAGCCCAGCAACTCGCCTCCGTCCGCGCCACCATCGGCGACGTCGCCGCCTCGCTGCGCGACTACGCCGAAGGTATCAACGCATCACCGGAGAGACTGTCCGAAATCGAAGACCGCCTTGCCCTTCTCGATCGTCTCAAAAGGAAATACGGCAAGACCGTCGCCGAGGTCATCGCATTTGGCGAGGATGTCGCCCGCAAGCTCGCCGAGGTCGAAGATCGCGACGAACTTCTCACGACCCTTCGCGCCGATCTCGCCCAGTCGGAAGCCACCTACCGCTCCGCCGCCTCCGCCCTCACCGCCGCGCGCCAGGGCGCTGCAACGAAACTCGCCAAGCTCGCCGAAACGCACATCAACTCTCTCGCCATGAACGCCCGCTTCCAGGTGAGCGTCACCTCCGCCAAAGAGGGAGCAAGTGAGTCCGCGGCGGAGAGCGAGGGAACGAGAACCGAAACTGACACAACCGCGAAAGCCGAAGCCAACGCTGCTTTGAAGGGGCACGGCTTCAGCCGTGCCAATAGCGATGGGAAAAACGGTGGGGCTTTAGCCCCTGAGGGAAGTTCTTTCTGGACCTCCTCCGGCTGGGACTCCGTCGAATACCTCCTCGCGCCCAACCCCGGCGAACCACTTAAGCCCCTCACCGAGATTGCCTCCGGCGGCGAACTCTCTCGCGTCCTCCTCGCCCTCAAAGTCGCCGTTGAAGAGTCCTCCTCCAAAACCAAAAAGAAAACTACCCCGCGCACGCTCGTCTTCGACGAAATCGACATCGGCATCGGTGGCCGCGCCGCCGAAGCTGTCGGTCATAAGCTCAAAACCCTCGCACGCGCCCAGCAAGTCCTCTGCGTTACCCACCTGCCGCAGATCGCAGCCTTTGCGGATCAACACCTCGCGGTCGAAAAGCACGAGCAGGACAACCGCACCACTACGCGCATCCGCGTCCTCGACGACCGCGCCCGTACCCACGAAGTCGCCCGCATGTTGTCCGGGGCCAAAGTCACCGACACGAGCCTCCAGCACGCCGCGCAGATGATTGCCGCGAGCCGGTAGGAGAGTGGAACGCAAAGTATGGAGAAGATCGAAGTAAGTATCCCCCGGAAGAGCCGGGGGAACTCCCACGTTGTATTAGGAACCTGGGACGAAGCTCTTGGGCATATTCAGTTACCTACCTTCGATGACAGCTCCTACATCTTCCGGGGGGTCACCGACGCATCGCATTAACTGAGGCCCCAGATTGGCCGGGACCTTGAGTGCAGATTCAACTACACAGAGACAAGGGAAAGAGACCTTTATGAACGCTTTCGGCAGTATTCGGCGTTGTTCAGGTCAGGTCGAACTTCGGACCCGCGGGAAGAGATAGCTCTTGCCCAGCATCACGGGCTCCCGACGCGTCTTCTAGGAGTCTGTCGGGCATAGAGTTTGTGTAAGTTGCTTTTGTCGCCGAGGGAGCATCCCTGGGGATGGCCCATTGGCAGCGCGGTCGCGACGGATGGCGCCGTTCGTTGTTTATCTTTGGCTGTGAGCGGACTCTTTGCTTTTCTTAAGCCGCTTGCGGCGCCCTGCCCGAGCCGTACAGCTTGCGCAGGTTGGAAGCCAGACATACCAACTTCCACTCGCAGCGCACGTTCCTTAGGCCGCGCAGGCTCAGGCGGCGGAAATCACGCCGCTCCTTGATCTGTCCGAAGACCGGCTCGAGGATCCCTTTGCGCATCTTGTAGACGGCCCGCCCTGGCTCGGTGCGCAGTTTGTGCCGCATGGCTTCCCGGGCCGAGGCTCCTTCCGGCAGCGGCACGGCTCGCCCAAGCCGAGTCCGAGGCGGCGCTCTGAGACCGGCGGCAGCGCGACATAAATTCGGCTATAATGCGATAAAAATAATGAAACCTCCGGATTTTGCCTCTGCAACGATCCCGTACTCAGAGAAGGTGAAGCCGGGTAGCTCCCAACTGTCCCTGTTCTTGTTCAGCACTACGATGTTCCTGAGCGCGGCATTGCTCTTCGTCGTCGAACCGATGGTTGGGAAGATGCTTATGCCATCGCTGGGGAGCGCTCCTGCGGTCTGGATTACGTGTGTGGTGTTTTTCCAGATCATGCTGTTGGCTGGATATCTGTACGCCCATGCAGCGCTCAGGTTTTTGAGCCGGAGGAAACAGATCGCCCTCCACTTGGCGATCGCCTGTTCGCCCCTGCTGATCGCCGGCATGCTGCCGGTGCATTTGCCGTCAGGGTGGGAGCCTCCGATTGAAAGCAATCCAACAGGATGGGTGCTGTTGCTTGTGATGGTGGGCCTTCCCTTCTTTGCGCTTTCGGCAACGGCATCCGTTGTGCAGCGATGGTTTGCGGACTCGGGCCGGAAGGGCGCCGAGGATCCCTACTTTCTCTATGCAGCCAGTAACTCAGGAAGCCTGCTGGGTTTGCTTGCGTATCCGTTCCTGCTGGAACCGCTGCTTCGGCTGCACACGCAGAGTCGGCTTTGGAGCATTGCGTATGCCGGATTCATTGCATCGATCACGACGTGCGGCATTCTCGCTTGGAGGTGGAGAATACGGGGCGCGAATGTGAGTGGAGGCAACTCGAATGGAAATGCGGCGCGGATACCCGACGGCACAGAGCCGATCGCCTGGAACACACGATGGCGGTGGATTGCTCAGGCCTTCATTCCATCGAGCGTGATGTTGGGCGCGACCAGCGCAATTACCGCCGACGTCCCTGCGATTCCACTTTTCTGGGTACTGCCTCTGGCGGCTTATCTGGCGAGTTTTGTGCTGGTTTTCGACAAAAAGCCTCCCATTCCGCATGGCTGGCTAGTGAAACGGCTGCCATTTCTTCTTCTTGTGGGGCTCCTTCCGACAATTTCACAAGCGCACGCTTTGCTTGTCATTTTGCTACTGCAGTATCTGACGGTTCTGCTCGGACTGGCGCTGGTTTTTCATGGAGAGTTGGCCAGGAATCGGCCGCCGGTTCAGCAGTTGACTGAGTTCTATCTCTGCATTTCGATTGGCGGAGTTCTGGGAGGGATCTTCAATTCGCTAATCGCTCCTGTGGTATTCCATACCGTGATGGAACTCCCGCTGGTGCTGATTTTCGCTGCCCTGATCCGGCCTATGCCGAGCGGGGAAGCGAGCGCGAACCCGGGCGTGTGGACGAGAAGAAATGATTGGCTGCTCCCCATTGCATTAGGAATCTCCATGGTGGTTGTGATCCTTGGTCTCGCTCGGACTGGGATTCAGCCAGGACAGGTCGAGAACATACTGATTTTTGGCTACTCCGCGCTGTGGTGCCTGAGCTTTGGCAAACGGCAGACGCGATTCGCCCTCGGCCTCGCAGTGCTGCTGATTGCAAGTTGGTTTTATGCGCCGTTTGGCCACACACTGATTGCCCGGCGCAGCTTTTTTGGCGTTTACCGGGTCAGGAACAGTCCCGATGGCAAATTCCGCCTGCTCTTTCATGGAGGGACCATGCACGGAATGCAGAGTGTGAACACGAACGCGAGTTGCGAGCCGCTTTCGTACTTCACGCGGAGCGGACCTGCTGGAGCCATTTTTGAGGATGCGCACGCCGGAATATCAAACGGAGACTGGGCCATTGTTGGTTTGGGCGCGGGCACAATGGCGTCATACTTACAGGCTGGACAGACGCTCGCCTATTACGAAATCGATCCGCTGGTTGAGCAGATCGCGGAGGATCCGCGGTATTTTACCTATCTCAGTCAGTGCGCGCCGGCGGCAAAGATTGTGCTGGGGGATGCGCGGCTGCGGCTCCGCGAAGCACGCGATGGCCAATACGGCCTGATTGTTCTTGACGCTTTCAGCGGAGACTCCATCCCCATGCACTTAATGACGAGAGAAGCTCTCGCACTGTATTTGCGAAAGCTAACTCCTCGCGGCCTGATTGCCTATCACGTCTCCAATCTTTATTTCAATCTGGCCCCAACCCTGGGGAACCTGGCGCAGGACGCACATCTGGCAGCGATGATCGCATACGACACGCGGATCTCTCCGTCCGAGCACGACGCCGGAAAATTCCCGTCAATCTGGATCGTGATGGCCCGGAATGGCGCCGACTTGAACACGCTGGCCGCTGACAAAAGCCGTGCCTTTCGATGGCAGCCGCTCGATGGACGGCCCGGTTCGCAGCTCTGGACCGACGACTATTCGAATCTTCTCGGCGTGGTGAAGCCCTTCACGAGCGCACAGTAATTTGCATTCATCGGAAAGCCGGGAATGGGGTCCGGTCGAAAACCTCGGGAAAGACATCGTTGAGGGCGTTCGCCGGATCAAGGCTAAGAGCGGGCCGGACCTGAGACCTGAACGCTGCCAGACGTTAAGGCCGCGTGCTCAGGGCCTGCAAGCGGGCCTGGTCTTTGTCAAGCAACGCCAGCCCTTGCGCCAGGCTCAGCCCCGCAGGAACAGGAGCGAACCCGCCGCGTGATTCACTGGTCTCGCGCGCAAATGTCTTCACTAGGAGGGCGCGGATGTTCATATGCACTTCGAGGGACTTTGTCTTCCAGTCGGTCGGGCTCACCTGCACCCGTTCCAGCCGGAACCACCCGCCCTGGTACAGACGGCCCAGGATGCCGAATCCGAAGTCCACGTTCTCATCCACGCGGCCTTCCAGCCGGGCCAGCCGCTTGAAGCGCTCGTCCAGCCAAATCGTGCCGCTCATGGCGTGGAAGATCCGCGCCTCGATGGTGTGCGCGGAATAGCTGGGATTGGGCCGGAAACGCAGCCGGTAGCAGCCGTCTTCCTCGCCGTCGTATTCATACACGAACGCGTCTGGCAGCAGCGCGAGAATCCGCCCGATGCGATCCTCGTCTTCGTCGTACTGTCTCAGATGCCGTACCTGTTCGCTGGGTGAGCTCAGCAAATGCTGCAGCCTTCCCTGCTCCTGCTGTTGCGCCTCGCGGCTTAGCGCGTGGCCATCGCTCAAGGTGAGCTTCGCGATGGGCCCATCCGCGGTCTCCACCTGCTCCGCTAGACTCATCTCGCTCTTCGAGCGCCGCTGCACCCAGTAGCGCCAGTAACCGTGACGCTGGTGGTCGTTCTGCTCGTTGTAGATCACCTCGCGGACCAACTGCCCGGCGGGCACGACCGGCTATGTAAGTGCGGTGAGCTGCATCCTTTCCTTTAGTCCAGCCGAAGCGAGAGTTCTCCGATAAATTGGGTCCAGGGGGCCCAGAGTGGAGAACATCG
>Ga0335078_10006307_pt1 | contig 17561 bp, 14 predicted proteins | sample Lox_Sample_32_FD_206711 | JGI IMG/M metagenome (GOLD analysis project Ga0335078, IMG submission 206711) | Soil microbial communities from Loxahatchee National Wildlife Refuge, Florida, United States - Lox_Sample_3.2 | ecosystem: Environmental > Terrestrial > Soil > Wetlands | place: USA... | reverse complement strand
ATGGGGGTGGTGCGGTCCGTCAGGCACTGCGTCCTCACTTGAGGAAGGATTTGTGTTTACCATAGTAGGTATCTTTCTCGTAATAGGAGCGGTTCTCGGGGGGTTCGCCATGGAGGGTGGCCCCTTCCTTGTGCTCATGCAGATCGCGGAGTTCATGATCATCGGCGGCTCCGCCTTCGGCGCCCTCCTCATTTCGACCCCGACCAAGACGCTGAAGAAGATCATCGAGAAGGTGATCGGCGCCTTCACAGGGTCCGGCGTGAGCAAGGCAACGTATCTCGATCTCCTGAAGCTCCTCTTCGAGGTCTTCCAGATGAGCCGCAAGGACGGGCTCATCGCACTGGAGAGCCACATAGAAAAACCGGAGGAGAGCGCGATCTTCAGCAAATACCCGCAATTCCTCAAAAGGCATGAGCTTCTGTCGTTCATGTGCGATACCTTCAGGCTCGTGATCCTCGGGGGCGTTCCGGCCCACGATATGGAATCACTCATGGACGGCGACATAGAGATCCATCACCACGAAGGGACAAGGCCGGGAATGATCCTCCAGAAGATAGGTGACTCCATGCCAGGCCTCGGCATTGTCGCGGCGGTGCTCGGCATCATCATCACCATGCAGGCCATCGGCGGCCCCGCCGCGGAGGTCGGCCACAAGGTGGCAGCCGCCCTTGTGGGCACTTTTCTCGGCATCTTCATATCCTATGGCTTCGTTCAACCCATGGCCACCAATATCGACATAGCCAACGAGGACGCGTCGAAGGTATTCGAGGCAATCAAGGCGGCCTTGATTGCCTTCGCCAAGGGCTTCAACCCCATAGTCTGCGTGGAGTTCGCGAGGAGGGCCATAGTGCACGACTGCAGGCCGACCTTTCAGGAAATGGAAGACTATGTGAAAGGTAAAACAGCTTAAGTGGAAGAAGATCACAACACTCCCATCAGGATCATAAAGAAGAAGGCGCGCGGCCACGGTGGAAGCCATGGCGGCGCCTGGAAAGTGGCTTACGCCGATTTTGTGACCGCCATGATGGCCCTCTTCATCGTCCTGTGGATTGTTGGACAGAGCGAGGCTGTCAAAAAAGCGATCGAAGCATACTTCAAGGACCCGGGAGTCTTCAACAGCAGCAGGTCCGGAGGCATTCTCGAGGGAGAGCAGAAGACCGCGGTCATGCCGCCGCCAGTGCCCCTCGACAAATTTACCGAGGAAATGAACAAACTCAAGGCTGAAGCGGGTAGCCTCGAAAAGGCGATCGCCGATATCCCCGACTTTTCGAAGTTCAAGGATAAGGTAGTCGTAACAGTCACGGCCGAAGGCTTGAGGATCGACCTCGTTGAAGCGTCCGAGGGTCTCTTTTTCGACATAGGAAAGGCCACGGTCAAGCCCGAGACAGTCAAGCTGCTCAAGTTGATTGCCGGCCATCTGGCCCCCCTTGAGAACGGGGTCGTGGTGGAAGGATACACCGATGCGCGGCCCTATGCCTCGGCGGGGTATTCGAATTGGAACCTGAGCGCGGACAGGGCCAACAGTGCACGCATGGTGCTCGAGGGGAACGGCCTCCGTCCCCATCAGATCCTCCAGGTGAGGGGCTTTGCCGACAGGAACCTGAGGACGCCGGACAAGCCCTTCGACTTTTCCAACAGAAGGGTCAGCATTCTCGTGACACCGTCTGTGGAAAGCCAAAAGGGTGCCTCAACTGCGCAAGGCGCGATGGAAGTGGCGAAACCGGGCACGGCAACGGCCGCTCCTGGAGCAAAACCGGCTCTAGCGCCGGGCGCGGCCCAGGGGGTGGGGCCGGCCGCCCCGATAGCAGCTCCTGGAATAAAGTCAGGCGTAGTCCCGAGCGCAATCGAAGGAGTGAGGCCGAGCGCGGCGGGAGCTGCTCCCGCGGGAGTCAGTCCAGGCGCACCGGCAAGCCGGACCACCTCGTCAGGAGAGCAAAAGAAATGAGCGCTCCTGATGCGGCCTCACGAATCCTCCTCGTGAGCGACTCCCCCCTCGTTTTCGCACCCCTGGCCGACATCCTGAGGACCGATCCCAGCCTTGACGTGCACGTCGTTTCCGACACTACCGAAGCCGCTGAAAGCATAGCCGCTGAAGCGCCGCATGTCATCATCTGCCGCTGCAGCGCCTTCGAAACCCTTTCCAGTGTCTGCGAGGAGAGGGTAGATGAAGACACCGGGATCCTTCCCCCTTTCTTTCTCCTTCTTTCCCAAGGGACAGACGCACGGAAGGTAGCCGAAGCCCTCGAGCAAGGGGCCCATGACTATATAGAAGAGTCCCTTTGTGCGGAGACCCTCCTTCCCAAGCTCCGCTCGCTCCTCCACAGGAGAAGGCTGCGGGAGGAATTGTGGGGGGAGGAGAAGAGGCTCGCCGAGATGAATGAGCTTTTGGCGAGGAACTTCAAGGAGTTGACCGCCATCCTGCTCAAGATTCTGGAGATCAGGATACCGGGGGCGAGCGACCGTTCAGACCGGGCCAAAGCCGTGAGCGAATTCTTCGCGCAGAGGCTGGGATTTGACGACGAGAGCCGCAGGCACATCATCTTCGCCGCTCTCATGCACGAGATAGGCAAGATAGGCCTTCCCGACGAGGCCATCTGCAAACACGGCTGCACCTTGCCGACGGCCCTCGTGCCCTTGTATCAACAATACGCCACGGTGGGATCCATGGTGATATCGACAATCACAGGCTACAAGGACTCCGCGGACTTCGTCTATCACCAACTGGAGAACAACGACGGCTCCGGCTTCCCCGATGGGTTAACCGGGGAAGAGATACCGCCGGGTGCGAAGATCCTCCGGGCCATCGTCTTTGCGGAAGAGCTGCACTCACAAGGCTTAACCGCGGATGAGGTGGTCGACCGCATCAGGCTCTCCATGCACACGATCCTCGACCAGACCATCGCGAACCTCCTCATTGAATTCCTGATTGCCGAGAGCAGGAACAAAAGCACGGACAAGGAGAAAGTCCCCATCGACGAGCTTGCCGCCGGCATGGTGCTGGCCGAAGATGTGTACGGGGCGAGCGGGATCAAGCTCCTTCCCAAGGGTGTGCAATTGCAGGAGAAAATGCTCGCCCTCCTCAGGGAAAGGAACGCAACGGATGCCATCGTCGGGGGCGTTTACATCGTGACGGATCAACAGTAAAAGCGAATCGGTTCTACTTCATCGATCCCAGCAGTTTTTTGAGGAGCTGCGACTTTTCGTAGCCGGCCACGGGCCTTGCGCCGGGTCCCGCTCCCGCAGGGGTGGGGGGCGCATACCTCTCGTCGAGGCATGAACGGACATTGGCCGTATCGATGAACCGGGAGAGGCGGTTGAAGGTGTGTATGCCGTTGTTCCGCCCCTCGTGATGGACGAGGACATAGAGCCGGTCCCTGGCCCTCGTCACCGCCACGTAGAGGAGCCGCTGCTCCTCTTCCAGGGCCTCCTTGTCGTGGGTGGTGTAGCTCGAGGGGAGGACGCCGTCGATTGCGCCGATGAGGAACACGTTGCGCCACTCGAGGCCCTTCGCGGAATGTATGGTTGACAGGATGAGGGGTCGCTCCCAGATCGTGTCGTGAAAATCCTTCACGCCCCGCTCCGGCGGCTCGATTGCCAGGTCCACGAGGAGATCGCGCAGGGACTCGTATCTTCCCGATATCTGCTCAAGGGCGTCGAGGTCGTTCTTTCTGAGCTGCCAGTCGAGGTCGAACTTCTCCTTGAGGATGGGCTCGTAGTAATCGATCACCCCGTGGCATTTCTCCCCGGCGCTCAGCGCGGCCTGGCCCCGGGAGAGAACCTTTCGCAGGCGGTCGAGGCCGTCCGCGTAGCCGCCCTCACCATGCCTGGAAAGGACATCGCGGCAGATGGAATCGAGGTCGGCAGACCGGGCGATCTCGTTGAGAAGCTTTTCAGCCGTCTTCGGACCGATGCCGCTCACGAGGAGGAGCACTCGGTTCCAGGCCAGCTCATCCCTAGGGTTCACAAAAAGCTTCAGATGGGCGATCACGTCCTTCACGTGGGCCGTCTCGTAGAACTTGAGCCCCCCATAAACTGCATAGGGGATGTTCCTCCTCGCCAGCTCGGCCTGGATGGGGATAGTGATGTAGGCAGACCGGAAAAGGATGCACTGGTGGGACAGCTCCATACCCTCGTCGTATGCCTGCTTCACCCGGTCCGCAACCCATGAAGCCTCTTCGTAGGCGTCGCGGAAATAGATGAGATGGGGCTTGCCCGAGTCTTCCTTCCTCACCGCCCTGAGGCACTTCTCGTACCTGTGCTCCATGTTGTCGAGGATCGCGTTGCCCACGTCGAGTATGGGCTGGGTGCTCCTGTAGTTGTCCTCCAGCTTGATGATTCTGCATCCGGGGAAGCGGTCAGGGAATTGCATGATGTTCTGGTGGGTTGCCCCCCTGAAGGAGTAGATCGATTGGGCGTCGTCTCCCACCACGAGCACATTGCGATGCTTCTCTGCCAGATAATAGGTGATATCCCCCTGCATGACGTTCGTATCCTGGAACTCGTCCACCATTACGTGGGAATAGCGCTCGGAGATGCGGCCGCGGGTCTCTTCGTTCTCGAGAAGGATCTTGAGGTAGAGGAGGAGGTCATCGTAGTCGAGGCACTGAGACGCGATCTTGTACTCCGTGTACTTTTCCCTGAGGGCTTTGATCTCGTCGAGATACTGGTCAAAGGTCGGGTAATACTTCTGCAGTATCTCCTCGATGGCCACCTCTTTGTTGAGGGCCATGCTGAGGATCTTCCGAAGCATGTCCTTCCTGGGCCGCCTCTTCTCCTTCGCATAGAGGCCGAGCTGGGCGGCGCACCGGTGTATCGCCTCCTCCGCGTCCGCCTCGTCGTACACGGTGAACGTGTTGGGAAGACCAAAGAAGTCGCTGTACCTGCGCAGCATCTTGTTGGCAAAAGAATGAAAGGTGCCCCCCTCCACGCTCTGGCACCTTGGGTCATGCCCTGCGGCCCTCGATATCATCTGCTGGGCGCTTCGCCGCGTAAAGGTAAGGAGGATGATGGAAGCAGGGTTGACGCCCGTCTCCACGAGGTGAAGGACGCGAAACTCTATCACCCTCGTCTTGCCGCTTCCCGCACCGGCGATGACGAGGACCGGACCGTCATTGGCAGTGACTGCCTCGTACTGCCGGTCGTTGAGCTGGCTTCTTATCTCTTCCTTCATCTGATAGGATCGGCCTTGATTGAGTATAGCACAGAAGGGGGTGGTTTCTCGGGCCATATGCGGATCGGATAACCGCATGGAGGAATCGCGATTCCTCAAGGTGGTATCCGATCCGAACTACGTACCGGCAATCCGGAATCTAGGCGGGGTTCTCGACTTTCAGGCTGTCCACCATGAGGCGGGCTACCGCCTTCGCGAATGCCGCCGGATCCTTGGGCCTCGACCCTTCGAGGAGGAGTGCCTGGTCGTAGAGGAGACCGGCGTACTCCCGGAGGACCGGGCTCTTCTTGTCTTTTTCGAAGAGGCTGTTCATGGCTGCAAAGAGGGGGTGGTCGGGGTTGATCTCCAGGATCTTCCTGTTCTCGGGGACGGTCTGGCCCATGGCCTTGAGGATCTTCTCCATTTGCGGGTTGAGGTCGCCCTCGTCCGCCACGAGGAGGCACGCCGAATCCTTCAGCCTTCCGGAGAGCCGGACGTCCTTCACCTGGTCGGCGAGCTGCTCCTTGATCAGATCGATCAACTTCTGGTATTTCTTCTGCGATTCGGCCTTCTCTTCTTTCTTGGATTTGTCGAGATCGACATCGCCCGCCACTATAGACCGGACATGCTTTCCCTTGTAGGTGAAGCCGCTCAGGACGAGCTCGTCGACCTCGTCAAGCATGATGAGGACTTCATAGTCCTGGGAGCGGAAAGCCTCCAAGTAGGGTGATCTGATCGCTTCGTCCCAGCTCGTCGCCGGCATGTAGTAGATGTGCTCCTGGCCGTCTTTCATATCACCGACGTAGGCCTCGAGGGTCCTGAGCTCGCCTTTTTCCGCCTTGGTGGAGGCGAAAAGAAGGAGATCGGCGATGGCCTCTCTCCTCGGGAAGTCATAGTAGAGGCCCTCCTTCAGAATGCTGCCGAACTGGCGGTAAAAGGCCAGATATTTCTCGTATTCGTCTTTCTTGAGATCCCCCAGGGTATCGAGCGTCTTCCTGATGATGTTGTTCTTGATGATCTCCACCTGTTTGTTATTCTGGAGGATCTCACGCGATATGTTGAGGGGGAGGTCCGACGAATCGATAACCCCTTTGATGAACCGCAGATAAGGGGGCAGAAGCTCCTCGCAATGCTCCATGATCTGGACGCGCTTCACATAGAGCATCGGCCCGATCTTGTAATCCTTGTAGAAGATATTGAAAGGCAGCTTCGAGGGGACGAAGAGGAGGGCGGTGAACTCGGAGGTCCCTTCAGCCTTGTAATGGATCACCTTGAGCGGCGCCTCGGCGTCATGGGAGACGTGCTTGTAGAACTGCTGGTACTCCTCGTCGGTGATCTCGGACTTGTCCCTCAGCCAGAGGGCTTTGCGCGAGTTGAGCGTCTCGTCTTCCCTTATCTTCACTGTCTTCGACTTGTCGAGGGCGCTCTGCTGCTCCTTCTCCACCTCCATGACGATGGGGTGCTCGATGAAGTCGGAATAGCGCCTCACCACGTCGCGGATCTCCCATTCATCGAGATAGACGGCCTCGTCTTCCCGCAGGTGGACGATTACATCCGTTCCTTTCCCCTTTTTCTCGATATCCTCGACCGTGAAGGAGCCATCGCCGATGGACTCCCATTTGACCCCTTGGGTGCCCCCGGAACCTGCCTTTCTCGACAGGACCGTTATCTTGTCGGCCACCATGAAGGAGGAGTAGAAACCCACGCCGAATTGGCCTATCAGCTCGGGATTGTCCTTGATATCCTTACCCTGGAGGCCTTTGAGGAACTCCATGGTTCCCGACCGCGCGATCGTGCCGAGAGCCTCGATTGCCTCTTCTCTCGTCATCCCGATGCCGTTGTCGCTTATGGTGAGGGTCTTCTTTTCCTTGTCGGGCGTTATCCTGATCATCCACTCAGTGTCGTTCTCGTGGAGGGCCGCGTTGGTGAGCGACTCGTATCGCGCCCTGTCTATGGCGTCCGAGGCATTCGAGACCAGCTCCCGCAAGAAGACTTCCTTGTGGGAATAAAGAGAATGGATCATCAGGTCGAGGAGCTGCTTGATCTCCGTCTTGAATTCGAGTTTCTCTACGCCCATCGCTATCTCTCCTTGCGCTTTCTGGATATGAATAGAGCCTGAAAATCGATGCGAAGCAAGCCCTTTTTCCTTACTAATATAACGGGCAATGGCCGGACTGGCAAGAGTGGGGCTCATCCCCGAAGAGAAAGACCAAGCATAAGGGGCTTCCCTTGACCCGGCGCGATGGCGTGGCCTATCATGTTGAGGCAGGGGCGCAAATTCGTCATGTGCCCATGCAAAGCTAAAAAAGGCCATGACCATTTCCAAACGAGGGGAATCGAATAGTTACAGATGGTGGGTCCTCCTCACCGTCTCCCTCGGAAGCATCAGCGTGGCCTTCGACAACAGCATCCTCGTCACCGTCCTGCCGCGCCTTGCCGCTGTCTTTCGTACCGATTCGTCGGTAGTAAGTTGGGTCAACCTCGTTTATCTGATCACGAGCCAGAGCCTGATGCTCGTCCTGGCGAGGATAGGAGACACAAAGGGCCGGAGGAAGGTCTTCATGACGGGAATGGCTTTTTACACGGCCGGCCTCATCGGCTGCGCATGCGCGCAGAACGTGGCCTCCCTCATAGCTGCACGGGCCATTCAAGGCGTGGGGGCGGCCACCGGGTATTCCCTCACCATGGCCATGGCGGTTGCGGTCTTTCCCCCCGAGGAACGGGGAAAGGCGATCGGCATACTCGCGGGCTGCGGTTCGGCCGGCCTGGTCGTAGGCCCGGTCATAGGAGGCCTGCTCCTCGATCTCCTCGGATGGCGGGGCGTCTTCTATGCCCGGACCCCCATTGCCATGGCGGCCCTCCTCATGACCTGGCTCATCGTCAAAGAACAGAAAGGCGAGGATAAAGCCTTCCGGCTCGATGTAGTAGGGGCCGCGGGCATGGCCTGCTTTGTCACTTCATACCTGGTATTCTTGAGCTTTGGCGGCAAACGAGGATTTTTTACACCATCGGTGCTCGCCGCGGGGGCACTGAGCGCAGCCTCCCTTATCTGGTTCGTCATCACCGAAAACCGCGCGAGGCAACCGGTCCTGCGACTCGGACTCTTCAGGAGGCGGCTCTTCGCCGCAAGCACCGTGACCGGCTTCTTCAACGGCTGGGGGGCGGCAACCATGACCTTTCTGGTCCCCTTCTATCTTGTCCAGGGTCTCGGTTTTTCAGGCTCGGCCGTGGGTCTAACCATGGCCATCGTTGCGGCGCCTCTTCTGGTTTTTTCCCCCGTGGCAGGGAGACTCTCCGACAGGTTCGGCACGACCGTGCTCTGCACCCTCGGCATGGTCTTCGGCACGGTAGGCCTCTTCCTTCTGAGCCGCCCCATAAGTAACCCCTCATATACGGCGATAGCCGTCGGTGTCGCCCTTGTCGGAATAGGCACCGCCGTCTTTCTCGCCCCCAACAACAGCGCCATCGTCGGCTCGGTGCCCAAAGAGATGCTGGCCCTTGCCGCGGGCGTTGCAGTAGCGACCAGGCAGGTCGGCACGTCCAGCGGGGTCGCCATAGCCGGGGCATTATACGGCAGCTATCAATCCCGCCATTTTATGGACCTTGCGGCGAAAGGCGTGGAGATGGCCGCAGCCAAAAGGCTCGCCTCCATCGCCGGTTTCCCGGAAGCCATGCTCATCGGGGCAATAGTAAGCACTCTCGGAATCGCCACCTCCCTCGTCCGGTCGCAGGGGAGACGGGGCTAGGTGAGGGCTGCGGGCGCCGATATGCAGGTCCCCCGGAATCGAACCAATAGTCGCCAATTCCGGGATAAGAGGACCTTACGGGCTACTAGATCGGCTCACCTGCAATATACCAGGGCGTCATTACGGCTTTTTTTGTTGGAAGGCGAGTCGGCAGATGGACCATTTTCCTTGTCCTGCATTGAAGTCTGCTCGCTTCTTGTGGTATCACTCAACATAGCGGATCGTGATCATCGTTCCGTCTGCCGGGGCCGGGGACATGAGAATCCTCATAGTCGAAGATGAGAAGAAAGTCGCCAATTTCGTGAAGAAGGGGCTGCAGGAGGAAGGGTATGCCGTCGACCTTTCCTTTGACGGAGAAGAGGGGCTGAACCTGGGCCAGGACCCGTCCTATGACCTCATCATCCTCGATATCTATCTGCCCAAGATGGACGGCCTCGCCGCCCTGAAGAAGCTGCGCGCCCATGGCGTGCGGACCCCTGTGCTCCTTCTCACTGTTCGGGCCACCATCGAGGACAAAGTGCTCGGCCTCGATTCCGGTGCAGACGACTACCTTACCAAGCCTTTTGCCTTCCAGGAGCTCCTCGCGAGGGTCAGGGCCCTCCTCAGACGCCGCATGGACACGGGCGCCGCCGTTGTGCGAATCGGCGACCTCATCCTCGACCCGGCGAGCCGCGTCGTCTCCAGGGGAGCGCGCAGGATCGAGCTTACCGTAAAGGAGTTCTCCCTTCTCGAATACTTCATGCGTAATCCCGGCAGGGTGCTCACAAGGACTATGATCATCGAGCACGTCTGGAATTATGATTTCGACAGTGGGACAAATGTCGTCGATGTCTACGTGAACTACCTGAGAAAGAAGGTCGACTTCCGGGAGGGGCAGAAGCTCATCCATACGGTCAGGGGCATGGGATACGTCATGAAGGTCCAGGGCGAGGGATGAGGCACAGATCCGTCAGGATAAGGCTTACCCTTTGGTATACCAGTCTCCTGGGAGTGACCTTCGTCATCCTCGGCGTGATCGCCTACATGCTTGTCAGCTATACCCTGCACAAGGAAACGGATTCCGCCTTGAGGAGTGTGGCCACGGCCCTGGCCCAGAGGCATGCGGCCGAGACGCAGCGAAACTTCCCGCCGGACGTCGATGAGATCTTCCGCCGCTTTTTCGGCTCTCCCCCCCTGGGCCCCTATTTCGAATGGGTCATCCCGGAAAAGGACCTGGGAAATGTGCCGGAGGAGCCGAATGGGCCGCCCTTCACCAGACAGGCGCGACTGAATGCCATGAGGGGGCTCGCGACCTTCGAAACATTCACGGGGATCGAGCCCTATCCGGTGAGGGTCCTCACGTGGCCCGTAGTATCGTCAGGGAGGGTGGCCTCTGTGGTGCGCGTGGGTATGTCGGAGGCGGCCCTCGACAAGACTATGTCGAGCTTCCTCCTCATCATGGCAGCCCTTTTCCCCCTCGCGCTGGCCCTCGCAGGAGGAGGGGGCTGGTTCCTTGCCCATCGCGCCTTGCGACCGGTGGATAGGATGACCCGGGCAGCCAGGCAGATCGGAGCGAGCCAGCTTCACGCCCGGCTCGAGCTGGCCGGGACGAATGACGAGCTTGACAGGCTCGCCGAGACCCTCAACGAGATGCTCACCCGCCTTGAGGCCGCCTTCACCGAGATGCGCCAGTTCACCGCCGATGCCTCCCACGAGCTTCAGACGCCGCTCACCATCCTCCGCGGCGAGGTGGAGATCGCGCTGCGCGCCGAGAGGAGCCCCGACGAGTACGTCAAAGTCATGAAAAGTGCCCTGGAAGAAATAGAGAGGATATCCCTCCTCGTGGAGGGGCTTCTCCTTCTCGCCCGGTCGGACGCTGGGGTCCTCAAGATGGATCGCAAGCCGCTCGACCCCATGACCCTGGTCGAAGACGCGCTCGGCCGCCTCGAGCCCATGGCCAGGGCGAGATCAATCTCTCTTTCCCTGGGGAGCATGGAGCCCTTGGAAGTGCAGGGGGACCTCGTGCACCTCAGGCGCCTCCTCTTCAATCTCGTGGACAATGCCATCAAGTACACGCCGCCGGGCGGCACAGTGAGGGTCTCGGTGGAAAGAAGGAACGAATGGGCGGTGATTGCGGTAGAGGACAGCGGCATAGGCGTCGCCGCCGAGGAACAACGCAAGGTGTTCCAGAGGTTCTACCGTTCGCCGGAGGCCCGCTCCGGGGCCCAAGGGGGCTCGGGCCTTGGCCTCGCCATCGTGAAATCGATTGCCGAGGCCCACGGAGGGAGGGTCGAGATCGAGAGCGCGCAGGGCAAGGGAAGTACCTTCAGGGCCTTCCTGCCCCTGGGAGACCGTTCATTCGGCCCACCAAATGGGGAGACTGCTCTGGCGTGAGAGGATGGTCGATCTCAAATCCTCCTTCTTCCGTACTATCTGGTCGAGCTGCTTCTGCCTTTTGGCGATCTCCTCGCTGAATTTCTGAGCCGAGGGAAGAAGGAGCGTGAGCTGCTCGTACCTATCCGCCTGTTGCGCGTAATTCTCCGTAGGGAGTGCGTTGACCTGGTCGATGAGGGCCTGGATCTGGGTGAGCACGCCGCTCAATCCGTCGATCTGCTCCTGGAGCGCGTCCTGACGGGCCGTGTATTCCTCATACTGCTGCCTGTAAATCCCTTCCTGCTGGTCCATGTCCTGGCTGAAAAGGGTAGTCAAAGGAGAGGCTACGATGGCAAGCGTCATTATTACGATCAGGCGATGATGTACCTTCATGGCAACCTCCTGCTTCGCACTGATGATAATGAGAACTTAATCATGGAAGGGTGCGGGAGCAATTGAGGGCATGTCGCAGGAAAGGGTTTTCTAGTTGGAGGTAGGCAGCGGGGTAAGCGTCAGAAGAGGAACTCTCCGTCCCGATAGATGATCTCTCCGTCTGCGTAAATCTCGCCGCCTTCGCGCATATCGGCTAGAAGGTCCCAGTGGATGGCCGACTCGTTTCGGCCTCCTGTCTCTGCGTACGAGGAGCCGAGTGCCATGTGGATGGTGCCGGCCATCTTTTCGTCGAAGAGCATGTTCCTCGTGAACCTGTCGATGCCCCTGTTCATGCCTATTGCCGCCTCTCCGAACCTGTTCGCTCCCGGTATCTCGAGAATGGAGTCGAGAAGGGCCTTGCCCTTGGCCGCCTCCCATGCGGTCACCAGCCCGTCGCGGACGTTCAGGCGCACATTTTCTATCTCCTGTCCCAAATAAATGCCGGGAAAAGAGAAGCGCACAAAACCGTTCACCGAGGTCTCTATTGGCGAGGTATAGACCTCACCGGAGGGCATGTTGTGCTTGCCGTCCGAGTTTATCCACTTCCTTCCTTTCGTCGAGAAGGAGATGTCCGTATCCCTTCCTTTGAACCGGACGGTCCCCCTTCCGTTGAGGACGGCGACCACCCGTTCCTGGGAATCATGGATCTCCCTCCACTTGCCTTGGGGATCGTCCCGGTCGAGGAAGCACGCGGAAAAGACGAACTCCTCATATTCCCTGGTGCCAAGGCCGCATTCCTGGGCCTGGGAAGAGGTCGGGAATTCGCAGAGCGTCCATTTGAGGCCCCCTGACGCGGCCCGCTCCCTGAATATCTTCCGCACCGGCGCATCTGCCATGCTCGCCGTCTTCTTCTTTTCCGGGTCCACGGTCTGAAGCTCCCTCACGTTGAAGGGCGCCCTTATCGTGAGGACCGCCTCGAAATGCTCTACGGCATATTGGTAAAGCGGGGAGGTGTACTGGAGCTGCTCGGGGCTCCCTTCGTCGTAAAGCGCCCTTCCAATGCCGTTCAGGGTGATCCACGTCTCCGGATGGGCGCCTGCCTTGAGGGCGGCCCTGAAGACTTCCCGTACGAGGGGCTCGGAAAGATAGGTAGAAGCGATGAGGAGCCTTTCGCCCTTTTTCAACTCCAGGGAATACCGGACGAGGAGCTCCGCGTATTTTTCGTATACGCCCTTCATGGGATACCTCTATGACTATCCTAGATCTTCACCATCGTGTACGCCCTCGCGCCCAGCCCGAGCCTCTCGGCGTGATCGAGCTGCACGCTCCAGTCTATCCTCGGGAAGACTGCGCGGAACTTGTCCTGCCCTCTGCCGAGCGCCTCTTTTATGGCGCTCCCGGGCATCGACTCCTCCCCGTTTACGAGGTCGCACGAAGCAGAGTCAAGGCTCACGGGGTCCGTGGAGGCGACTATTCCTATGTCCTTCACGATGGGCATGTCATTGTGGGGATAGCAGTCGCACGTGGGACTTATCTGCATGAGGAAATTGAGAAAGATTGCCTTCCCCTCTTTGCCCTTCAGGACCCCGCACGCGTGCTCCACCATCTTCTTCTGAAACCTGGCCGGATCCTCGTTCCACTCTATCTCCACCGCACCTGATGGACACATGACGGCACACTCGCCGCAGCCTATACACCGGCGCCCTTCGATGAGAGCCTTCTTCTCGTTGAGGAGGATGGCGTTTGAAGGACAGGATTCGAGGCATAGGGAGCAACCTTCGCACCTCTCCACGTTGATTTTCGGCCTCACGGTGCTGTGCTGGAGGAGCTTGCCCTCCCTCGTGGCGCAGCCCATACCCATGTTCTTCAGTGCCCCGCCGAAGCCGGACAGCTCATGGCCCTTGAAATGGCTCACCACGATGAGGGCGTCGGCTTCCACGATCTCCCGCGCAATACTCACCTCCTCCAGTATCTCCCCTGGTATTGCCACTTTGGCCCCACTCGAGCTTCTGATCCCGTCGGCGATCACGATGGGACAACCGACCACGGCGTAGTCGAAGCCGTTCCTCACCGCCGTGTCGATGTGGGTAACACCGTTGCTGCGCGGTCCCGTGTAGAGCGTATTCGTATCGGTGAGAAAGGGCCTTGCCCCGGCCTGCCGCACACGATCCACGATGGTCCTCAGAAAGACAGGCCTCACATAGGCGCAATTCCCGGGCTCGCCAAAATGGAGCTTGATGGCAACGAGATCGTTCTTCTTGATCCTCTTGTCCATCTTCGTCCTGCTGAGGAGCTCGCTGATCTTGTCGAGAAGGTTTCTCTTGGGCCTCGTGCGCAGGTCCGTGAAGTAGACCGTGGACATGCTCTCTCCCTTTTTTTGTGTAATTCAGGCACGAAGTGTGCTATATCAGTTTCGCAAACAAGACGAACAGGGCTTACTAATAAAGAGGTACCCCCGGGCGTGACCCTCCGTGCTCTCGCAGGAGAAACCGCGAAACCCGCGTCGGCCCGCAAGCCCTGTGGATGGATGCGAAACCGGTACGAGAAGTATACCTGAGTTTTCTCTTAATGAGAAGGAGGATAGATGTTAGAGCATTCCGAAATCAATGCCATGATTCAGAAAATAGCCGAGAAGACGGCGAGAGAGAAAGTCGCTCCCAGAGCGAAAGAGATAGATGCCACATGCGCCTTTCCCTGGGACGTCGTTGAGGCGTGCAAGAGCCAGGGCTTTCTCTATCTCACGCTTCCGGAGGAGTTCGGCGGTATGGGAGGGCAGATCACGCCCCTCTGTGTCGTCATCGAAGAGCTTGCCAAGGCGTCAGGTACCGCTTCACTCATATGCCTCGCCCACAATGTAGGGCTCATGCCCGTCATGATTGCCGCAACTGAGGAGCAGAAGAAGTACATATACGAGAAGATTACCCGCACCGATAAGACTCACCTGGCCGCGTTCTGTCTTACGGAGCCCGAAGCCGGCTCCGATCCGGCCCGCATGACAACCATTTTCACAAAGGACGGGGACAATTACTATCTGAACGGCAAGAAGTCTATGATCACCAACGGAGCCAGCGCCCAGATCTACTCCATCTTCGCCACGAGCGACCCCACCTTGAGGCATAAGGGCATCACCGCTTTTTACGTGGAGAGGGATTACCCGGGTGTGATCGTGGGAAAGAATGAAGAGAAGATGGGCATGAACGGCTCGGATCTGACGGAGATCACCTTCGATAACGTGAAGCTCACGAAGGAGAACCTCCTCGGGGGCGAGGGCCAGGGGTGGCCGATTGCCATGTCCACTCTCAACCTTTCCCGCCCCGCGGTCGGCGCCCAGGCCCTGGGCATTGCCCAGGGGGCCCTCGACTTTGCGGTGGAGTATGCATGGAACAGGACGCAGTTCGGGCAGAAGCTCGCTGATCACGAGGGCATTCAGCTCATGATAGGCGAGATGGCCATCGAGGTCGAGGCTGCCCGCGCCCTCGTCTACGACGCAGCCCGCCTCCTCGATCTTACAAAGGTCCACGAGAGGGACAAGATGCGCGCCATTGCCGCGGACAGGGCCTCGGCCATAGCAAAAGTTTACTCCGCCAACGCCGCCATGAAGGTGACCACCGATGCGGTCCAGATACTGGGGAGCTACGGATACACGAAGGACTACCCCCTCGAGCGCATGATGCGCGACGCCAAGGCCACGCAGATCTACGAGGGAGCGAACCAGATCGCGAGCATGCTCATCGCCAAGTCCCTCTTCAGAAAGTTCAGGGGGTAGGCTTAAGGAAGGCGAAAGACGGACACTTTCAAGGGATCATTCGATCACCGACACGGTGTCCCCCGCTGCAAGCCGTTGCGAGATCTCCTTTATGATGCCTTTCTTGTCCTTCCTCATCTTTCTTGCGAGCCGGTGAAGACGTTCAGGGATTTCGAGGTATTTGTCGCCCCACAGGATGATCTCAAACAGGATAGGCATGAGATCTACTCCTTTAGGAGTCAACCGGTAGAGGTTCTTCACCCTGTTTCCGGGAAAGGCCTTCTTTTCGACGATCCCCGTCTTTTCGAGAATGAGAAGGCGATCGGCGAGGATATTCGTCGCGATCTTCTCTTCGGATTGCAAGAACTCGCCGTAGGTCCTTTTCCCGCTGAACATCAGGTCCCTGATAATCAGCAATGTCCACTTATCACCCAAAATATCGAGGGTGGTACTGATGGGGCACATCGATCTCCTGGTGATTCTCTTCACAGTAAGAAGATACACAAATAACTTGCAAAAAGCAAGTTGATGCTCTATACTACTTGCAATAAGCAAGTATTACGTCCGGACAACCCGGCCGTGGAACCGGGTATAGGAAGAACGGAAGGTTTTCGCGAAGCGAATTGATGATTGCGGACTTAATGGAGCGAAGGAGGATCATGATCATGGAAGACAGGATACGGGAAAAGGCTCTGGAGCTGGGATACGAAGACTGCGGCATCGTAAGAGCCGGTGCGCTGGCCGGCTTCCGCGAAAAGCTGGAAGAGCGCATTGCGCGGATCCCGACGGGAGAACGGGTTTATGGAATGTTCAGGAGTTACGCGGATCCCTCGGCAGCCAATCCGGAAATAAGATCGATCGTGGTCGCCATTGTTCCCAGCTACAGATACAAGGTACCTGCCGAATTTGACGGAGTATACGGCAAAGCCTATATGTTCGACAGCAGGACGGACGAGAACGCCCCGTTTTTCAAGGTACGCAAGGAGCTTACCGCGTTCCTCGAAAGCCTCGGTCTTAAAGTCACGCTGGGCGGCCCCCACGGAATAGCGGCGCCGGCGCGTTGGGCAGCATATCGGGCAGGGCTCGGAACCATTCGCCGGAACAACTTCTTCTATACTGAAAAAGGCTCCCACATTCGCATAGAGATGTTCGGAATAGACCGGGAGCTCGAGCTCGTCCGCAATATAAAGCTCAAGGAGTGTCCTAAGGATTGCGGCAAATGCATCGAAGCTTGCCCTACCCGTACGCTCTGCGCACCCTACACCATGTCCATGGTCGGGTGCGTCAGTTTTCAGACCAACCTGTCGGCAAATATGGGAATGGGCGTGCCCTCCCCCGAGACAGTAGCGCAGATAGGCGGAAGGCTGTACGGCTGCGACGCGTGCCAGGACGCGTGCCCCTTCAACAAGGGCAAGCTTACGGGCGAACAAGAGTTCCCGGGGCTCGAAGCACTCGCGCCGTCCATGCGTCCCGAGAACATCATGGAGATGAGTTACGACGAGATCGGGCGCACGCTGGCCCCTAAATACTGGTACATAGGAGCCGAGAACCTGTGGAAATGGAAACTGGACGCGCTGACCGTCATGATGAACGGCTACAGCGAGAAATACGAAGCCGCGATAAGGCTCGGTCTCCACGACGCGAACGAAAACGTTCGCAACTTCGCGCGCGGCGTCTGCTCGAAGCTCGGGATAGAGTGCTGAAGCGTCTGTGATGAACGGCTCAGATGCGGTACGGGATAGGCAGATTCCGGCGGATTGCCGGCTGCGCCAAGATACTCTTGGGTAGTGTGGGCGGCCCTCTGCAGTAGGCGTTTCCCGCTTGCGAACACAACCTCAAGATGTGAGCCGACTTAGTCACTTCAGCAGTTTGATTCAAACTGAGACACTGCCCCTTGTCGTTTTTTCTTGCATATTCCTGAAAAAAAAGGAGATTATATACAAATCCACTGAAGGAGGGCACCATGGCAAAGAAGGTGGAAGCAAAGAAGGCAGCAGCGAAGAAGCCGGTGGCGAAGAAGGCAGCAGCGAAGAAGCCGGTGGCGAAGAAGGCTGTAACGAAGAAGCCGGTGGCGAAGAAGGCTGTAACGAAGAAGCCGGCAGCGAAGAAGCCGGCGAAGGCAGCGGCAAAGAAGAAGTAGCTCGTCTTCATTCGCCCCCGCCCGGGCCATGAGAGTCAAGGGCGGGGGCGAAATGTC